>Ga0209377_1003159_pt1 | contig 10669 bp, 9 predicted proteins | sample GraSoiAngelo_141_FD_185898 | JGI IMG/M metagenome (GOLD analysis project Ga0209377, IMG submission 185898) | Grasslands soil microbial communities from the Angelo Coastal Reserve, California, USA - 14_0929_12_40cm (SPAdes) (version 2) | ecosystem: Environmental > Terrestrial > Soil > Grasslands ...
ATCAAGTTGTCGGTTCAAGTCGAATTTCGAGTTTCGCTTTTCGAATTTCGATTTTCCACTTTTAATTTTCTACTTCCTTTCAGTATCCCCGCGCAAAGTCCACACGGTTGAACAATTCCCGGCCGTCAAACCATCTCTCCAGCAATTCCATGAGCAGTGCGGTCTGCCGATGCCAGAGCCGGTCGCTCACCCCACTCGTGTGCGGCGTGATCAGCAAATTCGGCGCATGCCACAGCGGACTTTCTGCGGGGAGCGGCTCCGCCTGCGCGACATCCAGTGCCGCTCCTCCCAGCGCGCCGTCTCGCAGCGCACGAATCAAAGCTTCTTCATCCAGTAGCGACCCGCGTCCGATGTTAATCAAGCGCGCTCCGCGCTTCATCTTCGCGATCTCCGCCGCTCCGATCAAATGCCTTGTCTCTGCGGTCTCCGGCGCGGAAATCACCACGTAATCCGCTTCCGGCAACGCTTCTTGCAATTTTGCTGCGGCGAAAATTTTCTCCGCAAATGAGCGGTCGCCTTCCCCGGACCGTGTTACTCCAAACACGCGCATTTCGAAGGCCTTCGCACGTTTCGCCACTTCGCGCCCGATTGAACCATAGCCCACAATCAGCAACACCTGCCCGCTCAGTTCCGTCAAATGCTGCGGCTTGTCCCACAACTCCTGCTGTGACCAGTGCGCGCGGTCCTGCTGGCGCACGCAATCCGGAAAATTCCGCGCCAGCGCCAGCAGCAATCCCATGGTGTGTTCCGCCATGGGCACGGAAAAAATTCCGCTCGGATTGGTCACCAGAATTCCCGAGTCGCGCAGCTCGGGGTACATCAATTGCGCCACTCCGGCGGCCGTCGAATGAATCCACTTGAGCTTTTTTGCATCCTTCAATTGCTTGGCGCGCAGCGAATAGCCCACAAAAATATCCGTGTCCGGCAACTCCTCCAGCAATTTGTCGTAATCCGGCAAATGCACCACGCGCATCTCTGACCAACGCTTTCGAATCGCCTCCGCCATCAGTGGCTTTGGCCGCCACTCCGTAAACGGGTGCCACACGCAAATGACAAGTTTCGTCTCTTCTGGTTTCGTGCGCTGCATGGTGTGATTACGGAATGATGCGCAAGTCCGTGCCGGTCATGTCCGTGGGCCGCGGCTGCCCGAGCACGCCCAGCATCGTGGGAGCAATGTCGCGCAGCGACCCGCCTGTCTTTAGTTGCAGCCGGTTGTATTCGCTCACCAAAATAAGCGGCACCGGATTCGTCGTGTGATACGTGTGCGGACCGCCAGTCACCGGATCAATCATCGTCTCGGCATTGCCGTGATCCGCGGTGATAATCCAGGCTGGCCGACCGGGTCGGCCCTTCAGCGCTTGATAAATCCTCGCCAAGCCCGCGTCCACCGCTTCCACGGCCTTGATCGCCGCTTCCAGCTTACCGGAATGCCCGACCATGTCCGCATTTGCGTAGTTCATGATGATGGCGTCAAACTCGCCCTTCTCGATCGCTTTCACCACCGTGTCCGTAATTCCCGCGGCGGACATTTCCGGCTTCAAGTCGTAGGTCGCCACTTTCGGCGATGGCACGAGAATCCGTTCTTCCCCGCCAAACGGTTTTTCCACGCCGCCGTTGAAAAAATAAGTCACGTGCGCATACTTTTCCGTCTCCGCCGTGCGCAAATTCTTGTACTGCAACTCCGCAAACACTTGGGCCAGAATGTGCTCCAGTTTTTCCGGCGCGATAACATATTTCAGCCACGGCCAGTTTTTTTCATATTGCGTCATCGCCGCGTAGAAAAGATTCTGCGGCCGCTTGTTATCGGTAAACTTGTCGAATCCCGGCTCCGCCAGTGCACGGGTCATCTGTCGCGCGCGGTCGGCGCGGAAGTTGTAGAAAATCACCGCGTCCTCATCGCGAATTAGCCCGGCGGGAACGGCCGCTGCTCCCGTGCCCTTCGTCACGACGATCGGCTTGACGAATTCATCCGTCACGCCCTGCTCGTAACTTCGCTGTAGCGCCGCAACCGGATCATTCGTTCTCGTCTCCGCCTCGCCATGCACGAGCGCGCGATACGCCAGCTCGATGCGCTCCCAGCGATTGTCGCGGTCCATGGCGTAGTAGCGCCCTACGAGTGTCGCGATTTCGCCTACGCCCAGCTCGCGCATCTTTTGCTGCAACTGCCGCACGTAATCGCGCCCGCTGTTCGGTGGCGTGTCGCGTCCATCCAGGAAGCAGTGCACAAATACTTGCTCCACTTTTTGCTGCTTGGCCATCTCCAGCAGCGCGAACAAATGATTGATGTGCGAGTGCACGCCGCCGTCGCTTAGCAATCCAAGGAAATGCAATTGCCGCTGCCGTCCGCGCTCCATGGCCTGCTGAAACAACGGGACATTTTGCAGTTGCTTGTTCGCGATCATCAGGTCAATCCGCGTGATGTCCATGTGTACGATGCGTCCTGCGCCCATGTTCATGTGACCCACCTCGCTGTTGCCCATCTGCCCCTCCGGTAGACCCACAAAAGGCCCGGAAGTTTGAATCAGCGTGTTGGGAAATTTCTGGATCAACTCGTCGTAAGCTGGTTTGCGCGCCAGCGCGATGGCATTTCCCTTGGTTTCCGCGCGATATCCCCATCCATCCAGCACGGTCAATACAATGGGTTTCGGTCGTTTGGTCATAGCTCTTAGGTAATAGAATGCAGAGTCAGAATGACTTCATTTCATCGGCTCAAACTGCGGGCGGTTCCGGCCGTAAAAACTGCGCTCTTTGGAGACTTTTTCGATCTCAAAGAATTTGTATAGATAGGCGTGGTCCAGCGTCTGTTCATACTTGCCATCGTTGTTGACAAGCCAAATGCAGTCCAGTCCGTCCATCCAACTGTAATAGCCACTCCGAAATCGTCGACCGAGTTCTTTCCGCCATGGATTCCGAGGTGCTGCCTTTACGCGGACAATCGAGCAGGGAGGAATGGGCGTCCGAAACGGGTATTTCTTCCGCGGCCTGAGAGTGAAAGGAACCCGCGCTCCGTTGATCTTACGCCGTTTGACCGACTTCATTCGGTGTCTCCGATCCTTCCAGAATGCGTGATCACTAGGCGTTCACGAATTCGCGAAGTGCGGCGAGCAGGCGATCTACTTCTTCAGTCGTGTTGTAATGCACCAGGCCGATGCGCAGCACGCCGCCTTTCTGCTCGACTCCGAGGCGTTCGGAGAGATTCATGGCGTAGAAATTGCCGTCCCAGGTGAAAAGGCCACGGTCTCCTAGAAACTTCGCAATCTCGGTCGGGTTGTGCTCGCCAATTCGCAAAGACAGTGTCGAACAGCGTTCCGCAAACCGCTTTGGATCGGTAATGCCGTAGATTTTCAATCCCGGAATGGCTTGCAATCCTTCCAACAGTTTGGTCAGGAGCGCCCGTTCGTAGGGCACGGTCGCGCGATAGGCCGTCTGCAAAGCCTCGCGGCGGTTCTTCACACTCGAATCGCAGTGCCGCCCGAGTTCGGCAATGTAGTCCACAGCGGCGCTAATTCCGGCGATCAATTCCTGGACCTGCGTGCCAGTTTCCCAGCATTCGGGAGAAGTGTCTGTGGCCGGCCGGACCTTATATGGCTTGAAGCGTTGCAAATTTTCGCGCTTTCCGTAGAGTGTTCCCATGTGTGGCCCAAAAAATTTGTACGGAGAACAAACGAGAAAATCGCAGTCCAGTGCCCTCACGTCAATCAACCCATGCGGAGCAAAGTGCACCGCATCCACGAACATCAGCGCGCCGGCCTCATGTGCGAGTCTCGTAATGTCGGCAACTGGATTGATCGTTCCCACCATGTTGGAAGCATAGCCGACCGCCACCAGCTTGGTCTTCGGCGTAATTTTCTTTTTCAAATCCGCGAGGTCCAGCGTGCAATCCTCATCGTGAATGTCCACCTGCCGGATCACCGCACCTTTTTCCTCCAGCGCGCGCCAGGGCGCGACGTTCGCGTCGTGGTCCAGCGTGGTAACCACGATTTCGTCGCCCGGCTTCAGCTCCCGGCCAATCGCCCGCGCCAGTGCAAACGTGATCGTGGTCATGTTCTGCCCGAAAATCACTTCATCGGGACTGCAGTGGAAAAAATCCGCCATCGCCGTCCGTGTTGAGGCAATTATCGCGTCGTTCCGCCGGCTCGTTTCGAATGCGCCGTACGTGTTGGCGTTCGCGCGCAACAGGTAATCCTGGATCGCGTCCATCACTTGCCTCGGCACTTGCGTTCCCGCAGGCCCGTCCAGAAACGCCGCCGCGCGCCCGTTCACCTGCAATTTCAGCGAAGGAAACTGCTCGCGCACCCAGGCAATGTCCAATGCTTTGGTTTCTGTGCCGTGTACCGCCGGTGTGCTCATCGATTTGTCGCTTGCCACAATGTCGTTAGCTTGTCCGATCCGCTAGTTTCTCACACGTTCCGCAGCCGTTGTAGGGGCGCAGCATGCTGCGCCCTAAACAGCATGCTCCAAACGATTGCACCAATTCATTCTCTGTATCTCTTTCCCGTCGACCAATTTGGCGGTCTTCTTTTCTCGGCTCAATTCCATCCGAAGTACTTTCCGCACTATCGCGTGGTAGCATCGGAAAGTAGTTGTTCATTCATGCCGATTTGGCGCCGGCTACAAATCAAATGGGCGGCCGCGAAGCGGCCGGCTCCGCGCCGAGTTTCTCCATGAGGTGCATCGTGCCCGAAACCATTCCGCCGACGGAGCGTACGCGCGTGGTGCGCGAGGCCCAGCGCGGCGTCTACGATCGCGAGAGCATTCACAAAATCCTCGACGAAGGATTTGTGTGCCACGTGGGATTTTCTGCCAATGGCCAGCCGTACGTCATTCCCACGCTATTCGCGCGCGTGGGCGACGCGCTATATTTTCACGGTTCCGCCGCGAGCCGCATGCTACGAAATGTCGCGGATGGTATTCCCGTTTGCGTTACTGTGACTCTAATCGACGGTTTTGTTCTCGCGCGTTCCGTCTTCAATCATTCCATGAACTACCGCTCGGTCGTCGCACTCGGCAAAGCGACGCTCGTCGATGCGCCGGACGAAAAACTTACAGCACTGCGTGCCTTCACCGAAAAAATTCTTCCCGGGCGATGGAACGACGCGCGGCAGCCCAACGAAAAAGAACTGAAATCCACCAGCATCCTGCGCCTGCCACTCACGGAAGTCTCTGCGAAGATTCGGACCGGTCCTCCAGAAGACGATGTGCCCGACTATGCGCTGCCGGTCTGGGCCGGAGTCATTCCTCTTCGACTTGTCCCTGGTGCGCCGATCCGAGACGAGCGGTGCGATGCTTCCATTCCGACACCCGCGTACGCCGCGCACTACCGGCGGAGTTAGAGGTGTCATTCTGAGCCCATCCGATAAGGATGGGCGAAGAATCTCAGCGGACACTACAAGCTCAGAATGTACGTTGAGATCCTTCGGCGTACCTCGTCGGTTCGAAAGAGCCTGTCATCAAAAATCTCCGGCCTTCCTCGTAGGAGAAACGCATGCAAAAACTTCATTTTGCGGCCGAAAGCTTTTGCGCGGCAGAAGAAATGAGCGCGGCTTCCTCCTGCAGAACATGCGCGACGACAACAATCGCTTCGTCCGCCTGGCTCCAGCGTTTTTGTTCGATGGCTTCGCGGACGGCAGGGACAGTTTTCACGGCGTACCCGGTGTAGAAACCTGGTGCATACAATTGATGTTTGAACCAGGGCCGATTGGGAAGCCCTTCCGCGTTGGTCAGTTTGCGCTCACTTTCGATGAGCAGTTTGTTGACCTCCGCGAGCGAAGCCGATGCCAACGCAGCGCCGCCATTGGCATTGGCCTGATCGAACGCCTTGCGATACTCCGCCGCGCTGCGCGTAAGCGTATCCAGAGCGTTTTCCAAAGGCGCAAAATTCAAATGCGGCGGAACCGCTTCCATCGAAGGCGGAACGAGCGGACGCTTAGGATCGTTGGTGGCTTGAAACACGCCTTCTTCGATTTCACGGTTGCGCTCGCGAATCTCGTCCTGCGATTTTTGCGCGAGAGCTTTCAGTTCCTTAACGTACGTCTGCACGGTGTCCGCAAAATCGCCGAAGTCAAACGGGAGCACATCGGCATCGGCCAGGCGCAGCATGGCCGTGCCACCCGCCTGGGCCAGCGCGCGGCTGTAAACGAAATCCGTGTCGCTGAAATGCGTGAACCAGTAAAAATCGTCGTAAATGGAATGGTAGATGCCGCCGCCGTCTTCCCCGCCAAAGCCGAAGTTCAACGAGGCCACGCCATCGTGCTGAAGGAATGCGGTGTAGTCCGATCCGGAGCCCAGCGCGGGAATCCGCAAATCGGCGCGCTTGCGGATTTCCTCGCGCTGTTCGGCAGATTTGGCGTTGGCAATTTCATGAAGCTGATCGCGCTTCCACGCACTGAGCTTTGTTTCCGGGTCCATGACATCGCGGGCAATATCGTTACTGAATTTTTCCAGCGTGTGCGAGCCTTCTACGTAGAAATAACCGCGGCCGTTGGCGTCGGAATTGATGTAAGCAACGGCGTGCGCGCGCAATTCGTCGTAGTGTTGTTCAGCCCATTCGGTCGAACCTAGAAGCCCGGGCTCCTCTCCATCCCACGCGCAATAGATGATGGTGCGCTTCGGCTTCCAGCCGGATTTGAGCAATTCGCCGAGCGCGCGAGCCTCTTCGAGGAGTGCGACCTGCCCGGAAATGGGATCTTCCGCGCCGTTGACCCAGGCGTCGTGATGATTCCCGCGAATCACCCACTCATCGGGAAATGTTGAGCCCGGAATTTTCCCGATCACATCGTACAGCGGCTTCAGCGGCTCCCAGTTCGATTTCACTTTCAGGTGAACTTTCGCTGGGCCCGGCCCGACGTGATAGGTGATGCCCAGCCCACCGCGCCAACCGTCCGGAGCAACGCGGCCCGTGAGAGCGGCGAGCAGTGGCTGCGCATCGGCATACGAAATGGGCAGCACCGGAATTTTCGTGATCGTCGAAGCTTCTTCCACCTTCAGCCGTTTTGCATCTTTTGTTGCGCCAACTCCCGGAGTCAACGGATCGCCGGGATAGATGGGCATATCCTCGACGCTGCCGCGCTGCACGCCATCCAACGGGCGATACGGTCCCGCAGGGAAAGTTTCACCCTGGACGAAACCATCTTCATGCGGATCGGAATAAATGAGGCATCCGACGGCGCCATGCTCGGCGGCGACTTTGGGTTTGATGCCGCGCCAGGAATGGTAATAGCGGGCGATGACGATCTTGCCCTTCACAGAAACGCCCAAGCGCTCGAGTTGCTCGTAATCCTCGGGTACACCATAGTTTACATAGACGAGCGGTGCGGTGACGTCGCCGTCAATCGAATAGGCGTTGTACGTGGGCAGTTGTTCGGACTGTTGGTTTGAGGTGGGATCCTGCGGCAGCGCTGGTTCCTGCAATTTCGCGACAAATTTGGGGCCGCCCTCGACGAGTTCCACGACGCGCTCTTTAGGCGTGGGGAAGAGAACGTCGAATTGCTCGATGTGCGTGTCGAGGCCAAACTCCTTGAATTTCGAGGCGATCCATTCGGCGTTGTCTTTATCGTAGAGAGAACCGACATGGTGGGGATGGGCGGAGAGGCGCTGCATGTAGGCTCGGAGATTGTCTGTACTGGGAATGGCGCGTAGCTTTTCTTCCCACTGGCGTTCGTTGCGCGAGGACGCAGCGGAATAGCCATAGAGGGCCTGTTCGTCGGCAACGACATGGTTGCCGACAGGCGCGAGCGAAAGGCCAGAGAACATGAGTGAAACGAGGACAACGCGACGGATCATGAATCCCCCTTTGGTAGAGCGCCCGTATTCTGCCTGAAGTGGGGGAAGATTGAAAACGCTGGAGTCTAGGAGTGAAAGCGGAATGGACCGAAATATTGACCGTCTGGGGATGCTGCGCCAACTCGGGGGATTCCGAACTAAGCAGCAGGCGATGTCCGGGGCTCAGACGAGTCTTTTTGACATGCAAATGTAGTGGCAGGGAACTTTGACCGGTACGTCCGGAGCAAACGGAGCGGTGCCGGTTTCAAGGTAGCCGTGATGGCGATAAAAAGCGAGAAGCGGAGTGCGCCCACTGATAATGCGGAGGTCGACGGCGCAGCAGCCGGCCTCGCGAAAGTAGTTTTCCGCGGCATCCATCAACTTGCGCCCGAGGCCGGTGCCCTGGCGCGGTGGATCTACCCCCAGCAGTCCGAGATAACCGCGATCACCGCGGAGTTCAACATAGACGCAACCCGCAAGGCCCACACAATCTTCCGCAAGCAAAAACTTTCCTTTTTCCATGTACGCGCGCACGCCATCGGGATCGGTGCGATCGCCCCCGATGAACGGCTGCTCGACGCGGAATGCGGCGTTGATGAGGTGGGTCAGTCCTGGCACATCGTGAGCCTGACCAAGGCGAATGATGAAACTGTTTGCGCCCGGGCGCAGATTCGCTGAGGCAGACATGGAGTCATATTATCAAAATGGACGGGGAGCCCTGCCCTAATGCGCATGCCGATGAAGGAAAGAAGGACTATGCGCCTGCTGCGCGCGAGCGGACGCGAACTTCCTCGTGAATCGCGGCACACACCATGGCCAGTATCTCATCGGAAATGTCAGCCATGTTATGTACGGTCGCGATGTGATCGGCGACATCGGCCAAGATTTCCTCATCGGAGTCGCCGCGTGCTTCGAACGCGCACCCAGGAACTAGATCATTACAATAAAGAACTTTTGCCATAAAGGGTCACCCAAACACACACAAATTAAGGATCGGGGGCGGGAGCTACCATGAATGCTAGGCAGGCCAGGGAGATGTGTCAATAGTACTTGGGCAATTTTGCGGCGGCTCGAAGCACGGCTGTGGAAATTGGCTTGCCGATAAATATTCGCGCCCGGACTGCCTAATTCGCGGCAGACAAAGGTCATTTTTGGCCGAGGGCCGCTTTGCCGTGGAAGCGTGCGGAGGAACCGAGTTCTTCCTCGATGCGAAGAAGCTGGTTGTATTTGGCGATGCGGTCGGTGCGGTTGGCGGAGCCGGTTTTAATCTGGCCAGCGGCGGTCGCCACGGCGAGGTCGGCGATGAAGGTGTCTTCGGTTTCGCCGGAGCGGTGGGAAATGATGGAGTGGTAGCCGGCTTTGCGGGCCAGTTCGACGGCGTCGATGGTCTCGGTGACTGTGCCGATTTGATTGAGCTTGATGAGGATGGCGTTGGCGATGCCCTCGTTGATGCCGCGGGAAAAGATTTCCGTGTTGGTCACGAAGATGTCGTCGCCGACGAGCTGGATGCGTTTGGATGACGACGCGGAGGAAGCCTTCTTGCGGCTCGGAATAACGTAAGGATTCGGATAGCCGCTGACCTGGAACGTTTCCTTGGAACGAGAAGCAGCGGCGGTCTGCGCCGAACCCCCGCCGAGCGTTTGCGTCAGAAGCTTCCAGCCGGACCAGTCGTCTTCTGCCATGCCGTCTTCGATGGAGACGATGGGATATTTTTCCACCCACTTCTTCCAGTAGGCGGCCATTTGCGCCGACGTGTGCTTGGATTTGTCGGATTTCTTGAAGACGTACTTGCCGCTGGATTTGTCATAGAACTCGCTGGCGGCGGGATCGAGGGCGATGCTCACCTGCTCGCCGGGCTTGTAACCGGCCGCGGCGATGGCTTCGAGAACGATCTGGATGGCCTCTTCGTTGGATTTGCAACTCGGAGCAAAGCCGCCTTCGTCGCCGACCGCGGTGGAGTAGCGGTGTTTCTTCAGAGCGGTTTTGAGAGCGTGAAAAACTTCCACGCCCCAGCGCAAACCTTCGGAAAAGCTGGGCGCACCAACGGGCATCACCATGAATTCCTGGAAGTCCACGGAACTATCGGCGTGCGCCCCGCCGTTCAGGATGTTCATCATCGGGCAGGGCAGAAGATTCGCGGAAGTATCCGAGGAATAGCGGGCGAGGTATTTGTAGAGTGGGAGGTCGCGCGCGGCAGCCGCGGCACGAGCGGCAGCCATGGAGACGGCGAGAATCGCGTTGGCGCCGAGGCGCGACTTCGTGGGCGTGCCATCGAGCTCGATCATGCGCTTATCGAGACCACGTTGGTCGGAAGCGTCGAGGTCAACGACGGCCTTGGCGATTTCCGAGTTGACGTTGGCGACGGCTTTCAGAACGCCTTTGCCGAGATATTTCGACTTGTCACCGTCGCGAAGCTCGAGCACTTCGTGTTCACCAGTGGAAGCGCCGGAAGGAACCGCGGCACGGCCGAGGATGCCGCCTTCGAGAATGACGTCCGCTTCCACGGTGGGATTCCCGCGGGAGTCAAGGATCTGGCGGGCATAGACTTTGCTGATCTTCGTGGCCATTGGTGCGGACATGGCGTAGCGTGTCTCCTGGACGAAAGGTGAACTGAAGATTGTAGCAGAGGGAGGAAGAGCGTTTGAATGTTGCGCGTTGCAAGGTTGGAACGTTCCGACAAGAGCAAAACCGAGAGACCCCCACCCCCCCCAGTTTTTTCGTAAGTGTTGCATCTAAAGGATTTAGTGTTTGTGCAAGTCGTTTAGAATCAACAGATGCGAGCGGCTCATAAGTGTTGCATCTAAAGGAGTTGCAGAGCGAACGTTCCGGGGAAGTGAGCTCTTGGAGACAGAGAAGGCTTTCTGTTAATAGGCCCACTACCCCCACCCACCCCCGGCACTGTTGCATC
>Ga0209377_1003167_pt1 | contig 10653 bp, 13 predicted proteins | sample GraSoiAngelo_141_FD_185898 | JGI IMG/M metagenome (GOLD analysis project Ga0209377, IMG submission 185898) | Grasslands soil microbial communities from the Angelo Coastal Reserve, California, USA - 14_0929_12_40cm (SPAdes) (version 2) | ecosystem: Environmental > Terrestrial > Soil > Grasslands ...
CTAAGCTCGACGATTGGGCTCTAATTTGAACGGAATTAGAAGAGCTTCAGCGGCCGAAGCCTATGGAACATTTCTTTTGACACTCGTCGGTCCAGGGACTATCACGGCAACCAGCTTGGCTGGGCTGGGATCGACAGCGGCTGGGCTAGGGGTCATAGGACTTGCCCACGGGGTCGCACTACTAGTCGCGGTCTATTCAATAGGACACATCTCAGGAGCACACATCAACCCTGCGGTCACAATAGCGTCCTGGGCCACCAAAAGGCTGGAGCCCAGAAGGGTCGCACCCTACATCATAGCCCAACTAATCGGAGCGACAATCGCGGGACTAGCTCAGCTCGCCTTATGGTCATCCAGCGACAACTACGGCGTGGCAAAGGCAACCAATCTTGGCGACACAACTCCTGGCTTAGGCTTCGGGGTCGGGGCTGCTCTGCTCGCCGAGGTTATTGCAACCGCCATTCTCGTATTCACAATATTCGGCGCGACCGACAAGAAAGCTGACCAGTCATGGGCAGGTGTCGCCATAGGACTGGTTCTGGCTGCGTCGATCTGGATGTTCGGTCCCATATCCGGAGCTTCGCTGAACCCCGCTAGAACATGGGGCCCCACTATTGCTTCGGCAGCATTCAGCCTCACGCCCTTCGCCACCTTGTGGATATACATCGTAGGTCCAATCTTCGGGGGGCTACTGGGCGGCTTTCTTTACGAAGTCGTCCGGTAAAGTCCGCTACGGCATCGAGATTAGAATATCCACTCCTTCAACTCGAGTCTCACATGTTTCTGACAGGGGACCACCGCGATGCGTTAACCTCTCGTCAGAGCATAGTACTTTCCCGCAAACTTCCTAAAAGAATCTCTCCTCCTTCGACTACAAAGCGGCGGACCGAGTTTTCTACAACGTCTGACTCGGAGCAAAGTCTGGCCATGACCATTCCGGTAAACAAATCGAACAGACGTTGGAAAGCTATGACGAAGGCGGAGGAGTGTAGTCAGGATTCACTCTCTGATTGATCTCGTTCGCCAAAGCATGACCGTGAAGAATTACTGTTACCTTCTTCACGCCATCAAGTTTCGATGTAAGTTGACGAATGTTCATCCCAATATCCTCCGCGAAAATCGGCGGACAGAACGGGGCGGTGAGATGATATTTTATGAACAGCACTCCGTCTTCTTTGATGTCGATCTCGTCGACTAGGTGCATCTCTGTTATCGGAAGTCCAATCTCGGGATCCACAACCTTCTCAAGCTCCTTTGTGATCTCATCCACTGTTACCATCTTGTTCTCCTCAATCAAATTGGTTATGATTTCATTTATGCATTCGTGTCTCCGGCCTAACCGTCGTCAGTCCCCGAAGACAGCGATTGATTATTCGACTATCTACCGATAATAATGGAGGTCGCCGCGACTGGATTATGACATAGGTCATGTTTAAATAGGCTACTCGTCCTTTTTAATTGCCGTCTCCGTTTGATAATTCCCTGCGAAGTGGCCTCGAAGTCAGTTATCCCAGCCCTACGCGCACTTGTGGCTAGGGAACTCATAGAAGAATACGGACTCAAGCAGGAACAGGTCGCGAGGAAACTCGGAGTAACTCAGGCGGCCGTAAGCAAGTATCAGCATCAGGTCCGCGGAGAAGCTGTCGAGCTTGGAGCCGCCCCTGAAGTCAAGGCCATGAGTAAAGATATTGCGTCGATGTTATCCCGGAACCCTAACCCGCTGCAAGTTTCACAGAAACTGTGCCAGGCTTGCACCGATATTCGTGCGCTGGGCCTGATGTGCGAGACTTGCCGCAAGGTAGATCCCACCTGGGACGTAGAGCATTGCACAATATGCTTCGGAAACCACAGCTGCTCTGAATTGGTGAGCATCGAACCCAGCAGCATTGGAAAGTATCGGCGTATCCCTGTACTCTCTTGAGGGCTCTCGTGAGTTCATTATTTTAGACTGGCAAGTCCAGGCCAGAGCCAGTCTCGTGCGCTCTCTCTCCCCCATTAGCTAACATTCAATTTGGATTAGGCTGACTCGATTCTCAGAGCTTCTCGAACGCGGTGAAGTTGACTAATACTTGATGAGTCTTCCGCTTGAAGCCTTTCGGTAGGGCCCTCTCTTCCTTTTTCGAGATTTCTCCTTCAGCTCGCGTCGTCGAACTAGCTTGTCTTCGACACTCATCTTACCTGATCATACAATGCATAGCTACTCGTCAATATCAACATTCGGGAAATGAACTCTTAAATGGGCTGGGCCGAACGCTGACCCTCAGCAAGGGGAACAGGTTATCTACTGATGCTCGGTCTGTTTGGTAAGAAGAAAAACCAGCCTTCTCCTGCGGGAGGTTCGCTGGAAAACCAGGAGCCGCTCGTTCTTAGCAAGCTTCAGGAGATAACCGTTGGCGACGCTGAGATGTATCAGTCTCTTTCTAGACTCCTCTTCCTCGACCCGAAGAAAATCATCACCACTTTGGAAGATGCGGTCAACCAGGCGACCGCTTTTGACTCAAATGGAAACAAGACTCGGGCCGAAGTGTGGTACAGGATTGCGGGCGGGATTGCGCTATACCGTGGAGATCCAGAAGGCGTCAGGAAGTTTTTCGAAAAAGCGTCTTCGATTGCGGGAGACCGTCGACCGGAATACAAGACCATCGCGAGCAGATCCCAAGATGCAGTGAATTTGGCCCGAAGATTCTACGAAAGCATGTAGGTAGACAATTCTCAAGGACCAAACCATCTTAGTCGAAGGGTTGTCTACTAACCGAAATTCGGAATGATGGTGCTCCGGGCGGGAATTTCAGCAGCTTACTGCCGCGTTTGAACCCGCGATCAACGGCTCTGGGGCTTGTCCTCCCGTAAGCCTCCCCGATCTAGGGCTCGACTGGCCGCCCCACACCATTGAGGCAAAGGCCGCTATGCTAAACCGGGCTACACCACCGGAGCGACCGAAGTCTTCGAAGGCGGTTTCTTTTACCTTTGGGTAAGACCCAAAACACTACGCCGATTTTTCGGGTTGACACTTTACTAATGATGCCTACTTTCTCATTTCGTGATCCTGAATCCTCTGAACTCTCCCGTATAGCCTGACCACTCAACCTCGACTTTTCTGACGACTGCGCCTCGGGGACCAACATAGCAGAATCGAATCAGCTCGTCCAATCGCGCTCTCTCTCCCTCGGCTAGAGCCTCAACCTTACCGTCCGGAAGATTTCTCACCCAACCAGAGATTCCCAGTCTCGTCGCAAGCTCAGTCATCTCTCTTCTGAAGAAGACCCCCTGGACCAAACCTGTAATCAGGATTCTTGCTCGGGCTTCCATTCACTAGCGAAAATTACATAGATGCATTTCTCTCTTGCCTTAGACCTGAGCAGAAGAGGAGATCTAATGAAATCGAAGTGTCAGGTTGCCGGAGGCGAGATCACTTGACGTATAGGAGGAGCGAGAGGTGGAAGAGGCAGTTCCTTCGAGGCAATATCAAGCTCTTGGAGGAGACCGGTCAGAACGAGACCGTGAATAGCCGAAAATACGTTGAGCGTCATGTAAAGATATCCAGCTTCCTCAACGTCAAACCTTAGTCCATGCTTCATCAGGACGTCCCTTGTCCTCGGAAAAGCGACAATCAGATCCCCGATCGTGGTATCAGCGCGAATCGAATCTATCTCTATAGTGAAGACTCGGGAATCATCCAAGGCTTGGGGCGGCGAAGGTCGGGCCTGAAATGGGAGGCTCGCGACTATTGGACCCTTAACAACCACTTTTGAAAGTGATTTTCTTTGCGGCTTTTGGTTATGGGCACCACTCTGCCTCGTGATCTTCTTTGAGGCTTTCTTTGATTTGGCCTTCTTGCTCCGTGTTTTCTTCTTGGTCATGATCATCACGAGCTCAGATTGCGGGGTAGGTCGCCCCACTCGACTCCTGTTAATAGGCGACTCCGAGTATTAATACGCTCGGATGACGTTCGAGTCAACCCTCCGAGGGCTGAATGGACCATGCTATCGGGAGACCCTGCATGAGCTGTTGAGCGTGTTGAGATGCTCTGATTCGAAGCTCGTCTGCAATGCTCTGAAAGACAGAAGCTGAATAGTCCTCAATCTGGCCGTGGTCAGACAATCGCGCAATAATCGGGTCTACAGGGACCGAGCCTAGGAACGGTACGTTGAGCTGCTTTGCTAGTTTCTCGCCTTGCGGTTCTCCAAAGACGTTGATAGCCTTACCACAGTGGGGGCAGGTTAGATAGCTCATGTTCTCTATCAAGCCTAGCAGTTCGGCGTTCATCTTCTTCGCCATGTTGACGGCCTTGGTAACGATTAGGGAGGCTAGTTCTTGGGGGGAGGATACAACGATGACTCCGTCTAGAGGTAAGGACTGGAGGACTGTTAGCGGGGCGTCGCTAGTCCCGGGAGGAAGGTCAACGAGAAGATAGTGTAGGGATCCCCATTCAACGTCCCAGTAGAGTTGCCGAATGACACTGTTAACGATCGGGCCCCTCCATATGACAGGCATCTCCGGATCATCCAGAACTAGGTTGATCGACATCACTTTGATCCCAGTCCTAGTCAGGACAGGAGTTATGCGACCGGTGGAACTCTTGGAAGGGCGCTCCTTGAGCCCGAACACTTTCGCTATGCTGGGCCCTGTCAAATCCGCGTCTAGAATTCCAACTTCGTATCCGAGCCTTCGAAGCTGGACGGCTAACATGCTGGTGACGAAAGATTTTCCGACTCCACCCTTGCCCGATGCGATCGCGATTATGTTTCTCAAGTCGCGCTTTCCCAGCCGATCGATGCCCGGGCCAGGACCATTTCCCTCCGCTGGTTGGGTCTGGGTTGCCCTGTTCTGGAGCCGGGTTCGGAGTTCGTTCAACTCAGTCTTGGACATTGCCGTCGTCTCTACAGATACGGAGCTCACCTCGTTCGACTTCTTCAGGGCTTTTTCGACATCGGTCTGGAGAGTCTTTGCAAGAGGGCAATGAGCGACCGTCAGTGCGATGGTGACTTTGACATGGCTGCCTTCGATCGACACGTCTCGGACCATGTTGAGATCGACTATGCTGATCCCGATCTCGGGGTCAAGAACTCCGCGGAGACTATTGACAATCGAAATCTTGTCTATCAACGTCTAGACGATCTCGGCAAACTTACTCTAGTCTAGAGGGAGCGGGAAGGTATTTACACTCTCTTTCCATAAGACTGCCCGATCCTTGAGAGAATTTGGTCTGCAATATTGATCCTTTGCGAGATTGCGATTCTTCTCCTTGAGGAATCTCAACTAGGCAGCCTGCGCGACTTTATGGGTCGATTGGGTCTAGGGGTCATAATAGGAAGAAATGTCTGTTAGCGAGAAGACCAGAAGGGCCTTGAAGGAGTTTGGTCTGACAGAGTACGAGGCCAAGGTTTACGTTTCACTGGTCGAATCAGGCACTCAGACTGCTAGCGAGCTCAGCCGTACCGCTTCGATCCCCTACTCGAAGATCTACGAGATTCTGGGAAATCTTGAGAGGAAGGGATGGGTCGAGACAGAGCAGGGCAGGCCTAGCAAGTACTATCCCAAGCCTCCCTCGACCGCTCTAGAATCATCAAAGGCCAGGTTAGAGACGACGCTGAAATCGAGCCAGGCAGACGCGATGGAAGAGCTTCAACCGCTCTACGAGAAGAAGGGAGTCCGTGAGAAGCCGGACATTTGGATTGTGAGAGGTCACAATAATATCCTGGATAAGATAAGAGAGACTCTTGGACGGACAAGGAGAGAGCTTTTCGTTGCGATGCCGGTGGCCCCAGACCCGCTTGTCTCAATGGCACTACCCGTTCTCGCATTGATGAAGAGTAAGGGAGTCAACGTCTCTGTCATGGTCCCTGAGACAACGAGCCGGGACACGATCCGAAAGTTGAAGGGTCTGGCTCAGCTCCGGACTAGAGAACAAATGTTCGGTGGAGGGATCATCTCGGACGATAACCAGATCGTGATACTGCTTGGCGAGGATCCCCAGAAAGGACTGACGCTGGCTATATCCTCGGACCACATTGGTCTCGTAAAGTTTGGGAAGAGCTACTTCGAATATCTCTGGGAAAGCTCAAAACCACTCGCTTAATAAAAGGACTGTCCAAGGATTTTCACCCTGTCACAGTCCTAGGCAACAGTGAGAATCCTCTCACGGAAAGACAGCCTCGTGTCCCGAGAAAAAAATTGTGGCCCCCTTTTTCGGAGAGGGGTCTTGCCAGTTGAAGCTGCTCTGGGGCGATTCTTGCATCTTAGCACGCAGCATGGAACGGTCGACTGTTTTTCCAGAGTGGAAATCAAGCTTATGACTCTTCGTGAAAATCTCGCGATCTAGAATCGCTTATCCCGATTTCTGATCCAGGCTTGTTCTGCGCCTGTCTGGTTTGGTGAAGAACATTCTGCGGTTTTTTTTCGTTTCGAAGAGCGCGTGAGAAATGGATTACTCTCTGTTGATTCCCTCCCAGAGTCCTGTTTTGGGTTGCGAGGAGCAACTGCTTTTGACATTTTTTCGAGGAGGGGTCTCGCCAGTTGAAACTGAACCGGGCGAGTCTTGCGAAACAGGGCGCAGAATCACCTTGTCGTCCGTTTTCGACATGGTGTCGCTCAGCGTGCAGGTCAACGTGCATAATGCGTGATCTCAAATCGCCTGCCCCGATTATTGATCAGGGCTTGTTCTGCGCTTTTCAGGATTGAGAGAACAGTTTTGGGATTCCTTATCTTCTGCCCCACGTTGTTCCAATTCTGCGCACGGGGGACCTACCTTTATCGTCGCTGGGTCCTGGGAAAGAGATAGTGGCGGTGTGGGCTTCAAGGTAGTCTTTATTCGCCCATGGTCTTGGACTGTAGCCGCAGCCTTCTGCTGTGCGGGGGTACCAGAGCCAGGTCTAATGGGCAGAAGGCGAGGATGCCTGCCCTGGGCTTAGGACCCTGTGGCGAAGGCCTTCGTGGGTTCGAATCCCACCCCCCGCACCAAACCAAAGATACACTGATTCCGGATAAGACCAACCCATAAGTTATGCAAAGAAGGCGAAAGAGGACTAGTTGCGCGACTGTTTCCTAGTGAACCCACATTGGCTTTAATCCTTGCCAATCCGGCTGCGGCAGAGAAAATAGGGGAGTTGGACTGGCAATCTTATAGGGGCCGAGTTAGAAGCTTGCCTGAAGCGTTCCAACCATGACGAGACCATGGGCAATAGGCAGCGCATTGCTATTGACCATAATTCTTCTCGTCCCAGTTATCTCAGCTAGAGGAGCCCCAATAGATGTTACGGTGACTAGTGACAAGACTACTCTGCACCTGAATCTTGCTCTCAACGAGAACCTTACAAGTCTACCTGTTGCAAGTATCTATGTCGATTCTTCGAACGCGAGCATGTTAGAAAAGCCAATCGCCCAGGCAGTACAGAAACTCGTTCCGACCGCAACCATCTCAAACCTGACTCTTCGAGCCCGCACTTTTAATTCAAGCGGTACTTGGCTCCAAGAGGAGAATTATACTTTGGTGATTACTGGGATAAACACCGACACAGGAGGCGTCATAAGATCTGAAGTTGGGTTCCTTTCCATGAGCATTCTAGACTCGATAACGGAAGGAGGCTTGGAACTAAACACGGTGGGAGTGACCTATCTCCTACCTCCTCTACGAGCACAGGAAAACCGTACCGTATACTACATCAACGATCATCAGACGTTGAATTCTGTGATTCCGGTCCAGACAACGATTAGCTTTCGAATGCTAGACTTCAGCTGGATTCCTCCCATATTCGCTTGGACACGCCAAGATGATCTGCTAGCGCAACTTACTGTTTGGACCTTCAACCTAGGTGGACCGAGATTCAACCTCACCTATGGTACGCCGACCCCGGAAGGAACGCTTCTGAAGACGTTTACGGCAGTCTATAATCCGTCGTTCCAACTGACCGTTCCGGCGAACGCTTGGTCAGATGGCACGGTCGTGTCTTTCGATCTGCCGACCCCCGCGGAACTCTTGATGCCTCTAATCGCAGCATTGTCTCTCTTGGGACTTGTGACGGCCACCATCTTGGACAGACATCTCACTAGAACCGCGAAGAGTAAAAGAAGAAGATAGCCGCTTACGGGCGGCCGATCAGACAGAGTAGGATGCCTGTCTGAGCTGTGAATAGCTTTCTAAGTCTTTGAGAAATTCGTGGATTACTCTACGTCAAATAGGCACATAGAGGTGGCAGGCCACGAAATGGTTCTTTTCCGCCTCAATGAGCACGGGCTCTTCAATAACGCAACGCTCGTGCGCGTAAGGACACCGCGTATGGAACCTGCATCCCGTAGGCGGATCTACCGGACTCGGAATCTCTCCACTTATTACATCCTTGATCCGTTTCGACTCTGGGTCGGGAACAGGTACCGCAGACACTAATGCTTGCGTGTACGGATGTAACGGCTGATCCGAAACGTCTTGAGAAGAGCCAAGTTCCATCATCTTCCCAAGGTATAGGATGGATATGCGATCAGCGATATGCTTGGCTAGCGCGAGATCATGCGTGATAAACACTATCGACGCGGAAGCTTTGTTTACCAAGTCAACCATGAGATTGACGATCTCCGCTCTGATCGAAACGTCTAGCATCGAAACAGGTTCGTCAGCCACTACGAAGACGGGATTCAGGATGAAGGCCCGGGCGACAGCCACTCTCTGACGCTGCCCCCCGCTAAGTTCGTGAGGAAACCGATAGAGGAACTCCTCGGGAGGGACGAGTTCTACTTCCGAGAGCATCTGCTTCACCCTACTCTCAACTTCCTCCTCGTTCTTCGCTATGCGTTGCACTCTCACAGGTTCCGCGATTATCTCCTTGATGATCATTCTGGGATTGAGTGACTCAAAAGGATCCTGAAAGACTATCTGCATTTCCCGCCTAAGCGGTTTCATCTCCTTGTCCCTCAGCTTTGTGATATCCTTTCCTTGGAAGAGTATTTTTCCCGAGGACGGAGCCACCAGTCTTAGGAGCAGCTTGCCAAGCGTTGTCTTCCCACTACCGCTCTCCCCGGCGAGAGCAAGTATCTCACCTTTGCCAACCGTGAAGCTCACTCCATCAACGGCCTTTACGCTCAGCTCACTCCTAGAGAGAAGAGTCTCGAAGAAACCGCGCTTGAGTGGATACCACTTTCGTAGATTTTCCACTCGGATAACCTCCTCTTCTCGATCCAGCCCTATGGACTCTTTTTCTGGTACGGGAACGCTCGGCAGTGTACTCAAGTCCTAGTAGAGATGGCAGGCAGCAAGATGGTGCTTTTCTCCGGCTTCATCAAGAAGTGGTTCCTCCCGCTTGCAGATATCCATAACGTAAGGGCATCGAGGATTGAACCGACAGGCAGGAGGAGGATGCAACAGGTCAGGAGGCTGGCCTGGGATTGAGGTGAGACGAACTCTTTGCCCGTGAATACTCGGGAAGGCCTTGATCAAGCCCTGAGTGTACGGGTGAAGTGGATTCTTGAAGATCGAGACAGCGTCTCCATACTCCACAATCTTTCCTGCATACATTATTGCGACCTTCTCGCAGGTCTCCGCAATAATAGAAAGATCATGGCTGATAAGTATCATCGATAAACCGAGTCTGTCCTTCAGATCTCTGAGAAGCTTCAGAGTCTGCGCTTGGACGATCACATCTAGAGCAGTTCCAGGCTCGTCACCGATGAGCATACTAGGATTGGCCGCGAGAGCCATCGCTATCAGGGCCCGCTGCCTCATTCCACCGCTGAACTCATGCGGATAGTTATCGGCCCTAGAAGGCTCGATACCGACTGTCTCAAGAAGCTTGGAGACTCTCTCCTTAACGTCTGACGCAGATACTTCCGACTCGTGGATCTGGATCGCTTCACCTATCTGGTCGCCTACCTTCATCACGGGATTGAGCGCGTTCATAGCGCCTTGGAACACTATGGATATACCCTTCCAACGAATACTTCTCATCTCTTTTTCTGATAGAGGAACAAGGTCCTTTCCGTCAAAGATTATCTTGCCCTTCCGAATGACTCCGCCTGATGGTAGTATCTTTAGGAGAGATAGTGCGACGGTGGTCTTGCCGCATCCTGACTCACCGGCAATCCCCAAAGCTTCCCCGGCCTCTACATTGAAGCTTACGTTTTCAGTCGCTCTGACCCAGCCTCTAACAGTACGATAGTGCGTGGTCAGCCCCTGGACTTCAAGAACAGGCATTAGGTCTAAACCAAGCTCCTTTTTCGGACTGGTCGAATTAAGCTTTGGGGCAAACGCGGAAAAGGTTACGATAAATGAAGATCTTCTTCACTCTCTAAGTTCGTTAGGCTCGTTACCGAGCTGAGAAACGTGAAGAGGTGGACTGTCAAGAGAGCGTGGGCTAAGACATCTCCGGAATACGTCCGGTTAAAGCGAATGATCGAAACTCCTTCTTCAGTTGTTAGTCTGAAAGTCAGCTGACTGGCCACTTGGGAGTGGGGTTGCAAGGGAGCGTTGAGCGGTTGAGTTAATAGCAGTCCCATGTCCAAGATCTGGAAGCCCGTTGCATTTGGATGGACAAAGTAGACGCCGAGGGTGATGTCCTGTATCCGAAAGCCTGAGTATTCCGTTGGATTGTCGACAGTGACCAATGACGACAGAGAGACGGCATTCGAACCATTCACAAAAATAACGTTTACAACTCGCGAATCCAC
>Ga0209377_1003169_pt1 | contig 10650 bp, 4 predicted proteins | sample GraSoiAngelo_141_FD_185898 | JGI IMG/M metagenome (GOLD analysis project Ga0209377, IMG submission 185898) | Grasslands soil microbial communities from the Angelo Coastal Reserve, California, USA - 14_0929_12_40cm (SPAdes) (version 2) | ecosystem: Environmental > Terrestrial > Soil > Grasslands ...
AGCCGCTTGATTAATTGTCTGATCGGAGCCACAGGACAAATAGTGCCCTCCGCCTTAGGGCACTAACTTCAGTTTGTTTGAGGGCCCCCAAACCCACGGACTGGATGTAAACCGCTTAACCCTGGATTGGCCCCGCAAAACACTTAACCGCTTAATCTGGTTGGCCCGTGTAGCACGGCGCCTTGCGCATTGTCAAGCGTTTTTCCTTGGCCTATACTCGGCCCTTCGCAAGGCAACGGACTCGAAAGTCTAAGAACCATGTGAGTCGCCTGAGGAGCGCTGGATGCTGAGGTTATGGGTTTAACGATTCGTGATGTTGCGAAGGCTGCAGGCGTCTCCACCGCTACTGTCTCAAACGTCTTGAACAAGACGGGCAAAGTGGGTCAGCGCACTCACCGGGTTGTACTCTCAGCTGTTAAGCGACTCGGATACATCCCGGACGTTCATGCACGTCACTTGGCTTCGCGCGACAGCCGCACACTTGGAATCATTGTCTCCGACATCGAAAACCCATTTTTCCCTGAAGTGATCAAGAGTTTTGAAACCCGCGCCCGACAACTTGGTTATGACGCCATTCTCAGCGATACCAATTATGATCCGCGGAGAACCCGGAAGGCTGCCGAGAGAATGATGGAGCACAAAGTTCGCGGCGTTGCGGTTATGACCTCCGAGATCAGCTTGCAACTGATCCACGAACTTGCCCGAAGAAGGATTGCCGTCACTTTCCTCGACCTGGCCCCGGTTCGAAGATATATGAGCAATCTGCGAATTGATTACGCTTCGGGAATCAAAAAGATCGTGGAGTATTTGTATGGATCCGGACATCGGCGGATAGCCTTCGTAGCAGGGAGGCCCAGGCTCAAGTCCAATGTGGCCCGACTGCAAGCCTACGAAAAATGCATGCTCGCGCTGGGACTGGAGCCGGGACCGATCCTGCCCGGCGACTTGCGGTTTGAAGGTGGTCTGGCAGCGGGTCTGACCATCGCAAAGTTATCGCCAAGGCCCACCGCGGTAATGGCCGTCAATGATCTCACCGCCGTAGGCGTCATCAAGGGTTTAATGAAGGCCGGCTGCCGCGTCCCGCAGGACATCTCAGTTACCGGATTCGACAAGACTCGCCTGGCCGAATATAGCAACCCTTCGATCACAACGGTGGACATCCACCGAGACATGCTGGGCCAGATCGCCGCCGACGCCCTACATGAGCTTTCCTGTTCGGTTGATCCCCAGGGCAAGGAATACCAGATTTCCGCCGAACTGATTTTCGGCGATTCGTCAGGGCCCGCTCCCCCCGAATAGCATCAAGCTGCTGTAGGCTCGAACTCCGTTCCTTCTAGATTGGCTCAGCCCCGGCTCGGTGCTAGCATGCGAACGCTTGTCGGCCGCGGTGAGGACACTTCAAGAATGGCCCGTCACAAGGACAAAAACGACGTTTTTTCACGTCGAACCTTCCTCAGGAGGTTGCGGTGGGCGCCAGTGGTTTTTCTTCCGGCGCCTGTCCATGCCTTGCCCTTTCGGTCGGTACTCCCAGGGCTCCCACAGAACGAGACTTCTTCCTTGCCGTTCGCTGATTTTCGTCTAACGCCTCACTATCCCGCGAAGCTTCCGCTTGACGATCTGCTACGCCAAGTCGTTCCCGGTGGCGATGAATACGTCACCGAGAAATACGCCTTTGAAATCCACCAACTCCTCGACGAATGGGGCCGAGGTCTAAAGGTAGCGACACCCGCTCTCGCTGTCCTGGGGAAATTCCTGGATGACTCGATCGAGGCAACTCCGCTGTTACCAACTCAGGAAAACAGTGTGCGATCGGGGCGTGGGCTCGAGGTCTTTCGAAGACGGTTTGCGACCAACTTCGTATCGGGCCGCGAGCGATTTCTCCACGAAATCAAAACCTACCTGGCCCAGATGTCGCGAGTGGAGACGGCTGAATTTGAAATCGTTGGGATCGAGGAAGCCGCAAACCCTTCGCCTACGGTCCACATCGACATTCGGTATGACCTTGTCGGTGAGCGGGCGGCCTTGGGGCGCGAGGAGCGCATTGGACATTGGTTGACCCAATGGTCGCGCGATGAATCAAACGGATGGCGAGTCCGCAGGTGGGCGGCGACCGAGGAAACCATCAGCCGGGCCCGCGAGCCAATTTTCATTGACATTACTTCCCAAGTATTTGGCCAAACCGAATCGTACAGAAATCAGATGCTCCGCGGAGTGGACTATTGGCGTACGGTTCTGGACGGGGCGTGCGGGATCGATGTGTACGGGAACAATGGGTTGGCGGTGGGAGATATCGACAACGACGGTCTAGATGATCTCTACGTCTGCCAGCCCGCGGGACTTCCCAACCGGCTCTATCGCAATCGCGGCGATGGAACATTCGAGGATATCACCGAAAAATCCGGAGTGGGCGTACTGGACAGCACGGCGTGCGCTCTGTTCGCGGATTTCGAGAACAAGGGACTCCAGGACCTCCTGGTGGTTTGCGGCAGCGGCCCTCTGCTCTTCCTGAATCAGGGGAATGGAAAGTTCTTAATCAAGCGTGATGCCTTCAAGTTTGTGCGACCTCCCCAGGGGACCTTCGCGCACGCGGCCTTAGCCGACTTTGATGGTGACGGTCTTCTCGACATTTATTTCTGCCTCTATAGCTACTATCTGGGTTTGGACCAGTACCACTATCCAATCCCCTATTTTGACGCCCGGAATGGTCCCGCCAACTTCCTACTACACAACGAGGGGAACGCAACCTTCCAAGACCGGACGGAGGCGGCAGGATTAAACACGGATAACGACCGCTACAGCTTCGCGTGCGCCTGGGGCGATTACAACTCTGACGGTTGGCCTGACCTGTATGTGGCCAACGACTTCGGACGAAACAACCTCTATCGCAACAACGGCGGCGGCACATTCACCCCTGTCTCTGCCGAAGCGGGCGTCGAGGATGTCGGCGCGGGGATGAGCGCATGCTGGTTCGATTTCGACAACAACGGAAAGCAAGACATCTACGTTTCCAACATGTGGTCCCCTGCCGGTATGCGAGTTTCAGAACAAAAGTGCTTTCATGAAAAAGAACCCGAGAACATCCGTGCCCTTTATAGCCAGCACGCGCGCGGCAATTCGCTGTATCGAAATTTGGGAAATGGACAGTTTCAAAACGTGAGCGAGCAAACGGGCGTGGAGATGGGCCGCTGGGCTTGGTCCTCGGACGCTTGGGACTTCGACCACGACGGCTACGCAGACCTGTACATCGTGAATGGCTATATTTCAGGTCCCGACACTCGAGACCTTTCTAGCTTCTTCTGGCGGCAGGTGGTGGCGAAATCGCCTCAAAATTCCAGCCCGTCGCTGAATTACGAACAAGGATGGAACGCCATCAATGAACTGATCCGATCGGACGCGTCCTGGAGCGGCTACGAGCGGAACGTTTTCTACGTAAATAATCACGACGGGACTTTTTCTGAAGTCTCCGGCACCGTCGGATTGGACTTTCCCGATGACAGCCGCTCGTTTGTGCTCGCCGACTTGGACCATGACGGGCGGTTGGAAGTCGTCCTTAAAAACCGGAACGCGCCGCAGCTCCGGATCTTGCGCAACGCGATGAAGGATCTTGATCCCTCGATCGCATTCCGCCTGCGTGGAAAAACGAGTAACCGCGATGGGATCGGAGCATCGGTGACAGTCGAGGCGGGAGAACTTCGGCAGACGAAGTATCTTCAGGGAGGTTCCGGATTTCTATCCCAACACACCAAGGAGCTTTTCTTTGGTCTCGGAAAAACCCTAGGAACCGTCTGCGCCAACATCCGCTGGCCTAGCGGCTTGACTCAGGCCTTCGAGCATTTGCCGGTAAACCATCGAATCGAAATTGAGGAAGGCTCCAAAAAATTTCTGGCAAAGCCATTTGTGGCTTCACCTGTGTCTCGTGCGCGAACGGGCGATCCTCAGAAGGCAGAGCCGTTGCCTTCGTCGGTCGAGACATGGCTCATCGAGCCTTTGAGCGCGCCGGAGTTTTCCTTGCTTGACCTTGCGGGCAACACACGGGATCTTCGGTCGTTTCGAGGCAGCTTTCTGCTTCTCAACTTTTGGGCAACGGCCTCGCCCCTCTGCATCGATCAGTTGCGACTCCTTCAGCGAAACCAGTCAGCCCTTGCTTCAACGGGCCTTCGCACAGTTGGCATCAACGTCGATGAACCGGGCGATGCTGGAGCGGTACGATCATTCGTCGCTAAAGGAGGGCTTTCCTTCCCGATCCTGCTCGCCACGCAAGAAGTGGCAGGCATCTACAACATCATTTATCGATACCTGTTCGACCGTCGCAGAGATCTCGCCCTCCCGACATCTCTTCTCGTCAATCAGGACGGACTGATCGTTAAGGTTTACCAGGGGCCGGTGAATCCCAAACGGCTAGTGGAAGATCTGAGATCAGTGCCGGGCAGCACAACGGAGCGCATTCGGAGAGCGCTTCCGCTGGGAGGAATGCTCTATCAAGGCGGGTTTCAACGCAACGACTTTACCTATGGGGTGGCGTTGTTCCAACGCGGCTATCTGGAGCCGGCGGCGGCGTCCTTCAAGCAGGTCATCGCGGCCAAGCCGCACGATCCCGAAGCCTACTACAATCTGGGAACGCTCTATCTCCGAGGAAACGCTTACCACGACGCACGCCGGTACCTCGAGCGGAGCGTGGAGCTACGTCCGAACTATCCGGAGGCATGGAACAATCTGGGAATGGTGGCGGCCCAGGAAGGTCAGCCGGACGAGGCGATCCGCAACTTCCGGCAGTCCTTGCTCCTGAGGCCAGGCTATGCCATCGCACTCCTGAACCTCGGAAACCTTTATCGACGGCAGGGGACCTTTGAGGAAGCGGAAAAACTCCTCACCCGCGCTCTCGAAATCGAATCTGACAATCCGGAGGTAAACTACAGCCTCGGAATGCTCTATGCCCAGCAAGACCGAATTCAGCGCGCTGCGCAATATTTGGAAAGGGCGGTGAACTTGCGCTCGGATTATTCCGACGCGCTCAACAACCTGGGTGTCCTTCTTGTGCGTCAAGAACATTATTCCGAAGCGAAGGAGAGATTCGAAACTTGCATCCGCGTTGCCCCGAACTTTGACCAGGCCTATCTTAATTTGGCCCGACTCTACGTGATTTTGAGGGACAAGGAAAAAGCTAGAAGCGTGTTGCTGGCGCTATTACAACAACAACCCCAGCATAAGATGGCTCGGCAGGCACTGGAAATGTTAGATTGACCTTTCGGCACCCCCCGATAAGATTGCACGCGGAGGCATGCCTTGGGATGGCTGTTGGCGGCTCATTTCAACACCCACTGAGGAGCGGCGGTAGCCAATCGAAGCTGCGCGGAATAGTTACGCTGGCCGCGATTTTCATTTTTTCTCAAGGACATGCAGCGCAGCAATCCGTTCCCAGCCAGGGTAACGCCCGGCAGTCTTCGAAGACCCACTCACATTTCCTGGAAGCAGAAACACTGCTTCGCCAAGGGTTAATCGAGGAGGCCAAAAAGAAAATACAGGAGGAGCTCGAACGGAATCCTTCTAGCGTAGAGGGCTACAACTTGTTGGGAATTGTCTACAGCGATGAAAAAGACTATGCAGACGCCCTTGAGGCATTCAAACATGCGCTAAAGCTCGACCCAAGCTCTACCAGGGCCCGTAACAACCTCGGGAACGTATACGTTGCCAAGGAAAAGCTCGATCTCGCTGAGGAAGAGTTCAGGAAAGTCTTGCGCCTTGCCCCCGGGAATCGCGATGCAAACTACAACCTGGGCCTGGTTCTGATGGCCAAGGGTTTACCTGGTGAGGCCATTTCCCATTTTCAGCGCGTGCGCCCTCCTAGTATCGCAACTCGCTTCAACCTGACTCGCGCCTATCTTCAGGCAGGCAGGACCGCCGAAGGGTTGAAGGTGGCAACGGAACTCTCAGCTCAAAATAAGGATGACGTCCAGCTGCATTTCACACTCGGTGTGTTGTTGGCCTCTGAAAAACAATACCGGCCAGCCCAGCTTGAACTGGAAAAGGCCAATGCATTACAACCCGAAACATGGGAGATTCTCCACAACCTTGGACAGGCTTATCTTCGGAGCGGCGACTATGCGAAAGCCGAGCTGGTGTTGAACCGCGCCCTGAAACTAAAACCCGACTCGCCCGAAACCCTCTACTTGATGGCGCAAGGCTATTCGGACCAGGCTCGGGCGGTCGATGCCCTGGATTTGCTGGTGCGTGCTCATAGGCTTGCCCCTGAGAATACCGACATCATCTTTTTGCTGGCCCGGGTCAGCATGTCCCAAAATTACTTCGAAGATGCTATCCCGCTCCTTGAATCAGGATTGAAAATCGCCCCGAAGCGAGCTGATCTCCATGCCGCCCTGGGCGAGAGCTATTTCATGTCAGGAAAGGCGGAGAAGGCCATCGAGGAGTTCAAAACACTGATCGATGTGGACCCTTCGGCGCGATCCTATGCATTTATAGGGCTCTCTTATCGGCATTTGGGACGATTCGACGAAGCAAAGAAATACTTTCGGGAAGGGCTCAAGAAAGATCCTCACAACTCTTCCTGCTTATTCAACATGGGGTATATGGAGGAGCGGCAAGGAAATCATCAGGGAGCCGAACAGTTCTTTCAGGCGGCGCTCCGGTCGAATCCCGATTTTTCCGAAGCGTTGCTGGAATTGGCGAATCTGCGAATTGGAAGCAAGAGATTTGAGGAGGCAGCAGACCTGCTCAGAAAATTCGTCCGAGTGAGCCGCTCCCCCGCTTCCGGGTACTACAAGCTAGCCATGGTGGAGAGGAGTCTCCATCAGACGGGGGCCGCACAGAGAGATTTGAATGTATTCCAAACCCTCTCCAAAGACTCTGCAACTGGTCCGTATCCATACCAGCACCTTTTTGACTACCTTGACAATCGCTCCAACCTTTCCACGCAGGCCCGGACTCAACTGGACCTGACAGAGCTATCCGGACGCATCCAGAAACACCCGGACCAGCCTGAAGACCTCTACTTGCTGGCTGAAACTTACCTCAAACTCGCGAAACCCGAAGAAGCTCGAAACGCTATCGCGCAACTGGACCAAATCAGCGCGGGCGACTACCGTACCCAAACGGGGGTGGGCGTATTGCTGGCGCGTTACCGTTTATACGACGACGCCATACAGCATTTCCAGGCGGCGCTGCGCGCGAATCCCGACTCCGACGACGTGAAATTCGACCTGGCTGATGCTTACTTCCGGAAAGGCGTCTATGCCCTAGCACTTGAAGTTGCCCGGCAAGTTTCGGCTCAAGGCCAGCAGGATGATGCCTTCCTGGCTTTGCTTGGAGACATCCAAGCGCACCTTGGCGACACCGCACGGGCTGCAGAGATTTTTGGAGACGCGATCCGCCGAAACCCCGATAACGACCAGTATTACCTTTTCCTCGCGCTGGTCGACCTTCGCGGGAACGATGTCAAGCGTGCGGAAGAAACACTGCGGAAGGGGCAGTCTCGAATTCCCGGCTCGGGGAAGATCCTATGGGGTTTGGGAATTATTTCGGTCTTGGAAGGTAAAACCGCGGAAGCCGCGGAACGTCTGGAGCGCGCGGTGGACCTGCTGCCAGAGTGGCCCGGGAGTTATTCAACGTTGGGCGTTTTCTATTACCAAACGGGACAGATCGCCAAAGCGCGGGAAGTGCTGAATCGTTTCAAGAACGGCAACGCGGGCGGACTGGACGTAAGCCGGATTGAAGAAGCCCTGTCCCGAGCACGGGAGATTTCTTCTTCCATCCACGAACCTATGCCGATGACTGCCCGGCAACAATTGCTTCAACTGGCGCTATCTCTCGCCGAGCGCACGCTCTGAACCGGCGGACGGATACTTCCAGTTGAGCGCCTTAATGGCCGACGCTAGAATGCGAGCGCGGGTTGAAATACTCGGGCATGTCGAGAGCATTGTTACCACGCTTCTGATTGAGGGAACATCCGCTGGGCAATCCGGGAATGGGGAAAAAACCAAAAACAGGGGTGGGATTCGGTTTCGGAACCAAGTGCAGCGCATTCCTTGTATCAGGCGCTGCCATAGGCATGGCCATCAAAGTGATGGCCCTCGCCGGGCAGAGGCCTAAACTGCAGGACTCTCGAATCACCGTCCGTTATACTGACGTTCGAAAAGCTGCCGGTATCACTTTTCTTCAGGATGCCACTCAAACCGAAGAAAAGTATTACCTTGAAACTATGGGCACTGGGGTCCTTTGGATCGACTATGACCAGGACGGGCTGATGGATCTCTTCTTTGTGCAGTCTGGCGCCACCGACATCTACAAACCACTGCATCCCTTGCGCTCGGCTCTTTACCACAATAATGGGGATGGAACATTTACCGACGTCACCGAAAAAGCCGGCGTCGGCGGTGAGGGCCATTACGGCCAAGGCGTTGCCGTGGGGGACTTCGACAATGACGGATATCCCGATCTGTACATTACCGGCTATGGCCGTGCGATCCTTTACCACAATAACGGCGACGGAACGTTTACCGACGTCACTGCCAAGGCCGGTGTCGCGGACGAAGGCGGCTGGTCAACGAGTGCGGGGTGGTTTGACTACGATAAGGACGGTTGGCTCGACCTGATTGTCACCAATTACATCGCGTGGGCGCCAAAAAATAACCTTTGGTGCGGTGAACACCGGCCCGGCTACCGCTCCTACTGCCATCCGGGCAACTACAAGGGGCAGAAAACAAAGCTCTTCCATAACAACCATGACGGTACCTTCACCGACGTGAGCGATGCTTCCGGTGTCGGCAAGCCCGAATCCAAAGGTATGGGTGTGGTGCTCGCGGACTTCAACAACGACGGCTGGACAGACATCGCCATCGCGAACGACTCTTGGCCGAATTTTCTGTTCCTTAACAATCACGACGGTACGTTTCAGGACGTATCTTTGGTTTCCGGAATGGCGGCGAGTGAGGACGGTCGCTACGAGGCGGGAATGGGTATCGACGCCGCGGATGTGGATGGGGACGGCTGGCTGGACGTATATATCACCCACCTCGATTTCGAATTAAATCGTCTCTACCACAACAACCGGAATGGAACCTTTGATGACTACACGTATCGCTCCGGGATCGGGAACAGGGCTATCCTTCTGAGCGGTGTGTCCATGAAGTTCCTCGACTATGACAACGATGGCTGGCCCGATATCCTGCAATTAAACGGCGCCATGCTGGACAACGTTCAGCTATACCACAGCGAAGTGTCTTACAAGGAGCCCTTGCTCATGTTTCGGAATTTGGAGAAGGGCCAATTCGGGAAAGTGTCGGAGTCTTTGGGACCAGACTTCATGCGCCCCATCGCCGGACGCGGACTCGCCACCGCTGACTTCGACAATGACGGGGACATCGACTTTGCCATCAACAACCGCGGCGACTATCCGGAGCTCCTGCGCAATGACGGCGGAAACACCAATCACTGGCTGGAAGTCCTGTTGATCGGAACGCGCTCGAACCGGGACGGCATCGGCTCTTCGCTGAAGTTGACCTCCGAAGGGTTTGTGCACGTCGAACAGGCAAAGGGCGGCATGAGCTATATGTCGGCAAGCGACCCCCGGATTCTGTTTGGGCTTGGAAGGCGCACCAAGATCGAATCTTTCGAGATCACCTGGCCGAGCGGCCAAGTGGATCGGTTGACGAATGTACCCATCGACCGAATCATCGCCGTCAAGGAGGGCACAGGAATTGTGCCGCGCCAGTTTCCAAAAGTAGCGAGCCGATGAAGAGAAAAGGAATGGGTGGGTTTGCTCCCGAATTTCCGCCGAAACGAGCTTCGACCTAGACGATCAACAACCATGATTCTCCCGCGACGACGTTTCCTCGGCTCCTCTCTGGTCATTCTCGGTAATACGCTACTGGACGCGCTCACCAGCCCACTCTGGAAATGGAGCCACGGGACAGTCCTCAAAGCGGCTGCCGCTTCGAATCCCCCCGCGGCCTCTCCGGTCGTGTTTGTAGACGTGGCCCGGGAAGCCGGTCTGAATGCCCCCAATGTATGGGGCGGCGTCGATCACAAGCGGTGCATCATTGAAGCGAAGGGAAGCGGGCTGGCCTTTTTCGATTACGACAACGATGGATGGCTGGATATCTATTTGACGAACGGAACGCGCTTCGATTCACACTGGGCGCCCGGCAAAGCTCCGACCTCCCATCTATACAAAAACAACCGCAAGGGGACCTTCACCGATGTGACGGAAAAATCCGGCCTGGCACGCACCGGCTGGCAGACAGGTGTCTGCGTAGGCGACTACGACAACGACGGCTGGGACGACCTATTCTGCTGCTTTTGGGGACACAACATCCTGTTTCATAACAACGGCGACGGGACGTTTTCGGATGTGACTCGCAAGGCAGGTGTTTACGATGAACGGATCCGCTGGGGAGCCGGCTGCACATGGCTCGACTACGATCGGGATGGCCATTTGGATCTCTTCGTGTGCAATTACATCAAGCTCGATCCCGAAAAGGCTCCTTCTCCCGGCGATTCCCTTTGCCAATGGAAAGGGATCCCCGTCATGTGCGGTCCCCGCGGACTTCCAGGTGACACAAACGTTCTCTTTCACAACAACGGCGATGGAACCTTTACCGACGTCTCGGAGAAGTCGGGCATCCTGAAGCCCGGCCC
>Ga0209377_1003171_pt1 | contig 10646 bp, 7 predicted proteins | sample GraSoiAngelo_141_FD_185898 | JGI IMG/M metagenome (GOLD analysis project Ga0209377, IMG submission 185898) | Grasslands soil microbial communities from the Angelo Coastal Reserve, California, USA - 14_0929_12_40cm (SPAdes) (version 2) | ecosystem: Environmental > Terrestrial > Soil > Grasslands ...
GAATGTCTCAAGGACGGCAACTACGGCGGTTCATATCAACGTGATGACCAAGAGATGATGAAAATCTGGCGCACGGGCGTAGAAGAAACACGTGCCTTACTGAACGAGGTGTGGGATTAGCAGGACGCCCATCAGCCATCGGCTTCGATTTCCTTAATTTCGTCGGCCGTGAGGCGAAAACTTGCGCCACCGATAATGCCATCGACCTGATTCGCGTTGCGCGCGCCGACGATTGCGCCTGTGACCACAGGATTTCGCAATGTCCAGGCGATGGCAACTTCGCCCGGCGACTTATGATGGCGCGCGCCAATAGCGCGCAATCGTTCAACCAACGCCAGGTTTTTCGAGAGCTTCGGTTCCTGAAACTCCGGATTTCCTCTGCGCCAATCGTCAGCAGGAAGGTTGGCGACGCGCTCGCGTGTCATTGCCCCAGTGAGCAGTCCCGACGCCATCGGCGAGTAAACGATCACGCCGATATTTTCACGTTGGCAAAAAGGGAGGAGGCCTTTCTCGATATCTCGACGAATCAGTGAATAAGGCGGTTGCAGCGACGTGACCGGAGCGATCTCCTTAGTTTTTTGCAATTCCTGCACACTAAAATTGCAAACGCCGATCCAGCGGACTTTGCGTTCCTTTTGCAACTCGGCCATTGTTGCCCAGCCTTCCAGTGTTTCGGCCGAGTCATCGGCAGGCCAATGGATTTGGTAAAGATCAATGACGTCCGCGCCCAGTCGCCGCAGACTCGCCTCGCATTCGCGGCGTATGGATTCCGCGCGCAACGAATAGCCGACCTCGCCTTTCTCATTCCAAACCATCCCGCACTTGGTGAAAACATAAGGGCGTTTTCCGGCCCAATCGCGTAATGCCTTGGCTACAACTTCCTCGGAATGACCAAGTCCATAAACGGCTGCGGTATCGATCCAGTTGATGCCAAGCTCCAGCGCCCGATGAATCGCTGCGATAGAGTTGTCGTCACGCTGTTCGCCCCAGCCGAACTGCCACGGCCCGCCAACAGCCCACGCTCCAAATCCTATGGGCGTGATCATCAAATCGGAGTTACCGAGCTTTCGGGTGTTCATTTACCTTAATTTCGATGTTCGACCGATTGACGTGCGGAACAAATCTGTGTGCACTTTGTGTGTTTGGCGAGGCGCCGAGGCAACGCGTTGAGGACAACGCGTTCCACCTATGCTCGCCCAAAGACATCACGGAGTTCGTCTTTAGACTTCTCGAGAACACGCTTTTGTTTCTGCGGCAGATTTTTGCCGGCGCGATTGATGTAAAAGTTCAACATCGACATCGCCGATTGATACGGCTTTGCTTTGCGTCGCTTGCTGTGCTCGGCAGACCGTTTCAGCGAGAGCGCGATCTTATGTGGATCTTTTGATTTGAAGACATCGGCCTCGAGATCGAGCGCATTGCTGTGCTTGGTGACCCGCGCCGACCAGCGTTTGGTCTTTCCCGATCTTTTCTTCCTGGCGTTCATAGGCTGCCGAAACAAAGACGATAGGCTTTCATCATCATTCGTAAGACCTGCTTCCGTTGACCGGAAAGTGACCAAAACCCCGGCCTACTATCGTTCGCGCCCTGAATCGTAAGCGCGTCTATTTTCTTATTGGACGAACTTTTTCAACCGGGCCTCGTCCGGAAATCGACAGCAACAAGGTTCCGACGAGAGCAATTGTCGCTGCTAACGCCAATTCGGCCGGGTGACTGAGCGAAATGTGTCGATAGAGCTCAATGAGAGAAAGCCCACCGATCGTCATCAGACCCAGGACCACAAACACAGCGACCGCCTTCGCAAGTTTCAGGAGTTTTTTACCGCGGAGGTGACTGCCCACGCCGGAAACAATGAGATGAATCACGACAACAATTCCGAGCAGCTGCCAGCCGGCGAATTTAACATTGTCATTTAGGAAAACTCCGACGGCAATGAGTGCGACAGCGACCAGATAAAGCAGTCCGAGCCAATGGCGGAAAAATAAGCTGGCAAGACTTTGTGGAACGGCGACAGCGATGACATACCAAAGAATGGTGCCGACTCGCGCCGCCCAGCCGCTCACGCGCTTGCCGGGTTCGAATTGATATTTGTTCGATAGACCCGTGAACATGTCGCCGGTGATGTTGGTCGATCGCGAAATGTATTCCAGCGCGCGCTGCGGCTGAAGTTGTCGATCCAAAGTTTGTGGCGTGCTCAATGCCGTTTTCTGAACATCATTAAGGCGTCCGGCGTTTTCGGCGAGCACTTGCTGGACAAGTTCTTTGAGATTCTTCTCGGCCGGTCCCTGCGATTTGATGTGCGCGAGGGCGTGGCTGAGTAACCGGCAAACTGCATCGCCATTTCCTTCCTCAATTTCTTGTTTGAAGATACCGAGGTGCGCCTCGTTGATCAGATTTTTGCGAAGTTTGCCGTCGCTTTTTTCCGGCAACAGCGCGCTGATGATCCGCTCAGCCCCATCGAGACGCCCCCAGAGCATGTCATTTCGTCGCCACGACTCATCGAGAAAGGCGCCGAATGACATCAGCGTACGACCCGCTAATTTTGTGGCATCGCTGCCGCTGGCGCGTTCGTCTACGAGATTCTTGGCGTCTTCAGGACTGACTCGAAACACGTCGATAACGTTTGCTTCACCTGCGCCGGTGCCATATTGAATCGGATAAGTGACAAGGTCGTAATAAACAAAGTTCGCCTCGTAGTGCTTCAGGCAAACCCGTGCCGCTGATGTTCCCGGGCTCGAGGTCGCGGGCGGAATATCGACCGACTCGTGCTGTTTAAGCCCACGGCAAATAATTGTCGCGAGCATCGACAATGTGGGACCTCGGTTGCCGCCCTCTAGAATTTCATTGGCCTTGGCTTCTCGCGCGGCACCAGGATCGCAATTCAGAATCGCCTCCAAGTCAGGCCAGCCAATCTGAAGATTGCGGATCTCATCATACAATTCCTTCCCGGATCCGACGTCGTGATTGCGAAGGTTCTCTTCGGCCAGGCGCGCCTCTTTCAGCGCCGGCGCAACTTCATCTTTCTTGAGGCGATTTAATTCGTTTTGAAAATCAGTGCCGTGTCGATCGATCAATTCCCCGACCGTAAGATTTGCTGGCCAATCGCTTGCATGAGTGCGAACAGCTTCCAGCAAGTTCACCGCATCTGCATCGAGGTCGATGAGCTTGTTTATCCGGCGGTTCAGAAAGCCCAACCGGCGGATGCGGTATCGAATATCAAAGTTCAGCAAAAATTCATTTTCAGTTTTTTTATTGCGATCATCGGGACCTTTCCGGTCGGCAGCTTGCAACGGATGGTATTCGCTTCGTCGCCACGCGCTCACCAGTTCACGAATGGCATCGGCTGAATTCGACGTGGGGTCATGACCGGCCGCGCGCGCAATCAACTCCGCCAACAAGCCGGTTAGCTCGGCGACCTTCAGTCGATGATAAGCGCCGTAGCTTACGCCGTAATGGTCGATCATTTGATTGAGTCCCTGGGTCTTGAACTTTTCGTCGTCGATAGGCTCCGCGCTGTCGGCCTCGATATCGGCGTCGACCTCTTTCGCGAGGACCGCCACACGCTCGAGGATTTCATTCCGTTCGTACAGGCGGTCAATGTCTTCGCGGATTGTCTCCTCTCGGGGAAGGTCAAGAACTGCCGCGCGCACGTTTTCGGCAAAATCTGGCGGGTCGCGTTTGTCGACGGCTAGTTCCGGATGTACCGGCGTCGGCTCCACATAAAGTAATTTTCGGAGAACAGCGGAATCGGCATAGCGCCGGCTCAACATCGAAGTCGCATAACTGAACGGTTTGTTGTCGAGATATCCGCCGTCGCCAAAGGAACGGTCGCGAAAAGAAGCGCGCAATTGCTCCTTCGCTTGTTCGCTGGTCTCGTCACTCGGAAGATGACCCGTGGCGTTTTGCCCGCGTGCCTCGCGGTCGAGATCGAAAAGACCGTTGCGGAGATAATCGCTGAAGAATTTGTCCCAATCGCCACCGCTCGTCTTGTCCTTGTAAGGCGAATAGCCATTCGCGATTTCGGTGATATCGGACAAACGCATTGCTTGGAATGCAAACGGGAACGAGGAGGTACATCGCGCGGCGAAAGCGAGAAATGGATCGTTATCTTTGATGAAATCGTCGCGCAGACTTCCGGTTGCCTCCGGTGTGGCGTAGCGAAAATGAAAAACATTCTTGTAGCGCCGTTCGTAGACAACTTCGTCTGACAGGCCGATCGGAAGAGGAATTCCATCGATGTCAGTCGTAGTGATGAAAAGATCCAATTCTCTCACCAACGGCGAAATCTTTTTGTCGACGTCGCTAGTGTTTTCGCTGCGCGCTGTGTCCATGTTGTCGAGCGCTTCCAGAAGTTTGCGATACATGCGCTGGCTGTTCAGCAACGACTCCTGCGGCTGTTTGAGTTTGAATCCTCTCAAATCCTGAATGGAGCGCTTATCATTTAAGAGTTTCCCTAAATCGCCTTCGCTCAACCAAAGCTTCTTCAGACCGTCCATTCCTTGATTTCGTGCGAGCGCCTTGGCTAGAAACATGCCGTTTATGCCGCCGGCAGAAGTCCCCGAGATGACATCGACAACGAAGCGAACGCGAATCGGTTCGTTTATCGGATTTGCTTGTATCAGCTTTTTGCCGCGAGCTTCCTTATCTCGCATGGCCAGGTATTGTCCGAGCTTTCTATAAACGCTGGTTGCGCCACTCAATTCCTCCTCGGACAATAAAGGCTCGTCGGAATCAACCGCTTTAGGCGCTGTCGCACGCACTATGTTAAGCAGCTCCTGAGCCACGCCATTGATGTAAATCGCAAGTGAGACGCCGCCATACATCACGACGGCAAATCGCACCTCGCGTTCAGGTCTTACCTTTACAGTTTCTGAGGTGGGCACGGCGGTGTTAGTGCTTTCTTCATTCAGCCCAAAATGACTTGTTACGTCAATCAAAATGCCGCTGCTGAATTTTTAAACGTGCGATTTTCCGACGCGGAGCCCGTCGGCGAATTGGGGCGTTTCTTCCACGCGGTTGTTTGCAACAGCCACGAATCAATCCAGTCGGCTGGCGCTATTCCTATCTACGATGCAGACGTTTTCGACGCCGCTCGCAGCCTGATGTTGATTTCGGATGTAAGAGTGCGGTGCACAGGGCATTTGGCAGCGATTTCCATCAGCTTCGCGTGTTGTTCTGTGCTCAGAGGGCCGGTGAGATCGATCTCAACGTCGATTCTGTCTAACATGCCCTCTTTGGTTTCGCACTCCTCGCAATCTTCAGCGTAAATACGCGAATGCCGGAGCGAAACGGTGATGTTTTCGAGAGGGAATTGTTTCCGGCGCGCGTATAAACCGACGGTCATGGAGGTGCAGACGCCGAGACTCGCCAGTAAATAATCGTACGGATCCGGCCCGGCATCTCCGCCACCTGCACTCACCGGTTCATCTGCGACCAGGCGATGCTTACCAGCAGTGATCTCCTGCTCAAAATTCTCGGCATCGCCGCGGACGACGATGTGAGGTGTGGTGTTGTCGCTTTGTGCAGCCATAAGCCGGATCAAGGACGCAGGATGCCCGCGAACGCGTCGCGGTATCGCCAGACAAGAAAGACCAACAAGATCGATATGACGCTGGCCATTGGCAGACCGCTGGGGTCCATCAAGATGTGAACGAGGTCGATGTTCACAATGACGGGAGCGAGCAGGAGCAAGCCGAGAGGGACGAAGCGCCCGATAAGCAACAGCAAGCCGCCGACGATTTGGAATACGGCGACAATGTGAAGGTAATGGCTCAGGAAAAGGGCCTTGGTGAAGTCGCCAACCAGCCCTGGCGACGGTGGCGGCATCGGAATGAAGTGCAAGAAAATGTTCAAACCGAACACGACAAAAACAAGCCCGAGAAGAACACGGGCAACAATGGTGGCAATTTTCATTCGCGCATCGTGACCTGATTGATTGGAAATTCCAATCGCGAAGTTGTAGAGCGACGTAATCTCTTCGAATGTCGAGTTGGGCTGGCGCTGCGCGCGGTTTTTTGGGACCACGCAGACGCCGGCGGTCTTCCTTTTGGTTGGGGAGCATTTCTATTTTGTCATTCCAAGCGAGTTGCTTGCCACGCCTCAGCTTTATGCGAAGGCTGGGAGGAATCTCTTGATTGAAGCCTAGGAAATATTGAGAGATGTCTCGACTTCGCTCGACATGACACAGACGCCAAACTCGCGAATTCACCCTGCTGCGAAATTCTTTTTCGAGGGTGACAAAAAGTTCTTTGTTAAGGGTATCACTTACGGTCCCTTTAAGCCGGACGGCGAAGGGAATTATCTTGGGCGGCCTGAGCAAGTCGAGATCGATCTCGCTCTCATGCGCCAGGCTGGTTTGAATCTTGTTCGAATTTACCACGCGCCGCCGCGTTGGTTTCTTGATCGTTGTGCTGCTGCTGGCATGCGCGTCCTGGTGACGCTTCCCTGGGAAAAACATATTGAGTTCCTGCGTGAAAGATCCACCCGCAAACAAATCGCCGAAGCCGTTCGTGCTGCAGTGAGCATACACGCAGGGCATCCAGCAATCTTTGGTTACCTGGTAGGCAACGAAATTTCCAGCACGATGGTGCGCTGGCTCGGCGCACGTCGCGTGATTGAATTTGTGGAGGAATTAATCCGGATGGGGCGCGCAATCGATCCGGATGCCCTCTTTTCCTACGCCACGTATCCCCCGACCGAATATCTGCTGCCGCAGAATGCTGATTTCTGCTGTTTTAACGTGTACCTCCACAACCAACGCGACTTCGAAGGTTACCTACTGCGGCTCCAAAATCTCACTGGTGAGCATCCGCTTATCCTTGGGGAATTCGGCATGGACACGATCCGGCATTCGGAAGACGAGCAGGCCGACATGCTCGGTTGGCACATCGATAGCGTCGTAAAATGTGGCCTTGCCGGAACGATTCTTTTTACCTGGACTGACGAATGGTTTACTGGCGGCGAGGAAATTACAGACTGGGCATTTGGGATCGTCACACGGGAGCGCAAACCAAAGAAATCTTTCTACACGCTTGAAGAAAAACTGGGGCGAAACGATTCCGCCTTGCCTCATCGGCCGTTGCCGCGGACACCGTTCGTCTCGGTAATTGTCTGTTCGTACAACGGAGCTCGGACGCTTACGAGCTGCCTCGATTCGTTAGGTAAGCTGAACTATCCGGCGTATGAAATCATTCTGGTTGATGACGGCTCGACAGATGACACAGCTTACGTTGCAGCGCAGTTCCCACAGGTGCGCTACATTCATCAGAGCAATCATGGATTAAGTCACGCTCGCAACACCGGCGCTGCCGCTGCCAAAGGTGAAGTGTTGGCCTACACCGATTCTGACTGCATGGCAGATGTGGATTGGCTGTATTATCTGATCGGCACGCTTGTAACTGGCGATTATGCCGGTGTCGGTGGACCGAACATTACACCACCGGCACAGAATTGGATTCAAGCGTGTGTTGCAGCGGCACCCGGCGGTCCTAGTCATGTCTTGCTTACGGATACAATTGCCGAGCACATTCCCGGCTGTAACATGGCGTTTTATCGCTGGGCGTTTGAAAGCATGGGCGGCTTCGATCCCGAATACCATAAAGCGGGGGACGATGTCGATTTTTGCTGGCGAATCCAGCAGGCTGGATGGGTGATTGCTTTCAGTCCAGCCGCAATCGTCTGGCACTATCGACGTTTTACCCTTCGCGCTTTCTTGAAACAGCAGGATGGCTACGGTGAAGCGGAATCGCTTCTTCGCTTTAAGCATTTGATTTTTTTTGGGCCGACTGGCACTGCGAAATGGCGTGGTCAAATCTACGGCACGCCGCGCTTCAGTTGGTTTGTTAACCGACCAGTAATTTATCACGGAATTTTCGGTGAAGGGTTTTTTCAGTCGATTTATCCCTCGCCGCAATCAGACGTAGCCGCGTACCTCAGCAGCATCGAATGGTTTGCCTTGACCATCTTCCTTTTTGGCCTGGGAATTTTTCTGCCTGCATTGCGTATTGTGCCCTACCTCATGCTGGGCGGCAGCCTATGCGTGGCGCTTTCCTACATGGTGCGCGCTCCCATTGAGCCGAAATTCGACACGGTGCGCGCGCGGTTACTGGTGATGCTCCTGGCGTTTGCCCAGCCGCTCGTGCGCGGATTTTCTCGTTATTTCACCTGGCTGCGCTTCAAACGCACACCAGCTAATGTGATTCGGCGGCACGAGCATTTACTAGAACGCGCCCACTCCGCCGGCAGTCTGAGTCGCCGCGTTTTCTGGAGCGAGCAGGGAAGGGACCGCCACTATCTGCTAGGCGCCATCTTTCAGTTGCTCGAGGAAGAAGGCTGGCGCTATTCGACCGACAGCGGCTGGAATGACTGGGACATTCAAATCTACGGGAATTTCTGGTGGAGCATAGCGCTTCAAACGGTCACCGAATACCATGGCGGTGGAAAATGTTTAACGCGTGTCCGGCTTCGTAACCGGCTGGTTACCACCACCCTCATTCTTAATCTTATTGTTGTAAGTCTGTTGATCTATCGCCAGCTTAACGTCTCCCATGTTGATCTTTGGTCCATTGGTGCCTACCTGCTCTTTCTGTTTTTCCTGTGGACGCGAGCGCGCGCACTGAAGTCACGAGTAGCGGAGCTTGTAGACCTCGCAGCGCACCGCGCTGGCCTACAGCGGGTAATGCGGCGAGACAAAATCGCCAGCACGGACTCGACACTGAAAGTTCAGGTGCCAGTGAATGTCACTGATCCCGCATCGCCGGAGCTGCCGTAAATCCCAATGGTGTCCGCCGCGGCGGACGCCCTACAATTTCAAAACAGTTTTCCCTGATCCGCGTTCGATCCGACCAATTCGTTTCGCCCGTAAGATCGACATCGCGCGGTCTGCATTGTGCTCCGCGACGACCGCGACCATCCCGATCCCCATGTTGAACACCTGATACATCTCCCGAAAATCAATGTTTCCATTTTGCTGGAGGATTTCGAATATACGCGGGACCTTCCAGCTTTTCGTTTCGATCACTGCATCGCAATTCGGAGGAAGAATCCGCGGCAGATTGTCAATAAGACCGCCACCTGTGATGTGGGCAAGACCCTTGATTACGCCGCTTGGAATTTTTGCCAGGAGTGGCTGATAATTTTTGTGCACGCGCAGCAACTCTTTGCCAAGGGTCATCGTCGAACCAGGCACGCGTGAACTCACTTTGAGGTGCATTTTGCCGAACAAAATTTCTCGCGCGAGCGAGTAGCCGTTCGTGTGCAATCCATTTGATGCCAGCCCGAGAATTGCATCACCGGGCCGGAGTTTTTGGCCGTCAATGATCTCCTCGCGTTCCACGACACCGATGATGCAGCCGGCAAGATCGTATTCGCCTTTGCGATAGATGCCGGGCATTTGCGCCGTTTCACCACCGAGGAGAGCACAGCTCGCGGATCGACACGCGCGAGAAAACCCGCGAAGTAATTGTTCGAACACGCGGGGTTCGAGTCTTTCACAGCCGATGTAATCCAGGAAGAAAAGCGGACGCGCACCCAACACCGCAATGTCGTCTACGCAATGATTTACCAGATCGATGCCCACGGTGTCGTGCTTATCCGTCGCAAACGCGATCTTCAATTTGGTGCCGACGCTATCGATGCTTGCCACCAGAATCGGCTCGCGCATTTCGGAAAAATTCGCGCAAAACAATCCCCCAAAACCGCCCATTTTGCCGAGCACCTCTGGGCCATGTGTTTGCTTTACGAGCGACTGAATTTGTCGCTTCAGCCGGTTGCCAAGATCGATGTCTACACCCGCGCGCGCGTATGCCTTCTTTTTTTTATCCACAGATTTCACAGATTTCGCAGACTAGTTTGCAGAAAAAATCTGTGTCAATCTGCGTAATCTGTGGACGCCGATTTTACTTCAAATCGGCGAACAACGTCGGGTGCGCTTCCTGATCGGCCAGCGCTTTGGCACGCTGCTCGCGTCGTTCCATGATGAACTTGTCCAATGCAGGATCGACGGGCAGGGGATAATCACCGGTAAAACAAGCCAGGCAAAATGTGTTAAGTGGCCTTCCTGTCGCTCGCACCATGCCTTCGACATCGAGGTAACCCAGACTGTCGACGCCAAGATATTTGCAGATGTCTTCCATCGACATCTGGTTTGCGATTAATTTTTCAGGGTCAGGAAAATCGATGCCGTAGTGACAAGCAAACCGGTGTGGCGGACAGCTCACACGCATGTGCACTTCTTTGGCGCCAGCTTCGCGCAAGGTGACCACACGCGCCCGTGCTGTGGTGCCGCGGACAATGGAATCATCCAATACCACGACGCGTTTTCCGGCAACCATTTCCTTGATCAAATTCAACTTCACTCGCACGTCGAAATCGCGGATCAGCTGGCTCGGCTGCAAAAATGTGCGCCCAATGTAGTGATTGCGGACGAAAGCGTGCGCGTAAGGGATCTTTAGTTCCTGAGCAAAACCGAGCGCGGCATAATTTCCGGAGTCGGGTACCGGCACGACGATGTCGGCCTCAACAGGGAACTTTCGCGCGAGTTCGCGTCCCATCTCCATCCGCACTTTTCCGACGTTGACGCCGCCGATCATGCTGTCCGGCCGCGCGAAATAAACGTATTCGAACATGCAGAATGCAGGCCGCTCGTC
>Ga0209377_1003177_pt1 | contig 10634 bp, 9 predicted proteins | sample GraSoiAngelo_141_FD_185898 | JGI IMG/M metagenome (GOLD analysis project Ga0209377, IMG submission 185898) | Grasslands soil microbial communities from the Angelo Coastal Reserve, California, USA - 14_0929_12_40cm (SPAdes) (version 2) | ecosystem: Environmental > Terrestrial > Soil > Grasslands ...
ATGGAGGCGCAGTCGGCGCGCTCGCTTCGGAGGCCGCAGATGCGGATGGCGGGCAATTGGAAGAGCTCGGAGGTTGTCGCCATTGCGCTGATTCTCGCGCCGGCGGCTTCGCGAGCGCAGCTCGTGGAGACCAGCGTCCAGCCCATCAGCGAGGCAAACTGGTCGGCGACCGCGGGCCGCACCGCCGGCACGGGAAACTCCGTGCTGCAGGCCGAGGCGGGCTGGCCGGGCATCGGGTTCACCTGGCTCAAGGGCCTCGACGAACGGACCGACATCGGTTTCCACGTGGCCGTCAACTATGGGCTGGAGGGAACCTCGACCAGCGTCACCGGCGTGAACCTCGCCGTCCCCTACCGGCGCACGCTGGCCAACATGGGCGACACGACCATCGCCTTCGACATGCAGCCCGGCGTCTCCCTCTACCGCAACAACGGCGCGCTGTTCGGCATCGGTGGGCCGATCGGGGTCGTGGCCGGATTCCAGGTCAATCCGCAGCTCACCCTCGACGCCGGCGCCGACGTGCCCGTGCTGATCTCGTTCTCCAATCCGGCCGGGTTCTTCTTCGGTCCTTAATTCGGCGGCGGAGGCGAGTACCTGATCGACTGGAACCTGGCGGTGACCGCGCGCTTCCGCGTCGGGCCCCGGTTCGCGCTCGACTCCGCGGGCAGCAACTCGCAGACCGGGTTCGTGACGCTGATCGGCCTCGCGTACAACGCGAGGTAGCGACCTTCGCCGGTTTCACTCGTCGCTCGCGAGTTCAGGATGGGGGATTCTGTGACAGGGAGGGGGAACCCGATCGATCTCTGCCCAATTCGATGCTCGTGTGTTGCGCGCGCCGTGACGGGGCGCTCGGAGCCCGAATCTGGATCTCTGCTCATTTCAACATGCCGGGCGACGAGCTCTGCCGTTGGCGCAGGAGCGAATTCCGGTCGGGAGCACGACCCGCGCAGGGCCCACGAGGGCGGTGGTTGAGTCGGGCAGAGATCGGGGAGGGGCGCGATCACCCATCGCACCGTGGTGAAACGGGCAGAGATCAAGGGACCGAGCCACGGTCGCGCGATCGCGCCGTGGTTGAAACGGGCAGAGATCGGTCGGACGCAGCCTGCCGGGTCAGGCGAGTTGGACGAGCGCAGCCTGGTCGAGCTCGAGGCGCGCGCCGTCCAGCGCGGCCGCCGCGTCCTCATGGATCTTCGCCTCCGCCTCCAGCAGGCGCCGTGCGTCAGACACGCCCACCTTGCTCTGCGCGAGCCAGCGCGCCAGTCGTCGCATCGCCGCCTCCTGCTCCGCGGCGATTCCGCTCTTCGCCGCCTCGACGATGCGACGAAGCCTTCTCTGCGCCTCCTCCTGCGCCACCCGCAACCCCGTCTCGATCGCCTGCGCGAACGCGCCGGGTGGACCGCCTTCCGGCGCGGGGACCGCCGAGAGCTTCGCCGAGTCGAGCTGCGCGGTCAGCGCATCCTCGACGCGGACGCCGCCTCGCCCGTCCAGCCGCACGGCCGGCTGTTCGAGGTGCCGTGCCGCCCGGCGCGAAGGGACCCGGGCGCCCTGCGCCAGATCCGCGGGTTCCGGGAGCGTGACGAGAAACCGCGCATCGAGGGCGGCGCCGGAGAGCCCGCGCACGTGCGCGCGCGCCACCATCGCGCGGCCCAACTCGCCGTCGCGGACCCAGGCGAAGAGGGCCTCGACCAGCGGGTGGCCGGTGGCGAACGAGTCGTGCTCCTCGTGCTGGACCGCGAATTCGCGGCGGAACGAGCCGATCACCGTCCGATCCTGGGAGAGATCGAAGCCCGCCAGCGCGTCCACTTTCAGCTCCGGCCCGACGCTGAACGACACCTGGCCGGGCATCACGTCCACGTCGACGTCGACGGCGAGGCCGACCCGCTTCGCTGCCTCGATGGTGACCGCCTCCAGCCGCATCTCCAGCGTCGTGGCGACCGCGCGCAGCGCTCCCTCCGCATCCGACGACGGCAACAGGCGCGCCCCGATCCGCCGGGCGCCGCGCTCCGCCAGCGAGCGCAGCGCGGCCAGATCGCAGCTGCGCAGATCGAGGAGCGGATCGTACGCGCGCGCCACTTGCGCCCGCGCGGCGGAGACCCGCTCCGCGAGCGCGCGCGTCATCTTCTCCCAGCGCTCCGCATCGTCGCTGGATGCGAGCGCCAGCAGCTCGGCCTCGATGCCCTCCAGGACCGGGTCGAGGCCGCCCACCGGCTCGGTGAACACGCCCACGCCGGCATCGAGGACGTCGAGCACCCGGGCCGCGAGCGTACCCTCCGGCCGGAAGGCATGGATGCGCACCTCCCGCGACTGCCCGATGCGGTCGATGCGGCCGATTCGCTGCTCGATGGCTGCCGGGCTCCAGGCGAGGTCGTAGTTCACCAGCACGTGGCAGTGCTGGAAATTGCGCCCCTCACCGCCCAGCTCGGTGCAGAGGAGGACCCGGGGGCCGTCCGGATCGCGAAAACGCGCCACCATCTTGTCCCGTTCGGCGGGAGAGAGATCGCCGACGTACGCCAGGGCTTCGATGCGGCGGCGGGCAAGAGCGGCGCGAAGATATTCGATGGTCTCGCGCGGCTCGGCGAACACCAGCACTTTCTCGGAAGGGCCCAGCTCCCGGAGGAACTCGTGGAATGCCTCGAGCTTCGAATCGCGCGATATGGCCAGGGCGCGCTGAGCCAGCTTCTTCTCGCCCGCTGCCGAGAGACCCGAGGCCAGCGCCGGCGGCGAGCTGCCCATCCTCCGCAGCAACGAGGCGAGCACGGCGCCGGATGGAAGCCTCGCCTGCGCGAGCGCGCGCCGGACCTCGCGTTCCAGGTCGCGTTCCTCGCCGCTCAGTTCGACCGGGATCTTCGTCAGCATGCGGGGCGTGAATCCGCCCACGACCGCGCGGCGGTTGCGCAACAGGCGCGCGGAGAGGCCGTAGCTCTCCGCGAGATGCGCGAGCAGCGCATCCGCCCGCAGATCGCCAAGCATCGGATCGTCTGGAAAGAGCCGGGCGATCCGTTCCGCCGCGGAATGGTCCCCGGCGAGCAGCGAGCGGACCTCCGCGGAAAGCTCGCCTTGGCGTGCGAGGCGCGCGCGCAATTCCTGCTCGGTCGCGGCCGGGGCGGGGTCCACGAGCCGCAGGAGCGCGTGGTACTCCGCCGGATCGAGTTGCAGCGGCGTCGCGGTCAGAAGCAAGAGCCCCCAGGTCTTGCGGGCGAGCGCCTGCGCGACCTCGTACGCGCGGGCGCCGCGCAGGTGGTGCGCCTCGTCGATCGCCACCAGGTCCCATCCAGCGTCCGCCGCCGCCTTCGCTTCCTCTCGCGTGCGCGAGAGCCACTCGAGCGAGGTGATCACCAGTGGATGCCGCCCCCACGTCGACGCGTCGTCGTCGGGCGCCTCCGCCTCGGCGGCCTCGCGATCCTCCTTCGCACGGTCCGGGTCCATCAGCGTGAACAGGAGGTTGAACTTGTGGAACAGCTCCGCCAGCCATTGGACGGTGAGGTGGCTCGGCGCGACCACCAGGCAGCGCTTCACCAGGCCCGCGTGGAGCAGGCTCGAGAGCACCAGGCCGGCCTCGATGGTTTTTCCCAGGCCGACCTCGTCCGCCAGCACGAAGCGCGGCTGCGGCGCCGAGAGCACCTGGTGCGCCACGCTGACCTGGTGGGGCTTCACGTAGACCCGCGAGGCGAACAGCGCCCCGAGCGCGTCCGCGCGGCGCTCGAGATCGAGCCGCACGGTCTCGGAGCGGAGGTGGAAGTCCTCCGGCGTTCCCCAGCGTCCCGACGCGAGTTGCTCGGCCGGGCCCTCCCGTGGAGCGGGAGCGCGCAAGTCCGCCTCGCTGCGGACCTGCGGCTTGTTGCCCGGCACCTCGACCGTATACCGGTAGAGATCGTCGGCCCGGCCGGGCAGCGCGCGCAGCACGCGCGCGGCGCTGCCGTCGGCGAGCAGGGCAGGCGAATCCGGCGCGAATCGGAACCGCCAAAGCTGCGCGTCGCGAGACGAAAGCATCACCGGCCCGCCGGGCCGGCCCGGGAAGTGCGCGGAGAGGCGCGGCGGATCCTCGCTCACCGCCAGCACATGCCCGACGCCCCAGCCCCTCTGCGCGCGGTGAACGATCTTCATGCCTTTGAGGAACCGCGGCACGGCGGACCTTCTATACTGGAACCCGCATGGACGGCCACGCCATCGAGCCGCCGGTCGCGGCGACGCGCACCCGGCCGCGGCTGGGTGACTTCTTTCGAGCCTCGCTGCTGCTCGGCGTGGTCGGCTTCGGCGGCGGACTGTCGGTGCTGGCGAACATCCATACGCTCGCGGTGACGAAGCGCCGCTGGATGACGGAGCGGGAGTACACCAACACCATCACCGTCGCGCAGATGCTTCCCGGCGGGGCCGCCGCCAATGCGATGGCGTACACCGGATTGCGCTTCGGCGGCCTCAAGGGAGCGTTCCTCGGCTACGTCGGGTTCGTAGCGCCGGGATGGATCGCGGTGATGGCGCTGGCGTTCCTCTACGTGCATTTCGGCGCCACGCCCGATGTCGCGACGCTGCTTGGGGGCTTCAACGCGGCGGTTGTCGGCGTGATCGGCGCGATCACGCTGAAGATGGCCAGGAGCGCGGTCGGGCGCCTCTGGCAGATGGGCGTCGCCGCGGGCGCGCTTCTCTTCTCGGTGCTCGGCGACGCGCCGCCGGGCGAAGTCGCGCTCCTCGCCATCGGCGTAGGCCTCGCGGTCGATCTGGGTACGAAGCGGGCGCGCCTGCTGGCCATGGAGCGGCGCCGCACCCGCGAGCGGCGCGAGGCTCCGGTCGTCCTGCCCGAGGAAGGCGCGACGCTGGGGACGCAGAAGCCGGAGCCGCCGACGCAGATGAACGTCGCCTCCTGGACCGTGTTCGCCGTCATGATGGGCATCGCCTTGCATGCTCCCGGGGTCGACGCGGAGCTGGTCCGGATCGCGTTCTCCTTCTTCCGCACCGGGCTCGGCGCGTACGGCGGCGGCTTTGCGATCGTGCCGCACCTCAAGCAGGTCGTCGAGCGCGAGCACTGGATCACCGAGCGGCAGTTCGCGGACGCCGTCGCCATCGGCAAGCTCACTCCTGGCCCCGTGCTCCTGCTCGCCACCTTCATCGGGTACCTGCGCCACGGCTGGCTCGGCGCGGTGGTGGCGACCATCGGCATCTTCGCCGCGCCGTTCGCGCTGGTGGCGACCGCGGGGACGTGGCTCGATCGCATCCGCTCCCGGCGGCCGGTCCGCGCGGCGCTGCGCGGGCTCACCCCGGCCGTGGTGGGCTTGATGGCTGCGGCGGTGATCTCGCTCGGCGACACCATCAACGGCGAGGGAGAGATCGCCATTGCCATCGCGGTGGGGCTGACGCTCAGCCGCTTCGAGATCAACCCGGCGGTGATGCTCGCGCTTGGGGGAGCGGCCCGGTTCGCCTTCCGTTTCGCGGGATTGTAAAGGAGCCCCATGGACCTCGAAGCGCAGCGGGCGGCGGCGGGCGAGCAGGCCGCGCAGCTCGTGCAGGATGGGATGGTGATCGGCTACGGCACCGGGCGGGCGGCGACCGCCGCGCTCGAGGCCCTCGCGCGCCGCAAGGTCCGCGTCCGCGGCGTGCCCACGTCGCAGAAGACGGTGCAGACGTGCCAGCGCCTCGGTCTTGCCTTGGTGGACCTCGATGACCATCCGAGGCTGGACCTGGTGATCGACGGCGCCGACGAGGTCGATCCCCGCGCGCAGTTGATCAAGGGTGGCGGCGGAGCGCACGTGCGCGAGAAGCTGGTCGCGCTCGCCTCGGCCCGCATCGTCATCGTCGTCGAGGAGATGAAGCTGGTCGAGCGCCTCGGTTCCACCCGCGGCGTTCCCATCGAGGTGGTCGCCTTCGGCTGGACCGGGACTCTCCAGCGCATCGCGAAGCTGTTGCCCGGAGCAGCGCGCCGCGAGGGCCCCCTGAGCGACAGCGGCGGAGTGCTGGTGGATGCGCCGCTGCCCGCAGGTGCGGACCTGCGCGAGGTCGCCCGGGCGCTCAAGGCGATCACAGGGGTCGTGGATCACGGGCTCTTTCTCGATTTCGCGCCGACGGTCATCGTCGGCGGGCCGTCCGGCGCCCGCGTGTTCAGCGGTGGCTGACGTACCCGGCGCCGGAGATCGCCTTCTGGATGGCGGCCGCGTTCGCGGAGGCGTCGTCGAACACCACCGTGAGGGTCTTTGCCTCCAGATCGGAGGAGACGCGGATCACGCCCTTGACCTTCTGCACCGCCGACTCCGTCTTGTAGACGTCGCCCTTGCTGTGCCAGCCCTCCACTCTCAGGCTGAGCGACTGCTCGGCGGCCTGCACTGCGAAGGCAAGCGCGAGGGCGAGCGCGAGGGCGAGCGACAGGCGCACCATGGACTGATTGTAACGGGCCAGCACGAGCGGTGTTCTAGATCGCGCGAGGACCGTGGCGCAGCGGCGCGAACCACCCGCGGACGCCTTCCGACCAGAGCGTGGCGACCGCGAGCGCCACCAGCACCACCGCGGCAGCCGTCGACAGCGGCGACGATGCGACCTGTGCGAAAACCGCCTCCCCCACGCCTCGCAGCGCCCGGTTCGCGACGGCAGGCATCGCGGCCAGCGCGCCGGACGCCGATAGCAGTCTGCCAGCCGCGATCGCGCCGACGCATTCGAGCGCGATCACCCCCGCTGCCGCAGCGCGGCCCCGCCCGGCGAGGGCCCGCACCATGCCGGCGCGGGTGAGCGGCCCGCAAGCCAGCAGAGCGATCGCGATCCCGGGATCGAGCCCCTTGCGGACCAGCACGGCGGCGACCACCACGGCCCCCGCTTCGTCGAGGCGCGCGCTGAGCGCAACGACCAGCAGGAGCGCCGCCGCCGGAACGAACGACGCCGGGAATGCGCCAGCGCTCGCTTCCAGCACTGCAGCGGCGATCACCAGGGTGAGCAGCGCCGGGGCGCGTTCGCGGATGGCCGCCACCATCTCCAGACCGATCGGCCGGGCCGGCGTATCGGCGCGGAGCGACCGCGCCAAGGGGAGGGAAAGCGCGATGGTGAGCACCGCCCAGGCCGTCGCGCCCACCGGGCCGAACAGCACCAGCGCCAGCACGAATGCGTCCCAGCGGAAGAACCGGGTCCGCGACGCGAGCAGCGCTCCCACGGCGCAGCCGGCGAGGATCGCGGGGGAGGCAGCGAGCGAGAGGCCGCAAAAGGCGCGCAGCAGCTCGAAGAGCGGCGCAGTGTCCTGGCGCTGATGCACCAGGGCGCCGAGGCCGGCCACGAGCAGGCCGGCGGCGCAGGCGCCGAGATCCAGCGCGCGCTCCAGGCGGGATCCGAACCGCTGCGCGCGGATCTCGTCGGCGACCACATGCAGCAGCGCACCGGCGGTCACCGCGCTGGCGGTCTTGAGGAAAGCCGCGTCCTCGAATCCGGGCAGCACCAGGCTGAGCAGGGCGCCGATGACGCCCGCCGCGGCGACGAGCGCGGCGCGCGTGCCCGCGGCTCGCGCACCGCTGAGATCGAGGAAGGGCAGGACCACCGCGGCGGTGAGCGGGGCGTGGTGAGCGACGATCGCGATCTCCAGATCCAGGCTTGCCCGCGGCTGCGCCAGCGCCGCGACCAGCGCCAGACCTTCCGCGACCGAGTGGAAGACGAGAGCGGCGAAGCCGACCTCGGCCGACACGCGCAGTCCGGACAGGCCGCGGCCCTGCAAGAGGCCGGGACCGACCGTGCGCGCGAGCCATTCCAGCAGCCAGGGCAGCGCGAATCCAGCAGCCATCCACAGCAGCGCCGCCACTCCTTGCGAGGGGAGCGCCTCCGGAAGCAGGTGGAAGGCCACCACGCCCGCGGCGGCCGCGAAGGCGAAGGTGCGCGTCCGCTCGAGGACACCAGGACGTTGCCGCGCGACCAGGGCGATTGCCCCGCCCAGCACCGCGGAGAAGCCGGCGAGCGCCGCGGCGTGCATCATCGCTGGCACCTCTCGCACAGGCCGCGCAGCTCGAGCACGTGGCCCTGGACGCGGTAGCGGGTGGCGCGGCGGACTTCCCCCAGCGCGCGCTCCAGGGCGCCGGAGTGGAACTCGCGCGCGCTGCCGCATTGGCTGCAGACGATGGCGTGATGGCAGCGTTCCTCGCGTTCCGCGCAAGGGCGGACGGCCGACGAACCGACCACCCTGTGGAGCAGTCCCAACTCGAGCAGAGCGCTCAAGTTCCGGTACACGGAGACCCGGTCCATCTGCACGCCTTCGCTGGCGAGGAGCGACTGCAGCTCGCGCGGCCCCAAGGGGCGCGCTGACCGCTCGATCAGCTCCAGCAGCGCCCTGCGGGCGCGGGTGATGCGACCCCCTCGCCGGCGCAATGCCGCCTCCGCTCGCGTCGAGAAGGGCACGCGGCCGCTCTAGCACAAATGCAACAACGTTGCATCAAGCAGCGAGCACGCCAGCCAGGATCGCGGCCGCCCGAGCGAACTGCGCGGGCTCGGGCAGCAGCGAGACGACCAGGTGCGCCCCGTCGGGGAAGTCGAAGAAATACCCGGGATGCACCAACACGCCGGCCTCGAGCAGCGCAAGCGCCCACTCTTCCTCGCCGCGCGAGCGCGGCACCGAGAGGATCTGGCTCCACCCGCCTTCGGAGCGCAGGACGTCCCACGCCGCCCCTGGGCCGCGCGCGGCGGCGAGGGCGGCGCGGTTTGCGGCGAGGCGCGCCTGCACGGCCTGCTGGAACGGACCGCGCGCCGCGAGCAGTCCCGGCGCCGCGAGCTGCACGGGCGTGGACACCGAGAGATAGGTATCGGCGATGAGCTCGAGGCGCCGCACCGCCTCGTCGGCGCCCGGTCCGCCGGCGGCGATCCAGGCGAGCTTGAGCTGCGGCTGTCCGGCCACCTTCGAGAGACCCGAGAGGGAAAACGCCGGCAGGTCGTCGTACGACGCCGCGCTCCGGGCGCGGCGGCGATCCTCGAAGGCGGGAAAGTCCGCGAACACCTCGTCGCTGATCAGTGCGCACCCTTGCGCCCGGCAGGCGGAGGCCAGCGCTGCCCGCTCGTCCTCCTTGAGGTAGGCGCCGGTCGGGTTGCCGGGGCTGACCACCAGCAGCGCCCGCGTGCGCCCGGAAAAGCGCAGGTTCGAGGCGTCGAGGTGCCATTCTCCGTCCCAACGCAGTGCATAGGGCACCGCGGTCACGCATTCCAGAGCGGTCAGGTATCCGAACAGCGGATAGCTCGGCTCGGGCACCAGCACCTCGTCGCCGGCATCGCAGAGCAGCTTGAACAGCCAGGAGTACGCCTCGCTGGTGGAGGCGGTGAGAACGACGCGCCCCGGCTGGATGCCCTGGTATGCCGCCACCGCCTCTAGCGCCGCGGGCAGCCCGCGAGGATGCGGCTCGTAGGAGGGGGCCTGTGGGAGCCGAATGGAAGGCACCGGGAGGCCTGCCGCCGTCGGGTTCGAGACGGTGAGATCGATCGGAGGCGACTGCCGCGCCGCGAGCGCCCGAGCCAGCGCGTTCTCGCCCTGCGTAAAGTCGAGCCTCACGCTTCCGGCGGGGCGCCGAGCTCCGCGCTCCGCGGCAGGGGCAGCCGCTCGCGCTGCTTCTCGACGAATCGCAGCGCCGACCAGATCTCGTCCATGGCGATGATCTTGTTGTCGGTGAGACCGGCGGCGAGGCCCACGGCGCGAACGAGCTGTTCGTCCAGGTCGGTGAAGAAACCGGAGCTCTTGCGCGGCCAGGCGACCCAGAGCGCCCCGTGCGGCGCCAGGACGTGCTTCGCTTTCGGGAACAGCTCGCCCAGCACCGCCCGCGAGGAGGAGAAGACGACGATGATGTCCGCCAGGCTGACGATCTTGGTCGTCACCCCGACTCCGTCGGGAAGCGGGTCGAGCCGCCGCACGAACCCGACCGGAGGATCGAGCACCAGCACGCGCCGGCCTTCCTTGATGCCGAGCTTGTGGCTGAGGCTGGTTTCTTCCATCCCGGACCCTCCTTGTAGGTAAACCAGCGGTCGATCCGCAAGACGCTCGACGCAGGGTGTCGTAGACTCGCCTCATGAAGCAGCAAGTACGGATCGGGTTGCTCGGCATCGGCACGGTAGGGCAGGCCGTGGCGCGCGCGCTCATCGAGCGCCACGACGTGCTCTCCCGGGCAGCGGGGACCAGCCTCGTGCTGCAGCGGGCTGCCGTCCGGGATCTGGCCAGGCCCCGCTCGCTCGCGGTCGAGCGCCTCACGGCGGACCCGGCGGCGGTGGCGAGCGCCGACGACGTCGACCTGGTGATCGAGCTCGTCGGAGGGGAGGAGCCGGCGCGCACGCTCATCGCCAGCGCGCTCGAGCGGGCCCGGCCGGTCGTGACCGCCAACAAGCGCGTGCTCGCATGGCATGGACCGCAGCTCGCGGAGCTGGCGGCCCGCAAGGGCGTCGAGCTGCGCTACGAGGCCGCAGTCGGCGGCGGCATCCCCCTCATCGCGCCGCTCACCGATGACCTGGCCGCGAACCGGGTCCTCGAGCTGCGCGCGATCATCAACGGCACCTGCAACTACGTGCTCACGCGGATGGCCTCGGGCGAACGCCTCGAGGATGCGCTCGCGAAAGCGCAACAGGCCGGGTACGCGGAGGCCGATCCCCGCGACGACGTCGAGGCGGTGGACGCGGGCGACAAGCTCTGCATCCTGCTCCGGCTCGCC
>Ga0209377_1003178_pt1 | contig 10634 bp, 9 predicted proteins | sample GraSoiAngelo_141_FD_185898 | JGI IMG/M metagenome (GOLD analysis project Ga0209377, IMG submission 185898) | Grasslands soil microbial communities from the Angelo Coastal Reserve, California, USA - 14_0929_12_40cm (SPAdes) (version 2) | ecosystem: Environmental > Terrestrial > Soil > Grasslands ...
CAAAAGAAAGGCATACTCGGCGAAACGGCGCAGACCGTGTTCCGGGTGCGGCCGGACTGCTGGTGCCCGCGTTGACGGGGTTGAGGAGGAATCCGACATGACAATTCGCGAGGATCGAAACCGGCGGCCGCTCCGGTGGCGCATGCTGCCGCTCCTGGCGTGCCTGAGCGGGACGGGCGCGTTTGCGCAATATCCTTCGCAGCCCGTGAAGGTGCTCCTCCCCTACGCGGCGGGCGGCGTGGCCGACATCACCGCGCGCGTGCTGGCGCAGCGGCTCTCGCAGACGCTCGGCCAGCAGGTCATCATCGACAATCGGCCGAGCGCCGGCCAGATCGTCGCGACGGAAGCTGCAATGAAGGCCGAGCCCGACGGCTACACGCTCCTGTGGCTCAACCAGGGGCACGCGGTGAGCGTGTCGCTCTTCAAGTCGCTGCCCTACGATCCCGTGCGCGATTTCGCGCCGGTCTCGACCGTCGGTTTCTTCGGGCTCGCGCTGCTCGTGAATTCCGACTCGCCCTACCGGTCGGTTAAGGATTTCATCGCCGCCGCCAAGGCGAGTCCCGGCAGGTTGAACGTCGGCACAACCAGCATCGGCGGCACCCAGTTCATCGCAGCGGAACTGTTCAAATCGATGGCGGGACTCGAATTCCAGACCGTACCGTTCAAGGCGACGCCCGCCATTATCACAGCGGTGAAAGGCAAGGACCTGGACGGGATGGTCGAGATCCTCGCGCCCGTCATCCCGCAGATCAAGAGCGGGAATCTGAGGGCGCTCGGCGTGACTTTCGATCGGCGCTTCGCCGGATTGCCCGAGGTGCCGACCTTCGCCGAGGCGGGCGTTCCCGGTTACGAGGCTTCCGCGTGGAACGGGGTCGCCGCGCCGGCCAGGACGCCGCGAGCGGTCATCGAACGCCTGAACAGGGAGATCAGCGCCGCGGTGGCCGTGCCCGAGCTGAAGCAGCGCCTGCAGGACCTGGGCGTCGACGCGCGCGCAAGCTCGCCCGAAGCCATGCGCGAGCTGCTCGTCTCCGAGACCGCCAAGTGGAAAGCGGTCGTGGAACGCGCGAAACTCGAGAAGCAATGAACCTGCCCGGCACCGAAGCGCCGCTCGCGACGCAAGGCGCGCGCGGCTACCGCGATCTTCACGAGCACCTCGAGGAGCTGAAGAAACGCGGGCTGCTCCTCACGATCGACCGCCCGGTCGACAAGGACTCGGAGCTGCATCCCCTGGTGCGCTGGCAGTTCGTCGGCGGGATGGACGAAGCCGAGCGCAAAGCGTTCCTCTTCACGAACATCATCGACGGCCGCGGGCGCAAGTACGACATTCCGGTCGTAGTCGGCGCGATCGCGGCGAACCGCGCGATCTACTCGGCCGGCATGGGCGCGCCCTTGAGCGAGATCCAGGCGAAGTGGGACCAGGCCATCGCCCACCCGATCCCGCCGCGCGAGATCGAGCACGCCGCGTGCCACGAGGTCGTGTACGAGGGAGAAGCGCTGCAGGGCGAAGGCCAGGGACTCGACCGCCTGCCGATCCCGATCTCGACCCCGGGTTTCGACTCCGCGCCCACGCTCACCGCGACCAACGTCATCACGCGCGACCCCGAGACCGGCGTGCAGAACATGGGCACCTATCGCGCCGCGCTCAAATCGTCCGACCGCCTGGTGGTGCGCATGGCGACGCGCGTCGGCGGAGCGGGCGGGTACCTGCACTATGTGAAATACCGGAAGCTCGGGAAGAAAACGATGCCCTGCGCCATCGTGCTCGGCTGCCCGCCCTACGTGGCTTTCATGGGGCCGCAGAAGCTGCCGGTGGGCGTGGACGAGTTCACGGTCGCGGGCGGCCTCGCCGGCTCGCCGATCAACGTAGTGCGCGCGAAGACCGTCGACCTGCTCGTGCCCGCCGAGAGCGAGATCGTGATCGAGGGCCTGATCGACACCGAGTACTGCGAGCCCGAGGCGCCGTTCGGCGAATCGCACGGACACGTCGCGCTCGAGGAATACAACATGCCGATGCGCGTCACCGCGATCACGCAGCGCAGTAACCCGGTGATTCCCTCCTACATCAGCCAGGTCGCGCCTTCGGAATCGAGCGTGATCAAGCGCGTCGCCTACGAACCGCTGTTCCTCGCCCACCTGCGCGAGGCGCTCGGCATCCGGGGAGTCAAGAGGGTCGCGCTGCACGAGCCCCTCACCGGGCTCCTGCGCGTCAGCGTGATTGCTTGCGAGAAAGGCATGCCGCGCACCGAGGTGTGGCGCGCGCTTCGCGGCGCGGCCTTCTTCAAGGGAGACATGGGCAAGATCACCATCGCCGTCACCGACGATATCGACCCGGACAACTCCGATGCGCTGCTCTGGGCGATGGCCTATCGCATGAATCCCGTCGAGGACGTGCAGACGCTGCCGCATCGCGGCCAGGGCCATGGCCCCAAGCGCGAGCACGGGGAGGAAGAGGACTCGACCCTGCTGATGGACGCGACGATGAAGGGCGACATGCCGCCGCTCGCGCTGCCCAAGCGCGAATACATGGAGCGCGCGCGGAAAATCTGGGAGGAGCTCGGCCTGCCGAAGCTGCGCCCGCAGGCGCCGTGGTTCGGCTATTCGCTCGGTGACTGGCTGCCGCAATGGGACGAGGCGGCGAAGCGCGCAGTCGAGGGCCGCTACCTAGAGAACGGCGAGATCAGCGAAAAACAGAGGAAGAAAGGCGTCAAGCCCGAGACTAAGTTCCGGCCGGATTAAAACCGGGGACAGACCCGGTTTTCGCTAAGAACTCCCGCATAAGCAGCTCCCTTCGTTGTGAATTTGCCACAAGATGCCGGTGGAACGCTTAACAGCGCCTCTCTTCGCCCAAAAGTAAACTGGCATTCATGCAAATCGACGTTTGCATGGACCGGCGCAAAGCCGGGAACGTAATCGGACAAGCGAAGGAGAATGCAAAAATGGCATCCAACATCAGAATAGCAGTGGATGAGACAGCACGAGGCCTTACCATTCGGTGGCTCGAGACAGGCCTGGAGCGCCACGTATGGGTTGACCAGTCGACGTTCGAGCAGTTTCTCGCATCGGGTGAAACAATTTACCTCGACACGCCGGCCATCGCCACGGATAGACACGCGGTCGTGTAAGGTAAGTCCAGCTGCAGTCCGTCGCGCTGCGTGCTCGGGGCACGATCGCCGCGACCTCGAGCTCGACCACGTCGAGCTCGTACCCGGGAAGGCGTTCGGTTCTTCCCTCCGATGACTGAAATGATTGAAGACGCTTCTTCGGAATTAGTTCACACGAAACCGGTGCAAGGCGCCACAGAGAAAAAATACCGCAACCCGCCACACTGACCTCAGCTCTGAATCCTGATCGCAACAGAAGCGCTTGCCGCTTCCGGGCTTCGGGCGAATCTCAAACAGGAGGCGGATATGGATACTCAAATCAGTAAGGGTTGGAAAATTGCGTCGTACATCGGGTGCGCGCTGGTCATGCTTCTGCTGCCGTTCTCCCCGGCCCGCGGCGACGCGGTATCGGATTGGAACGCGATTGCAGTGCGCATGACTGCTTCTTCCGAGCACCCGCGAGGTGCGCAGGATTTGGCGGCCGTTCACGTCGCTATGTTCGAAGCCATGAATTTCGTCGAAGGCAAATACGTCCCACGCTTTCTCGTAAGACAACCGGCGCCCCTGGGCGCATCGGGCGAAGCCGAAGCGATCGGGGCCGCCCACCACGTTCTTGCGCAGCTCTATCCCGGTCACAAAGCCTATCTGGATGCGGCGCTCGAGCGTTCCCTGGCCGCGCTTCCGGATTGGGATGCGGCATATAGGGCCAGCATCTGGGGACGGCACCTTGGCGGCAACGTGTACGCCTCGGCCCTGTCCGCAGCAGGCCGACCTTCGAACCGCGCCCGTGCCCCGGCCTCGGGAAATCCGAAGCTCGCGCAGCTCCTTACATCGTCGGGCGCCAGCGGCGAAACCTGGAGTTCGATCGCGGCCCGGTCTATCGAAGGGAGAGCGCTCCAACCGATCGAGCGCGCGAGGATTTATGCGTTGGTTTCTCTCGCCGCGAGCAAGGTCTACTCGGCGGCCGGCGATGCGCGTTACGGCGCTGCCGTTCCATGCGTTTCCTGTGCGCTCGGCGCGGCGATCCGGGTAATACTGGACTCGGAATTCGGCTCGACGAGCGAGTCCGGAAGAGCGTACTTGATACCCGTTCGCAACGACGCGGATGAATCTCAATCGGCAAAGGCCGGCGAAGAGATGGGCACAAGGATCGGACTGGAGGCGCTGACTTACTACAGACGCATCAAGTAATACGCTTCAGTCGGATCCACCAACGCCATCAGTCAAAGCCCTCGGCGGCCGGCGCGGCATATGCCGTAACGGTCGCCGAGATCTTTCAGCAGTCTTGACGGCTCACCCGCCGACGCGTATACGGAGATGATCTCAAAAGGGGGGACCGACATGAGCTCATCGTTTCGTCGCTTGGTGCCTGGCGCTGGAATCCTGTTGCTGATGCTCGCGGCGGGTGCGGCCTTCGCCGCCGACCTCAACCCCGCGGCGCTCGCGTACAAGTCGCCCGATCAGCTCAAATGGCGGGATCCGACCGGCGCCGCCGGCATCAACCAGGCGGTGCTCGTCGGCGACCCGGAAAAACCCGGCTTGTACGTGGTCATGAACCGGTTCAAGCCGGGCAACTTCAGCCGGCCGCACTTCCATCCGAACGACCGCTTCATCACCGTGATCAAGGGAACGTGGTGGGTCGCCACGGGAAACAAGTTCGACCCGAGCCTCACGGTGCCGATGCCCACCGGCTCGTTCGTCACGCACTTCGCCAAGCAGGTGCATTGGGACGGAGCGAAGGACGAGGAAGCCTGGCTGATCATCGTGGGCGAAGGGCCCGCGACCCTGACGCGCGTCGAGGAGGCGAAGTAGGCACCGCTGCCCGGCCGCGATGATAGATCCCCGCTCGGTCCGCCGCGTGGTGACGGGACACGACGCAAACCGGACTGCAAAGATTCTCATCGACGCGGCGGCGTCCAACAAGCGGATCTCGAAGTCCGGCGGCGTCGCGACGCTGATCTGGTGCACCGACCGCACGCCCGCCGATATTTCGGCCGGCGAGAATATCGAGGACATGGGTGCGCGCGTGCTCGGCACTCCGCCGCCGCCGAACGGGACCCGGTTCACCGTGAACGACATTCCTCCGGGAAGGACCGGGCCCATGCACCGCACCGAGACGATCGACTACGTGATCGTGCTCTCCGGCGAAATCGACATGGAAACGGACGATTCGACGATTAAGCTGAAAGCGGGCGACGTCCTCGTGCAGCGAGGCACGAATCACGCCTGGATCAACCGCGGGACCGAGCCCGCGCGGGTCGCCTTCATCCTGATCGACGCGAAACCGCTCGGGATCGGCCATCCCGTCACGGGCGGGGCTACGGTGCGCTAGATCGGCTCACTCGTGATTTTCATGGAGGAAGCCATGCTCAAAGTCGTCGCACTTTCCCTCGCCCTGTTCTTCTGGCAAAGCGCCTCGGTTGCGCAAGCGATCGAGACGGGCAGCCTCGAGGGCGCGGTTCGCGACGAAAACGGCAAGCCCCTAACCGGCGCAGCCGTGAAAATTCGCAACGTCGCGCGGGGAATCACCGTCACGGTCTTCTCGCGTGACGGGAACTACAGCGCGCCCGGGCTGTTTCCCGGAAGAAGCGAAGTGTCCGCGGGACCGGGAGGTCACGCGGAGGGTGCCAAGGCGGAGATCGAGATCGCACCTGGAGAAAACACCTCGCTTAATCTCGTGCTCAAGCGATCCTCGCCGATTCTCACCCCAGCCGACTGGATCGCCCAGCTCCCGGACGACCGCGACGGCGTGAAGCAGCTCGTCATCAACCGCTGCGTGAACTGCCACGGCCCGCTGAACTTCGTCAGCCGTCGCTTCGATCGGCTGGGTTGGAAAAAGATCGTCATCGACATGGGACGGATCGAGGAGATCGGCCCGCCGAACTACAAATCGATCTCGGACGAGGAGGCGATGGCGTCCAAAAACGAGGAGGCGGAGCGGATCACGGCGTATCTCACCCGGCATTTCGGCCCCGACAGGGCGCCCGAGCTGAGCGTGCCCAAAGCCGTCGCGTACCGCAACACGGCCGGCGAACCCGACGTCGTCATCACGCAGTTCGACATTCCCACACGCACGGCAATCCCCCACAACCTGACCGTGGACCCGCGAGGCCACGTCTGGTTCGTGGAGCGCTATGGGGAAAAGATCGGCGGTCTCGACCCGAAGACCGGCGCGTTCAGGGAGTTCCCGATTCCCGCCAAGGTGGCGCGCTCGCACGGGATCGTCGCCGACTCGAGCGGGTTCGTCTGGTGGAGCGAAAGCCGCGGCAATCATCTGGGGCGACTGGATTCGAGGACCGGTGAGATGAGGCGCACCCCGCTGCCGCAGGAGCGCTCGAGTCCCCACACCTTGTTCCTCGCGAGCGACGGACTGATCTGGATGACGCAGATCCGCGGCAACCGCGTCGCCAGTTTCGATCCGCGGACTGAGAGCTTCAAGGAGTACGCGATTCCGACGAAGGAATCGCGGCCCTACGGGATCGCGGTCGATTCCCGCAACCACGTCTGGTTCTGCGAGTTCACCGGCGACAAGATCGGCAGGCTCGACCCGGCGACCGGCGCTATCACGGAATATGCGCCGCCGACGCGCTATTCGGGCCCGCGCCGGCTGGCGCTCGACCGGAACGGCAACGTGTGGTTCACGCAGTACAACACGAACAAAATCGCGCTGCTCGACCGCGATACCGGAGCGATCCGCGAGTGGAAGATCCCCACGCCGGACTCCGGCCCCTACGACATCGTGGTCGATCATCGCGGGAAGATCTGGTTCGACGAGTTCACCGCGAACAAGATCGTGCGCTTCGATCCCGCCACCGCCAAATTCTCGGAGTTTCCCCTGCCGGGGCTGGATTCCCAGGTGCGGAAAATGGCCGTCGATCAGGCCGGCGCGGTGTGGCTGTCGGAGTACAAGAACAGCCGGATGGTGCGGGTCGTGGAGCGGCGGTGAGCTTAGCTTACGCCGCCGTCAACCGATCTTGAGGGTGTAGAGCTCGGCCTTACCTGGAAAATCCCCGCTGCGCACATCGCGCGCGTAGCCTTGCGCCGCCTGCGAGATGGTCTCGCGCAGATTGCCGTAACGACGGACGAATTTCGGCGTCCAGTCGAACAGACCCAGCATGTCATCGGTGACCAGGATCTGCCCATCGCATTGCGGCGATGCGCCGATGCCGATCGTCGGTGCATCGACCGCGCGGGTGATTTCATCCGCCAGATCGGCCGCAACACCTTCCACCACGATCGCGAAGGCGCCGGCCTGATCGGTCGCGCGCGCTTCAGCGATCACGCGCTCCCGCTCCGCGGTCGAGCGGCCCTTGGCCTTGAAGCCGCCATCCACATTGGTCGCCTGTGGACGAAGGCCGACATGGCCGACGACCGGGATCCCGCGCTCGACCAGGAATGAGATCGTCTGCGCGATACCCTCCCCCGATTCAACTTTGACCGCCTGGCACCCGGTCTCGCGCATCAGCGTTACCGCCGATTCGTGCGCCTGTTGCGGACTCCGCTCGTACGACCCGAAGGGCAAATCGACGACTACCAGCGCGTGCGAGGAGCCGCGCATCACAGCCTGTCCGTGCATCACCATCATGTCGAGCGTAACGCCCACCGTGGTCGGCAAGCCGTGCAGAACCATGCCGACCGAATCGCCCACCAGCAGCAGATCGACATGCGGGTCGAGCAGCTCCGCGATCGGTGCGGTATAGGCGGTCAGGCAGACGATCTTTTCGCGGCCCTTGCGGGCGGCAATCTCCGGCGCGGTCACACGGCGCAGTTGGTTATGGCTGGACATGGTCGCCTCCAGGGCGTCCGCCACCTCCCGACGAGGAGAGCGGTCAGAAACTCCACTGAAGCCGTATCTTAATCGGCATCCGTAAAGCGCGCTTTTCCTTCTCCGCATCACCGAACCCACGGATGGCGCGGGTCCTGGAGCGGCGGTGAGCTTCCGGGCGCGGCACGCCTGGGCAAAAAAAACGGGCACCCGAAGGAGCCCGTCGTCGGCATGGGACCGGAAACGTCAATGCACTGCGCGCCTGGCGCGGCCGCGGCGGTCGCCGAAGCGGCGGTCAGGGAAGGTGATGAACTGTGCGGCGGCGCGGCGGTCGCTGCGCCGGTCGCTGGCGCGCTTGTCGGCGCCCGGCGCCGGCAGCTCTTCCGCCGGCGAGTAGGCCTTGTGGGACGCCTCCAGCGCCTGGTCGAGAAGCTGAACGCTGCGCTTGGCTGCCAGCATGACGCGCATCTGCGTGCGCTCGGTGGTCGCGTAGCGCTTGACGATCTCCATCGCGATCTTGGGATGCACGTCGTCGTAGTGCGCGTGCTCACGGAACCACTTGGAGGTTTTCGGGCCCATCTCGACTCCCGGACGGCCTTTGTACGACTCGAAGCCCGCGAGTACCTTGTGCGCGATGTCCCCGGCGATGCCTTCGATGGCGAAGCTCGTCGCGGCCACTGCTTCGGCAAGCGAGCCCTTTGTGTTGATGTACCACAACCAGTCGGTCAGTGACTGCACGTCCCGCAGCACGGGCCGGTTGCCCTCGGTGAGATCGAGCATCTCTTCCCTCTTCAAGCCGAAGCCCATTCCCATCCAGATCCAGTGCTCGGCGTGGGCCTTCTCGACGCGGATATTGTCGATCAGGAACGAACGCGAATAGTCGTCCTCGACCTTGATCAAGGCCTCGGCAAGGAACTTGGGAAAGGCGTGGATGAAGGGATAAATCTGGAGTATCCAACCCTGCATCTCGGGGACGGTGAGCTCCGCAGAAGCCACGCCCCTCGCCCAGTCTCCGTCCAAGAGCCCGTCCCAATAGGGCCTGACGTAACCGTGCAGCGAATCCACCCATTGGGGGTGAGCGGTCACCTCGTGCATCGTTCCCATTTACTTCTCCTCGGGTTGTGATTGTTGGAAATGGTTGAGCGCATGGTATTGAGCGCGTGATGGCCGGTCTATCGGTGTTTTCCCCTTGCGGACTAGGGGATTTCCCTATCCCCTCGATTTTCGACCTGCTGCGGGGGCTCGATCCTCCGCCCGCGGCGGAATGAGCCCGGTGAACGCCTTGCGCGTCAGCCGGCCGCCGCCGCCATCTGCAGCCGCGGCCCGAACGGCCTTGGCTTGGCCACGCCGTAACCTTGAGCAAAATCCACGCCGATCTCGCGAAGCAACGCGATGACGCGCTCGCCGTCCACGAATTCTGCGATGGTTTGCTTGCCGGTGATATGGCCGACGCTGTTGATCGCCTCGACCATCGCGCGGTCGATCGGGTCGTCGGCCATGTTTTTGACGAACCCACCGTCGATCTTGAGAAAATCCACGGGCAGGTGCTTCAGATAGGCAAACGATGACATTCCGGCCCCGAAGTCGTCCAGCGAGAAGCGGCAGCCGAGCGACTTCATCTCATCGATGAAGTGGGTCGCCTTGTCGAGCCTTGCGATTGCGGCGGTCTCGGTGATCTCGAAGCAGATCGACTGGGGCCGCACCGCCGGGAAGTGGGCGAACTGTTCGCGCACGTAATCGAGGAAGCCCTCGTCGCCGATCGAGCCTCCTGAGAGATTGATGGCGCAGATCTCGAAAACGGTACCGCCATCGGCTTGCTCCCTGGAAATGGTGGCGAACGCGGTGCGAATGACCCAGCGATCGATCGCAGGCATCATGTTGTAACGTTCCGCCGCCGGGATGAACGCCATGGGCGGCACCAGCTCGCCGCGCTCGTCGAGCAAGCGGACCAGGATTTCGCAGTGCGTGTCGTGCTGGCGCCCGGCGTCCAGGCCCCTGATGTCCTGCGTGTAGAGCACGAACCGATCTTCCTTGAGCGCCTTCTGCAGCCTGCTGATCCATTCCATCTCGCCCTGGCGCACCGACAGCTCGCTGTCCTCGGCGTGATACAACTGCACGCGGTTGCGGCCCTTTTCCTTCGCCATGTAGCAGGCTGCGTCGGCCGCGCTCATCACGTCGGCCAGCGTGAACGGGCCGTCCTTTACGTTCACCAGGCCGATGCTGACGCCGACGCCGTAGGAACGGGTCTCCCACACGAAATGGAAGTCGGTGACGGTCTGCCGCAACTGGTCGGCGATACGAAGCGCGTGATCCGGCGGACAGTTCTCGAGGAGCACGCCGAACTCGTCGCCCCCCAGGCGGGCGAGGGTATCGCCCTCGCGCAGGCGCTTGAGCAGCACGGCGCTGACCTGGCGGATGAGCTGGTCGCCGGCGGCGTGACCGCAGGTGTCGTTGACGACCTTGAACTGGTCGAGGTCGAGATACATCACCGCGTGGTTGCGGCTCAGTTCCGCGGAACTTTTGAGCGCGAGGCCCAAGCGACGCTCGAATTCGGTGCGATTTATCAAGCCGGTCAACGCGTCGTGGCTCGCCTGGTAGGAGAGCTTGGCGACGTACTGGCGCTCGCGGCTGACGTCGTGCATGATCAGGACCACGCCGATGATCTTGCCCGTCCGGGCGCGTATCGGGGCGGCGGACTGTACGATCGGAATTTCCGAGCCGTCGCTGCGCATCAGCAGCATGGTGGCCGGAACCTGGATGGTTTGCTC
>Ga0209377_1003192_pt1 | contig 10619 bp, 5 predicted proteins | sample GraSoiAngelo_141_FD_185898 | JGI IMG/M metagenome (GOLD analysis project Ga0209377, IMG submission 185898) | Grasslands soil microbial communities from the Angelo Coastal Reserve, California, USA - 14_0929_12_40cm (SPAdes) (version 2) | ecosystem: Environmental > Terrestrial > Soil > Grasslands ...
AGCGGTCGCGCCGCATTACGCGCATCTCGAGCGGGCGTATCGCTTCCCGCGCTGGGAGACCCGCGCCGACGTGCCTGACTGGCTGCGGCGAACGCAGCTCGTCGTGACGCTGCACGGCATGCACTTCACCGGGTACATCTTCAACGACTACGCCCGAATGCTCGAGATCCTGCGCTGGATCGCGACACAAATCCCCGCCGACCGCGTGCTCGCATTCATCGCGGCGTGGGACGGGCGCTACTACTGGGATTATCCGACCTACCAGGCGGCGCCACGCATGGGTGGAGAGGCCGGGTTGCAGCGGCTCGTGAAAGAGGGGCAGCGGCTGGGTTTCCGCATCATGCCGATGTTTGGCGCGAATGCGTCTAACCGGAAGCTGCCGAATTTCTCGAGCTTCGCCGATGGAGCGACCGCGCGCATCGACGGCGATCCGTTCAGCTTGAACTGGGTCGATTGGGACAATGACCGCCACCAGGAAGGCTTTGGGGTGTACATGAACCTCGGCGTCGAGTCGTGGCGGCGCTGGCTCACAGACCGAATTGGCGACGTCATCCACCGGTACGGCGTCGATGCCTATTTCCTGGATATCATCGGCGGCTGGGTGAACAACACGAAAGCCGACATGCACGAGGGCGCCCGGGCGCTCATCACCGAGCTGCGGACGCGCTATCCACGAGTGCTCGCCTGCGGCGAATTCCTCTACGACGCACTGCTCGAGTTCATTCCGCTCTATCATGTGTACTCACCGCACGGCGTCCCTTACGCCAGATTTTTCTCACATCTCTCGCATCCCGCGCCGGGACGCGGCTCGTCGGGCGTGCACGAGTCGGGGTTCAGCCGCTGGGACGCGGCGACCCTGTCGCTGTCCGAGCGCGAAGGACTGATTCCGACATTGAATGTCGTGGACGATACCTTCACCAAGTACCGCGATCAGATGACTGCGGTGATCGCACAGGCGAAGGCCTGGGGGACTCCGTGAAACGTCGAGACTTCATCTCTACGCTAGCGGCCGTAGGCGGGCTCGCCGCGCTGCACGTGCCGGTATCCGATGCGCCTCCGCTGCTAGCCCGGCCATTCGATCTCGATCGCGTGCGACTGTTGCCCGGCCCGTTCCTGGATGCGCTCGAGGTGAACCGCCGTTTCCTCCTGGCCCAGGACGAAAACCGGCTGCTGCACATGTTCCGCGTCACCGCCGGTCTTCCCTCCACCGCCGAGCCCCTCGGCGGGTGGGAGGCGCCGGTGAACGAGCTGCGCGGTCACTACCTCGGCCACTACCTCTCGGCGCTCGCCAAGATGTCGCAAAGCCTCGGCGATGCCGACCTCAAGGCACGCGGGGACCGCCTCGTTGCCGAGCTGGCCGCCTGCCAGCAACGGATCGGCAACGGCTACCTCAGCGCCTTTCCGGAGGAATTCTTTGACCGGCTGCGCGACGGCAAGCCGGTGTGGGCGCCGTTCTACACGCTCCACAAGATCATGGCCGGCCTGCTCGACATGCATACGCTGGCCGGCAACGCGCAGGCGCTCGACGTCCTGCAGGGCATGGCGCGCTGGACCGGGCGGTGGGCGCAGCCGCTCGGCGACGAGCACATGGCGCGCGTGCTCGAGCGAGAGTACGGCGGCATGAACGAGCTGCTGTATAACCTCGCGGCGGTGACGGCCCGCGATAGTTATCGCGAGCTGGCACATCGGTTTGACCACGAGCGATTCTTCGCACCGCTGGCCCAGGGCCGCGACGAGCTGAAGGGCCTACACGCGAACACGAACATCCCGAAGGTCATCGGCGCCGCGCGCCGCTACGAGTTGACTGGCGAGCAACGCTATCGCAGGATCGCCGAGTATTTCTGGCGTGAGGTCACGACGCAGCGCGCGTATTGCACCGGCGGCACGTCGAACGGTGAGGGGTGGGAGACCGAACCCGGCGTCCTCTCGACCGAGCTCTCGGGCTACACGCAGGAAGACTGCACCACCTACAACATGCTGAAGCTGACACGCCACATCTTCGGATGGACGGCGGATCCGGCTTGCGCTGATTACTACGAACGCGCGCTGTTCAATGGAATCCTCGGCAGCCAGCACCCGCGTGACGGCGAGAAGCTGTACTACGTCAATCTGGCGGCGGGGCTCTGGAAGTTGTTTGGGACACCGACGCAGGACTACTGGTGCTGTACCGGAACAATGAGTGAAGCGTTTTCCCAGTTCGGGGACTCCATCTACTTCCACAACGACGCCGGCGTCTACGTCAATCTCTTCGTTGCGTCCGACCTGCAGTGGCGGGAGCGTGGCGTCCGGCTGGTACAGGAGACGCGCTTCCCACAAGAAGAAGGAACCACGCTCCGGATTCAGACGGGCAAGCCGGTTCGATTTGCGCTCCGCATTCGTGTGCCCTACTGGACGACCGGTGGAACCGCGGCGCTCAACGGCCATCTGCTCGATGGCTTCGCGGCGCCGGGTGGCTACTTCGTGCTCGATCGCACCTGGCGCAACGGCGACACGGTCGCAGTGAAGCTTCCCATGAGCCTGCACCTGCACGCGATGCCGGACGATGCGACGCTAGCGGCCGTGATGTATGGACCGCTGGTGTTGGTGGGGCGGTTGGGGACTGATGGGCTGACGCCCGACGTGTTGCGTGCCGAGCCGACGAAGCCGCGCACAGTGCCTGAGTACAAAGAGAAGCCGATTGCGGCGCCGGAGCTGCGGACGCGGGGGTCTGAGTTAAGCGCGTCGATCCAGCGAGGATCCGACCGAGAGCTCGAGTTCCGCACTGTGGGTCAGGCACGCCAAGTTACGCTCGTGCCGTTCCACACGATTTTTGATGAGCGCTATGCGGTGTATTGGAGGCTGGTCTAGGGTCCATGGAGGTTGATGCGAGTCCCGCCTGCGACTAGGGGGTGGCAACCCTAATCGTCCGCCGCACCCTGATATCAGACGATGGATGCGCATCACGGCGCACCGCTCCCGAGCACATCCCGCAGCGGCGTGCGGCGCAGCTCGGCCGTGAACGCCGGTACGGCCTTCGTCATGATGTCGGCGAAGCGCGTCGTGGCGTCGGCGAGCCGTTGCGCGAGCAGGTCGTGCACCGCGACCTGCTGCGTGGTCGGCGCGAAGTCCGCACCATTCTCTGCCACGTCCGACTGCAAGGCAGCGAGCCGGCCGTAGAGCTGCATGGGATTGCGGAACGCGTCTTCCCGCGCGCCCGTCAGATTGACGTCGAACAGCACCGCCTCGACGCGGATGATGCGCCGCTCGAGGGTGTCTGCGAGGCCGGCGATGCGCTTGGCTCCCGAGTCGCTCACGAGCGCGGAGTCGTGGAGCTGCGCTGCGAGATCGCGCACCTGCTTGCGCACCCACTCGAGCCGGTTGATCATGCGCGCCATGCTGTCCTGCTCGGCGCGGATGGTGCGCGCGAGCGTCCCCTGGGCCTGCACGTCCGCGTCGGTCCCCGCGGTGTTCGGATCCTTGAGCACCGTGACCGACTGCGTCACCGTCACTGCGGGAGCGGTCGAATCTCCCACGGGCGTGACCACCAAATGCGCGCTATACGTCCCAGGCAGAACGAGTGGCCCCCGGAGCGAGAGATCGAGGTCCCACGTCACGAGCGGGCGCGTCCCATCCCCGCCGGTGCGCACGAACGTCTTGCCCGGAGGTGGCGTCCGGAGCTTCGGCGTGATCGGCGCGGTATAGCGGAGGTCCCAGCATACCCGGTTCAATCCCGCCTTGCGCTCTCCCTGCAGGACACGCACGGTGTCGCCCCGCGCATCGAGAATCACCAACCGGGCGGGTTTGATGGGGCGCGTGCTGTCACCAGGGATGCCCCCGCCTCCTCCAGGTGGCGCCGGCGTGGCGGAAGCGAAGCATACGCCCGAAGAGTTGGGTGAGCCCGGAGGACTCGAGGGAACTGCTGGGGCCGGCGTGGTATCCGCCAGGGCGGGAGCGATGTAGTACGTCAGCGGCACACCCGGCGGCGCATTCTCCGCCTGCACCGCGCTGTTCGGTGCACTCGTGATACCCTGGCGGTCGCGGAACCGGTACGCGGGTGGCGGCACGAATAGCGTCGTCTTGCTCGCGAGTGGCGTTCCGTCGAGCTGCTCGAGCGGCGCGATATCGTCCAGGATGTAGAAACCACGCCCGTACGTCGACACCACCAGATCGTGGAACCGTGACTGCACATCGATCCACGAAACCGGAGCGTGCGGCAAGTTGGTCTGGAGCGGCAGCCACTTGGCGCCGTCGTCCAGGGTGACGTAGAGACCGTTCTCCGTGCCGGCGAAGAGCAGGCCGCGTCGCACCGGGTCCTCGCGAACCACGTGCACGAATGAGAGCGGTGAGCGCGGCAACGTCGCCGAGATCAGCTTCCAGCTCTTCCCGTAATCGGTGGTCTTATAGATGTAGGGATCGAGGTCATCGAGCTCGTGGAGATCGGCGGCGAGGTAGGCGGTCCCCGCGTCGAAATGCGAGGGCTCGATGTTCACGATCTTCGCCCAGGTCGAGAACTTGGCGATGTTTCCCTCGACGTTGGTCCAGTGCGCGCCGCCATCGATCGACACGTGCACGAGGCCGTCGTTGGATCCCGCCCAGAGCACGCCTGCTTTCACCGGCGACTCGGCGAGCGCGAACAGCGTCGCGCCGTCGAACGTCATCAAGTTGTCGGTCGACACGCCGCCCGAGCTCTGCTGGTGCGTCGTGTCGTTGCGGGTGAGATCGGGGCTGATCACCTGCCAGCTCGCGCCACCGTCCTTCGTCACATGCACGACCTGACTGCCGACGTACACCTTCGTGTGATCGTGAGGCGAGATGGCGACGGGGAACGTCCAGTTCCAGCGGTATTTGAGATCGGCCGGCCGCCAGCCGTAGGCTGCTTCCGGCCAGACGCGCACGTTGCGGGCGTGGTCGGTGCGGACGTCGTAGACCTCGAGCCCGCCGTCGTAGCAACCCGACCAGACGGTCGTATTGTCGACGGTGTCGGGGATGGCAAAGCCGCTCTCACACCCGCCGACATGACCCCACTGGCCCTCACTGATCCCGCTGCCGGCGCTGCGGCTCGGCATGCGGTAGGATGAGCCGTCCTGGCGATTGCCGTAGAGGTTGTATGGCACGCGGGTGTCCGTGCTGACGTGGTACATCTGCGCGATCGGGAGCACGATGCGGGTCCAGCTTTTGCCGCCTGTGAGCGTCATGCTCGCCCCGCCGTCGTGCGCGATCATCATCCGGTCTGGGTTCACCGGATCGATCCAGACATCGTGGTTATCCCCGCCGGCGGAGAAGGGCACGCGGGTGAGCGATTGCCCGCCGTCCCGCGACATCGTGAACCGCACCGACACGAAATAGAGCCGCTCTTCATCGTCTGGCGCGACGGCGAAGCGCACATAGTAGGGCGCGCGCTCGGCCATGTCGTGGTTGCGAGAAACCACGCGCCAGTTGTTGCCGCGATCGTCGCTCCGGTAGAGCGTCGGGTCGCGGTCCTCGACGAGCGCGTAGATGGTATTCGGATTCGACGGCGCGACCGCGAGGGCCACCTTGCCGATGACGTGGCTCGCGGCGGGGAGTCCATGTCCGACGAGCCGTTTCCATGTGACGCCGCCGTCGCGCGAGACCCACAACCCGCTCCCCGGGCCGCCACTTTGCAAGTGCCACGTCTTCACCTCGAACTGCCACATCCCGGCGAACAGCGTGTTGGGATCGCCGGGGTCGATCGCGAGGTCCGAGCAGCCGGTGTTCGGGTCCACGAACAGCACGCGACTCCAGGTCTTGCCGCCGTCGGCGGTGCGGTACACGCCGCGCTGCTGGGCGGGACCATAGGCGCGGCCGAGCGCGCATACGAGCACGACGTCGGGCTTGGCGGGGTCGATCACGATGCGGGCGATGCGCCCGGTGGAATCGAGTCCCATGTGCTGCCAGCTGCGGCCGGCGTCGGTCGAGCGATACGCACCGTTGCCGAGCGCCGTCATCGAGCGGATAAAGAAGGTCTCGCCGGTCCCGGCCCAGATCACGTTGTGCGCCGACGGGGCGATGGCGAGCGCCCCGATCGCCTGCGCCGGCTCGCTGTCGAACACCGCGCGCCAATGCACGCCACCGTCCTCGGTCTTCCAAACCCCGCCCGACGCGGCGCCGATGTAGGCAACGAGCGGGTTGCCGGGCTCGCCCACGGCCGCAATCGCGCGGTTTCCCTCGGGGCCCACGAAGCGGTAATGCAGCCGGGTCCACAGCGTCGTGTCGACCTGCTGTGCCGTCGCGCAGATGGGCGAGGTCGCCAGCAGAACCGCAACGCACAGCTTAGACGCGCGCGGCACCCAGACGTGCTCGAAAGCGATCATAGATTTGCTCGTAGGTTCGTTGGGTCTGTGGGTTTGGAGGCGTGAGAGGCTGACGCGTGAGCGTGCGCTGCACCGCTGTCTTCAGATCCATAAATGCGCCCGCTCCTACCGCCGCGAGCAGCGCCGCTCCGTACGCGCCGCCCTCTTCACGATTCACGGTTGTGACCGGCACGCCGAAAATGTCAGCGAGCAGCTGGCGGATGAACGCGCTTTTCGCGCCGCCACCGGTCAACAGCAGCGAGCTCGGCATCAGGTCCAGGTCCTTCAGAATCATCACAGAGTCGCGGAGGGCAAAGCAGACACCTTCGAGCACCGCGCGGGTCATGTGGGCGCGGCTGTGCGCCAGGCTGAGCCCCGTAAATGCCGCGCGCAGCGAAGCGTCACGATGCGGCGTCCGTTCGCCCTGAAGATAGGGAAGGAAGGTCACGCCCTCGGCGCCCGGCGCGATCCCTCGGGCTTCATCGACAAGCATGTCGTCTCGCTTCTGTTCCGGTAGCTCGCGCGCGCACTGATCTCGAAACCAGGCGAACGCACCGCCGGCGGAGAGGACGACACCTATCACGTACCAGACTCCGGGCGCCACGTGACAGAAGGTATGAGCCCGGAGCTTTGGATCGACCCGTGGCTCGACGGTAGGCGCAAGCACGGTGCCCGACGTGCCCCAACTCGCGACCGCTTCGCCGGGCGTCACGGCGCCGACGCCCGCTGCTGCGCACGCGTTGTCCGCTCCACCTCCTACCACCGGTGTCCCGGAGGGAAGCCCGGTGAGCTTCGCGGCGCTGTCACTGACGCGTCCGAGCACGCCCGCCGAGGCGCCGACATCGGGAAGCAAAGCGGGAGACAGGCCGACGGCATCCAGCATCTCGCGACTCCAGCGGAGATGCGCCGGATCGAACATGAGTGTGCCCGACGCATCCGACGGCTCGGTCGCCATCACGCCGGTGAGCCGCAGTCGCACGAAGTCCTTGGCGAGCAGCACGGTCGCGAGCCGCGCGAACGCCGCCGGTTCGCGGTTCCGAAGCCACAGCACCTTCGGCAAGGTGAAACCTTCCAGCGCCGCGTTGCACACCCACGCGCGCAAGTGCTCTTCGCCGCCGGCGCGTTGCTCGATTTCCCGGCATTCGGCCGTCGTTCGTCCGTCGCACCACAGGAGCGCCGGCCGAATCACCGCGCCCGTCTTGTCGAGGAAAACCGACGAATGCATCTGGCCTGAGATCCCGACGGCTGCGACGCGCGCTCGAGGACGCTGCACCAGCAGCTCACGAATCGTCCCGCCGCTCGCGGTCCACCACGCCTCGGGATCCTGTTCCGCCCACCCCGGCTCGGGCGTCTGGAGCGACAGCGGCTTGGAAGCCACAGCTTCGACCTCTCCGTCTGCGCTCACCAGGATCGATTTGACACTGCTGGTACCGATGTCGAGGCCGAGAACCAGATCAGCCGCCACGCTTACCGAACCCCAAGCAGGAGCTCCATCGTGAGCTGATCGAGCCGCTCGTAGGCGTAGCCTCGCGTCCGCAACGCCGCCAAGTCGAAGGTCGTGTTGCGCAGCTCGCTGAATGAGACAGGCGCGGTCTGGCCTCCGTCCCGCTCGCGCAGCAATTGCTGGATCTCTGGATCCGCATTGAAGCGCGCGACTTTTTCTTTCAGGATCAGGTAGGTGCGCATGCTGCCGGCGGCGAAGTCCCAGACGCCCGCTTCATCCTCGGTGCGGTAGGCATGGCTATCGAAATGCCGCATGCCCGGCCACTCGGAGTCTTCGAGCAGCTTGACGAGAAAAAACGCGCCTTTGGCGTCGTCGCTGCCAAAGCGAAGATCCTGGTCGAAGCGGCCAACCTGCTGGCCGTTCAGGTCGATGTGGAACAGCTTCCCCGCGTCGAGCGCCTGGGCGACGGCGTGGGAAAAGTCGAGCCCCGCCATCCGCTCGTGCGCGACTTCGGGGTTGACCCCGACCATGTCCGGGTGATCGAGCGTATAGATGAAGGCGAGCATGTGGCCGGTGGTCGGTAAGAAGATGTCGCCCCGCGGCTCGTTGGGTTTTGCTTCGAGCGCAAAGCGCAGCTCATAGCGCTGGGACCGCACGTACTCGCACAGGTAATTGATCGCGTCGCGATACCACGCGAGTGCCGTGCGCGGGTCCTTGGCCGCGTTGGTTTCGACGCCCTCCCGCCCACCCCAGCAGACGTACGTCGTGGCGCCGAGCTCCACGCCGAGGTCGATCGCCGCGAGCGTCTTTTGGAGCGCGTAGGCCCGCACGCGCGAGTCGCGGCTCGTGAATGCGCCGTCTTTGAACGCAGGATCCGAAAACAGATTGGTCGTCGCCATCGGCACTTTCATCCCCGTGTCGGCAAGCGCCTGCGTGAACTCGCGCACGATCCGGTCACGCTCGGCGGCCGTCGCGCCCGCAGGGACGAGGTCGTTGTCGTGCAGGTTGACGCCGTAGGCGCCGAGCTCCGCCAGCTTCCGGACGATCGCGACGGGGGAAAGCGGCGCCCGCACGGGTTCGCCGAACGGGTCGCGCCCGGGGTTGCCGACGGTCCAGAGCCCAAAGGTGAAGTGGTGCTCCGGCCGGGGCTGATAGGTATCCTTGCCGCCTCGTATCATCCCGGCGATACTCGGCTCGCTTTGACGCGTTGTCAAACGCGCGTCCTCACCCCCTGTCCCCCTCTCCCGTTGGGAGAGGGGGGACGGAGATCCAGATGGTCTGGGAACAGCGGTGGCATCCGCTGCGGCGGGAGTGGGTGATCATCTCCTCCCACCGCAACGAGCGGCCCTGGCAGGGCGAGCACGTCGCCGATGCGGCGCGGGCGCTGCCGGCCTACGTCCCGGAGTGCTACCTGTGTCCCGGCAACGCCCGCAGCTCAGGACAGCGTAACGAGCGGTACAGCGGCGTCTTCGTGTTCGACAACGACCACCCGTGCGTTGGTCCGGGAGCACCAAGCGCGCCGCCTGCTCCTCCCGCGGCTGTCTATCGAAGTAGCGCGGCGGGCGGCAGCGCCCGCGTCGTGTGTTACACGCCGCGCCACGACGTGACACTCTCGCAGTTACCGGAGTCCGAAGTGCTCGCGCTCCTGCAGGTACTTCAGGCGCAATACCGCGAGTTGGGCGCCCGTGACGACGTGCGGCACGTGCTCGTGTTCGAGAACAAAGGTGACGTCGTGGGCGTGAGCAATCCGCACCCGCACTGCCAGATCTACGCTACCAATTTCGTGTTCAAGACGATCGAGCTGGAAGCGGAGGCTCAGCACGGCCGGCCGCTGTTTCGGGAGATCATTCAGGCGGAGGAAGATGACGGCAGGCGGCTACTGGTGCGGCGCGACCAGGCGCTGTCGTTCATCCCGTACTTCGCGCGCTATCCGTATGAAACGTACGTCGCGCCACGCGAGACTCACGCAAGTCTCGCAGACCTCAACACTGCGGAGCTCCGCGACTTCGCCGCCGTGCTGCGCGAGACTCTGATTCGGCTCGACAATTTGTGGAGGATGTCGTTCCCGTACGTCATGGTGCTGCACCAGGCACCGACTGACCGAGAGTATCCCGGTTTCCACTTCCACATCGAGATCCACCCGCCGCTGCGCAAGCCCGGGCTCCTCAAGTACCTCGCCGGCCCGGAGATCGGGGGCGGCAATTTTTTGAACGACACGGCACCCGAAGAAAAAGCCGCGGAGCTGCAGGCGGTTTCGAACATCCATTACACCCAAGGGGAGTGACGTGACCGGCCCCGAGAGCCTGCTCGCGCCGATTCTGTCGGTCCACGAGTCCATCCGCGATGACGTGGTCGAGGCATGCGCCCGGCAAACAGCCGAGCAGCTCGCGGCAGTAGCTGGTGATGAGGGAGACACGATCTATGCCGTAGACCGCGTGGGGGAAGACGCGCTTGTGCGCGGGCTCGCGCAGCTGGCACACCGGGAACCGTTGTGTCTGATTGCCGAAGGCATCCCCGGTGGCTCGCTTGTCCTACCGCAGGGTGCGACTGAGGGTGACTGTCGCTGGCGGCTGCTCGTCGATCCACTCGACGGCACGCGCGGCCTGATGTACCAGAAGCGCAGCGCCTGGGTGCTCACGGGCGTTGCGCCGAATCGCGGCGCCGAGACGCGCCTGTCGGACATCGTCCTCGCCGTGCAGACCGAGATCCCGCTCCTCAAACAGCATCTCTCGGACCAGCTCTGGACGATTCGCGGGAAGGGAGTGCAGGCTCGTCGCTACAATCGGCTGTCGGGCGCAGTCGAGCCACTCACGGTGCGACCGTCGCGCGCCACCACGCTCGACCATGGCTTTGCGACGGTCGTGCGATTCTTTCCCGGTACGCGC
>Ga0209377_1003193_pt1 | contig 10618 bp, 10 predicted proteins | sample GraSoiAngelo_141_FD_185898 | JGI IMG/M metagenome (GOLD analysis project Ga0209377, IMG submission 185898) | Grasslands soil microbial communities from the Angelo Coastal Reserve, California, USA - 14_0929_12_40cm (SPAdes) (version 2) | ecosystem: Environmental > Terrestrial > Soil > Grasslands ...
CTTGCCTTCCTTCAGGTGTCCGATGGAGGCGTCGAGTGGCGCCATGTAGAACGAAGTGCGTCCCGCGATCGTGTCCTGGATCGCCTCGGGCGAGCCCTTGTAGGGGATGTGCAGCATTTTTATGCCGGCAACCTGCGCGACGTATTCCGCCGCCATATGCGTGGACGTTCCCACGCCCGCGGATGCGAAGGGAATCTCGCCGGGCTTCGCCTTGGCGGCTTCGATCAGCGATTTCAGCGTAGGGTAGGCGCCGCCTTTCGCCGCGATCATCACGTAGGGCGTATTGCCGATGAGCGCTACGTCGACGATGTCCTTCAGCGGATCGTAGGGCAGGCTCCTGTAGATCGCCGGGTTCGCCGCGTGCGAGGCCGATTGCACCATCAGCGTGTAGCCGTCGGCGTCGGCGTTCAGCATCGCCTGCGTGCCGATGATGCCGCCCGCGCCGGGGCGGTTCTCCACCAGCACTGGCTGCTTGAGCGCGTCGCCCAGGTGCTTCGCGACGATGCGGCCGGCAATGTCGGCGCCCGAGCCGGGCGTGAGCGGGACGATGACGCGGATCGGCTTCGTCGGATAGTCCTGCGCGATGGCGGCGCCGGCCGCGCAGAGAATTGCGGCGGCGGACGCGAACTTGATCATCATTTTCATTTACCCCTCCCTGTTCATTCGCTCAACGTTGCTTCGCGATATCCTGCTCGTTGGTTTTCCTCTTCTCCTTCTTATATTTTGCGTCGAGGGGCTTGTCCTTGTCGGGGAAATACTCCAAAGCGGGCGGCACAAGAGCATCCCCGGGGACAACGGGGTCGACGGACACGGTGCGTGCGTACTGCCACAGCACCTCCCCCGTCACCAAGGAGGCGCAGCTGAGAGACAGCTCGGTCCAATCGCTCACCAGGGGACCTGAAACTCCGACCATCGCCAGCGCCACCGTCGTCGCGAGGGCACCGGCCTTTCTGGCCGTCGAGAATTTACCCCCATGGATCCGGCTCAGACAGATGGTATCCGCGCCGGTCGCCTTCATGACGACCTGCAAATCGTCTTTTTCGGGGACAAACCTGGCCCACTGGCGCTTGCTGAGATCCAATTCCATCTTTTCATGGATGTTGCGCAAAGCCTGGCTCAGTTGCGGGTCCTTCTGCAACGCGGGATACAGATAGGCCGGCTCTTTGTCCTTCAATTGCCACTCCCTGCCTCCCCCTTCCCGTTCGACTACCCAGTTTTCTTTGTACGAAGGATTGTAATAGGCGATACCGGCCGGTTCGCACAGAACTACGTCATAGCCTTTCGCTTTGAGCGCGCTGCAGATTGCGGGGGTGATGGTCTCCAGCGCCTGCTTGCTTTCGGCGAGACCGAGAAGCGCTTCCTTTCCCGCCATCCTGGGCCAGTCGACGCGGCCCGAAGAGAAGACGGCCACCTTCTTGGCGGGATTTTCGGTGAAGAAAGAATCCGGCGCGCGGAGGTCGGGGACTCGGACACAACCCGAGGCGAGAATCGCCAAGACCATGAGCGGCCGTGTTCTATTCATGATCGGGACGCTATCGCAGGATTCCCGCCTCGCGCATGTATTTCAGCACGCCCGGATGGATCAGGTCCTGCCGCGGCGCAGCGGAGAGCGTGTTGGCGAGCGTGGATTCCTTCGCCTGCTCGAGCTTCGCGCCGAGCGCGGCTTCGCCCTTGTGCAGCGCGCGCGCGAGCTTGTACGCGGCCTCGTCGGGCAGCCCCGGCCGCGCGAGGACGAGCGACCAGGAGCCGAGCGCCGCGACCGGCGCGCTCTGGCCCTTGTAGCTGCCCGCGGGCAGCGTGATCGGCTTGATGAAGGGATATTTCGCGAGAATGCGCTTCATGCCCTCGGCATCGGGGGTGATAAAGCGCGCGCCCGCCGGCCCACTCGATATCGCGACGAACCCCGGCCAGCCGACGCCCCCACCCCATTGCGCCGCGGCGCGGCCGTCGAGGACCATCTTCGGGCCGTCGCCTGCGCTCGCCAGATAGATCGGCGAGAAGTCCTTGTCGATGTCCAGGCCCAGGCCGTCGAAGACGTAGCGCGCGAGCACCACGAAGCCCGAGCCGCTCGCGCCCCAGGCGATGGGCTTGCCCTTCAGGTCGGCAATGCTGCGGTACGGGCTGTCCCCGCGCACCATGAACATCCCGGAGTTCGGATACATCGCGTTGATGATCTTCAGGTTCGCGGGCGGGCGGCCGATTCCGGTGAGAGCCTCGTAAGTCACCTCCCCTGTCGCGAGGCCGATGTCGATCTTGCCCTCGGCGAGCAGCGGGGCGTTCTCGGTGCTGCCCTTGGTGCTGCGCTGCTCGACCGCGAGCGATCCGTCCATATCGTTGAGCACGGCGGAATATGCCGCGCCGTACACCTGGAAGCCGCCGCCCGGCGTCGCCGTGCCGAGCACGACCGTGGTCTTTTGCTGTGCCGCAACCTCGTTAAAGCCACCGCTCATGATCGCGAATGCAAGCGCGAAGATCGCCGGGGCGACCTGCGTGCGCCGGCCGCCCTCACCCGTGTGCCTCTTCATGTTTGTGCTCTCCCATTTCCCCCCACGCGTCGATTCGCGCGCCGCGTTACTGTATCACGCGCGCGCAGGCACACCTGCTGCGGCGCTCAAGGCGCGGCGAAAACCTTCCCGACGCTCATTCCGCGCGCGCGCCGGAGTATTGGATCACGCTGGCCCATTTCTCGGCTTCGGCGTGCATGAATTTACGCAGTTCCTCGGGCGAGCTGCCCGCGGGCTGCGCGCCCTGGTTCGTCAGCTGCGTGCGCAGTTCCGGTGCCGCGAGCGTCGCGACGAGCGTCTGGTTGAGTCGCTCGATGATCGCGCGAGGAGTGCCGGCGGGCGCGACCACCGCGTGCCAGGATCCGCCCTGCACCGCGGCAAGACCCACTTCCGGCGTGGCCGGCACCTCGGGCAGCAGCGGCGAGCGCGCCGGGGCGGTGATCGCGAGGGCCTTCAGGCGCCCCGCTTTCACGTGCGGCAGGAACGCCGGAATGGTGTTGAAGGCGATCTGCACCTTGCCCGACATCATCTCGGGCAGCGCCTGCGCGACTCCCTTGTAGGGCACGTGCACGATCTGGATTCCAGCGACGCTCTTGAAGAGTTCGGCGATGAGATGCAGGCCGGACCCCACGCCAGTCGAGCCGAAATTGATCTCTCCCGGATGCGCCTTCGCGTAGGCGACGAGCTCGGTCACCGAGTTCACCGGCAGCGCCGGGCTCGCGAAGAGCACGAAAGGCAAGGTCGCGACCAGCGACACCGGCTCGAAGTCCTTCGCGACGTCGTAGCCGAGCTTCTTGTAGAGGCTCGGCCCGATCGCAAGCGGCCCGACGTTGCCCCACAGGAGCGTATAGCCGTCGGGGGCGGACTTGGCCACCGCTTCGCTGCCTATCGTCCCGCCCGCGCCGCCGCGGTTGTCCACCACGATCTGCTGGCCGAGGGCCGCCGACCACGACTGGCCGACGAGGCGCGCGGTCGCATCCACCGATTCCCCCGCGGGAAAAGGCACCACCAGGCGGATCGGCTTCGCCGGATACTGCGCAAAGGCGCCGTGCGCCAAAGCGAGGAGCAAGGCCAAGCAAAAGACTTCCCCTCCTTTCTTAAGGAGGGGTGCCTGCGAAGCAGGCGGGGAGGTCTGCAGCCCGCCACCACCCCCCGCCTCCGGCGTACCCCTCCTCCCAAGGGAGGAGGGGAAAAAACGCGCAATGCTCACGCTCGATCTCCGATTACGAAATATTTCCCGCGATCCAGTCGGCAATATAACTGATCCCCAGCGGCCGGTTGTCGACCTGGCAATGCTCGGCGCCGCCTTCTTCAGCGGTGAAGATCTTGAGCGTCTTCTTCTTCGTCGCGAGCGCGGCGTAGAGCTTGTGCGCCGCCTCCACCGGCACGACACGGTCGTTCTGCCCGTGCGTGATGAGCACCGGGCAGGTAATTCTGGGCGCGACCCCGTCCAGCGAGAACAGCCTCGCGCGCCCGAGAGCCGTCTCCGAGTCGCTCAAGCCGAGTATCCACTGGAACTGGAAATTCGACTGCGCGCTCTTCAGCGGATCGGCCCTCAGCTGCTCCTTGATCTTGGACTGCCACGCGTGCAGGTCCCAGTGCAGCGCTCCCAGGCACACGCAGGCGGCGTAGCGGCGCTCGAACGCGGCGACGCGCGGCGCGTAATAGCCGCCGAAGCTGTAACCCATGATCACGACCTTTTCCGGATCGACATCCGGCCGCGTCGCGACGAACTCGTAGGCCGCGGTGCCCGGAACTTCGTAGTCGTGGCGCGCGTAGATCTTGCGCAGCCGCAGCGCCTCGCCCTGCCCCGGCCCGTCGATCGCGAGCGTATTCATCCCGCGCCGCGCGAACTCCAGGCCCGCGAAGAGCACGCTCATCTCCTTGCAGTTGTCCATGCCGTCGAAGAGCACGACCGTGGGCGCTCGTCCCGCATTGTCGTGATGAGCGTCGGCCTTCATGAAGTACGCCGGCAGCGTCTTGCCCTCGTACGGGACTTCGACGAACTCGATGTTCCGGTGCCGCCGCTTCAGTCCCTCCTGGTAGCAGCGCAGCGCCTTCCTGTAGATCCCGAGCTTCTTCTCACCGGGAGGAACGAAGCGCTCGCCGGTGTAGTAATAGTTGCCCGCACGCAGGTAATGGTCGCCTGCGGTGAAGTCGCGGCCGTCGACCGCGCCGGCGTCGGCGAGCTTCTCGTTCTTCTCCGCCATCGAACACCATTCCTGCCACCACGCGTCGGGGTCGCCCATGCCGCGCGCGGCCAGCCGCTCGCAGATCCGGTCGATCTCCCCGATCGCGACCGCGCCGTAGGGCGCCATACCCTTGCACACGAGAGTCGCGTTCGACCACATGAAGTTGCCGGGAAATTGATCGATCCAGGAGCCCTGCGACATCCTTGCCTCCGCGTTTCGTGCGCTTGCGCCAAGCATAGCCGTTTTCCCATAGTGCGTACGCTGGCGCGCGGAAGGGAAATAAAAACGCCCCGGGCTCCCGGGGCGCGGCAATTGCCGAAATACGCGTCGACTTGGGTCTCAGGCCCGCTCACGCGCGCAGCGCGCCGGAGGCCTTGGCAAGCTGGGTCGCGATGAAATCCATCAGCGGCGGGGACAGGCAGTCGTAAGGCTCGAGCTTCAGTTCTCTCAACCTCGCCCTGACCGCGCCCATGTTGTCGGGGCTCGCGCCCGACTCGATGATCGACGAAACGAAGGCCGCGAACTCGGGCGGCGACCAGCCGGGTTCGTTCGAGCGCTCGGTGTGAATGAAATCGAATCCGTACAGGGGATGGCCCTTGTTCTCGATCCGGCCATACATGTGGACGCCGCACTCTTTGCAGGCATAGCGCTGGATCGTTGCCTTGGGATCCACGATCGCGAGCTTGTTCCCGTTAGCCTTGACGCTCAAGTTCTCGCGCCCGACGACGGCCACCTGAGAGAACAGCGCTCCTTTCGGTTTCCAGCACTTGGTGCAGCCGCACACGTGATTGTGTGCGGACTGCCCTTTGATCGTTATCTCGACCTTGTTCTGCGAGCAATTGCACAACAGCGTCCCGCCTGCAAAGTTCTTAGCCGCGGGTTTCAGTCCACCGTCAACCGCTGGATGTATCTTGACACTACTCATGGTGATTTCTCCTTTTGGACACCGCGTTCAACGCAAATGGTGATTGCGTTCCTGGATATTTTCGACCAGGCGGCGCACGCCGCGCTGCCATGTCTCGTCGGTATTGCCTCGGATATCGACCGACTTGACGTAGAGGGTCTCGCCCGTCGCCACGCTGCGCACTTCGACGTTGATGTTCAGGATCAGGTTGCTCACCTTTTGCACCCAACACAGCGCGATGCGCTCGGCGTCGAGCGCTTTGCCGATATCGATCTCGCAGCCGTTGCAGGCGCGCAGGTCGTGCGACGCCTTGAGCCGCTCGATGAGCTGCGCCGCGGGAGCGCGATCCAGCACGCGGTACATGCCGCGGCCCTCCAGCTCTTTCGCCAGCTCGGTCGTGATCAGGACGAGCCGCCGGTCGACTTCCCCGCGCGCCTGCTCGGTGGAGAACGAGCGCATCTCGTCGATCAATTCGAAGTCCATGAGCGCGAGCGACTTCGGTTCCCCGGCCGTAGCGTGGACGCACGCAAGCCCCGCGATTGCGAGTGGCGCGATAAGTCGTCCGAGTCTCCGTCCCATTTCTGCTCCCGACAGTATCTGCGCAGAGCACGTGCCTACTTTCCGGCCTTCGCGCCGCGGGTGAGCGAGGGATCGGCCGGAACGGTCATGATCCGGCCCTCGTCATCCAGCTGCGGCACGCCGTAAGCGGCGAGGATCGCTTGAATGCGAGGGCGGTTGGCTTCGATCAGCCGCTCCATCCTGTCCTTCCACTCGCGCTCGCCGAAGCGCACGCCCATCGCAATGCGGAAATCGAACTGGATCTCCGGGTCCGGCTGGAACGGCACGACGGCCACCGCGGCGGAGGTCGCGCTCTTCGCGAAGTAGCCGGCGATCGGTCCCCATACGAACGCGACATCGATCGCCCCGGTCGCCAAGTCCTTCTCGATGATCTCGCCCGGATAGCGCTCGGGATCGCCGGACTGGGGTTGATAGGAAACGACCTGGTCGAACAGGTGGTGCTTGAGCAGCCAATCGGCCGCGGGCGATTGACCGAATACGCCGAGCTTGAGCGATTTCAGCTTCACCGGCTCGAGCCCGAGCAAGCCCTCCGGGGCGGTGACGCTGTCGAGCCCTTTGCCCTTCGCATAGACGAGAGCGTAAGTCGAGCGATAGTAGGGCTTGGTGGTGGAGGCCAGCTCGAAGCCGACCGGTACCCCCAATACCAGATCGCACTTGAAGCGGTTGGAATCGGGATCGCGCCCACGCAGCGTGTTGCGAATGAATCCCATGCGCTGCGGGAACCACGTGTACTCGAGCGTCCATCCCAGCTCGCGCGCCAGGAGCTCGGCGATCTTGTTCTCGAAGCCTTCGCCCGCGCGGTTGGAGAATGGAAGGTTGTTCGGGTCCTCGCACACGCGCAGCACCCGGTCGCCGCCGACGGTCCCGCTTTGCTGCGCCGATGCGCCAGACGACAGCAGCAGAGCCGCTGTTATGACGACGAACGCGCTGCGCCGCGGGCGTCGCGGCGCGCACGCGTCGAGGCCGGCGATGTGTCCGGAGGTCATCTTGTCCGGGCCGGGAGTCCGCGCGCTCCTTGCGTGTTCGCGCGGTCGATTCCTCTTACGCCGCGAAAGGTGGCGGCGGTGAAATTCGCATCGGCGAGATTGGCGCCGGTGAAATCGGTGTCGATGAAACTCGAGCCGCTCAAATCGGCGCCGGCGAGGTTGGCGCCGCGCATATCGGTGCCGCTGAACTCCGCCCCGCTCAGTCTGGCGCCAGCCAAGTTGGCGCCTGAAAGGTCCGAGAAGCTGAAATCGGCGCGGGAGAAATCAGACCCGGAAAGATCCGCACCTCTCAGGTTGGCCGAGAGGATATTCGCCCGCATGAGCCCCATCGACTGGTTTTTCATATCGGCAGCGCCATCCACCTTCGCAAGCACGGCCTGTTCGAGATTCGCCCCTCTCAGATCGCCGATCAAGCGCGCGCCCGAAAGGTTGGCCCCCTTCAGATTGGCGCCTTGAAGCTGCATCGCAAACATCATAGCGCCCTGCAGATTGGCGTTGGTCAGGTTCGTGCCTTCGGCAAAGCTGACCGTGAGATTGCACCGGGAGAGGTTGGCTCTCGCGAGATTGCTTCGGTTCAGGACCGCCGCCGCGAGATTCGCTCCCTTGAAATCGATGCCCGACAGGTCCAGCCCGGAGAGGTTTCTGGAATACAAATCGACCGGGGCGGAAGCCGAAGTCTTGGCCAAGGCCGCGACCACCTGTTCGCGCGTCAGTTTTTCGTAGTCAGGCCAGTCGGCGGCGCGTGCCGACTTTGGCAGGAGGAAAGCTGCCGCTATCACGAGGCGGCCGGGCCAGTGGCTCATTTCAGCTCTTCGAGGCGGCCGGGCCGAATTGCGCCGTCGGAGCGTCCCTTCAGGTACGCGTAGAGACCGTCGAGGTTTTCGGTGACCATCTTGCTGCCGTCGAAGTTGGGCATGCCCTTCTCCGGGCGCCCCTTCATCATCGTTTGCTTGAACTCCTCTTTGGAGAGCCGCTTCAGGCTCTCGACCAGAGGCGGCCCGACCAGGCCCTCCTGCCGCGCGCCATGACAGCGCTCGCAAGCGAGCGCACGCCAGGTGCGCCAGCCCTCGAGCGTCATCTTGTCGACCTTGTTGCCATCGGCGACCTTGTAGGGTGTGTCGTCGGCCGCGACGGCGTAGCCCGGTGCAAGCGCGGCGAGCGCGAATGCGATCCCGGCGATGAATTGCGTGTTCTTCATGCTCAACGATCTCTGCGAGATTAAAAAGGCCGACACCCCGAAGGGTGTCAGCCTCTTAACGCTTGATGCTATAGGTTTTACGGCAAAGCGAAGACGGTGAGCACGCCGCCGAGCTCGGTGAAGTTCTTCAGGTCTTTGTAGCCGCCCACTGCGCCGAGACCATCGGTGTCCTTTTCCAGACCCGCGGCAAGCCCGATGCCGGCCCATCCGCCGATTCCAGAAAGCACGCCGATATACTGCTTGCCTTTGTACTGCCAGGTGTTCAGGTTGCCGATGATGCCGGAAGGCGTCTTGAACTTGTAGAGCTCCTTGCTGATGTCGTTCGCATCGACGCACTTAACGTAGCCCTCGAGCGTGCCGTAGCAGGCGATGCCGCCGGCCGTGGTGAGCGCGCCGCTCCAGACCGAGAATTTCTCGGCCTTCGACTTCACGATCTTGCCGGTACCCGCGTCCCACATGATGAAGTTGCCCATGCCGCCGTGGCTGCCCGGCGCCGGGAACATCGACAGCGTCGCCCCCACATACGGCTGACCGGCCGTGTACTCGACCTTGAACGGCTCGTAGTTCATGCACACGTGATTGGTCGGCACATAGAACATCTTGTTGGCCGGGTTGTACGACGCGGGCTGCTGATCCTTCGAGCCGAGCGCCGCCGGGCAGATGTTCTTGGTGTCGACATCCGGGCCTTGGGCTTGCGTGCTGTACTTCGCGACGACCTGCGGGCGGCCGGATTTCATGTCGACGTGCGTCGCCCAGTTCACCTTGGGATCGTACTTCTCGGCGACCAGCAGCTGGCCCGTGACGCGATCCATGGTGTAGCCGAAGCCGTTGCGGTCGAAATGCACCAAGACGTTATGCGGTTTGCCCTTCACGTTGATGCCGTCGGCCAGGATCATCTCGTTCACGCCGTCGAAGTCCCACTCGTCGTGCGGCGTCATCTGGTACACCCACTTCGCCTGTCCGGTGTCGACGTCACGCGCCCAGATCGTCATCGACCACTTGTTGTCGCCGGGGCGTTGCACCGGGTTCCAGGTGCTGGGGTTGCCCGAGCCGTAGTACATCAAGTTGAGCTTGGGGTCGTAGCTATACCAGCCCCAGGTCGTGCCGCCGCCGATCTTCCACTGATCGCCCTGCCAGGTCTTCAGCGACGAGTCCCTGCCGACCGGCGCCATCTTGCCGTCGGTCCAGGTCATGGTTTTGTCCGGATCCATGAGCATCTCGGCGTCGGGCCCGGTGCTGAAAGCCTTCCAGACCTGCTTGCCGGTCTTGATGTCATAGGCGGCGACGAAACCGCGAACGCCAAACTCCCCGCCCGAGATTCCGGTGATTACCTTGTCCTTGAAAACGTGCGGGGCGTTGGTATTCGTTTCGCCTTTCTTGGGATCGCCGTTCTTGACCTTCCAGATCTCTTTGCCGGTCTTCGCGTCGAGGGCGACGAGATTGGTGTCGGCCTGCTGCAGGAAAATCTTGCCGTCGGCGTAGGCGAGGCCGCGGTTGACGGTGTCGCAGCACATCACGGGAATCACCGTCGGGTCCTGCTTCGGCTCGTACTTCCACCTGATCTGCTGATCGGCGAGGCTGACGGCGAACACTTTGTTGGGGAACGGGCTGTGGATGTACAGCATGTCGCCGATCACCAACGGACCGCCTTCGTGGCCGCGCAAGACACCGGTGGACATTGTCCACGCGACGCGCAGGTTCTTGACGTTGCCCTTGTTGATCTTGGAGTCCTGGGTGAGCTTGATGACTTCCTGATTGGCGAAAGCGAGCCCGGGAAGAGCAGCGAGGCCGAGCAGAACGCCCCACTTGTACGTGCGTATTGATGCCATCTGGATTCCTCCTTTGCATGCTGATGGGTGGACCGCACAAACCTACGCGGCGCACAACAAGGACCCTGCGCACTTCTTCTTAGACTCTATACCCGCGCAGGGGAAAATGCACCGCGCAGACGCGGCACTGCCCCCTACTGTTCCAAAAGCGAACAATCGAGGACTTCGCTGTGTCAAAAATGAGAGTCGTGCGCGACGCGCTGCTCCGGCCGCGCCGGATCGCCGAACGCGCTGAAAGGACTGCTGCGCCGCCGCAATCGCGCTAGAGCTAGCGGGGCACGCCGCAGCGCTTCATCGCGTCACCCTGGACCTGCAGATAGCGCTTTCCCATTTCTCGCACCTGCGGCGGATCGCGGAACACGCCACCGCGTTCGCCAGCGAGGCTCTGATAGCGCGCCGCGGTCGAGGCTTCCACGAAATCGTCGT
>Ga0209377_1003198_pt1 | contig 10606 bp, 8 predicted proteins | sample GraSoiAngelo_141_FD_185898 | JGI IMG/M metagenome (GOLD analysis project Ga0209377, IMG submission 185898) | Grasslands soil microbial communities from the Angelo Coastal Reserve, California, USA - 14_0929_12_40cm (SPAdes) (version 2) | ecosystem: Environmental > Terrestrial > Soil > Grasslands ...
CACTCCATTGCCGTCAAACGTCACTTCTTCAAGTAGCGCGCGACTGACTCCCTGGACAATGTTTCCCTCAACCTGGTTTTTGACGCCGTCAGGGTTAACAATGAGACCGCAATCGTGCGCGCAAGTGATGCGTTTGACGGTCACGTTGCCGGTGGACTTGTTGACTTCCACATCTGCTACGGCGGCAGCGTATCCATTGGAGCGTCGCGTCATGGCAACTCCTCTGCCGCTCGCGGTCGTTGCATTTGAATTCAACGCCGGCGCGGGACGCTTTTGCCATCGGGTCTTTTCAGCCACGGTTTTCAGGACCTCCGTGCCGCGCTGATCGCTAGTCAAGTAACGCAGGCGGAATTCAACGGGATCGACACCGAGATCCGCCGCGATCTCATTCAAAAGCGATTCGCTGGCGAAAACGCGCGACAGCTGGCCGGGAGCGCGCAGGTTGCTTGTCCGAAGTGGAATGGGCTCGGGTTGCATCCATGGAATCTCCTCCGCAAAGACCTTCGAATTAATGCCGACCTGCTCCGACGCCAGAAGGGTTGTAATCGAAGAGACCGTCCAAGGAAGGCTGTAGTCGGTGAATTCCCAGGCGATGATTTTACCTGCGTCATCGACGCCGGCCTTCAATGTCTGTAACTGCGCCGGGCCTTTGGGTTCCCAGCCGTGCTCGTCCTGGCGCGACCATTGCACCCGCACGGGCGCCCCCACCGCTCGCGAAAGCAGGGCAGCATCCTCCGCGCCGTCATCGTTGCTCATCCGGCCATAGGAACCCGAGGCTTCGTGGTAGATAATCCGGACGTTTTTTTCCGGGATATTCAGTAGCGTCGCAATGGAGGCGCGGGTTCGAAAGGGGCCTTGGCATCCCGACCAAATGGTCGCCTGTTCGCCGCGCACATCGGCAACTGCGCATGATGGTCCAATCATGCCGTGCATCTGAAAGGGCCAGCGAAAGGTCGCCTCGTATTGTTTCTTTGCTTTGGCAAGTCCAGTGTTGGGGTCACCTTTGTCGGCAGCTTTTAGTGTGGTGAAGCTCTTCGTGTTTTTCAGGTAGGCATAGAGCTCATCGACATTGGCGGGAAGCTTGGTCGCCGGCCTGGACCAATTAACTTTTAGCGCTTGCGCCGCCTGGATCGCGGCCCACTGGGTTTTCGCGACGACACCGACGAAGCTTCCTTGACGAACGACTTTGACAAAGCCGGAAATATTTTTCACCGACTCTTCGTCGATGCTAGCGGGAGCGGTATTGATCACCGGCGGCCGAACCACACGGCCATGCAGCATGCCCGGAACGCGCACGTCGTGGACGTACACTGCTTCACCCGTAACCTTGGGCGGCAAATCAAAACGCTGCACAGGGCTCCCGACCGTTTTGTATTGTTTGGGGTCCTTGGCCTTAACGTCCTGAGCTAACTTGGGTTCACCGGCTTTGCCTTCGGCTTGGATCGTCACGTTAAGGCGTTTGCCGCCGATCAACTGCGCGTAGGATACCTGTTTGGATGGAATGCCGGCGACGCTGACCACGCCGTCTCGAACGGTGAGCTTCTCGACGGGAGCACCGAGCTTTTCCGATGCGAGGCGTAAGAGTTCTTTGCGCGCTGCTGCGGCCGCCTGGCGAATCTGCGGGCCGGCGCGCTCGATGGTGCGGCTGCCGGACGTCGTTGCCTGGTCAATGGTCTTCGAAGTGTCACCCATGTCGACTTTGATCTTTCTCCAAGAAACATCCAACTCCTCGGCGGCAATCTGAGCGAGCGCGGTTTCGATACCGGTACCGAGCTCGACCTTGCTGGTGAAAACGGTCACGGTCCCGTCTGAGGCAACGGCGATCCAGGAATCGAGTTGCGTGGGATCGGGCTCTCCGGCCGGAGCGGCTGTGGACTGTGCGAACAGATCGGACGCTGAGGGGAAAAGGTTAAAGCTGACGATCAAGGCGCCGGTGCCTTTGAGAAATTGTCTGCGGGAAAGTTCAGCTGTTGTCATTTGGATCGCTCCTTCCTCAAACCGTCTGGCCCGACGCGCGCTTCACCGCACGCAAGATGCGCGTGTGAGTGCCGCAGCGGCAGAGATTGCCCGCCAGCGCCTCTTTGATCTGGCTGTCCGTCGGCTTGGGATTCTTATCCAATAGCGCCTTCGCCGTCATGATCATGCCGTTGATGCAGTAGCCGCACTGCAGCGCCTGTTCGTCGATGAAAGCTTTCTGGATAGGATGGAGTTTCTTCGTTGATCCAAGACCTTCGAGGGTTGTCACCGGATGGTTGCTTGCAGCTTTGACCGGCGTCACGCAGGAACGAATGGCGTTGCCGTCCATGATGACGGTGCAGGAGCCACACTGCGCCAAACCGCAGCCGAATTTCGGCCCATTGAGCTTCAAATCGTCCCGCAAAACGTAGAGCAGGGGAGTTTCGGGATCGGTATCGACGACCTGAGTTTTGCCGTTTACTTTGAGAGAAACTTTCGCCATTGCGGCCTCCTCTCCGATTTAGATGGGCAGAGCTAGATTAGCTGGGCTGTTCCATGTCTATGGATATAGACGATAAATTTTTAAGTCAAGGCACGCTAACGAGCGGTTACACAGTAAAAGCGCAGAGCTGATCCTCAAATAAGAACCCAGGAAGTGAGTCATGGTTGGAGCGGCAAGCGCTAGTTGACCGCCGAGCTTTCGTGATCGGGTGCGAGCGTGTCTTTTCGGTTGGAAAAGACGACGTCGTAAGCGTTTTGGGCTACCAGATACAATTTTCGGTCGGCTTGGGCGCGCAATTTGGCGTACGTAGCTCTGTCGGTTAGCGCGTAAATGGATTGCGGACTATTCCACTTTTGCCAGAACGCCTTATCATCATCAGCCCGCTTGTTTAATTCTTCCTCCCAGAGTTCGAAAGGCTCTACCCAACCGACCTGCGTCACGTGACGCTGCAGATAAAGAGGCAGATCTTGGTAATAGGCATGGTAACTCGCCACCTCATCGTTAGGCTGCAGCCAAGGCTTGATGGTGAGGGCGAGGTCCTTGACGGAGCGGCGCTGGTCAAAGATCGGCAAGCTGCTGTTGAGGACGACCAAGAAAAAAGCGGCGGTCAGTCCCAATGCGGAAAACGCTGCCGGAATATTTCGTTTGCCCAGAAAGCTCGTTGCCAGCGCGCCGGACAGCAAAATCGCGCTTTGCGCTATCATGTAGGGGCTTAACTTCATCAAATCGGGATAGAAATTCAAAGACGTAGACGGGATCGTTGCTTCGTCCATGGGAACTTCGAGATCGGGCCAGTTCGAATACCGTTCCAGATAGTGCTGAGGCCCTCTTACGCCAAGCAGTAAGAGCACCAACACAGCGCATAAAAGGCACAAGCAGCCGCCACGCAAGCCAGGGAGCTGAGGGTGGTTCCATGCCCCCGAGAAGTATCGACCGATCAATATGGCCAGCGGCGGGAACATGGGCAGTATGTAGGGAATAACTTTCGAACTGGAGAGAGAGAAAAACAGGAATACCCAGCCCGCCCAAAGCGCTAGAAAAATTGCTTCTTTGTGGCCGTGACGGGGGCGCCAGGAAGGGAAGAGGCTGTATCTTATGGCTTGATATAAGAACACCGTCCAGGGGAATAATCCTATGAACAAAACGGGTACAAAGGTCCACGGATGGTCGAGTGGGCCGTTCTTATAGAGAAACCGTTGAAAGTGCTCCCGAATGAAATAGAAATCGAGAAACTCCGGATTGATTTTGGCAACGAGAACGTGCCAAGGAGCAGCTATCGTGAGGAAGAGAACGAGACCAGAAGGGAGATACAGGTTTCTTAAAACGTTCCGTTCGCTAACAACCAGTATCCAAGTGCCGATGACGAGACTGGGAATAACGATTCCGATCAGACCCTTCTCCAGGACCGCCAAGGCTGCGAACACAAAAAAAGCCCACATGGCAGAGCGGCGCTTGAGTCCCGGCGGCTCGCGCGTGCCCAGTAAGAAAGAAATCAACGCGCAAGTTAGCAAGGTCGATAACCCCGTATCGAGATCGGCGACCCGGCTCATCGCGTAGTACAGCCCGGAAGTAGCCAGCACGACGGAAGCGAGCAGGGCGGTTCTGCGCCCGAATAGCTTCCTTCCGCCCGCATAAACCGCAAGACAACCGAGCAAGGCGAACATGGCGGGCCAAAGACGCAGCGACCATTCGTTCAAACCGAAGGCTTTTATCGATGCGCTCTGTAACCAATAAAATAGCGGCGGTTTCTCAAAGAACTTGATGCCGTCGAGGCGCGGCGTGATGTAATCCCCGGTGACAACCATTTCCCTCGCGACTTCGGAATACCGGCCTTCATCCGGGGACCACAGCGCGCGCTCGCCGAGCTTGAAGCCAAAGAAAGACCCAAGCAAGAGAGTCAAAACCAACAGATCGCGGAACCAGTCACCACTCTTTAACATTGTCTGGTATCGATGTCGGTTCCGAAAGAGTTTTACGCCGAGCATTGCTACCGATAGCGGCGGGCAGTGCCGCGTCCGACAAAGCTATGGGACCGGAGAGCTGGTCTAGCGCAGCTGAAAAAAAGCCGCGATCGAACGTCTCCGACTGTTGGGCAAAGAAATCTGGAAGTTTTATCCAAGGAACCGCTGGATTGGCGTGGTGAACGCGATGCAAATTGAAATGTAGAACGAGCCGGGAGAACATCCTGGGCAAGAAAAGATTATGACCGGAGACCGTGACCTGCACGGGAGTTCTGTAGTGATACACATTGTCCAGAAAAGAGATGAGAAAGGTTCGGACCATTAACAAGCTTATGAAAAGTCTCCAATGCGTCCCGAAACAAAACGCACTCAGAACGAAGATAAGACAAATCGCCATGCCGTCGGCCCGAACCTGTCGAACTATTTGGTCGTCCATAAATTTTTTCGCCAGCCATTTTTCCTGAATGTTGCCCTGGTCGAGAAGACGCTGTCGCATCTTACGGAAAATATTTGACGGTAAGAAAAATATGAATGTGGAGGCGACCTCTAATAGGTAAAGGCCGCAAAATATGTAAAAGAAGTATCTGAAACTGGCTTTGGCTCTTGAAGCCTTTGCCGGATCGTATATCTCGGTCCCCCTTTCCATGGGTGACCGGTTGAACTTATGGTGGGACAGGTGGGTCAGCCGCAAAACATGGAAAGGCGAGCCGAAAAAAATCGAGAGCAATCTTCCGAAAGCCAAATTAATTCTGCCAGAGGAATTGAACAAGTCGTGGATTGCTTCGTGAAGGAGCGCCCAGAAAGGGTTGTTCAAGCACGCAATGGGGATAAGAGACACGCCCCACCAAATACTTTTCGGCAACAGATAAAGCGGCAGAATAAAAAATTGAAAGAGGTTCAAGAAAATACACAGCCCCGCAAGGCTGTAATTAAAAACGTCGGGTATCAAGAGTTTTGCAGCTCGCGTTGGAGAAGAGAAGGAAACTGGCAAGTTGGACATGTAGATCGCTCTCTCACAAACCGCTTCACGTTGTTCCATTGTCATCTTGATTGGGCTCTGTTTGTGGAAATATGCGCCATTCACAAGCGTCGCGATGTTTACGCTAGCGCATGTATGCTTCGCGCTCAATTTTTGAAGCAGATTCAGAAGGGCCAATCACGATGAAATAAAGGGCTATTATCTTCTAGCCCTTAAGAGCTATTGGCGTCGAACACATCCCTCTCTTCCTCTAAGTCGCCGTGGTGCTCGGGTCCGCACGTTCACGAAAGTCGTCCTCATCGCGGGCACCTGCAGATGAACGCGCTATTTTACATTCGCAGTCGAGATTTTTCCTGCAAATATTTTGCACTAAGACCACGACGGCGAGAAAAGAAATGATATCATGGGTTAGGCCTAGATATTTCAAAATGCTCCTGGACCCCTCTCGCAGTTCTGTCGCCATAGTGTTGATTTTTCCCGCCGGAGACGAACCTTCACCCGTAGAATCGAAAGAACACCAAAGTGCGGCGGTTCGACACTTCAGGCGCTCAATCGCGAGAATGCAGCCGTTGATAAAGCGCTATGGGTACTGGGCTGCAGCAGGGGCGACGTTGGTAGAGGGGATGGGAATCCCCGCGCCCGGCCAAACCCTTCTCATAGCGGGGGCTTTCGAGGCTGCCCGCGGGCGGATGAACATCGCGCTGCTCCTGCTCCTTGTGACTGGCGGCGCTCTAGTAGGCAACAGCCTCGGTTATGTGATAGGCCGTTGGGCTGGCCGAGCCGCGCTGCACAAGCTCAAGGTCAACCCGCAGCGACAGCAGTACCTCGATGACCTTTTCAAGCGCCGTGGCGGCCCGATCATCCTGTTGGCGCGCTTTGTCGATGGGTTACGGCAGTTGAACGGGATAATCTCGGGCGTGATGAAGATGCCGTGGTGGACCTTCACGGCGTACAACGTTGGCGGGGCGCTCCTATGGACTTTCGCCTGGGGGCTCGGAACTTACTATTTGGGTCGGGACATTCGCTTCATTGCAGCTTTTTTCCATCGGCACCGCGCGTTCTTTTTCGCACTGAGCGTGACCGCTTTGCTCGCTTTGTTGGTCTACTTTTTTTCGCCCAAGAATAGGGCGTTAAACGAAGATGCATAGGCGCCAGGTTCGAAAGTAACGACTCTCGGCAACACCTTATTGCTTTCAAAAGCGAACGACGATTTTTGGTAACAAGAAAACTGCTAGCGTGAAGCAGCGGTTCAGTTGACACCGACGCTTTTCACTCATGATTGCAGTATCGAATGTATCATACCCCAAGCGGCATAAAGGACTGTAAGCCCAACTACAAGCCAAACCACGACCTTAAACCAAAATGGCATATCTCCCATGCTTTAATCCCTATCTCGTCTCAACGTTTCAGAAGCGAAGGACGCAAAAGTGCCCGGTAATCTAGTCTCTTGGAACCTCTCACTGGTAAACCAAATCATCACTCATGCCGGATCGTTCTCAACCAGTGAACGAAACGGTCTTTACACAGGTAGCCGACAAATAGAAGGACCGCACAAAGAACGGCAATTATCGCTGCGGTCGGGTAATCTTGTTTTCTAATGCTCACCCCTTGGATTGTAAGCAGGTATGTCCCGGGCATGCGACCCAACGTGGATACAATCAAGAAGATGCTGAGCTTCATTCCCGTGAGGCCTAGGACATAACACAAAATGTCCTTTGGAAAACCGGGCAAGAGAAAAAGCAAGAAGCAGATTACTTCTCCTGTGTTCGTCGAGAGGAAGTTAAATTTGTCCAGAATGTCCTTCCTAATAAATCTCTCAACAAACGGTCTTCCCAAGATATCGGCAATCTCGAAAGCCGCCCACGAACCGAGCGTGAGTCCCAAGCTTGAGAAAAGAAACCCAAACGACACCCCATAAAGGTAGCCGCCCACTACGCCGGTCAACTCTCCCGGTATCGGCGAGATAATCACCTGTAACGCTTGCAACAAGATAAACATGGCAGAAGAATAGGGCCCCAGGGAAACAAGGAATCGGGCCAGCCTTCTTCTCCTCGTGAATAACTTCCCAATTGTTTCAGCCGGTCCCATAACACTAAGTGGTTGTGGTCCGTAACGGCTCGAGAAGAAAATCAGTGCAATGAGCAGGACAAGAATCGTCCCTTTGATGAGAATCTTGCGTTGCTTGGTGGTCATGACTAGAGACCGAAAGAAAAATGCATCAACAGCGAGAGGAAATGACGAGCGCGCGGCATAGTCTTTCGAAGCAACTAACACCGATTACCGATGAGTTTGGGTGATTTTAAATTCGCCAAGTAATGCTTGGACCGCGGGTTGGTTATCTAGTTAAGCGCGGTGGAGCAAATCACTCGATCGCCTTTCCGTCGGTTTTATGTTGAGACGCTTGAGGTGCTTTGGGATCGGATTCCTCGCCCTCGAGTTCCTTCTTGAATCCCCGTATTGCCTCTCCGAGCCCCTTGCCAAGCTCCGGCAGTTTCTTCGGGCCAAAAACAACCAGCGCAACTAGAAAAATAACTATGAGGTGGAGAGGCTGAAAAAGACCTTCAAACATAACGATTCCTCCGCGAGTTTGTCAGCGCAGTCGTATAGATGAGTTGTCTGTTTCGGCGCGGCAGCGATTTGACACCAGAACAAAATCATCAAAGCTCGTGAGCCTCCTAGGAACTGCACCGACTTCCTTGGTCAGCCGGGGCAGGTTTTTTTCTTTCAGGAAGATCCGCAGCGGCAGTTCATTTTTGCCGCACTGAGCAGCGAACTCCTCAAAGGTAAAAAGGACCTGGCCGTAACCGGCGGCCGGAGCTGGACGCTTCTCCGCTACATAAAAACTGCCCATTATGTTTCCCTTCTCCGGTGACTGTACGAGCCAGATCGGTTTGTCAATCCGCAGATAGAACAGCAGCCCCTCGATATAAGTGTCGTAAAATACAAGACGGTCCGGACGATCTATCAAAGCAGCCGTTGCCTGCGCGGTTGACTTTGCCGCACGACGGAACGAAGCTCTTGCGACAATCTGCCCGGCCAAAATGAAAAAGAGAGCAAGGCTGACGGCAGTACACATGAAAGCCGCGCCCTGGCCTTTCCAAACACTCTTTAGATCACCGGCTACAAAAACTCCAAAAACGAGGGAGATAATAGTCCCGTACAACAGAAGCAGCGAAACGCTCTGAGGCACGTCGGATCTAATATCTCTCGCCAAGAGATTCGGCCACGCCGCCCCCACAAGAAGATAGACAATGAAGGCGACGATAAAAATTCCAGGAATGTAGAGTATCCTCGATCGCTTCGGGTCTTGCATTTTAGCGGCCACGGCTTGCCCCGTTAGGATCGCCAGGGCCGGATAAATGGGCAAGATATAATGCGGTAGCTTAGCATTCGATGCTGAAAAAAAAGCAAAAGGTAGGATCACCCACAGGGTCAAAAGAAGATTCGCACCGGTGAACGTTCGATTCCATAGGTTTTTCGCCGTGACGGGTATGAAAAAACTCCAGGGTAAAAACCCGATTCCTAAAACCAAGAAAAAGTAATACCAGGTCTTGGTGCGGCTGAAATGCGGTGTCAGGTAGCGAACAAAATGCTCTTCCCACAAAAAGTACCGTAGGTAGCCCGGATTTCTTGCCTCCACCCATAAATACCAAGGCGCAACGACAGCAAAGTAGACAATGGTCCCTAGGAGGATATTGAGTCGCCTCAGCAAAAACCATTTACCTGTAAGCAACAGATAAAAGAAAATGACCGCACCCGGGATAACCAATGCGATCGGTCCCTTCACAAGCGTCCCGGCTCCCATCGCCGCATACATAAGGAGACAATGTCTTTTCCCGGCTCTCGGATTGTCGGTCTGTGTGACCGCATAAAATGAAAAAAGCGCCAAAGAGATGAACAAGGTCAAGGTCATGTCAAAGATCACAATCCGTGAGAATAAGAAGAACTCAAGGCTTGTGATCAAGACCAAAGAGCTCCACAAGCCCTCCTGCAATCCCCATTGAAGTCGAGCAAATCGGTAAACCAGAAAAATGCAACCAAGGCCTGCCAATGCGGATGGCAATCGAGCCGACCATTCCGACAGACCGAATAGCTTGAAAGAAATCGCCACTAACCAATAGAAAAAAATGGGCTTATCTAGAGTTGGCAGGAAATTTTGATAGGGTGTCACCCAGTCGCCTAACAATAGAATCTCCCGCGCTTTCTCCGCGTTTCTACCTTCATCCGGCTCGAACAAAGCTGAGCTGCCCAGGCTGCTAAAGACGATAACCAGGCATACTAAACAAACCAGCCAAAACCAGCTTCGTTCCCCGATGCCGCTCACGCGGTTCTGACTGGCTATTGATTGCGAGATATTGCTCTGATCGATCATGGGGAAATTTTGAGTCGCTTTAATTCCCCGAACGACTTTTATTCTTCGGTTGTAAAGTAGAAAAATCCGATCATCGCGAAAATGGTATTGGGAATCCACGCGGCGATAGAGGCGGGCAGTGCTCCGCTATGGCCCAGGGAAATGCACAAGGCTGTCAGCACCCAATAACCGAAGCCGACAACCATGGCAGCGCCAAAACTCAATGCGAGCCCCGCGCTCATTTGCTTCTTCAGCGCGAAAGGCGTCGCCAAGAGCACCATCAAAGGCGAGATAAATGGCAGCGCCAATTTTGTCTGGAGATCGACCTCGTCTGATGTCGTATCCATGCCCTTAGCCTTCATTTCAGAGATCTGTCTCTGTAGGTCGAAGAAGGTGAATTCTTCAGGGTCACGCGCCAGTAGCTTCAGATCATCTGGAGTGTTTGAAATGGTCGGCAAGTCAGTATCCTTTCGCCTAACCATTTTACCGTCTGCCAAGATATTCCATCCCGTCGCTTCTTTGGCCTCCCATTCATGACCATTCCACCGAGCGCTCGGAACCTCTACGAGACCTCGCAGGCTGAAATCTCGATTGAGCAAAAAAACGGTGACGTGCTCAAGGACATTTGTTCGGGTATCGAAATTGCCGATGTTTATAAAGCTACCCTGCGCGCGTAGCCATATTTCGCGAGTTCCAAAAAGACTTTGCTGTTGCTTTTTTTGGATTTCTACTTTGTAAATGGCTTGGGCGCGATGAGCGAAGATCGGCACGAGAGCTTCGTTCCAGAAAAACGTAGACAAACAAATAAACATAGAAAGTATCAAGAGAGGTAAAGCGATTCTCTGGACGCTGATCCC
>Ga0209377_1003199_pt1 | contig 10605 bp, 12 predicted proteins | sample GraSoiAngelo_141_FD_185898 | JGI IMG/M metagenome (GOLD analysis project Ga0209377, IMG submission 185898) | Grasslands soil microbial communities from the Angelo Coastal Reserve, California, USA - 14_0929_12_40cm (SPAdes) (version 2) | ecosystem: Environmental > Terrestrial > Soil > Grasslands ...
CGCCTGTAGCTCCCGCGTTACGGAATCCGCCGGCGTCGCGCCCTGGAGAATCACGGCGTTGTCACCCATCGAGCCGCCGACAAAGCCCTTCTGCCCCGGAAACGCGGGCGTCGCACCCTTGCGCACGACATAGAGCTTCTCGCCTCCGTGCTCCTCGATCCACGCAAAGTTGTGATGGTTGTGCACCAGCTCCATCTCACGCCCGCCGAGGATCGAGACGACCTTGCGCGCGACCCATTCGCGGCCCGCGTAGGCATAGCGCCCCGCGAGGTTCATGAGCTGCCAGTACGCGTCCCCCACCGGGGAGTGCACGTCGAGCAGCGTTTCGCGCTCCGGCGCGCGCTCGCCCCACTGCTTGTTCTGCGACAGCGCGAGGAAGCCGTGCGCGACGCCGTAGCCGAACCCGCGCGAGCCGAAGTGCACACCGACCCACACGTGGTCTTCCTCATCGGCAAAAACGTCCACATAGTGATTGCCGCTGCCGACCGTGCCGAGCTGCTCGCGCGCTTTGGCGCGCAGGCGGTCGCGCTCGTGAAGATCGGGTACCGCCCCCCACGCGGGGTCCTCGAACAGCGGATCGCTCTTCGGAGCGTCTTCGGCGCGGTTCTTCAGTCCCACGCCGAACGACAGCGACGCCTGAATCTCGTCCGCCAGCTCGCGCAGCCGTCCCTGGATCTGCGGCAACTTGAGGTCGGTGCGGATCGCGGCGTTGCCGCAGGCGATGTCGAACCCCACCCCCACGACCGAGACCTTGTCGCGGTAGGCGGCAACGCCCCCGATCGGCATGACGTAGCCGAGGTGCCCGTCGGCCATGAGCGCGGCGCGCTCGGCGCGGCTGGCGACGTCCTGGAGCTGCGCCAGGGTGTTGGATTCGTGAGAACCGAAGACGTGAATGTCGTCCATGCCTTGTTTTCCACACTCTAAAGAGTGGGCCCAGTACCGCACTGCCCTTCAAGGGGAGTGTCTTGTGGGCCCATGCTTCAGCATGGGAACCTCCTCACCGGGATCTCAAATCCCTAAGGGTGCTCTCTAAGGCCATAGCCGGTACAACGTCCGCGGAAATGCGATCGCCTCTCTGATGTGCGGGATGCCACAAATCCACGCCACCGTCCGCTCGACGCCGAGCCCGAATCCCGCATGCACGAAGGTGCCGTACTTCCGCAGATCGAGATACCAGGAGTACGACTCCTCCGGCAACCCCTCGGCGCGAATGCGCGCCAGCAGCTTGTCGTAATCGTCCTCGCGCTGGCTGCCGCCGATGATCTCGCCGTAGCCCTCGGGCGCGAGACAGTCGTTGTTCAGCACGGTGCGCGGATCGGCGGGGTTCTCCTTCATGTAAAACGCCTTCACCGCCTTGGGATAGTTGTAGACGAACACCGGCCGGTCGTACTGCTTGGCGAGCAGCGTTTCGTGATCCCCGCCCAGATCGCGACCCCACTCCATGTCGCCGCCCAAGGACTTGAGTTTCTCGACGGCGTCCGTGTAAGAAATGCGGTGGAACGGAGGCACGACCCGCTCGAGCGGCGCGAGATCGCGACCCAATTCGGTGAGGTCGTCTTTGCGACGCTCGAGACAGCGCCCGACGATGTACGACACGAAGTCTTCCTGCAAGCGCATGTTGGCAGCGGAGTCGTTCCAGGCGACCTCGGGCTCCACCATCCAGAACTCGGTGAGGTGCCGGCGCGTCTTCGATTTCTCGGCGCGAAACGTGGGCCCGAAGCAGTAGACTTTGCCGAGCGCCGCCGCCGCGGCTTCGACGTAGAGCTGCCCCGTCTGCGCGAGATACGCCTTGCCCAAATCGAAGTAGTCGACCGAAAACAGCGTGCCCGCATGCTCGCCGATCGAGCCGGTGAGAATCGGAGTGTCCACCAGCGTGAAATGCCGCTCGTAAAAGAAGTCACGGATCGCCTGCACCACTTCGGCGCGCACGCGCGCGATCGCGACCTGCTGCTTGGACCGCAGCCACAGGTGGCGGTGCTCGAACAGGAACGCGATGCCATGCTCTTTCGGCGTGATCGGGAATTCGGGACTGGGACCCAGGATCGTGAGATCCGACGTCTGCAGCTCGACGCCGCCGGGCGCGCGCGCGTCCGGTCGCACGCTCCCGGTGACCTGGATCGACGTCTCCTGGGTAAGTTTCCCGAACGCCTCCCAGACCTCGGGGGCGACTTCTTTCTTGGAGAGCACCGCTTGCAGATAGCCCGTGCCGTCCCGCACGACGACGAACGCGATCTTGCCGCTCGAGCGGGTGGTCGCGGCCCAGCCGCGCACGGCGACCGCTTCGCCGGCGTGCTGCGGCAACTCATCGATCCAGTAACGATCCGGCATAGGCGCGGCATACTAGTGGCGGGCCTTTTCAGTGTCAACGCGATCACAAACGCGTGCGCGCCGGTCGTCAGAAGCGGTCCGGCCCGTCAGGAAACGAACTGGCTCGTCTATCTCGGGACCCCGCGCCACGATGCCGCCGCACAGGAGACCCTGAACCCCGACCCGCGGCCCTTATGGCACGTGGAGATCGGCCGCGGCGTCCGTGGCGCTCCGGCGCTCGGCGAGACCATCATCGCGGCCGGCACCGCGGACCGCTACGTCGTCGTCGTCGATCGCGCCAGCGGCGACGTGCTGTGGCGATCGCGGCTCGACGGTACCGCGCGCGCAGGCCCGCTGCTCGACGAAGACCGGCTCTACATCGCGACGGAAGCGCAGCCGGACGGCCGGGTCTACGCCCTCCGGCTCCGCGACGGCAAGACGCTCTGGAAAAGGGACGTTGGCAGCGTCGCGGCGCCCCTCACGTTCGATGGGGACGCGCTGTACGCGGGCACGGAAGATGGAGTGGTGTTCCGGCTCGACAGCGAGCATGGGAACGTCGCCTGGCACCGGGCGTTGCCCGGATCGGTTCGCGCCGGCCCAGTCGCCACGCCGTATGGCCTCGTCGTGACAACCACGACCGACACGCTCTACTTGCTCGACCGCGAAACCGGCGTCGTGCACGCGCATTTGCCGCTCCCGGGCGCGGTGCTCGCGACGCCCGCCAGCGACGGCCGTCGCGTCTATCTCGCGACCACGAACGGGACGGTCATGGCGGTGACTCTCTCGCCGCTCTCGGTCGAATGGGACTTTCCGGCGGGCGATGCGGTGTACGGTGCGCCCGCGCTCGTCGCCGACACGCTGTTCGTGCTGGCGCGGGACGGTGAGCTCTGGATCATTCCGACGGAGGCGCCCCAGCGCGGGACGCACCACAGGCTCGACATCGTGGCGACCGCGGGACCCACACCGCTCGTCTCCGGGGTGCTGGTCGGCAGCGTGAGTGGCGAGGTGCTGCTCGTCGATCGCGAGACGGGCGCGATTAAATGGCGGACGCAGGTCGCAGGCCCCATCGAGGAGCCACCCCTGGTGCGCGACCGGCAGTTGGTCGTGATCGCCGGGCGAGGCAATATTCACACATACCGATGAAGCGATACCCGATCGTCGTTGCACTGCTTGCCGCCGCGCCGCTGCCGCTGCCGGCCCAGCGCATCACGACGCCGGCCTATGCCGTCGCGGAGCGCACGAGTGCGCCCATGGCTTCCACGCACGACACGTTTCGCGGCGTGCTCGTCCATTACGGCAAGTGGTTCAGCGCGGCGGGGGCGGCGTACCTGACCTATCTCGCGGCACACGAGCATCAGCAATCACGCCGCGAATGGACCTCGCTCGTCGCCATCTGCCGCTCAGCGCGCGACGCGTGCGTCGTCGGCCCCAACGGCACGTACGTGCGGGGCGACGCCGAGGCGCTGTATCAGCTGTCGCGCAACCACGACCGCAAGGCGAATCAGTGGCTGTTCGCCGCGCAGGCGACGCTGTTCGCGACGACGGCGCTGTTCATCATCGACCTGCACCCGGGTGGACCGGACAACATCCCCTACCCGTCGGAGATTCGGGTCGGCTCGCTGGTTACCGGTGCGGGCGTTGAGCTGCGGTTCGACTTCTGAACTCGTGGCGATGTGCACGATCACGTTGCGGCGCTGCGTCACACGCTTACTCGCCGAAGCGAACGCGACGGGTCTCCTGTTCCAGGCCCGTGGGACGCGTCAGCGACTCGTACAGGTCGGGCCGGCGCGCTCGCAGCCAGCGCCTGCCGGATGATGTGGGCAGGACAGACGCATCCAGATCCGCCACAACCATGTCGTCTCCCAACGCACGCGACTCCGCGATGACGTCGCCATAGGGGTCGAGCACCATCGCATTCCCGGTGCGGATCTCATCGTCGTCCGGGCCGATACCGTTGCTGAACAGCAGGAACATGCCGTTGTCGTGCGCCCGGCTCGGGAGCCAGCGCATGAGCCAACCCCGCCCCTTCGGCCCGCGCAGCTCCGCCTCGCACGCCGCGGGGTCCTCATGGCGACGCGCCCAGACGCCGGGGTCGATCGGCTTCATGCCGCGCGGGCTCACCGAGTTACAGCCGCCCGTCTGATGCGGCGCGAGCAGCAGCTCGGCGCCCAGCAGCGCCGTGGCGCGGGCGTTCTCGACGATGTTGTTGTCATAGCAGATCAGCACGCCCACGCGGCAGCCGTGCGGCGTGTCGAAGACGGTGTATCGGTCCCCCGCACGGATGTTCGGGTGCTCGAAGACGTGCAGCTTGCGGTGCACGGCCCACGTGCCGTCCGGCATGGCGACGACATAAGCGTTGTAGACGCCCCCGTCCGTCCCGCGCTCGAGCAGCCCCGCACCGATGGTCATCCCGTGCTCGCGGGAAAGCTCCAAGAGGTCCCGGCTACACGCTGCGTCGGGGACCGGCTCTGCGAGCGCGTCGAATGCCCGGCGCGAGAGCTTGCGCACATGCCAGTAGCCCGTGAGGCACATCTCCGGGAATGCGATGATCTCGACGCCCGCACGCGCGGCCTCCGTCACGAAGTGCCGGACGCGACCGAGGTTGTACGTCTTGTCGCCCGCGGCCGGCTGAAACTGGACTGTCGCCACACGGATGTCGCGCATAGGTCTCGAAGTAGAACGTATTCTACCGCCCAGGACGGGCGCCGTCAGCTTGACGAGCGCCCGAGAGTGTAGTTTGAATCACTCATCACACTCGGCATCGCGGAGGTGGGCGTGAACATCTGCGCAAAGCTGTTCGTGACATCATGCTTCATGATGGCGGCCCAGCTCCAGGCGCAGAGCCCGGAACCGACCAGCCATCTGTATGACCGATACCAATTCACCGTATCGGGAACGCAAGTGTGGCTGGGATCCCATGTGCGGGTCGACCGCAGCGACGGGACGCCGGGAACCGAGTTTACGCCGGAGGACGTCGGGGCAGCGAACCATAGCCTAGAGCCGCGGCTGGCGGTGCGATGGCGTCCGGGCCGGCGCCACGAGTTGGAACTGGGTTACCTGTTCGCGCGGAGCAGCGGTTCGCGTGCGTTGGCCGACACGATCAGGTTCAACGATACGAGCTTCGCGAAAGGGCTACGGGTCAACTCGGCGCTCAAGTCTGACCAGGGATTCCTGACGTATCGGTACGCGTTTCACGCGGCCGAGCGAAGCCAGATTGGCCTGGCGGTTGGCCTCGGCGCGCTGTTTGTCCATCTCGACCTCGACGCAGTCGCGGGCGCTACGAGCGGCGGCGCCGATACCGCGATCGCCCAGTTTGCCGCTTCGAAGGGGGCGACGGGCCCGACCGGTTCGCTGGGGTTGTATGGGCGCTGGCAGTTCGGGGACCGGTGGTATGTGGAGAGCGATGCGCGCGGACTGTACGTCAAGGTCGACCGCAAAGCCGCCACCGTGTACGAAGCCGGTGCAGCAGCACGGTACTTCGTGTCTCGACACGCCGGGTTCGAATTGGGGTATGGGTTGACCTGGATCAAGGCTACGCTCGATCGCCGTCCCAACGGGAAGGGCTTTGCGGGCCAGCTGAAGTACTCGTTACAGAACGCGCGACTGGCGGTGGTGGTGACGCCGTAAGACAAACGGCTCAGTTCTTCACCTCGATCTCTTCAGGTCAGCGAACGGCCTTCTGCGCCAGGACCGTACCGACGAGCAAGACCGCGACCACCAGGTAGATCGGCCCGAGATGCCCCAGCGCAGCGAGCCCGTATACGTAGTGCAATGGTACGGCCACGACCACGGCCACCATGGACGCACCGAACGCAGCCCAGACAGCCCAACGCTGCCCGGCGCGAATACCGCGCCACGCCAGAGCGCTCACAGCGACCCCAAGGCCGATCATCAGCCCCGCCACGGCCACCTGGAGGTGGCTGATGTAGTTGTAGAGATGCGGACTAAAGGCCCGGATTTGCTCGGGCGTGCCACCGATGCGCTCCGGCGTGAGCCCCAGCTCGATGAAGCGGGTGAAATTCCTGATCAGGAACATCAGTCCATAGCCGACGAGCCCAATGCCGCCCAAAGCGATGAGATTTGCGCCCGCGGTGTTACTTGAAGGGATCGAGTTGTCAGTCGGCACGCGGGGCCTCGTTCCCGGCCGGACGGCCCCCGAACGAGATGATGTACCCGTCCGGGTCCTCCACGTAGAAATCCTTCGTCCCCCACGCTGTCGGCCGTAGCGGTTTGAGAATGGTTGCCCCACTGGCAATGCACTGCTGATAAAACGCCTCGATGCCGTCCACGCCGGCCGCCGCATCGAGATGCTCGTGCTCGCGCCGGTGCTGCCGTTCGGCGCCGTGCTTCGGCGCCTCTTTCAGATGGAGCTCCAACCCATCCAACTCTCCAATCGCGTAGAACCCCTCCCACGGATCGCCGAACGTAAAGCCGAGCCTCTGGTAGTAGCTCATCGAGCGCTTCAGGTCATCGACCAGGAATTGAGGAGCGAACGATGTCAATCGGGACTGCGCCTTGAGGTTGGACATTCTGTACCCGCCTTCGGTTGTGGCTGCCGCGCCTACTCGTTCCCGTCCACAACGGCAATTCTACAACCGAGGCCGGCCGCCGCCAGCTTCACCTCTTCGCGCGCTTGCGCGGCCGCCGGGGCGGCAGCGCGCTGACCCGGCGCCACGACTCGGTCACGACATCGGTGAGGAGCGGCGCCGCAACCTCAGCCAGCCGCACGAGCACGGCGGGGTAGCTCCGATAGTGCTCTGTATAGAAGAAGGCGCCCGGGTCCAGCTCCATCAGGACCTCGCGCTCGCCGATCGTCGCGAGTTGCAGAACGAGCACGGTATCCTCGTCCCTGAAGCGCGCGAGAAAGTGGCCATTCAGAAGGAAGGAAGGCATGCCATACGACCGGCCTTCAACGACATTGGGAAGGTCCAGCAGAAGCTGTCGAGCAGCCTGGAGAGCCACTCCTCGATTCGGTTTGGACGTGCGGCGGGCCCTCGGCCGCGGGGGCGTCACCCGGCGGTGCGTCGCGTGATGGCCTCGGCCGCGGCATCCGCGAGATCGATGAGCGATACGACCGCAGCTCGCAGAGCGTTCACCAATTCACCCAGGGCTGACCGCTCACGGACCCGAACGGAACGCCGCGGCGGTGTTGGCTGCCCGGGCGGTAGCGCGCGCCGTGGTGGCTCCCGCGGCGGAAGCGGAGGCGTTGCAGCGCCCACGGCAGTAGGTGGCCGCCGGGCTGGTGGCACGAGTTCCGCTTTGTCCTGCGTTTGTCGCTCGGTCGGCTGGTCGTCGATCGGAGGCAGCTGAGGTGCCGGATCTTTGCGTTTGCGAGGACCTCGTCCTTTACCCATTTGCCAGGCCCGGCCTAGAAGGGACTGCCCGTAAGCTGCGGCGCGCGGAAGAAAGACTCATTCTGTAATCTACTCGCGCCGCTAGCTTCAGGCGCGTGTTACGCCGCGCGCCGCACCGTGCGGACCCGCTTCCGCCGCAGGCGCGTCACAATCGCCAGATACCGCGCTGCGGCTTTCAAGCCCCGCCGTTTTCCGCCATAGCTCACATCCCCGAAGAACTTGCGATGGCGTGGGGCCGACGTGCCGTCTGGCCGCGTATGAAAACCCGCCCGCACAAACCAGCCGTGCGTGCGCGTGGAGGGTTGATCAATGCGGCTGATGCCACGCCGACGGACAAGACGAGACCGAGACTGCTTTTTCAAGAGACTCTCCAAGTGAAATTGCTGGGCAGCCGACTCAGCGCCCCACGACGATCAGGAGACCCGCTACGAGCGCCAGGACCGACATGATAGTACCGAGTCCTGAGAAGCGCAGATCAATCAAGCTGATAAGACCTGTTAAGACGAGCCAGATTCCAAGCAGCAGCGTCCCGAGGTTTCTATTCAGCTTCATGGAGCCTCATCTCTTAGTGGGCTGTGCTCACGCACGTTGAATGACGACCGCTGTGCCATAGCAGAGAACCTCCGTGGCCGACCCTTGCCGGCCGACCTCCGAACTCTCGTATCGGACTCCCACCACCGCGTTCGCCCGGAGCTCTCGAGCGTGCTGTAAGAGCAGGTCGTACGCCTGTTCACGCGCTTGCTCGCACATCTCTGCATACGCCCCGATCTGACCACCGACAATCTGCTTCAGTCCTCCAAAGAACCCTTGGCCGATCGTCGGGGATCGTACAATGATGCCGCGGACGAGACCCTTGTATTCCGTGATGCGATACCCCTCAATCGAGAAGGTGGTCGTTGTCAACAGCGTCTCTGGCATCCTGGCTCCTGGATAGAGTATCGACGAACGAGGAGAGGCATTCTCGTTGCCGCCTAACGTACTGCGGCTAAGCTGCGGCGCCTGACTAGAACATTCACAAACGCAATTCTACCACAGACGACGGGCGCCGGCAGCGTCAAACGCGTGTTCGCCAGCCAGCACACTACGGCACGGTTACCTGATAGAACACGTCCGTGCGGATTTGCGACGGATCGTTGTTCCATGCCTCTTGCCAATGACCGTAGATCTCCCACTGGGGACCACTCAACCGGTGATTGTGTTTTGCGCACCATTCTTGAATCGCAGCGTGCGCAGCGCCAAGACCACCATAGGGCCCAAAGTGCGTGGTGGATGCCGCAGAACCGACTGGGGTGGCGGAACGGACGACCTCACCTTCCTCCGCAAAGGGCCCCTGTAGCTCGACGCCTGCTTCCAGACGGATGCTCCCGTCCCAGTAGATCGCCATGTTGCGCCCGGCCTTCACGTTTTGGGCCCGCACCGCCTTCCAGGCAAGACCGCAACATTCGGGCACAGCACGTGAGAGCTCGAACGGTTTGACGACGCGCCGCACCACAGCGACGGGAATCGCGGACACCGTCAGAAGCACAACGGGAGACGAGGTCATGGTGATCGCCGGCTGCCTAACGGAGTGCGCCTAAGCTGCGACGGGCGCGATGGCGGATCACGGTGAGCCACGAGCTTTGATGGGTATTCGGACGCGCACTCGCTCCCACTCCAGGAGCAACTCGCCTTCGGTGACACCGTCGACACCACGAATGGTGAACGTCTCGACGGGCTCCATCAGCGCCTCCGTCGGCGCTACCCCTTGCCCAACCGCACGCATGCTCCGAAACATCTCGACGGCATCGTGCGCTTCGGACGCGTAGATCGCCACCTGCCACTGCGCCGGCCTGGGCACCGTGAAGAGCATGTACTTCCCCTTCTGGAGCCGAATGCCTGCCACTTCCGCGGCAAAGGAGAGGTGGAGCACGGTTGGTTCGTTGGCACCGGTCCGCCACAGTTTGCCGTATTCGATTATGCCGCCGAAGACGACGCGCCCTCGCGCGCTGGGACGGCTATAGCAGATCTTGGCGGTTTTGCCACCAATAACGAGGATCACGGAGTCTAACGGACTGCTGCGGTGCGAAAGCCACTCGCGAGATCCGCGCACCTCGCAGGTTGGGACAGAATCCGGCCCGCCATCCTCGGCGATCTGCCCGACGACACCGGATCCGATACCAATGGCAAAGAGGATTGCCAACATAAGAGTCGTCGCTGCCTAAGAAAGATGCATTCCTTAATCTACGGGCGCCGCCAGCTTCAAGCGCTGTTAGGCGGCATGGTGCGTCAAGCTGCTTGTACCCATCGGCCTACCGCGTGACCGACGTCCGCTAAGGCGTCATTGCGGCCCGCGACGTCCGCCTCCGTGTCCGCGAGATATGCGGCAACGAGTACCGGCCCTCGATTCACTGGCCAAGCGACCGCCACATCGTTCGTGGCGCCGTGCCCACCCATCCCCGTCTTATCTCCGACTCGCCACGTCGCCGGCAACCCGGCGCGCAGCTTGTCGGTGCCAGTGGTGCTACCGACAAGCCAGGCGATCAGCTGATCACGAGCGGCTCGACCAAGATGGTCCCCGAGCAGGACCACGCCCAGATTTGCCACCATCGCTTTGGGCGTCGTGGTATCGCGTACGTCGCCGGGGATGGCGCTGTTCAAGTCCGGCTCGACGCGATCCAGTCGCGTGATGCGATCGCCGAGCTGACGCAAGTACGCGGTGAACGACGCCGGGCCGCCAATCGTGTGTAACAGGAGGTTCGCCGCGGTGTTGTCGCTGAATCGGATAGCGGCGCTCACGAGCTCCGATATGGTCATGCCGCCCTCCCGCACGTGAGCGCGCGTTACAGGCGCGTACTCCAGCAAATCTGTCTCGCCGTAGGGCACCACGCGCGACAACTGTTCCGCCCCAGCGTCCGCACGAGACAGGATCTGCGCGCCGAGCAGCCACTTGAAGGTGCTACACATC
>Ga0209377_1003200_pt1 | contig 10605 bp, 9 predicted proteins | sample GraSoiAngelo_141_FD_185898 | JGI IMG/M metagenome (GOLD analysis project Ga0209377, IMG submission 185898) | Grasslands soil microbial communities from the Angelo Coastal Reserve, California, USA - 14_0929_12_40cm (SPAdes) (version 2) | ecosystem: Environmental > Terrestrial > Soil > Grasslands ...
CGAATGCGGAGATGGCCGCCGCGGCAACCGCGCTCGAGGAAAACAACAAGTGCACCCAGCTGTCGCGCTGTTTGCACCAAACCACGCCATAGAACGCCGCGAGCGTCAGACACACTGCGGAATTCATTGACCAGGTGACGGTGATCCAACTCATCGGAATGCGGAGGCTGAGCGTTAGTCGCTATCTTCTTAGAATTTTTCTGGGTGAAGTTTCGAAAAAAAGTTAAAATCTGACCTCAATCGCCGGGATGCGCCACGGGGAACGGCGCTCAGAGGTCTGATCGCCCTACCTATGCGTTTTTTTTGGCAGGGCCCTTCACGCAGCTTGCTCGCCGTGGCGGTGGCTGTTGGAGCTTCGTCGGTTTTGGTCTCGGGCGCGCTCATCTATGATCCGCCCGGAGCGCTAGCTGACTGATGCGGTCCAGTGGCGATGGGCGCCATCAGGCCCATCAATGTTAAAGTGATTATCTGGAGCGCTACGACCAGGGCTGCGCCGATTTCTTTTTTCATGCCCACGGTGTGTCGAATTATTTTTCTCATGTTTCTTCCTAACTATTGTGAGGGTGAGTTTGAGTCGCGCTCCCCGGGGGTTCGCTGAGGTGTTTCCATCTCGGCATCGTTCTACGGAAACTGGGGGGAGAAGTTTATAGGGCTACTGTGCTGACTGAGCGCGTGATTTTGACCTAGGGCAGTAGGTGGAATTTGTCCCTAGACAATTAGTGGAGCGCGTCGGTTAGAGTGAATTCCTGGGCGGCACCCCCAGGCAGTGATGAATCGGCGCTTTCAGCGCTAAACAGATTGCGGCGCCGTGGCTACAGAGGGTTTATCTGACGATCTCAGCTAACAGGAATGCTGAGTCGCGATGGTCTATCTCTTTCCCAGACCGTTGTTGGATCGAGGCGCGACCCACGGTTCGGAAGGACCAAGATTTTCGGCGGCCCATCTGCGCGCGAATTGCTTGAGCTCAGCTGCATTGTGGAGGCTCAGCTTGTGCTTAATTTTTTCGCAGTGGGTTTCGATTGTCTTGCGGCTTAGATGAAATTGCTCAGCTATCTCACGCGCACTGTATGACGCGCCCAGAAGTTGAAACACCTGCATTTCGCGATCGGACAGACGCTCGACGCCATCACGCGAGGCAATCGGTTTTTCGCGCAACATCCGCTGCACGACAGCTGCAGCGACTCGTTCGCTGAAATACAAGTCGCCGGTGAGGACTTTGTGCAGCGCTCGCAACACCTCATCGGTGGCGTTTTCTTTCATGATGTAACCTGACGCGCCGGCACGCAGCGCGCGCTCGGCGAAAATCAATTCGTCGTACTGCGAAAGGACGAGCACCTTTACTTCGGGATGCTCGACCCTCAACGTTTTGATGAAGTCAAGCGCGTCGCCACCCTTCAAGCGCAGGTCAAGAACGGTCAGATTGGGTTTGCATTCTGCCACGAGTCGTTTGGCGTCCGAGATGTTGTCCGCGACTCCAACGCAAGCGAGGTCCGGCTGGTTGTCGACTAATTGCCTGAGTCCACTGCAAAGCACCGGATGGTCCTCGATTATGACGATGCGCGATTTTTTTTGGCTTTGTTCTTGTGGATTCATGGCAGGCCAAAAACCGCAGGCTGCGCCTCTAACGGCACGCGGCAACTGACGATTGTTCCTTTGGCGGAGTTGGAATCCACTTTGCAACAGCCGGCGATGCACTGCGCCCGATATCGCATGATCCGAAGACCCATCCCAGCGCCGTTCCCGTTGCCATTCGCTTCGAAACCTTTTCCGTCGTCCCGTATCGTGAGGACCAACTCATTACCGTCAAAAACGAGACCGATCTTCACGTCGTGAGCAACTCCGTGCTCCACCGCATTGCGCACGGCTTCCTGGGCAATTCGATAGAGTTGGGCTGCCACAGGGGCGCTAATGGGTAAAGATGAAGAATCGGCTGTAACCGTCACCTTTACAGTGCAGTTCTGACTCATATTCGTGGCCAGCGACCTAAGCGCCGCCTTCAAGTCGCCCACTCCGTCGGCGCCTTCGAGAGTGCGCGCAGTCAGCCGCGCTTGCTTGACTGCTTCACTGGCCAGCTTGGCGATCACGCCCGCCTTGTCAGCTTCGGCGGACTGATCCATGCGTAGTTTTTCCTCAAGCAGTTTGGCGCACAGAGCGATGCCTACGAGTTGTTGCCCTACGCCATCGTGCAAATCGTACGCGATCCGCCGTTGTTCGCGGGCACAACTCTCGATCACGTCACGTTCGAGCCGCGCGCGCGCCGCGACCTCTCTTTCAAGTAACGCAGTCCTCTGCTGTCTCAGCTGTTCAAGTTCATCGCGTTGCTGCCGGGCTACGGCCTCTGCCTTTTTTCGAGCGGTGATGTCCAGGCTAATTCCTGTAAGCCGCATCGGCTTTCCGTGTGCGTCTACCTGGACGCGTCCACGCGAGGCGATCCAGCGCACATTACCGTCGGCTAGAACAATCCGAAACTCCGCATCGTAACCTCGGCCGTTTTCGATCGCTTCCTTCAGAGCCTGCCGGACTTTATCGCGATCGTCTGGGTGCCAGCGGGAAATTAGTTGCTCCGATGTGATCCTTCCGGAAACAGGAAAACCCAACTGAGCACGACGCCCGGGCGTGACCCAGATTTCATCTTTGTTCAAATCCCACTCCCACATTCCGAGATTGGCGGAATCCGCGGCCAGGTTGAGTCTCTTCTCGGTTATTTTCAATTCACGCGTGAGACGCCCTCCTCGAGCCATGTCGTTACTCAACTCATAACCCATCGCCAAAACGGTCGCCGTGTATGTGAATCCGAGGAAAAATGGGACTTCGACTAGACCCCAGATCACCAGCGGAACGTGCCACGCCAGAATCGCACCGAAGATCATGCTGCCGCCGACCAGCAAGGCGCGTCGCCGACCGCCGCGTCGCCACACGGTGATTGTTGCGTCGACGGAAAAGATAAGCAGCAAAAGCAGACTGAAGTTACTAATCAGACCCCAGGGATTTGGCACGCCGACGGGCACTGAGATCATCTCACCGGCCCATGAGAAGTGGTGGATGTCTGTAATTGCGCGGAAATTAATGCTGACGGGAAAAATGAAATTGAGAATCAGTACGAGCGTTCGCAGACTGTAGATGCTCCACGCCAGCCAGCGTCGTCCGGCATGGAGATAGAGTTGCACGAAAGCCACGAACGACACCGTGAGCAACCAGGTTGGCACATGCACCCAGCGGACCGATAATTGGTATTGCTCCACCGTCCTGGCATTCATCATAAACAACTCGAATGCGGAGATGGCCGCCGCGGCAACCGCGCTCGAGGAAAACAACAAGTGCACCCAGCTGTCGCGCTGTTTGCACCAAACCACGCCATAGAACGCCGCGAGCGTCAGACACACTGCGGAATTCATCGACCAGAGGACGGTGATCCAACTCATCGGAATACGGAGGCTGATTCCTAATCACCATCTACTTCGGATTTTTAGGGGCGAAGTTTCGAGGAAAGTTTAAGAATCCGTGCGGGGCGCAGCGCAGTGCGCGCCGTACATTTTTCATCGTTATCACCGACCTTGCGTAACAACGACACTCATGAGATGATCGGCAGCAGTGAAACCGCAACCCCCCCTTGACGCCTGCCGTCATCTTAGTTGATGACGACACGCTGAACCGCTCCCTAATTAAGAATTTTAAGAACTTCGTGTTCCAATTTTCGGTAAGAACGATGAAAGCAAGAAGCGTTTAAAAATCTGTGAAACCAGATAACACTTCTAACAGACAATTTCGGGATCAGTTTCTGACGACCCGTTGGAGCATCGTTTTGTCCTGCGCCGACTCTGGAACTGATGAAAAGAAGGCGCAGGCTGCGCTTGCTGAGCTTTGCAAAATTTATTGGCGACCTGTTTTCGCCTTCATCTGCCGCCAGGGGCATTCCGTTCCTGATGCACAGGATTTAACCCAGGACTTTTTCGCCAAGGTCCTTAAAGGTCGTCTCCTCCAGGGCGCTGATCGTAACAGAGGCAGATTCCGGTCACTTCTGCTTACGGCGTTGCAGCGTTTCCTGCGTGACGAAGTCGATAAGCGTCACGCGCGCAAACGTGGCGGCGACTTACGCTTCGTTTCCTGGGATGATTGGATGACAGAGGCGCCATCCCACTTGTCGATTCCAGAGCTGGAATCGGATAAATGGTCGCCCGAAAGAGTTTTCGATGTGCGCTGGGCGGCGACTGTGGTCGAGCGCGCGCTGCGGCGATTGGGCGATGAGTGTGAGAAGCGCGGCCGACGACGCGTCTTTGATGTGTTGAGCAGCTGCCTCGCTGCGGAGCGGCAAGATGTATCGTACGCAACACTTGCCAGAATACTCGGCCTTCGCGAGACGGCAGTGAAACCTCTTGTGCACCGCATGCGTGATCGTTATCGCGCTCTGCTCCGCGAAGAAGTCGCTCAAACTGTCGGAGGAGCCAATGAGATCGACGACGAATTGCGCTATCTCTGCGCAGCGCTAAGTGCCGCGAAATAGCTGGCGGGGAAAATCGGAGTTTCTCGCCTTCGCGCGCAAGATCGCATGCAATAGACCAAACGCGTTGCAGCTTGCGAAGATTTTTCGCCAATGCATCGCGCTGATTGCGGCAGAGCCGCGCTGTGTCATCGGTGGTTAAGTTTCTAAAATTTCTTAGGAACTTCACCTCCGGAATTTTCGGATAAGAATACTCAAACCACACAGCGTGCTTTTTCGCAGTTTTTACGCAAACAATTGACGCCAGGCCTGATAAATAAAAAATATTCGACAATGATTTGATTTTGCTTTGCAAGGGTTTGCAACACGATCTACTATCCTTTCCCTTTCTCCTTGCATGAGTTCGCCCAACGCTTCTGTTTCCCTCCCCCTCCAGAATGAAACGGGCATCTGCCCAAAGTGTGGATCGGCATCGCGAGTTGGTCGCAGTCTTTGTCTGAACTGTCTTCTCTCGGCGGGTATTGACACCAACGGCGATGGCACGCAGGCCGAGGAAACGCTCGATGACTTGCTAGGTAAAATTGACGGACCCGACACAGATTGGCACCTGGGCAACTATCAAATTCTGGAAGAAATCGGACGCGGCGGGATGGGCGTGATTTATCGGGCCCGACAACGGCATTCGCGCCGCGTTGTCGCGCTGAAGCGCATTTTATCTTGCCACGCGGATTCGCAGGAGACGCTGATGCGCTTCCGACGTGAAGCGCAGGCTGCGGCCAACCTCGATCACCCGAACGTTCTGCCCATTTATGAAGTCAGCGAGAGCGAAGGGCTGCCGTTCTTCAGTATGAAGTTCGCCGGGGGCGGCAGTTTGCTCGAAGCGGCCCCGACATTGCGTCGCGAGCCGCGTCGCGCTGTGGCATTGATGGTGAAGGTTGCACGGGCAGTGCAATACGCGCATGCGCAAGGAATCCTCCATCGCGATCTTAAACCCGGAAACATTTTGTTGGACGGCGGCGGCGAACCGCTGGTCAGCGATTTCGGATTAGCAAAATGGCTTCAGCCAAACAGCGATTTGACGCGCACACCCAGCATTTTCGGAACACCAGGTTACATTGCACCTGAGCAAGTGAACGGCTCAAACGGCAATCTTACGCCCGCTGCCGATTTATACAGTTTGGGTGCGGTTTTGTTCCACCTTTTAACAGGCCGGCCGCCGTTCACCGGTGAGCACGCGCTGAAAGTGATTCAGCAGGCAAGTGAAAAGCCCGCGCCGAAACTGCGGAGCGTAGCGCCGGCGCTTGATCGCGATCTGGAAACAATCTGTGCCAAATGTTTGGAACAGGAGCCGCAAGCGCGTTATCGCTCGGCCGGTGACCTGGCCGAAGATCTTGAACGGTGGCTCCACGGCCATTCCATTGTCGCGCGGCCTGTTTCGCCGCCTGTGCGTCTGTGGCGGTGGTCGCGACGGAATCCGATCGTTGCGGGGATGGCCGCGCTCTTGTTGGCGCTGGCAACAGTAGTGGGCGTAATGACTTGGAAGGCCGAGACGGCGGCCCGGCCTCCGAGAAGTGGCATTGCAATCCTGCCTTTTGAAAGTCTAAGTCCGGAGAAAGAAAACGCGTTTTTCGCCGACGGCGTTTACGATGGTGTTTTAACCAAACTGGCGAAAGTTGCGAATCTAAAAGTGATCAGCCACAACAGCGTGGCAAAATATCGTGGCGTGCGCGATACCAAGGAAATCGGCGGCGCTTTAAACGTTACTTACGTACTCAAGGGAAGTGTGCGCCGGGAGTCAGGGAGAATTCATTTAAATGCTCAGTTATTTGACACGCGCACGAACGCTCGCGTGTGGACGGAGGATTACGATCGAAACGTGGGCGACGTGTTCACGCTTCAAAGTGAAATCGCCCAAAAGATCGCACGCAAACTCGGAGCCGGGGTTTCATCCGCCGAGAAAAATGCCATCCAAGAACCGCCGACCACAGATCTCATAGCCTATGACGCGTATCTGCGGGCGAAAGATCTCATCAACGACATTTCCTTTAGCACGCGACTACGGGAAGATCTGTTCGAAGCCGTGCGCCTTCTTGACCAGGCAGTGGCGCGCGACCCTTCGTTTTTCGACGCCTATTGCCAATTGGCAGGAGCGCATGACCGAATCTATTTCGGCGGGTCCGACCACACCGAAACGCGCCTGAAATTGTCTGAGGCAGTAATTCAGTCGATTCGCCGGCTGCGTCCCGAATCGGGAGAGACTCATTTGGCCGTTGCTCAACATTATTACTGGGCGTATGCAGATTATGACCGCGCGAAGCAGGAGCTGGTGCTCGCACGCCAAACGTTGCCGAACGAGTCGCGGATTCCACTTTTGACTGCCTACATTGACCGGCGTCAGGGTCGCTGGGAGAAATCGCTCGAGGAAATGAAGCATGCATTGGAACTGAATCCGCGCGATTTTTCGATACTCCAGCAAATCGCTCTCACTTACGAGGCATTGCATCGATACAAAGACATGGCAGCCACCCTTGATCGCGTCCTGACAATGGCTCCAAAAGACATCCCCAGCCGAGTGCGACGCGCGTTGGTGGACCTCGAGGAGCGGGCAGACCCCACACTTTTCCACAGCACAGTTGACGCGATTTTGAAGGAGGATGCGAACGCCTCGCTTTGCTTTGTTAATCCATGGCTCTTTCTTGTCTTGCGTGCACGCGATCCGACAGCGGTCCAACGCGCATTATCCAATATGGCTGGCTGTGGATGCTTTGACGAAAATATTCCATTCCCTAGCGGCTGGTGCGAGGGTCTCCTTGCCAAGTTGCGCGGTGATGAGCCGGGTGCTCGAGCGGCATTGAACAGCGCGCGAGAAGAAGTTGGTAAGACTGTACGGAATCAACCTGATTACGCAGCTGCACTTTGTGCGCTTGGTGTCATTGATGCCGTACTTGGAAATAAGGAGGATGCGATTCGCGAAGGCGAACGCGCGGTCGAGTTGACTCCGGTTGGCAAAAACGCCATCGAGGGTGCAACGCTCGTCCGATACATGGCCATTATTTACGCATGGACCGGCCAGAAAGATCGCGCAATCGAACTGCTCACTGAGACAACGCACCTCCCGGGGAGCCATATCAGCTACGGCTACGTCCGGCTTCATCCGCTTTGGGACCCATTGCGAGGCGATCCACGCTTTGAGGCAATCGTCGATTCACTGGCAGCAAAGTAACGTTCATAACCGCGGCCCGGATGCATCGGCGAAGTCTCGCAGGCGTCTGTTCTGTTAAGACATTCGGCGAGGAACTGCCGCAGGCTCAACCCCCACCGCTGGGCTGTACCGGCTAACTTTCGACCCAAGCTGCTCGAAACCGACACGACACGGCTTTTGATTTGGGGATTGACAGTTATCCAAAGCGCTGGTAAACGCACGGTTATGAAACTAATCGAAGCCAAACTCAACGTACGTCTAATCGCAGCTATGCTAGTAACTGTGACTGTTATCGGTCTCAGCGCATTGGCGATGCACGTGCCCACGCAAACTCAAAACCCTGTAGCATTAAAAAGCGTTCAAACAGACAAGACCACATTGTTCTACGCTGGCGCCCAACCAAGTTGCGCCTGGTTCGTGGAGATGGTTCTGCCGATCAGCGACGGTAAGGCGGCTACTGAAAATTTGAAAGCAGTCGCCGCGACACTCTAAGCCTCCTGGTTAGCGGGAATAGCGGTGCGAGCCCCGATGTTCTCGGGGCCGGTAGTATTGGGTACTGACCTGCCAGCGCGCTTCGAACCGCTGTTCACAGTAAGCCGAGATGCTCGCTTCGCGTCCGGTAATCGCCGCGCCCAAAACGATGGACGGCCCAGCGGTCCATCCTATCTTATGACATGCTGTGGAAGGCGATTTATGCGGCGTGGTTTGGAATTCATTTCTTTTTGGTAACAGCAGTTTGCCTGGCGGGCATATTCTCGCTGATAGCGGAAAGCTCTACGATCTTACCCTCAGCTTGCGAGAAGTCCGCGCGCGAAGCTGAACTGGTCGCCAGTTGGCTGCTGGCAAAACAGGCTGGGGCCTCGAATCCGATCCGGCAAGGCATCGCAACGTATTTACATGCCGCTGGTATCCAAGCGGGCTACAGCTTTTTTGCTCCCAATGTTCCCAGCCAGCACAGATTGACCTTAGAGCTGTTTTATGACGACGGACGGGTAGAATACGAGTCGCCGCATGTGCGCAGCAGAGCCGCTGCACTGCGATTGGACAGCTTGTTGGACAGATTGGCCGAGGAACGTTACGAGCCGGTCCGAGAGGTACTCGTCAAAAGCCTGGCGTTCTCCGTCTGGCGCGAGCACCCGGATGTGAAAAAGATTCACGCCACTTTCGGGTCCGTAAATCCACCTGAGATGAGTGAGTTCGAGCATGGCAAAGCAGAGACATTTCAACCAATGTTCAGCTTCGATTTCAGCCTGCGTGACGAGGAAAAACAATAACAGAAGGAAACAAGGGCAACGAAGAGCTTCTAAATTCAATTATCATGAGATCTTTGTTTCCTTCGTTGCCTTCTGTAAAAACCTTTAAAATCCAGTCAACAACGCCATGACGCCGTTGCGATCATGGTGGACACGAGTGCTGAAATTTCTGTTTCCGCGTGAAACAGACACGTGGCTTGCGGTGTTGCGCGTCGGTTTAGGCTTGCAGGTAGCTGTCTATGCGCTGTTCTTGAGAAGCGACTGGCACTATCTGTTCGCCAGCAGTGGCAAAGGCCTTGTCGGTCGCGAAATTGGCGAAGCCATTACTTCTTTCGAAAGCCCGTTGATTCCCAGGCTTGGCTGGTTGATTGCTCTCGGTCGCAGCGTTAACCTGAGCGAAGAAACAGTGCTCAGTATTAGCTGGGCCTGTTTGTTATCGGCGGCGTGTTTTTTGATGTTAGGACTCTTCTGCCGTCCAGCGGCGATTATTGCCTGGTTTCTTCACCTTTGCGTCGCTGAAAGCGGAGGGTTAGTCGCCTACGGTGCGGATAACTTTATGACTACAGCACTGTTTTTCCTGATGTTGTCTCCGCTGCCAGACCGCTACTCTTTTGATCGGTGGGTAGTACGAACAAAACCAAAAAATCCACAGCTGTTGGGTTTTTGGCGGCGCGTCCTACAGGTGCATCTCTGTTTTGTTTATTTCATCGGCGGCCTGGCAAAATGTCTCGGAAGCGGTTGGTGGAACGGCTCCAATCTGTGGCATTCGCTGATCCGGCCGCCTTTTAGCCTCGTGTCGCCGGAGATTCTTGTTCGATTCAAGTACGCCTTGCCCGTGCTTGGAATTACGATCTGTCTGCTTGAGGTGAGTTATCCCATTTTCATCTGGCTAAAAAAAACGCGCCGCGTTTGGTTGATTTGTATTTTGGCGATGCACGCTACCATAGGATTAATGATGGGGCTGTATCTCTTCGCGCTCGTTATGATCGTAATGAATCTGGCGGCATTCGGTATTTCTTATACCAACGGCGGGGCAGGCGACTTCAACGAAGAGTGATTAATGACGTCGCTGATCAGGTGATCGTGAATTCTTCGTATTGGGAGCAAACGCGATGATTGACAACCGACAAACACTTCCTCAGTCGCGTTACGCGGCTTCTTTATCGTCTTGACGCGCGGGAGCGAGTTGCCACAAGATCGATAAAACACCGCGGCTTATGAACCCCAACGTTCGAAATCTTTTCCTGTGCGCTACCGCGATCGTCATTACGAGTTGCGGCACTGCGACCTTTACCAAAACCGGAAGCGATGCGCAGATCGAAAGCCTGCGTAGTTTTCATCTTGCGTTTATCAACGAGTTCGCCGTGCCAAAGAAACGTTTCAATGCCGCGGCGTTCGATGCAAAAGTGAATGAAGGAAACGCCAAATTTCAGAGCGCCATTGCAAATGAGCAATTCACGGCGCGTCGTCCGGTTCTGATCGATCTCAAGGCGCAATTCGATGCCGACGCAGCGCATCTACGAAGCAAAGCCAGTCGCGGCAAAATCACGCTCGCGCTTGCCACCGAGATGAAGAAAGACGTCAATAAGATTTACGATCATGCCCTCGGGCGATAAAGCAAAACGCAAGAAATCTTCGGGTAAAGAGTCGGAGCTTGATTCGGCACTCGATCAGGTCGGCGATGAATCGGCGGCGGCTGCAATGAACGAATT
>Ga0209377_1003201_pt1 | contig 10604 bp, 8 predicted proteins | sample GraSoiAngelo_141_FD_185898 | JGI IMG/M metagenome (GOLD analysis project Ga0209377, IMG submission 185898) | Grasslands soil microbial communities from the Angelo Coastal Reserve, California, USA - 14_0929_12_40cm (SPAdes) (version 2) | ecosystem: Environmental > Terrestrial > Soil > Grasslands ...
GAATGGCGGCGAGCCACGGCGAAGCAGCAGGGCGTTCCCGCTTACGTCGTGATGCACGACAGCTCCCTCGAAGAACTCTGCCGAATACGCCCCGGTTCTCTGTCCGAGCTCCTGCGCGTCTCCGGATTCGGCGAACGCAAAGCCGAGCTGTATGGCCAGCGGATCTTGGATGCGTTGGGGCAGTTTCGCAACGGTGCCCGGGCCACTGTGGTGCCGGAGAAGAAGCCGAAGCCCGCGGAAGAAACAATCCGGTTGCTTGCTGAAGGGCGCACCCTCGACGAGATCGCTGAGATTCGCGGCCGGCAGCGCGCCACCGTTGTTAGTATGGTCGCCGATCTGGTGGAACAGGGCGATTTGCAGTTTCAGCCTGGCTTGGTCGATTACGAGAAGCAGGTAAGCATCGAAGCGGCCTGCGCCCGTCTCGGTTTGGAGCGGCTCAAGCCTCTCAAGGAAGCGCTGCCGCCGGAAATCACGTTTGAAGAAATTCGGCTCGTGGTGGCGCGGCTGCGCCGACAGCAGAAACACCAATAGATCGCCATCTTTCTGCGCGTGCAGATACGCCAAGCCCTGCTGCTCGGCTTGGCCTACAACATCTACCCGCTGTAGTTATCGCTGGGACGCAGGAGAGGATGTCAACAGAGCCGACCCATCTCATAAAGCCGGGCGGGCCAGTTTCTGGTAAGCCTAATACAGCAACATATCAATCATACTGTGGACGATCGGGCGAAATATCCCGAGGCTGGCCGCTCACAGGGCCGTCAAACTTCGCCAGCGTTCAATGCTTATCGAACAGAGATTCCATGAGTCTTGGTTTTGCAACCGTCTCGTTGCTCAGCAGATCCATCGCAGCCTGTACACCGCCGGCATCATGAGGAACGCCGGCTGCACACAGCCCCATCTCCACGCCTGCGAGGGACCCGATCAGCATCAGGTCGTTGAAATCGCCAAGGTGGCCGATCCTGAACACCTTGCCCTGAAACTTTCCGAGACCGGTACCGAGTGAGATGTCGTACTTTTCCAGCGCCACATTGCGAAATTCCTCCGCATCACAACCTTGCGGCATCATGATGGCGGTTAACGAATTCGAATATTCACGCGGGTCGAGCGGGACAAGTTCAAGCCCCCAGCCTCGAACCGCAGCTCGAGTGGCCTCACCATGACGCCGATGTCTGGCAAAGACCGCATCGAGTCCTTCCTCTAGCAACATCGTAATCGCCTCGCGTAAGCCATACAGCAGATTGGTTGACGGGGTGTAGGGGAAGAAACCGTTGGGATTCGACTTCAGCATTTCCTCCCAATCCCAGTAGGAGCGCGGCATTCGGTTCGACTTCGAGGCGGCGAGAGCCTTCTGGGAAATCGCATTGAACCCCAGGCCAGGCGGCAGCATGAGCCCCTTTTGCGAGCCGGTCACCGTCACATCAACGCCCCATCCATCGTGTTTGTATTCCATGGAGCCCAGAGAAGAAACGGTGTCAACCATCAGAAGCGCGGGATGATGAGCGCTATCCATGGCCTTGCGGATCTCGGGAATCCGGCTGGTCGTCCCCGTGGAAGTCTCGTTGTGTACTACCATGACGGCGCGGATTGCATGGTTCCGGTCCTCCGCAAGCCGCGCTTCCACGTGCGCCGGATCCACCCCGTGACGCCAATCGCCCGGCACGAACTCCACCTGCACACCCCAGCGTCGCGCCATGGCTTGCCACAACGTCGCGAAGTGCCCGGTTTCGTACATCAGTACTTTGTCTCCCGGCGTGAGAGTATTCACAATGCATGCTTCCCAGGCGCCGGTGCCGGACGACGGGAACATTACGACGGGACCAGACGTCTGAAAAATGGCCCGACAACCCTCCAACACCTCTTTCCCAAGCCGAGCAAACTCGGGACCACGATGGTCAATGGTGGGTCGGCTCAGAGCGCGCAGAACGCGATCCGGAACGTTGGTCGGCCCCGGAATTTGAAGGAAATGACGGCCGGGGCGGTGCGGCATAGAGATGTCCCTCATTTCAAGTTATGGCGAACCTTTTGATGACGACATACCGGCCGGCGTTGCGCGCGTTGTCAGGTCGCCAGCGCCGATTCGAGAACGCGAGCAACGTGAACGGCTAGCCGGCCTGCGCCTGCTTCGATCTGATGGCGGCAGCTCGTGCCGTCGGCCACGATCAAGGCATTCGCCGGCGCCTGGCGAATGGCGGGCAGGAGGCTACGCTCCGCCATTCGCATGGAAATTTCGTAGTGCTCTGCTTCGTAACCGAACGATCCCGCCATGCCGCAACAACTCGAGTCGATGACCTTGACAGAGAGGCCGGGAACGAGCTTCAGCGCGGAGACAACGGAGGGCATCGCTCCAAACGCTTTCTGGTGACAGTGGCCGTGGAGAAACGCCTCGCGCGGACCGTTCTCGCGAAAAGTCAAATTCGATGTTCCCTGTGCGAATTCGTTGGCGACGAACTCCTCGAACAAAAGGGATTGCGCGGCAATCGCATCCACGGCGTCGCCCTTCAGGATGGCTTTCAATTCGTCGCGGAAGGTGAGAAGGCACGACGGCTCGATGCCGACGATGGGCACCCCGCGTTGCGCGCGTCCGCCCAGCACAACAACCACGCGCGACAACTCCTCGCGTGCCTGATCCACCAACCCGGCGCTCAGGAATGTCCGCCCGCAGCACAAAGGACGACCGCGGTTTACTTCGACCACGCTGTATCCGGCGGCTTCCAGCACGGCCCGAGCCGCGCGCGCATTCTCTGGCTCGAAGTAGCGGCTGAAGCAGTCCACGAACAGGGCCACTTCCCTGCCCGTTCCTTGCGAGGCACGAGCGCGATATACATGGCTGTGCCATTCCGGCAATTTGCGGCGGGCACTCAGGCCTGTCATCCTTTCCGTCACGGCTGCAAGCCCCGGGATCGAGTTGCGCAGATTCATCAGTGGCGCAAGGCGACTGGCGACTGGTGCGTAACGCGGAAGGTAAGCGGTCAGTTTCGTGCGGAGGGAAACGCCTTTGCGCCGATGCCACTGATGAAGAAACTCGATCTTCATCCGGGCCATGTCCACACCGGTCGGGCACTCGCGGCGGCAGGCTTTGCAACTGACGCAAAGGTCCATGGTGTCCTTCATTGCGTCAGAGGCGAGCGCATCGGATCCAAGCTGCCCGGTCAGAGCAAGGCGGAGGCTATTGGCGCGGCCGCGCGTCACGTCCTTTTCATCACGCGTGGCGATGTAAGAGGGGCACATAACGCCGGCGTCGAGCTTGCGACAGGTCCCGTTGTTGTTGCACATCTCCACAGCGCCGAGAATCCCGCCCCAGTTGGACCAATCAAGGACGGTCTCGACCGGCGTGGCCCGATATCCCGGCTTGTAGCGGAACAGGCGGCGCTCGTCCATGCGGGGCGCGCGCACGATCTTGCCGGGATTGAACAGCGCGCCGGGATCGAAGGCGTCCTTGACGGCTTCGAAGGCGCGCACCAGGCTCTCGCCGAACATCTGTAGGTGAAATTCGGAGCGGGTGATGCCGTCGCCGTGCTCGCTGGAATGGGAGCCTTTGTACTCGCGTACCATGGCAAATGCTTCCTCGGCGATGGCGCGCATTTTCCTGATGTCGCCCTGGTCCTTCATGTTGAGCACCGGGCGAATGTGCAGGCAGCCGACGGAGGCATGCGCGTAGAAGGTGCCAGTGGTGTCGTGCTTGCGGAAGACGTTGGCCAGCCGGTCGGTGTATTCCGCCAGATCCTCGAGCGGGACGGCGCAATCCTCGATGAAGGAAACCGGCTTACCATCGCCCTTCATTGACATCATGATGTTGAGCCCGGCCTTGCGAACGTCGGCAAGCTCGGCCTGCATCTGCAGATCAATCGCACGCACAACTGAATTCGGGAAGCCATAATCAGCAAGCAGTTCTTCGAGGCGACCGATGGCATCGAGCAGCGCGGCATGATCCTCGCCGGCAAACTCCACAAACAACAGGGCGGCGGGCCGGCCTCGGACGATGCGATCGATCGTCGAACGGAATGCAGGAATGGCGTGCGCCAGGTCGAGCATGGTGCGGTCCAGCAGTTCCACCGCGGACGGGCCGAGTTCCACGATGTGGCGCGTCATTTCCATGGAGTCATAAAATCGATCAAAATGGCAGACGGCCTGGACCTTATGCTTGGGAATGCGGTGCAACTGGAGTTTGATTTTTGTGAAGAATCCGAGCGTACCTTCCGAGCCGACAAGGATTTTCGCCAGGTTCAGCGGCGAGCTGCCCATCATGAAGAGGTTGTAGCCGCCAACCTTACGCATCAGCCTGGGGACGCGGAGCTCGATCTCCTGCGCGTTGTCGCGGTAGAGCGAGCGCAGCGCCGAAGCCAGTTCCGCAAGGCGAGCCGGCTGCGCATTCCCGTTCTCGGGAACTTCGCCGAACACGTAGCGTGAGCCGTCGGCGAGGATGGCCTCGATCTCCAGGACGTTGTGAACCATGATTCCGTACTTGATTGAGCGCGCGCCGGCCGAATTGTTACCAGTCATGCCGCCGATGGTGGCGCAGTTCGAGGTGGAAACGTCGATGGGGAAATACCATCCCGTGGGCTTGAGCCGGTTGTTCAGCTGGTCGAGCACGATGCCGGGCTGCACAAGGGCGGTGCCCCGCTCGGTGTCCACTTCGAGCACCCGGTGCATGTGACGCGACGTGTCCAGCACCAGCGCCTCATTGACCGTCTGGCCGCATTGCGAACTTCCGGCGCCGCGTGGCAGCACGGGGAACCCTTCCTCCCGCGCAATCCCGATTGCCGCCTCCACATCGGCGGTGTCGCGCGGCAGAGCCACTCCGATGGGCTCGATCTGGTAGATGGAAGCGTCGGTGGAGTAACGCCCGCGGGTGAAGGGGTCGAACAGGACTTCACCGCGGAGTGCTTGGCGCAGACGCGACGCCAGGGCAGGATCGCCAATTCTGTTGCCCACGAATTTACCTACGAATGATGCAGCCACCGCGCCTTAAGGCGGCCAAATCAGGCGACCTTAAATCTTCTCTGCTGCGGCGGGAGCGTGCAGGATATCAAAATCAGGCTTGATTGTCGCGAAGAAGGGGCACATCATACGGCGCGCCGGATACGGTTTCCTACCTGGAGATAGCCCATATGAGCGAACGTGTCTTCCGAGCTTCCAACGTCGTGCTCGGCCTGCTCTGCCTGATGTACTTCCTGACGTATGTGGATCGCGTCAACATCAGCACTGCCGTCGTATCTAACCAGTTTCTCAAGGAAATCCCGCTGACCAAGATCCAGATCGGCCTGGTCTTCTCAGCCTTTGCTTATCCCTATCTGTTGTTTCAGGTGATTGGCGGTTGGGTCGCTGACAAATTCGGGCCGCGCCGGGCGCTGACCATCTGCGGCATCATCTGGGCAGGTGCCACCATCGTGACCGGCCTGGTGCACGGCCTGATTGCGCTGTTCGTGGCCCGCGTCATCCTTGGATTCGGCGAGGGCGCAACTTTTCCGACCGCAACACGGGCCATGTCGTATTGGGTGTCGAAAGAACGGCGCGGTTTCGCGCAAGGTTTCACGCACGCCTTCTCCCGGCTGGGGAATTCGATTACGCCGTGGCTGGTTGCGTCGCTGATCGCTGCCATTTCATGGCGCGGATCGTTCATCGTGGTGGGTTGCGTTAGCATGTTGTGGGCTTTGGCATGGGGTCTGTATTTCCGCGATAAACCGGCCGACCACCCCGGCATCACGCCGGAAGAGCTCGCCCTTCTGCCGACTCCGGCCGCGAAGGCGAAAGTGCAGGTGCCCTGGGCACCGCTGATCCGCCGCATAATCCCTGTCACCATCGTTTACTTCTGCTACGGATGGATTCTGTGGCTGTTCCTGAGCTGGATTCCGTCGTTCTTCAAAGGCCAGTACAAACTCGACCTGAAGAGTTCGGCGCTGTTCGCCTCCGGCGTGTTCTTTTCCGGCGTGGTCGGCGATACCGTGGGCGGAATTATCAGCGACAAGCTGTTCGAAAGGACGCACAATACGCGGCTGGCGCGCTGCAACATGGTTGCGGTGATGATGCTTCTGTGCGGCGTGTCGCTGGCGCCGATCCTTTACACGCGCAACATCAACGTGATTGCGCTGGCGTTGAGCGCGGGCTTCTTCTTCGCCGAGTGCACCATCGGCCCCATGTGGGCCATCCCCATGGACATCGCGCCGAGATTCGCGGGCACCGCCAGCGGTTTGATGAACAGCGGTTCGGCGCTGGCGGCAATCGTTTCGCCGGTGGTGGGCGGGTACCTGATTCAGAAGACCGGCAACTGGACGCTGCCATTCATCGTGTCGATGGCGGTGATTCTGGTTGGCGCGTCATTGACATTCACAATGCATCCGGAGCGGCAGTTCACCGAACCCGAGCCGGCCGCCCCAGCCATGCCGGCGGCTGCGGGATCTCCGGCGAAGTAGCTGTCGGCGGGCGATCGCGTTGAGGGCTGTGGCCAACGGGACCGCTCGCCTTGTCGCGCGCAGATTCGAGGGTCTATGGCTGATTCTAAGAGGCACGGAGGCGCCTGCGGCCGCTACGATATTGTTCGCCATGCGGCCGGTGGATGCGCGGCCGCGATCATCTTCCTGGTCATAGCTAGCGCGGCTGTGGGTGGGAACATGCAGCAAGCGCCATCTGACCCAAACGGCTCCCGCGAAAAGAGCGCCGCACGGACGCTCACCTACGAAGGCGCAACAACCATCGGCACCAACATCATGCCGGAAGCCGCAAGGCTATTTGCGACTCACACCGGCGTGATCTTCAGCTACATAGGGGGCGCTGGTGCTGATGCGGGTTTCAAGGCAGCGGTGGAGGGGCGCGCCACCTTTGGTGGCGTCGCTCGCGAACTCACTGCTGATGAAAAGGCCAAGGTCGGCGGCAGCGAAGTGATTGGTTACGATGTATTGGGCGTTTTCGTCAACAGGAATAACCCCGTCCGCAACCTCACCCGCTCTCAGCTCAAGCAGATCTTCACCGGGCAGGCGACTAACTGGAAACAGTTTGGCGGGCCAGACCGGCCCATTACGGTGTACAGCGAAAAGCTGACCGGTGGACGTGCCACAGTAAGAGCTTTTAAGGATATGGTGCTCGGTGGCGACAGCTATGGCCCGGTGAAGGAACTGGAAGACGCGACGGACTGCATTAAGAACGTTGCGACAGATGACGGTGGCATCACCGCCTCGTCCATGTCCTTCGCCATACCGGGCGTCCTCGCGGTTGCTATCGATGGCGCAGGACCTACCCCCCGGGAGGTCCAGAGCGGGCGTTATCCGCTCAAGCGGCCCCTGATCTTAGTAACGAAGGATGTTCCTTCTGGCGATGTGCGGGCGTTCTTGGACTTCATGCTTACGAAAGAAGCGCAGGCGATCGTCGCCAAGAAGTTCGTGGCAGTGAAATAGAGTGGCCTGATCCGGCCGTCGCCGCGCCTAAATCCCACCGCGCGCTGGAAGCGCAAATCTACGCGGACGACTATCTGCCCGTGCGCCCGAACGGCGACACTTTTAGGAAACAAGAGATCCTCGCTGATTTGCGCCATCATTCCATGAGGTTCACTTCTTTCGAAGTGAATGACGTTTTCATCCGGACCAAAGGATTTGTTGGCATTCTCACGGCTGCTGTCCGGAGTACCGCGGTTAGAGATGGCGTAGAAATTAAAACGCACGCCAGGCAGGTGGCAATCCTGTCGAAGGAAAATGGGCGGATTACAATCTCCCATTTTCAATCAACGAATGTAGTTGATCGCTAGGGTACCGCCCGCCGGAAAAGTTCGAAGAAGAGTCTGGGCAGCGAAACGCTGAGGCAAGCTTCGATGCAGCTTCACTTCAGGAATTTTTCTTATTGTTCCCAAGTTGCACCACAATGCAGCAACGCCAAAATCTGGCTTCTGTAACCTCCTGAATTGGCGAGATTTGGTCGGGGCGCGCGGATTCGAACCGCGGACCTCCTGCGCCCAAGGCAGGCGCGCTACCAGGCTGCGCTACGCCCCGACGCTCGAATTCTAGCACGTGTGCGCCACGCTTTAGCGCGGCATTCATGCATGAGACTTGTAGCGCGGGGGACCGTTTCCAGCGATCACTTCCGGATTGCCGACAATCCACCAGGAGCGCGGCATGGCCGCCACACGTCAAAATAAGCGAGCACGAGGAAATCATTCAATGTTGGAGGGGAAGCCGACCGCAGGCAAAGAAAAGCCAATCCAGTGCTCACTTACTAAACTTGTCGCCAAACATGGGCAGGCCGCTCTTTGACGATTCGCGAGTCGCTTCGTCTTGGATCACATCCCAGTGCTCGATCAGAATCCCGTCCTTGATGCGTAGAATGTCCGCTGCAATCCAGTTCACCGGCAGGCCGAAGTCCGAAAATCGTCCGTGCACGATTACAAAATCTCCGTCGGCCACGATCGTTCCTGGCTCATACTTGAACGTTGGCGGAAGGCTCTTGACAAGATCGAACAGGCCTTCACGACCCGGCGCGATATGAGCGCTGTGCTGGATGTAATGCGGTGACCAATACTTCTCGGCGGCGGCATAGTCGCGTTTGTTGAAGAGGAGGTCAAACGCTTGCAAAACCAAAGTCTTGTTTCGTTCTTGAGTCGATTGAGTCATGCTGCCTGCCTTCTCGTTTCAGGATGTAATCTGGACAGTGTCACGGCGTTGCGCCATTCAGGAAAAAGAGCATCGTGACGGGCTGTGTGCCTTTATTCCGCCACGCGTGCCGCGTCCCATTTTGCACAACCACGTCGCCGCGCTTCAACTGCAAGGTCTCGCCGTCGTCAAGCTCGAGCCAAATCTCTCCATCGTAGACAACCGCGTAGTCGACAGTGTTTGTCTTGTGCATCGCCGGATCTTCCTTTTCGAAGTGATCGGCTAATCCCCTCAGGCGAATCAACGCTTCGTCTCGTGCGGCCTCGCCATCGAAGGACGGATCGGCGAACACCGAAGCGGGCGGAAAAGTCACGAAGTGCAGACTCGTACCGCCAGGTCCTGGAACGACCGAGTCCGGGTAGCGATCAAATCTTTGCTCTTTGCTGAGATCCGGGGTAGCCGCGTTGAGCCAGATGAGCGTGTGCTCGTAGCCGGGAACAGTCTTGAACTGGTAGGCCTGCATCTGCTCGTCGCTTTGAACGACGGATCTGCCGTTTACATTTCCCGTTACAATACGCCGGTAAGTACTCGATTTCTTACCGCGCTTGGACAACTCTGGTTTTTTAGAGACCGCTCCGTTCATGGCCTTACTCCCCGAAGCCAACGCCCGCACCTTTACGCGCCAGCCACGCGCCCGGTTAAAGCTTTGACCCGCCGTCCACTGGGATACTCGCTCCTGTGATCCAGCGAGCCGCGTCCGACGCCAGGAACGCAACGACATCCGCAACATCTTCCGGCTTGCCAATTCGCTTCAATGCTTGCATTCCAAGCGTGGCATCCCGACCTGCTTCGGTCTTCGTGAAATTCGACATGTCCGTGTCGATCACGCCTGGCGCGATTGCGTTTACGCGGATGCCGTGCGGCCCAAGAATGGCAGCCCAGTTCTTGACAAGAGTCTCTAGTGCTCCCTTGGTCGCGGCGTAGGCGAGGAGCGAAGGGTTGTCCAAACCCGGCTTGCCAACTACCGCGCGGGCCCCGAGAGAAGAGATCACAATGATGTTTGAGCCTTCGCCGAGGACGGGCACGAGTTGCTGCACCAGAAAGAATGGACTGCGCACGTTCGTTGCAAAGAGATTGTCAAAATCCTCGGGCGTATGATCTTTGATGGTCGCAGCTTTGGAGATGCCAGCGTTGGACACGAGCACATCCAATCGCTCGCCGACGATCGAACGAACTTCCTTCGCCAGCAGGGTTACGCCTTCTGGAGTTCCCAAGTCTACCCTGATCGCATTCGCGCGTCCGCCTTTCGAGCGGATGCCAGCGACAATGGATTCCGCATCCTGCGCGGAACGACCGTAGTGAACCAGAACATGCGCACCGGCGTCAGCAAGCGCGGATACGATGGCCCGCCCAATTCCCCGGGACGCACCTGTCACCAGCGCGGTCTTGCCTTGAAGTGTAGCCATCATCCGCAGCCCTCGATTCGACCGAGTTCTCTCCGGTCATGCATTACGCTCGACCCCACTGCCGACCCTTCAGTAGGCGGCGGCATTCGTGACAACCGGAGCGATAACGCCGCTAGCGTTCAGGAAACGGTTTGTCTCGAAAACAAAGTCCTCGTGATTCTCGTACCACGAACCGTGGTTGGCGTCGGGATACAGGATCAACTTGGCATTCGGCATGTTCTGAACGAGATAAAGCGAATTCACTGTGTAAACGATGACGTCGTGATTTCCGCTCACGACCAGCGTCGGCTGCTTGATGTTCTTCAGATAAGCGAAACGCTCACCCCTGGCCGTTCCCCAGTCACCCACGGCGGCGATCTGTGCCGGCGCAACCTTATCGTTGATCGGAGCGTCGCGGTTCTCAGTGCGCGAGAAGTAGCGCTTCAAGAAGGCACGACCGGCTTCCTGACTCTTCTCCGAATCGGTAAAGAAGACCTTGAGCCACAGGTTCTCGGGCGGGCTGTAGGTGGCGCCAAAGATCGCCGCCGTCTCGGGAGTAATGTGGCCCTGGCCATTTCCCGCGTCG
>Ga0209377_1003202_pt1 | contig 10602 bp, 8 predicted proteins | sample GraSoiAngelo_141_FD_185898 | JGI IMG/M metagenome (GOLD analysis project Ga0209377, IMG submission 185898) | Grasslands soil microbial communities from the Angelo Coastal Reserve, California, USA - 14_0929_12_40cm (SPAdes) (version 2) | ecosystem: Environmental > Terrestrial > Soil > Grasslands ...
GGGGGCAGGTCGTAAAGCGTTGGCTCCAGGCCCGTTGGCCAGACATTTTCGTCATTTCCGCCCAAGCGACCGACAAATCCGTTGGATACCGCAGCCCGCAAAAGGTCGGGTGGCTGGTCGATTCAGTTTGACAACGCACCGCGTCCAGGGTTACCCATGTTGTCCGATGAACCCCCAGCTCCCGCGCGCCGACGTCCTGTCTGCCTCCGCGCTGGAGTTTTGCTCCTCGCTCCTTCTTGGCGTCATCGGACTGCTTCCGCTCATTAGCAGCGGGTGCGGGCCGCCGTCCTGACCGAAGAAGATTCTCCGGAAGGAACCTGGCCCCCGCACCCGAAACGGTGTGGGGCTTTTTTTTGCCCCCGAGGTCCGCATGTCGTCGCCACCCGCAGCCGCCGTCCAGCAGAGGCTCAGCCCGCACGCCGAACCGGCGCAGAGGACCGGCGCGCAGATCGTCTGGGAGGTCCTCACGCGAGAGGGCGTGGACGTGGTTTTCGGGTACCCGGGCGGCGCGATCATGCCGGCCTACGACGCGATGCCCGCCTATCCCATTCGTCACGTGCTCGTCCGGCACGAGCAGGGCGCGGCGCACATGGCCGACGGGTACGCGCGCGCGTCGGGCAAGGTGGGCGTCGCGATCGCGACCTCCGGCCCGGGTGCGACGAACCTCGTCACCGGCATCGCCACGGCGATGATGGATTCGTCGCCCATCGTCTGCATCACCGGCCAGGTGCCGTCCAGCGCGCTGGGCAGCGACGCGTTCCAGGAAACGGACATCACCGGCATCACGCTGCCGATCACCAAGCACAACTATCTGGTCACGCGCGCCGAGGACGTCGCGCCCGCGCTTCACGAGGCGTTCTTCATCGCCCGCTCGGGCCGCCCTGGCCCGGTGCTGGTCGACATCACCAAGGACGCCCAGCAGGGCTTCGCCCGCCTCGAAGCGCGACCGCCGCCGCGCTCGCTGCGGCGCCGCCCGATGCCCGAGCCGACGTCCGACGCCATCGCCAGGGCGGCCTCGATGATCGACGCGGCCGAACGGCCGCTGATCCTCGCCGGCCAGGGCGTGCTCGCCTCCGGATCGAGCGCGCTCTTGCGCGAGTTCGTCGAGAAGACAGGGGTCCCGGTGTCCTCCACGCTGCTCGGCCTCGGAGGCTTCCCCGCCTCCCATCCCCTGAGCCTGGGAATGATGGGGATGCACGGTGAGGCGTGGGTGAACGCCTCGATCCAGGAAGCAGATCTGTTGATCGCGCTGGGCATGCGGTTCGACGACCGCGTCACCGGAAAGCTGCAGACCTACGCGGTGCACGCGAAGAAGATCCACGCCGAGATCGATCCCAGCGAGATCAACAAGAACGTCCGGGTCGACGTCGCCCTCCCCGGCGATCTGCGCCGCACGCTGGAGGCGCTGCTCCCCGCCGTCCAGCCGCGTACGCGCAAGCCTTGGATCGAGCGGATCGCGGCCCGGCGGGCGGAAGCGGCGCGCCGGGACGTGCAGTCGCTCCCCTCGGGCGGAAAGCTCTTCGCGCCTCACGTGCTGCACGACCTCTGGCGGCTGACCGACGGCAAGGCGCTGGTCGTGACCGACGTCGGGCAGCACCAGATGTGGGAGGCGCAGTACTACAAGCACGATCGTCCCCGTTCGCTCATCACCTCGGGCGGCCTGGGCACCATGGGTTTCGCGCTCCCCGCCGCGATGGGCGCCCGGTTCGCCCGGCCGGACGACGAGATCTGGGTGGTCGCCGGCGACGGCGGATTCCAGATGACCGCCTGCGAGCTGACGACCTGCGCGCAGGAAGGGATCAAGCTGAACATCGCCATCATCAACAACGGGTACCTGGGGATGGTCCGGCAGTGGCAGGAGTTCTTCTACAACCGCCGGTACGTCGCCACCCCGCTGCGCAGCCCCGACTTCGTCGCGCTGGCGCAGGCGCACGGGCTCACCGGTCTGCGGGTCACGCGCCGCGAGGAGATCCCGGAAGCATTGGAGCGCGCCCGCGCCGAGCCGGGCACCGTGGTCGTCGAGTTCCGCGTCGAGCAGGAAGACTCCGTCTATCCCATGGTGCCGGCGAACACGGACCTGCGCGACATGATCCGCCGGCCGCAGTTCGACGGGGAGGACACATGAGCCACGACTCGGCATTCGCCATCCCCCAGGGCCGCAGCATCGCGCAGACGTTGATCGTCTACGTCGAGGACCGGCCCGGCACGCTGAACCGCATCGTCTCGCTCTTCCGCCGCCGCGGCTTCAACATCGACTCCTTGACGGTCGGCCGCTGCGAGCGGCCCGGGGTGTCGCGCATCACCGTGGTGGTGCGCTCCGACGACGTCACGGTGCGGCGCCTGGAAGCGAATCTCTACAAGCTCGTCAACGTCATCTCCGTCGAGGACGTGACCCACTCCTCGTCGGTCACGCGGGAGCTGGCGTTCGTGAAGGTGCGTGCCGCCCAGGACCGACGCTCCGAGCTGCTCCAGCTGGTGCAGACGTTCCGGGCGCGCGTCGTGGACCTCGGCCAGGAATCGATCATCGTCGAGAGCACCGGCACGCAAGAGAAGCTCGACGGCCTCATCGACGTGCTGCGGCCCTTCGGAATCCTCGAGCTGGTGCGCACGGGCGCGGTGGCGATGCTGCGCGGCCCGGGGACCGGCGCGCAGCAGGAGCAGACTGAATCAGACGACGGAGTGGCGGCATGAATTTCAATCCACAGCCAGGAGCGACGCGGATGGATGCGAATGAAACGGCGGATCGGGTGCTGGTCTTCGACACCACGCTGCGCGACGGAGAGCAGGCGCCCGGCGCGAGCATGAACTTCGCCCAGAAGCTGCAGGTGGCCCGCGCGCTCGCCTCGCTCGGCGTCGACGTGATGGAGGTGGGGTTTCCGGTCGCCTCGCCGGGCGACTTCCAGGCGGTCGAGACCATCGCCCGGCAGGTTGACGGCCCGGTGATCTGCGCTCTCGCGCGCGCTCACCGTCCCGACATCGACGCGGCGCTCAAGGCGCTGGCGCCGGCCCCGCGGCACCGCGTTCACGTCTTCCTCGCCACCAGCCCCATCCACCGCGAGCACAAGCTGCGGATGACGCCGGCAGAAGTGGTCCGCGTGGCCACGGGCGCCATCGAGTACGCTCGCGAGCGCTGCCAGGACGTCGAGTTCTCGGCCGAGGATGCGGCCCGGACCGAGCTCGACTTCCTCACCGAAGTGGTGGAGCGCGCCATCGAGGCGGGCGCAACCACCATCAACATCCCCGATACCGTCGGGTACGCGATGCCGGCGCAGTTCGGCGGAATCATCCGTCATCTGCGCGAGCACGTCCGCGGCATCGACGGCGTGGTGCTGAGCGTGCACTGCCACGACGACCTGGGGATGGCGGTGGCGAACAGCCTCTCGGCGCTGGAGGCGGGCGCGCGTCAGGTGGAGTGCACCATCAACGGCATCGGCGAGCGGGCGGGGAACTGCTCGCTCGAGGAAGTGGTGATGGCCCTGCGCACGCGACATGATCTCTTCGGGTTGCGGACCGGGATCCGCACCCAGCAGCTCTGCTCCGTCAGCCGGGTGGTCTCGGGGGCGACCGGGTTCCACGTGGCGCGCAACAAGGCGGTGGTGGGGCAGAACGCCTTCGCCCACGAGTCCGGCATCCACCAGCACGGGATGATCTCGCACGCGCAGACGTACGAGGTGATGCGCCCCGAGGATGTCGGCTTCAAGAGCACGAACCTGGTCCTCGGCAAGCACAGCGGCCGCCACGCGCTCACCGCGCGCCTGCGCGATCTCGGCTACCAGCTCGAGCAGGAGCAGGTCGACAAGGTGTTCGAGGAGCTCAAGCGCCTGGCGGACAAGAAGAAGGAGATCTACGACGGCGACCTCGACGCCTTGCTGGTCCACCTCTTCCAGAACGGCACCTCGCACCGCTGGCAGCTCGCGAGCCTGAACGCCGTCAGCGGGACCGGCACGCCGCCCAGCGCCGCCGTCTCGCTGCTCACGCGCGACGGGCGCAAGCTCGACGAGGCGGCGACGGGGGATGGTCCGGTGGACGCGGTGTTCAAGTGCATCGAGCGGATCACCGGCGTCAAGGCGCGCCTGCGCGATTTCACCGTGGAGAACGTGACCGCCGGCGAGGACGCGCAGGGCGAAGTGGTGGTGGTGGTCGAGCACGAAGGCCGCACCTATCGCGGCCGCGGGCTGAGCACGGACATCGTGCTGGCCAGCGCGGAGGCCTACCTGGAAGTGGTGAACCGCATCGCGGCCGGGCGCCTGCAGCGCAAGACGCCGCCGGAGCCGGAGGTGGTGTGTGGCGCAGTCTGAGCCACGCACGCTGTTCGCGAAGATCTGGGACGCGCACCTCGTCCGCGCCGAGACGGACGAGACGCCCGCGGTGTTGTACGTCGATCTGCACCTGGTGCACGAAGTCACCTCTCCGCAAGCATTCTCGGTGCTGCGCGATCGCGGGCTCGGCGTGAGGCGGCCGCAGCGGACCGTGGCGACGATGGATCACTCCACGCCGACCACGCCGCGGCAGCCTGGCACGAAGCTCGTGATCGAGGACCGGGAGTGCGCCGCCCAGCTCGCGGCGCTGGAGGCGAACTGCGCCCAGTTCGGAATCGAGCTGCACTCGCTCGCCAGCGAGCAGCAGGGGATCGTCCACGTGATCGGCCCCGAGCTGGGACTTTCCCAGCCCGGCATGACCATCGTCTGCGGCGACAGCCACACCAGCACGCACGGCGCCTTCGGCGCCTTTGCTTTCGGCATCGGCACCAGCGAGGTCGCCCACGTGCTGGCGACGCAGTCCCTGCTGCAGCGGCGGCCGCGCACGCTGCAAGTGCGCGTGGAGGGAAAGCTGCGGCCCGGAGTGACGGCGAAGGATCTGATCCTGGCGGTGATCGCGCGGATCGGCGTCGCCGGCGGGAGCGGGCACGTCATCGAGTACACCGGCAGCGCCGTGCGGGCGCTCTCGATGGAAGAGCGGATGACGGTCTGCAACATGTCGATCGAAGCGGGCGCGAGGGCCGGGTGCATCGCGCCCGACGACCTGACCTTCCAGTACCTGGCGGGCCGCCCCAAGGCGCCGCAGGGCGCCGCTTGGGACCGCGCGCTCGCGCGCTGGCGGGCGCTGCCCTCCGATCCGGCCGCACGGTACGATCGGACGGTCGAGATCGACGGGGGCGCGCTCGAGCCGACCATCACCTTCGGAACCAATCCAGGGATGTCCGCTGCGATCCGCGGCGCGGTGCCGGATCCGGGGTCCGTCACCGACGCCGCGGATCGGGCGGCGTTGGATCGCGCGCTGCGGTACATGGGCTTGCGGCCGGGGCAGCAGCTGCTCGGGCATCCCATCGACGTCGTCTTCATCGGCAGTTGCACCAACGCCCGCATCGAAGACCTTCGCGCCGCCGCCTCGGTCCTGCGGGGACGCAGGGTCTCTTCCAGGGTGCGCGCGCTGGTGGTCCCCGGCTCGCGACAGGTGAAGAAGGCGGCCGAGGCCGAGGGCCTGGACCGCGTGTTCCGCGATGCCGGGGCAGAGTGGCGCGAGCCGGGTTGCTCGATGTGCATCGCGATGAACGGCGACCAGCTCCGTCCCGGACAGTCTGCGGTCAGCACCAGCAACCGCAACTTCGAAGGACGGCAGGGAGCGGGAGGGCGGACGTTCCTGGCGAGCCCGCTGAGCGCTGCGGCCGCCGCGGTGGCAGGCGCGATCGCCGATCCGCGGGAGTACCTCCGATGACCCTGCAGCCCTTCCGCCGGCTCGACTCGCGCATCGCCGTTCTCGCGCGGCCGGACATCGATACCGATCAGATCATCCCGGCGCGCTACCTCAAGGGGACCACGCGGACCGGGTTGGGGCGCTGGCTGTTCGCGGGCTGGCGCTACGACGAGAACGGGCACCCGCGGACGGACTTCGCGTTCGCCCGGCCGGAGGCGCGCGGCGCGCAGGTCCTGGTGGCGGGGCCGAATTTCGGCTGCGGCTCTTCGCGCGAGCATGCCCCCTGGGCCCTGCTCGACTATGGCTTCCGCGCGGTGGTCAGCTCGTCGATCGCGGACATCTTCCGCGCCAACGCGCTCAAGAACGGGCTGCTCCCGGTGATCGTCGATGCCGCCACGCACGAGGTGCTGCTCGCCTCTCCGGGGATGCGCGTCAGCATCGACCTGGAGTCGTGCTCGCTCGCCTTCGGCGACGCCCGGGTATCGTTCTCCATCGACCCCTTCGCCCGGCGCTGCCTGCTCGAGGGAGTGGACGAGCTGGGCTTCCTGCTGGCGCAGGACGACGCGATCGCCGCGTACGAGAAGGAGGACGGATGCGCGCGCTGATCGCGCTCCTGCCCGGCGACGGGATCGGCCCCGAGGTCACGGCGCAGGCTGCGCGCGTGCTGACCGCCGTCGGCGAGCTGTACGGCCATTCCTTCGCCCTGCGCGAGGCGCCGGTGGGCGGCATCGCCATCGATCAGACCGGCGATCCTCTGCCGGCGGATACGGTCGCGCTCTGCCAGGCGGCGGACGCCGTGCTCCTCGGCGCCGTTGGTGGCCCGCGCTGGGGACCGTCGTCGCCGGTCCGGCCGGAGCAGGGTCTGCTCGGTCTGCGGCGGGCCCTCGCCGTGTTCGCGAACCTCCGTCCGGCGGTGCCGCACCCGCGGGTGGCCGCTGCCTCGCCGCTCAAGCCTGCCGTGCTGCGCGGCGTGGACGTGCTGATCGTGCGCGAGCTGACCGGAGGCATCTACTTCGGCGAGAAGCGCCGCGAAGCCGACTGGGCCGAGGACCTCTGCCTGTACACGGAGGAGGAGATCGCGCGCGTGGTGCGCGTCGCCGCGCGCCTGGCGCAGTCGCGCCGCGGCCGGCTCACCTCGGTGGACAAGGCCAACGTCCTCGAGACGTCGAGGCTGTGGCGTGAGGTGACGACCCGCGTGGTGCGCGAGGAATTCAAGGGCATCGAGCTCGAGCACCAGCTGGTCGATTCCTGCGCGCTGCGCCTCGTGCAGCAGCCGGCCGCCTTCGACGTGATCGTCACCGAGAACCTCTTCGGCGACATCCTCACCGATCTGACCGCGGTGCTGGGCGGCTCGATCGGCATGCTGCCCTCCGCCTCGCTCGGCGAAGAGGGCGGGCCGGGCCTGTACGAGCCCGTGCACGGCTCCGCGCCGGACATCGCCGGCAGGGGGCTCGCGAATCCGTACGGAGCGATCGGAAGCGTCGCGCTGCCGCCATGGCCGCCGCGCTGGAATCGGGCGCGCTCACCGTGGACGTGGCGGATCGCGACGACCGGGCCTGCAGCACCGGGGAGATCGGGGACGCGGTCGTTCGCGCCCTTTCCCTGCACAAGGAGACACGCTGATGGCCGAAGATCCGCGTTCGCGCAGCCGCGCCATCACCGACGGCCCCGACCGGGCGCCGGCGCGCGCGATGTTGAAGGGGATCGGTTTCACCGACGCGGACCTCTCGCGGCCCATCGTCGGGGTCGCCACCACCTGGACGGAGACCATGCCCTGCAACTTCCACCTGCGCCGCCTGGCGGAGCGGGTGAAGGAGGGCATCCGCTCGGCAGGCGCGACGCCGATGGAGTTCAACACCATCGCCATCAGCGACGGCGTCACCATGGGCACCGAGGGGATGAAGGCCTCGCTGGTGAGCCGCGAGGTGATCGCGGACTCCATCGAGCTGGTCGGGCGCGGCCACCTCTTCGACGCGATGGTCACGCTGGTCGCGTGCGACAAGACGATCCCCGGCGGCGCGATGGCGCTCTTGCGCCTCGACCTCCCCTCGCTTCTGCTCTATGGCGGCTCGATCGCGCCGGGCCGATTCGACGGGCGCGACGTGACCATCCAGGACGTCTTCGAGGCGGTGGGCGCGCACGCGGCCGGCAAGCTTCCGCTGGCGAAATTGAAGGAGCTGGAGGACGTCGCCTGTCCCGGCAGCGGCGCCTGCGGCGGGCAGTACACCGCGAACACGATGGCGCTGGCGATGGAGGTGCTCGGGCTGTCGCCGCCGGGGTACGCGACGATCCCCGCCGAAGACCCGCGCAAGGACGAGGCGACGCGCGCCGCCGGTGCCGCGCTCGTCCACTTGCTTCGGGAGAACCAGCGGCCGAGCGCAGTGATCACGCGGGCGTCGTTCGAGAACGCGATCGCGGCGGTGGCGGCCACCGGCGGATCGACGAACGCCGTCCTCCACCTGCTGGCGCTCGCGCGCGAGGCCGGCATCCCCCTCGCGCTCGACGATTTCGATGCGGTCAGCCGGCGTACGCCCTTGATCGCCGACCTCAAGCCCGGCGGGCGGTACACGGCGGTGGATCTCGATCGCGCCGGAGGAGTCCCGCTGGTCGTGCAGCGGCTGCTGCTGCAGGACCGCTTCGACGGCAGCGCACGGACCGCAGACGGGAAGCCCTGGACCGAGCACGCGAAGGGAGCAAAGGAATCGCCGGGGCAGAGCGTCGTCCGCCCGCAAGGCGAGCCGCTCCGCGCGACCGGAGGGCTGGTGATCCTGCGCGGCAACGTCGCCCCGGACGGTTGCGTGCTGAAGATGGCCGGTCACGAGCGGACGTACCACCGAGGTCCGGCGCGCGTCTTCGACCGGGAGGAGGACGCCTTTGCGGCGGTGCGCGATCGCCGCATCCGCGCCGGCGACGTGGTGGTCATCCGGTACGAGGGTCCGCGCGGCGGTCCGGGGATGCGCGAGATGCTCGGCGTCACCGCCGCCCTCGTCGGCGAGGGCCTCGGCGAATCCGTCGCGCTCCTCACCGATGGCCGCTTCAGCGGCGCCACCCGCGGCCTGATGGTCGGGCACGTCGCGCCGGAGGCGGCGGTAGGTGGTCCCATCGCTGCGCTCCGCGAAGGAGACATCGTCGTGTTCGACGTCGAGCGGCGCACGCTCTCGGTCGAGCTCTCCGCCGGCGAGATCGCGACGCGACTGCGCGGCTGGACGCCAAAGCCGCCTCGCTACGCCTCCGGCGTGTTCGCCAGGTATGCCGCACTCGTCTCTTCGGCCGCCGAAGGCGCGGTCATGCAGGTTCCCGCAAGCAGGTAGTCCCACCAGGCAGAACGAAGGAAGTGAAACGATGGCCATCATCTACACTGACAAGGACGCAACGCTCGACCTCGTCCGCGGCCGCAAGGTCGCGATCGTGGGCTACGGCAGCCAGGGGCACGCCCACGCACTCAACCTCAAGGACTCCGGCGTGGACGTGCGCGTCGGCCTGCCCGAGGCGAGCAAGTCGCGGCCGAAGGCGCAGGCCGCCGGTCTGTCCGTCCTCACGGTGGCCGAGGCTGCCCGCGAGGCGGACCTGATCATGGTTCTCGCGCCGGACGAGAAGCAGAAGAAGATCTACGAGGATGAGATCGCCCCCCACCTGACGCCGGGCAAGGCGCTCTTCTTCGCCCACGGCTTCAACATCCATTACGGGCAGATCAAGCCGCCGCCCGAAGTGGACGTCGTGCTGATCGCGCCGAAGGCGCCCGGACACATGGTCCGCAGGCTCTTCGAGGGCGGGCAGGGGACTCCGGCGCTGATCGCCGTGCAGCAGGACGCGAGCGGCCAGGCCAAGGCGCTGGGGCTCTCCTACGCGCGCGGGATCGGCGCGACGCGGGCCGCGGTGCTGGAGACCACCTTCCGCGAGGAGACGGAGACCGATCTCTTCGGCGAGCAGACGGTGCTCTGCGGCGGGATCACCTCGCTCGTGCTAGCGGGATACGAAACGCTCGTCGAGGCCGGATACCAGCCGGAGAGCGCGTACTTCGAGTGCCTGCACGAGCTGAAGCTGATCGTCGACATGATGTACGAGGGCGGCCTCGGCTGGATGCGGTACTCGATCAGCGATACCGCCGAGTACGGCGACTACACTCGCGGCCCGCGCGTGGTGAACGAGACGGTCCGCGCGGAGATGAAGAACATCCTGCGCGAGATCCAGACCGGGCGGTTCGCGCGCGAGTGGATCCTGGAGAACCAGGCTGGTCGTCCTTCATTCGAGAAGCTGCGCGCGGAGGGGAAGGCGCATCCGATCGAGGAGGTGGGGAGGAAGATCCGCGAATTGATGAGCTGGCTGCGGGACGCGAAGAAGGAAGCCGGAGAGGCGGGGCGCAAGCCGCGGCCGGCGGCGCAGGCTTAGCCGCGGTCGTCAAAGTCTTGGCGCCAAGTAGGTTCAGGCTGTTTCCGCGAGGGCGGAAACAGCCTCCCACAAGAGGGGACACGATGACGACCGGGAGCATGACGCCACCGCACATGTGGTTGAACGGGAAGCTGGTCGCGCCTTCGGAGGCGCGGCTGGACTTCCTCACCCCCGCGCTGCACTACGGGGTGGCCGCGTTCGAGGGGATCCGCTGCTATCGCACGCCGCACGGGCCTGCGATCTTCCGCCTGCAAGAGCACCTCGAGCGGCTGCTCCATTCGGCGAGGGTGCTCGGCTGGCGCGAGCTTCCCTTCGGCATCGAGGATCTCGCGGAAGGGTGCAAGAACGTGGTGCGCGCGAGCGGGTTCCAGGAGTGCTACATCCGCCCGCTGATCTGGCTGGCGGAGGGCGGCTGGAACCTCACCGTCGACGGGGGCAAGGCGCACGCCGGGATCGCCGTCTGGGAGTGGAAGGCGTACCTGGGTGCCGCCGCCCTCGAGCATGGAGTGCGGGCCAACG
>Ga0209377_1003206_pt1 | contig 10593 bp, 8 predicted proteins | sample GraSoiAngelo_141_FD_185898 | JGI IMG/M metagenome (GOLD analysis project Ga0209377, IMG submission 185898) | Grasslands soil microbial communities from the Angelo Coastal Reserve, California, USA - 14_0929_12_40cm (SPAdes) (version 2) | ecosystem: Environmental > Terrestrial > Soil > Grasslands ...
CGGGTTGGTTGCTCGTCGTTTGGATCGTCACTGGATTGCTCACGCTGACGGCCGCGCTGTCGTACGGGGAATTGGCGGCGATGATGCCAAAAGCAGGCGGACAGTACGTCTATCTTCGCGAAGCTTTTTCGCCGCTTTGGGGATTTCTTTACGGTTGGACGCTGTTCCTTGTTATTCAGACGGGGACGATCGCTGCGGTCGCGGTCGGATTCGCTCGTTACACAGGCGTGCTCCTTCCCTGGGTTTCAGAAAGTAACTATCTGATCGCGCCGATCCGTTTTGGCGGGTACGCGGTGTCGCTTTCCACTGCGCAGTTGGTTGGACTGGCGCTGATCGGTTTTCTGACATTCACGAATACGCGCGGGCTGGAAGTTGGCAAACTTATCCAAAATGTCTTCACCACAGCGAAAACTGGCGCGCTGATCGCGCTCATCGTGCTCGGGATTATCGTCGGATTGAGATCTGGCGCAGGCGCGGAGAACTTCAGCGACCTCTGGACCGTACGCGGTACTTTGCAGGATGTCGGCGCGGGTCTAACTGCTGCCACCGCGTTCGGGCTCTTCGTCGGAATTTGCGTGGCCCAAACAAATTCACTTTTTTCGGCCGACGCGTGGAACAACATCACATTCACGGCGGGCGAGGTAATCAACCCGCGCCGAAACGTGCCGCTCTCACTCGCGTTCGGCACGTTCCTCGTGATTGGCCTTTATTTGCTTGCAAACGTTGCTTACCTCGCCACGCTGCCTTTCATCGCGATCCAAAATGCGCCGAGTGATCGCGTGGCGTCTGAAACTGCGAACGTAATTTTTCCCGGCGCCGGCGCGACCATCATGGCTGTGGCGATCATGATCTCAACCTTCGGATGCAATAACGGGCTTATTCTTGCGGGCGCACGCGCGTATTATGCGATGGCGCGCGACGGCTTGTTCTTCCGATCGGTCAGCGAGCTGAACAGGTTCCACGTGCCGGCCTGGGGTTTGGTCATTCAAGGCGTCTGGGCCGGCGCGCTTGTCCTGCCGCGCACCGTTAAAACCGACGCCACCGGCGCCGTGACCGGCTACGGTAACCTTTACGGCAATCTGCTCGACTATGTTATTTCGGCCGCGCTGATCTTTTACATCCTGACGATCATCGGCATCTTCTTGCTGCGTCGAAAACAGCCAGACGTGGAACGCCCCTATCGGGCATTCGGCTATCCGATCGTGCCCGCTCTGTACGTCGTCGGCGCGACAGTGATTCTCCTGGTGCTGTTCATGTATCAGACGACCACTACCTGGCCGGGTCTGATCATCGTGCTGACCGGCGTGCCTATTTATTTTGTTTGGAAATTTCTGGGGAGAAAATCACCACCAGCTTGACTTGCTCGGCCCATCCCGATTAGCACATCCAGAAACCAACTTCGCCCATGAACTTACTTCGACGAAAAAGTGTTACGCAACTTCAAGCCGATGCGCTGACGGATCAGCGGTTGAAACGCGCGCTCGGAGCGACAAACCTGACAATGCTCGGCATCGGCGCGATCATCGGCACCGGCATTTTCGTACTGACGGGCACGGTCGCGGCGCAGAACGCCGGGCCTGCAGTGGTTTTATCATTCGTGCTGGCGGGCGTAGCCTCGATTTTCGCCGCACTCTGCTACAGCGAGTTCGCGTCGCTGGTACCGATGGCCGGCAGCGCGTACACCTATGGCTACGCCACGCTCGGGGAACTTTTCGCGTGGATCATCGGATGGGATTTGATTTTGGAATATGCCCTCGGTGCGGTCACCGTGTCGATTGGATGGTCGGGCTATGTCGTGTCGTTTCTGCGTGACATCGGCATTCACATCCCGCCACAGCTGTCGGCGGCACGCGGCACACTGGTCACGCTGGCGGATGGAACACAGGCGGCAGCCGTCTTCAATCTGCCGGCGGTCATCATCATCGCGATCGTCACGCTGCTGCTGGTGATTGGCATTCGCGAATCGGCAACGGTCAACAATGTTATTGTGTTTGTAAAAGTTGCGGTCGTGCTGCTGTTCATCGTTGGCGCGGCTCACGCTGTCAATCCCGCCAACTGGCATCCGTTCATCCCGCCGAGCACCGGTGCGCGTGGGCATTTCGGCTGGAGCGGCGTCATGCAGGGTGCTGGAATTGTGTTTTTTGCCTACATCGGCTTCGACGCCGTCAGCACGGCGGCGCAAGAAGCAAAGAATCCTCAGCGTGACATGCCGATTAGCATTATCGGCTCGTTGTTGATCTGTACCGTCCTGTACATCGCGGTTTCGGCAGTGGCGACCGGCATCGTCCCGTACCTGCAATTAGATGTACCGGATCCGATTGCCGTGGCTGCCGACCACGCAGGCGTGGGCTGGATGGCCTCGTTAATCAAATTGGGTGCCATCGCGGGCCTTAGCTCAGTGATTTTGGTGATGCTGCTCGGCCAGTCGCGGATTTTCTGGACAATGGCTGACGACGGTCTGCTACCGAAGTTTGTAAGCAGGGTTCATCCAAAATTCCGCACTCCGTGGATCACGACGATCGTCACAGGATTTTTTGTCGCCTGCTTTGCGGCGGTCTTCACGGTTCGTGAAGCTGGTAGTCTCGTTTCCATCGGCACGCTCCTGGCGTTCGTAATCGTCTCAATTGGCGTCCTTGTGCTGCGGCTGCGCGAGCCGGAACTGCCGCGCACATTCAAAACGCCAGCTGTGTGGTTCGTCGCGCCGATGGGTGTCCTGTCGGCGCTTGCTCTTATGATCTCGCTGCCGTGGCTGACTTGGGAGCGGTTGATTTACTGGTTCGCACTCGGCATCGTGATTTACTTCGGCTATAGCATTTACAACTCCAAACTCGGTCCCCGCAAGATCGCCGGGGAGACTGGCTGGTCGCGCGCGCTGAAAATCGCCGGCGTGATCTGGATTGTATTCGGCTCACTCGGCTCCATTCTGTGGCTGGCGCGTTATCGCATGGAATACATCCCAGGCGCGCTCGGCATCGTCATCGGCGCGGCAGGGTTCGTGCTCGCGTGGAGTTTGGGCGCGCTGTTGAACTTGGTTGCCCAGGTTTCCGATCACACGCATGCACAGCACTTGATGATGGAAACATCGGCTACCCCACAGAAATAGGCGGCAGTCGCGGACAAAGTGATGGGCCGATTCAAAGGGAACAACAGACTTACGACTCGGCTGAGGCCCAGTCCTCTTCGAATCCGCACGACGGGCTGGTCGGACCGAACGCAGCGAGCACGCCGGTGCGCCTAGCGAGGTTTTCGCTATCGGTCTCATCAAAGGCTCGCCGCGCAGTTGCAATTTCGGGCAGCGAAACGTTTAGCTTTAGTAGAATTTTTCTCTCCTCTGCGTCCAGTCCGTCGTGTCCCTCGCGCAATGCGTGCTTTTGAAATCGCGAAACGACAGCCGCCAACTCAGCCCCATTGGTTGCTCCAAACAAATCGAAAAGCTGTTGGAAACTGACGTGAAACGGAATCGTAGCAAGATCCACATCTACAGTTCCGGCGATGCCATCGGGCGGCATCGCAACCTCGTTCGATATTGCGACTGAATGCCAGATATCGGCAGGTTGATAATATCCGATCTCAACATGGTAAAATCCATGCGGTTCCGATGTTTTGACATAATGGATCCCCGCCATCGGCTCGACAGCCGCACTTTTTTCTTCGAGACTGTCTGCGCGATACACCCGAAGATGAACTTGTCGATCCACCGGCATCGCTTTTTCAAACACCGATAACCAATCGATATTCCAGCTAACGAAGATGGTGCGCGAATCGCGTGCGATGGCGAACACGATTGGTGGACCATAGACTCGCGGTAGTCCTGCGCTATCGACGACATTTTGCAGTCGATCGTCTGCGGCAAGACGCACAATCGGTTTCCTGGAAATCTGGAAGCCCTTGCGCGCCCTCAATGATCGCGTGTTGCGCTTTGTTTTTCTTTCCGCCATTCTTCACAACGTCGCGCAAATCGGTCAAAGGCCAACTGCAAAATTGCCGCGCAATACGGTAATGAGCCAACTTTTTTCACTAGGAAAACATGAGCCCAAAAATCGTCGATCTTGAGGAACTTTCTGATCGCTGCGAGAAGCTGCGTGCTGCTGGGAAAAAGCTGGTGGCCACAAACGGCTGTTTCGATCTACTGCATGTGGGGCATGTGCGGTATTTGCAAGCTGCACGCGCGCTTGGCGATTTCCTGGCAGTCGGTTTGAATGGCGACCGTTCGGTCCGCGAGCTGAAAGGAAGCGGACGTCCGATCACAACCGAGCGCGACCGGGCGGAGGTGCTTGCCGCTTTGCAGTGTGTGGATTTGGTCTCAATTTTTCCACAAATTCGCGCGACGCGGTTTCTTGCTGCAGTAAGACCTGCCATCTATGTAAAGGGCGGCGATTACAGCTCCGAAACGCTGGACGAAGAGGAGCGCGCAGTTTTGAAGGAAATCGGCGCGGAAATTCGCCTCATTCGGTTTGAGACAGGCTATTCGACATCGGGCTTAATCGACCAAGTATGCAAGACTAGGAGATGAAAGTTGTGGCTCTGCGTGATTCGTGTGCCATTCAAAGAGTAAAATGCAGAATGAATAAATGAAACGGCTGCCAATTGGAATTCTAGGGTCAGGAAAGGGAAGCAACTGCCGAGCGATCCTCGAGCGCATCCACTCAGGCGAGCTGGCGGCGGAAGCCCGTGTGGTAATTTCGGATGTGCTGGATGCGCCGATCCTTGACATCGCGCGAGAATTTTCTGTTGCGAATGCGTATTTGCCGCGCGGCCAATTTCGCACGCGCCTCGAGCCGGAAGCAGAAGAGGAGCTTGTGAAAATGTTGCGCGGGGCCGGTGTCGATCTTGTGGTTCTTGCCGGTTTCATGCGCGTCCTGCACGCGCCGATGCTCAGGGCTTTCCCGCAGCGTATCATCAATATCCATCCCTCACTTCTGCCAAAATTCACCGGCCTTGAAGCGTGGAAACAAGCTCTCGCGGCGGGCGAAAAAGTGACTGGCTGCACCGTGCATTACGTCGATGAAAGACTCGATCACGGGCAGATTATCGCGCAACGAGAGGTAGTGATCTTGCCCGACGATACACCAGAGAGCCTGCATGCGCGGATTCAAATTCTCGAGCACGAATTGTATCCGGCGGTCATCGCACAATTCTGTCAAAAATATCGTGGAAGAAGTCTGTAGGTTGCTAGTTGCCTAGCACTCGAGAGTCGCGACGGCACTTCACTAAGGTTGCTCAGGTTTTGGCTCGCGTCGGAGCAGTTCTTCCAGCGCGACAGTCGGTTTTTTCTGCTCGTAAAGGACGGCGTATACTTGATCAATAATGGGCGTGACGATTTTCAGCCGCCGTGCGCATCCCCACGCACTTCGCGCCGTTGGAATCCCTTCGGCAACCATTTTCATCGAGGCGATAATCTCAGCGAGCGGTTCGCCTTGCCCCAACCTTTTGCCAACAGTGTGATTGCGGCTGTGCTCACTATAACAGGTCACAATCAAATCGCCGGCGCCGCTCAGACCATAAAACGCGTTCGCGTCACCGCCCATCGCAACTCCCAGCCGCACGAGCTCGGCTAACGACCGCGTGATCAGGGCCGCTTTGGAATTGTCGCTCAGCCCGAGCCCATCGCTGATTCCGGCCGCAAGAGCGAAAACGTTCTTCAACGCGCCACCGAGTTCGATCGAAACCACGTCCTCGCTTGTGTAAATGCGAAAGCGCGGACTCCCAAGCATGCCTTGCAGCCTGGCGGCGCAATTAACGTCATCGCACCCAATCACAGTCGCAGTAGGTAGGTTTTGCGCGACTTCTGCTGCCAGGTTTGGACCGGATAAGACGGCAATTGTATGTTCCGGGAAAATTTCGCGGAGGATTTCGCTCATGCGCATGCCAGTGCGGTGCTCTATCCCTTTTGTGCAACTCAGGAATACGGCGCGCGCATTGCTGATCTCTTTTCGCAGGCAGCTCGCGATCTCGCGCAACACGGTTGACGGCGTAACAAAAACGATCAGATCCGCTCCGGCGCAATCGCCAAACTCGGACGTAACGTGCACTGACTCTGGCAATTTAACCCCGGGGAGATAGTCGCTGTTTTCCCGCGTCTTTTGCATGCGCACGACCCGATCGGCGTTATGACCCCAAAGCCAAACTCGGCGCTTGTCCTTGGCCCACAACCAAGCTAATGCCGTGCCCCAACCGCCAGCGCCTATGATTGTTGTTCCAGTCATCTTCACTTTCTGGTAAAGCGGGGCTCCCTGCCGCGGATTAGCCGGGAAAGATTTGAACGATGCCGCCAAATCACAACTGCCGCGATGCAGAGGGAAGCGTAAAATACCGGCCGAGTTTCGGTTTCGCCGCGCCAGTTAATGATAAAGATCACCAGCGGCAGCGCAACCGCAGTTAAGACGGAGGCCAGCGAAACGTAGCTGGTCAGCCAGAAGACCAACAGCCAAATGGCGAGACCAATCACGGTTGCTTGTGGCGCCAACCCGAAAAGTGCCCCCGCAGATGTAGCAACGCCTTTTCCGCCCTTGAACTTCAGCCACGGCGGAAAGGAATGGCCGATAACGCTGCACAAAGCCGCCAGAATTCCAAACATCTCAGGTGAAGCCCAGTCCGGCTGCGCAGGCGTCGCGATCAACATCGACAGTTTGACTGCACCTAAGCCCTTTGAGAAGTCCAAAGCAAATACCGGGTAGCCATATCTCTTTCCGAGGACACGCACGACGTTGGTCGCGCCAATATTACCGCTGCCGGTCTTTCGGACGTCGATTCCTGCGATTTGGCCAGCCAGATAGCCGAAGGGAATCGATCCCAGTAGGTAACTTCCAGCCATCGCAGCAGCCAAGGTGAACATGGACGGGGCCGTTGTTGTGAGCTGCTAACTTTCCAAATATGGCATTCAATTATGTAAGTTATTCTTCATTAGCCATATAGAGATAATGGCAATATCCGCCGGAGTGATTCCGCTGATACGTGCCGCTTGGCCAAGCGACGTCGGCCGCAATGCTGAGAGCTTCTGTCTCGTCTCAGAACGAAGACCCGCGATCTTGTTGTAATCTAAGCCGTCGGGAATGATTTGCCGACCCCGGCGTTCGAGCTGTCGGTTCTGCTCGGACTGCCGAGCTGCATAGCCCTCATATTTAAAATCCGTCTCAACGAGCTCCCAAACCGAAGGCGGTGCCGAAGAAACAATCTCATGAGGTAGATCCATTACGCTGAAGTCAGGCCGCTTAAGCAGTTGGGCGATCGGAATGCCTCGAACCTTTGTTTCAATGGCCGTCAGGCGAGCTTGGTTAAGCAGGCCCATTTTTTCCTGAAAAGAAGCCCAACGCGCCTGGTTGACTAATCCTACCCCAAACGCACGGTTGGTCAAGCGTTGATCAGCGTTGTCGTGCCGCAGAAAGAGTCGGTGCTCAGCGCGGCTTGTAAACATGCGATAAGGCTCTTCTGTTCCCTTCGTGACCAGATCGTCAATCAGGACGCCGATGTACGCTTCTTGCCTCTCCAGGATAAACCGCGAGCGGCCTTGAACTTTCAAAGCGGCATTGGCTCCAGCGACCAAGCCTTGAGCTGCTGCTTCTTCGTACCCCGAGGTTCCATTAACTTGGCCAGCAAAATAAAGTCCACCGATTAATCTGGTTTCTAAGGTGGGAAGGAGCTGGGTTGGCGGGAAATAATCATATTCGACCGCATAGCCTGGTCGCATGATCTCTGCATGTTCGAGGGCTGGGATCGAACGCAGAAATTCCAGCTGTATTTCATACGGCAAACTGGTCGAGACCCCGTTTACATAATACTCGCTTGTGTGGCGTCCTTCTGGTTCGAGAAAGATTTGATGGGATGCCCTATCCGAAAACTTCACGACTTTGTCTTCGATGGATGGGCAATATCGCGGGCCAGTCCCCTTAATCCGTCCGGCATAGAGCGGCGATCGGTTGAGGTTTGCCCGAATGATTTCGTGCGTCTGCGAGGTTGTGTGGGTAATCCAACATGGCATTTGTTCCACGTGGAACCTGCCGTTCGGAAAAAAATTTAGCGTAAAAATTTCGTCATCCAAACAGGTAGCGATTTCTTCAGGCTGAAATGCGAATGTCGGCGGAGGTTCTTCTCCTGCCTGAATTTGACATCTCGAAAAGTCGATCGACCGCGCATTTAGCCGGCATGGGGTCCCCGTCTTAAAGCGACCCACTTTGAAGCCAAGCTGCTGGAGATTCGCGCTCAGCGTTGAGTTCGAATCGGCCATACGGCCGCCGGGCTTGCTACTTTCGCCTACATGCAGCAGACCTCGTAAGAATGTCCCCGAGGTGATAACAACACTTCGAGCAGCGATTGCCAATCCAAAATCCGTCTCGACGCCAACCGCAATTCCATTATCGACAAGAATACGGGACACATTGGCTTGCTTTATATCGAGATCATCTGTGCGCTCCAAGATTGCTTTCATACGAAATTGGTAGGCCTTTTTGTCGCACTGGACTCGTGGCGCTCGTACAGACGGGCCTTTCGTCCGGTTTAGCATTCGAAATTGGATCCCTGTTGAATCCGCATTAGCGCCCATCACACCACCCATCGCATCGATCTCGCGAACAATATGTCCCTTGGCCAGCCCCCCAATCGCCGGGTTGCAGGACATCTGCCCGATCGTGTCCAGATTCTGCGTCAACATCAACGTACGGCAACCGATTCGTGCGGCGGCTAACGCCGCTTCGATTCCGGCATGACCACTCCCTACCACTACGACGTCATATTCTGTTGGTAGCCTAAACATTATATCGCAAATTGCTGAAAACCAGATGATTATCTAAGCGCTACTCCGCGCGGGACGTTGTGTTCCTGTGTCTCGCCTCCCGAACTAGCCGACGCTTGTGACGCCTGAATGGCTCGATACGCCAAGCGGCCTAGAAGAACCAAGAGTAACGCAGTTGTAACGAACGCTCCACCCCAGATCCAATATTCGATCATTCGGGGGTAACTTTTGCCCCGCATAATCCGCACCGCGAATTGCCCGAGCGTTCCGACGTAGGCGTATAAAAAAAGACCAGGCACCCTTCCAATCGATGCCCAGAGCATATAAGTGCTAAATTGAATTCGCGTTAGACCATAAAAGTAATTCAACAGGCTCGTAGGGAAAAGGGGATGCAATTGGCTCAGGAGAATGATCTTCCAACTCTCGCGTTCCACGGCAGGCCCCAAGGCGCGGAACGTCGGGTTACCGGAGAGCTTTTGCCCGAACCATCGCCTGGCTATCGAGCGACTCAATGCAAATGAAATTGCTGTAGCGATGAGGTTGCCGACCAACACGATTACAAACCCCCACCATAGACCGAAGAAAAAACCGCCTCCGACAGCGAGGATCCCGCCGGGAAGCAGCAAGACATTGCAGGCGGCAAAAAGCAATGGATAGCAAATCGCGGCCCAGGCGCCCCAGCTCATCACACGCTCTTGCAGCCCTTCAATAAAGTTGCCGACAGGAACATAGCGCGAAAGCGCCAAGACCAGCGCGATCACTGCCACCAGCGCTCCAACCTGCCACCAAAGTGAGGGGCGGATCTTTAGCATCCTGAAATTCTGCGCGCGTCAGCGACTTCGCGCAAATTTCGCCACTTCCGTTGTCGTCTTCCTGTAGGAAAGGCGTGAGTGAAGCGCGCAAAGATCCGTAAAAAGGCACCCGGTGCGTTGCAACGTTACCACCGCTCGGTTAGACACTCGCAGTCTGTGCGTTTTGACGACGCGGAATGCCGAGCCTATCCACAATTACCCGCGTGGCATCCGAGCGGTTAAGCGTATAGAAATGAATACCGGCGACATTATTATCCAGAAGGTCGCGACATTGTTCCAACGCGTACTGAATGCCGACGCGCCTGACCATTTCGGGATCGTTTTGGCAATGCTGTAGAGCGCGCAAAAGCTTGGCGGGGAAGCGCGCGCCGCCCGCAAGCTCAGCGATGCGTTTGAGTCCGCTGATGGAAGTGATTGGCATAATGCCAGCGATAATAGGAATATGAATTTCGTTGAGCGCACAGCGTTCGCGAAAATCGAGGAAGTCGCGATTATCAAAAAATAGCTGTGTAACGATGTAGTCAGCTCCTGCATCCACTTTTGTTTTGAAGTAATCCATTTCGACTACTCGATTCGGCGTGGCGGGATGTCCTTCCGCGAAACCGGCTACTCCGATCCCGAAACCGCGGCGGTCCGGATGCGCGCCGGACTCGTTGAATCGGCGAATGAATTTGACCAAATCGATCGCATGTTGGAAGGAGTCCCGCGATTTATCGTAAGCAATTCCAGCCGGCCTATCGCCGCCGAGCGCGAGGATGTTTCCAATGGCCGACTTGGCGTATCGAAGGAGAATCTCCTCGATCTCATCTTCTTTGTGGCAGACACAGGTCAAGTGAGGTATCGGCTCCAGCTTTGTTGTGTGTTGAATGCGCTCGACAAGATCGTGAGTTAAATCACGCGTTGAGCCGCCGGCACCATAAGTCACGCTGACGAAGTGCGGCGTGTACAATTCGAGATCGCGAATCGTTTGGTAGAGTGTCTCGGCTGCCTCCGGCGTTTTCGGAGGAAAGAACTCGAACGAAAACGTCGGAGAATTCCCTCGAATAATGTCCG
>Ga0209377_1003207_pt1 | contig 10589 bp, 9 predicted proteins | sample GraSoiAngelo_141_FD_185898 | JGI IMG/M metagenome (GOLD analysis project Ga0209377, IMG submission 185898) | Grasslands soil microbial communities from the Angelo Coastal Reserve, California, USA - 14_0929_12_40cm (SPAdes) (version 2) | ecosystem: Environmental > Terrestrial > Soil > Grasslands ...
CATACCGCTCGTCGACAGGTTCACGCTCCAGTGGTTCGTGCGCGACCTCGACATCCGCACCTCGCTCATCGCGAACACGATCCAGGATCCGTTGCGGGACCTCGTTCGGGAAGGCTCGCGAACGAAGGTATTGCGCTTTTTCGACCGGATCATGCAGGACGAGCGCCTGTTCGCGGTCGCCTTCTGCGACCCCTCCCGCAAGATGATCTACAAGACGGTGGTGTTCCCCGCTTCGATCACCTGCGCGGGCGACGACGGTGACGCGGTCGTCAGCGAGAGCCGTCTGGTCAACCTCCAGCGCGGTCCGATCCACGTGGCGATCCACCGCGTCGAATCCGAGGGCACGGCCTACGGCTATCTGATGCTGGTGCACGACATGAGCTTCGTCCAGCGGCGTAGCGACGACACGAAGAAATACATCTTCTATCTCTTCGCCGCGATCGGCGCGATCGTTTCGCTGGTGACCGTGGTGATCGCGGAAATCAGCTGGCGCGGCTGGGTCGCGGGCCTCAAGGCCGTGATCCGCGGCGAAGCGTTCGGTCGCGGCGAGACGGAAGTGCCCCTGCGCGAATTGCGGCCGGTGGCGCGCGATCTGCAGGCGCTGATTCGGGATCTCGAGTCGGAGCGCAAGGCGCGCGACGAGAGCCAGATCAACTGGTCGGCCGACACGCTCCGGGCGATACTGCGCAACGACCTGAAGGGCGAGGAAGTGCTCATCGTTTCCAACCGGGAACCCTACATCCACATGCGGCGCAACGAGCGCATCGAGGTGCAGCGGCCCGCAAGCGGCCTGGTGACCGCGCTCGAGCCGGTGATGCGGGCGTTCTCGGGAACATGGATCGCGCACGGTAGCGGCAACGCCGACCGCGAAACGGCGGATTCGAGCGACCACGTGATGGTGCCGCCGGAGCGGCCGGCTTACCGGATCAGGCGGGTCTGGCTCTCCAAGGAGGAGGAAGCCGGGTACTACTACGGGTTTTCGAACAGCGGGCTGTGGCCCTTGTGCCACATCGCGCACACCCGTCCGATCTTTCGCACCGCGGACTGGAACGCCTACGTCACCGTCAACCGCCGGTTCGCCGACACGGTGGTGCGCGAAGCCAAGACCGCCGATCCCATCGTCCTGGTCCAGGACTATCACTTCGCGCTGCTGCCCCGCATGATCCGGGAGAGGCTGCCGGAGGCGACCGTCATCACGTTCTGGCATATCCCCTGGCCCAACGCCGAGGCCTTCGGAATCTGCCCATGGCGCGAGGCGATCATCGACGGGATCCTCGGCAGCAGCATCCTGGGCTTTCACACCCAGTTCCACTGCAACAATTTCATCGACGCGGTGGACCGCTACGTCGAGGCGCGAATCGATCGCGAGACCTACACCATATCCTACGGCGGAGACCAGACCGCGGTGCGGCGCTATCCCATCTCGATAGAATGGCCGCTCAACTCCAGGACCATGCAAAAACCTCTGGGGGAATGCCGCGCCGACGTGCGCAAGAGGAACGGCCTCGCCGCGGACGCGCTGATCGGCGTCGGCGTGGACCGCCTCGACTATACCAAGGGGATACTCGAGCGATTCCTCGCGGTCGAGCGCTTTCTCGAGCTCGAGCCCGAATGGATCGGCAGGTTCGTGTTCGTCCAGATCGCGGCGCCTTCGCGCTCCAGCATCGACGAGTACCAGAACTACGACGCGCGCGTGCGCGCGCTCGCGCGCCGGATCAACGACAAATTCTCGAACAAGCACCACGAGCCGATCCTGCTCAAGATCGAGCATTACGACCCCGACGACGTCTACGAGTACTACCGGGCGTCGGAGCTCTGTTTCGTGAGCAGTCTGCACGACGGCATGAATCTCGTCGCCAAGGAGTTCGTGGCCTCGCGCGACGACGAGCGCGGGGTGCTCGTTCTCAGCCAGTTCACGGGGGCGTCGCGGGAGCTGCCGGAAGCCCTGATCGTCAATCCCTACAACGTCGACCAATGCGCGGCGGCCCTGAAGGCGGCGCTCACGATGCCGCCCGCGGAGCAGCGCGACCGGATGCGCAGCATGCGCGGCCTCATCCAGGAATTCAACGTGTACCGCTGGGCCGGGCGCATGCTGCTCGACGCGGGCCAGATGCGCATGCGCTCGCGCCTGCTCGCCCGCGCGGACCGCGGGCGCAAGCCCGTTCCGCTGCGCAGCGTCTGATCACGGGTGCCGATGCCGAATTCCAGGAGCCGGAGTCGCGACGTGTCCCCCGTGGGACCCCGAATACAGCCGCGCCAGGAAGGGGCTGTTGCGGACATCGGCTTCCCGCTCGGAACCGTGCCGCGCCTGCCCGCGGACGCGGGATTCTTCCTGGACATCGACGGGACGCTTCTGGACATCGCCGAAAGGCCGCAGCTCGTGAGGATCGACGACGATCTCGGGCATCTGCTCGCGACGATACGCGACGCTTCGGGCGGTGCGGTCGCCCTCATCAGCGGGCGCCCGGTCGCGGAAATCGACCGGCTTTTCGGCAGGAATTTCTGCGTCGCCGGACAGCACGGAGCGGAGCGCCGCGACGCCACGGGTAAGATGCACCAGCACCGCGTCCCGCTCGCGGGACTTCGCAAGGCGCTGAAGCGCTTGAGGGCGATGGCCGCCGAACACCCCGCGCTCGTGCTCGAGGACAAGGGCATGAATGTCGCGGTCCATTACCGCTCGGCGCCGGAGCTCGGCGCGACGGTGCGCGAAGCCCTCCGCCGCCTGGTCGAGGAGCTCGGCGACGATTTCGAGCTGCAATCGGGAAAAATGGTGATGGAAATAAAGCCGAGCGGAAAGAACAAGGGTACGGCGATCGAGGAGTTCCTCGCGGAGGGCCCGTTCCGGGACCGCCTCCCGGTGTTCATCGGCGACGATCTCACCGACGAATTCGGCTTCGAGCTGATCAACCGGGTGGGAGGCTGCTCGGTCAAAGTCGGCGAAGGCAACTCGGCTGCGCATTGGCGGCTGCCGAACGCGGACGCTGTCCGGGCGTGGCTCAAGCGCTTCGTCGAGCGCGAGCGGGAGGAGTCATGACCAGCCTCGACCTCGCCCTGATCGGGAACTCGAGCGTCGCGGCGCTGATCGATGCGAACGGGACCATCGTCTGGTCCTGCCTGCCGCGCTTCGACAGCGACGCGGTGTTCTGCTCCCTGTTGCGCGACGGGCGCGGAGCGGACGACCACGGGTTCTTCGAGATCGAGCTCGCCGATTTCGCCCGCTCCGAGCAGGCCTACATCGCACACACGCCGATCCTCAAGACGCGGCTTTTCGACCGGCACGGCGGCGGCGTCGAAATCACCGATCTCGCCCCGCGATTCGAGCAGTTCGGCAGGCTCTTCTGCCCCGTGATGCTCATTCGCCAGGTGCGCCCGATCTCGGGCAGCCCGCGCATCCGCATGCGCATCCGGCCCGCGTGCGAGTACGGAGCGCGCCGCCCCGCGATCACCTGGGGCAGCAATCACGTGCGCTACGTCATGCCCGAGATGGTCCTCCGGTTGACCTCCGACTACTCGATCACAGCGATCCTCGAGGAAACGCCCATCGTGCTGCGGGAGCCGGTGTCGGTCGTGCTCGGGCCGGACGAGACCCTGCAGGGCTCCGTCGGGGAAGTGTTTCGCAGGTTCCTCGACGACACCGCCGCCTTCTGGCGGGCCTGGGTGCGCAATCTCGGCATCCCGTACGAATGGCAGGAGAACATCATCCGCGCCGCGATCACGCTCAAGCTGAACGCATACGAAGATACCGGCGCGATCGTGGCGGCAGTGAGCACCTCGATCCCGGAATCGGGCGGCAGCGGCCGCAACTGGGATTACCGCTACTGCTGGCTGCGCGACGCGTACTTCGTCGTGAATGCGCTCAACCGGATGAACGCAACGCGACCGATGGAGCGCTACCTCGACTACATCATCAATATCGCCACGAGCACCAACGGCCGCGACCTGCAGCCGGTCTATACGATCAGCGGCAAGGCGGGGATCGAGGAGCGCGAAATCGGATCGCTGCCCGGCTACCGCGGCATGGGGCCGGTGAGGATCGGCAACCAGGCGTATTCCCAGGTCCAGCACGACGTCTACGGAGCGGCGATCCTCGCCGCGGCGCACGTGTTCTTCGACGCGCGGCTCGCCTTGCGCAACGACGAGTCGCTCCTGCGGCAGCTCGAGCAGCTCGGCGAACGGGCCGCGGCCCTCTTCGACCAGCCCGACGCCGGCCTGTGGGAGCTGCGCGAGACGAAGCGCGTGCACACCTTCTCGAGCGTCATGTGCTGGGCCGGATGCGACCGCCTCGCGAAGATCGCCGCGCGCATCGGGCTCGCCGACCGCGCGCGCGCGTGGCGCGCGCGCGCCGACACGATGCATTCGGCGATCTGCGACCGTGCCTGGAACGGGAAGCGCAGGACCTTCGCCGCCACTTTCGGCGGCGAGGACCTGGACGCGAGCCTGCTCCTCCTTCACGAGCTCAATTTCTTGCGCGCCGACGACCCGCGCTTCGCCTCGACGGTCCAGGCGGTCGAACGGGAGCTGCGGCGCGGCGAGTACCTGTTCCGCTACAGCGTGCCGGACGACTTCGGCGTCCCCGAGAACGCCTTCGTGGTCTGCTCCTTCTGGTATATCGATGCGCTGTCGGCGCTGGGACGCAAGGACGAGGCGCGCGCGCTGTTCCAAAGCATACTCGCCCGCTGCAACCGACACGGTCTGCTCTCGGAGCATATCGACCCGCGCACCGGCGAACTGTGGGGGAATTTCCCGCAGACCTACAGCATGGTCGGCATGATCAATTCCGCGATGCGTCTCAGCATCCCCTGGGACGAGGCCTATTGAATTCCCTCGCGGTCGACTCGCGGCCGAAATGATCCGCATCGGCTTGGACATCGGCGGCAGCAAGATGGAAATCGCCGCGATCGACGAATCGGGCGCTGAGCTGCTGCGGCGCCGCGAGTCCGCGCCCCGCGGGAGCTACGCGCAGGCGGTCGAGGCGATCGCGCAATTCGTTCTCGAAGCCGAGCGCGAGGTCGGCGCGCCCTGCACCGTGGGCATCGGCACGCCGGGCGCGGTGTCGCGCGGATCGGGAGTGCTCAAGAACGCCTATGCGAGCGCGCTGAACGGGATGCCGGTCAGGCCCGATCTCGAGCGGCTGCTCGGCCGCGAGCTGCGCTTCGCCAACGACGCCAACTGCTTCGCGCTCTCGGAGGCGATCGACGGCGCCGCCAAAGGCGCGCGGATCGTGTTCGGCGTGATTCTCGGCACCGGCGTGGGCGGCGGGGTCGTCGTCGACGGCCGCGCCATCGAGGGCGCGAACGCGATCTGCGGCGAATGGGGCCACAATTCGCTGCCGTGGCCGGCGCCCGAAGAAATGCCGGGCCCGCGCTGCGCGTGCGGCCGCGACGGCTGCATCGAAGCCTTCCTGTCGGGTCCGGGACTCGCCCGCGATCACCTGCTCGCGACGGGAGAGGCGCGCGCGCCGGCCGACATCGCCGTGCGCGCCGAATCGGGCGATCGCGGCTGCGCGCTCACGCTCGAGCGCTACGAGGGGCGGCTCGCGCGCGCGCTCGCGAGCGTCATCAACCTTCTCGATCCCGAGGTCATCGTTCTCGGCGGGGGCCTGTCGAACACCGATCGCCTGTACCGCAACGTGCCCGCGCGCTGGAGCCGTCACGTCTACTCGGACACGGCCGTGACCCGGCTCGTGAGGGCGGCGCACGGCGACGCGAGCGGGGTGCGCGGCGCGGCCCGCCTTTGGTGAGCCGGTTCGATCAGGCGCGCACCAGAACGATGTGCACGCGGTACGGGCCGTGCGCGCCTAGAACGATCGTCTGATCGATGTCCGCGGTGCGCGAAGGACCCGACACGAAGTTGATCGCGCGCGGCAGCTGCCCGAACTCCGCGCGCGCAAGCGCCCATGCGTCCTCCATGTGCGCCACGATCCGGCCCGCGGAGACCACCGCGACGTGCGTCTCCGGCAGAAGGCTCACGGTAGAGGGCGTATCGGGACCGGAGGCGAGCATGAGCGTTCCCGTCTCGGCGATGGCGGCAAAGGCACCCGTCACGCCGACGGCGTCGTCGCCGCTCGCCGCGCGCGGCTCGAGAGCGAGCCCCGCGCTCCTCCAGTCGAGATGCGCGAGCTGGGGCCAGGCGCAACCGGCCAGGGGAAGGCCGCCCGCTTTCAGGTATCGCGCCACGGCCGCGGGAACGTCGCCTTCGGCGGCAACCTCCTCGGTCGTGCTCTGCATCGCCTCGGCCCGGGCGCGGAAGCGGGCGACGAGATCCGCTTCGACCGGCGGCAGCGTCCCGCGCGGATGGGCGCGCAAATAGGTCTCGACCGCCTCCAGCTCGGCCTTCGAGGGCCTGTTTCCGCCGCGGCCTTGCGCCTTGCGGATGCGCGCGAGAATTTTTTCCCTTGCGCTCAATCGAGCGCTTTCACGATGTCTTCGACGACTTTCTTGGCGTCTCCGAACACCATCATGGTCTTGTCCATGTAGAAGAGCGGGTTGTCGAGGCCCGCGTAGCCGGCGGCCATGCTGCGCTTGTTCACGAGCACCGTGCGCGCCTTGTGCGCCTCGATGATGGGCATCCCGTAAATCGGGCTGCCCTTCTCGTGGGCGAGCGGATTGACCACGTCGTTCGCGCCCAGCACGAGCGCGACGTCGGTCGTGCCCAGCTCGCCGTTGATGTCCTCCATCTCGAACACCTGATCGTACGGCACTTCGGCTTCGGCAAGCAGCACGTTCATGTGGCCGGGCATGCGGCCCGCCACCGGATGGATCGCGTAGCGAACGCTCACGCCCCTGGCGATGAGCTTCTGCGCCATCTCCTTCACCGCATGCTGGGCGCGCGCGACCGCAAGCCCGTAGCCCGGCACGATGACCACGGACTCGGCGTTGGCGAGCAGGAAGCTCGCGTCTTCGGCCGATCCGGAGCGCACCGTCTTGTCGCCGCTGCCGGCCGCGGCCGCGCCCTCGGCCGCGCCGAACCCCCCCATGATCACCGAGATGAAGGAGCGGTTCATCGCCTTGCACATGATGTAGGAGAGGATCGCGCCCGAGGAGCCGACCAGGCTTCCGGCGATGATGAGCATGGTGTTGTTGAGCGAAAACCCGATTCCGGCTGCGGCCCAGCCCGAGTAGCTGTTGAGCATCGAGATCACCACCGGCATGTCGGCGCCGCCTATGGGGATGATGATCAGCACGCCGAGCGTGAATGCGATCCCCAGCATCACGAGAAACGGCATCCAGGCTTTGCCCTCAGCGAAGAAGAACGCGAGGCCGAAGCCGATCATCACGATCGCCAGAATCAGGTTGAGCGGATGCTGGCCCTTGTATACCACGGGCGCGCTGGAGAAAAGGCGGAACATTTTCCCGAGGCCTGCGAGCTTGCCGAAAGCGATCACGCTGCCCGAGAACGTAATCGCGCCGACGAAGCTGCCGATGAATAGCTCGAAGCGGTTGCCGCGCGGCAGCGGATCGTGCTCGCCGAACGCGCCCGGGTTGTTCACCACGGCGACGGCGATGAGCACCGCCGCCATGCCGACGAGCGAATGCATCGCCGCGACCAGCTGCGGCATCTGCGTCATCTGCACGCGCTTTGCGACGAAGGCGCCGATCATCCCGCCGATCGCGGCGGCGACGAGGATGAAGGCGACTTTCTTGGTGATGGCGAGCGTGACCAGCACCGCGATCGCCATGCCGATCATGCCGAAGAGATTGCCGCGCCGCGCCGCCACGGGCGAGGAGAGGCCTTTCAGCGCTAGGACGAAAAGGACGCTGGCGACGAGATACCAGAGCGCGAGCTGGTTGGCGCTCATGCCTTTTCCTTCTCCGCCTTCGGCGCCTTTTTCCTGAACATCTCGAGCATGCGCTGCGTGACCAGAAACCCGCCGAACACGTTCACCGCGGCAAGCCCGACCGCGACCGCGCCGAGGATCGCGCCGAAATCGGTCTCGTACGGACCCGCGGCGAGGATGGCGCCGACGATGATCACGCTCGAAATCGCGTTCGTCACGCTCATGAGCGGCGTGTGCAGCGCGGGCGTCACGTTCCAGATCACGTGGTAGCCGACGAAGACAGCGAGGACGAACACCACGAGATTGATGACGGTCGGGTCGATGGTTCCGGTCATGTTCAGCCCTTCTTCACGACTTCACCGTTGATGCAGACGAGGCTTCCGGCGATGATCTCGTCGGAGCGGTCGAGCTTCAGCTCGCCGGTCTTCGGATCGACGAGGAGGGCGAGGAAGTTGAGCAGGTTCCTCGCGTAGAGCGCGCTCGCGTCCGCTGCGACCAGCGCCGGCAGGTTCGAGAAGCCGACGAGCTTCACGCCGTGCTTGACCACGATCTTGTCTTTTTCGGTCAGCGGGCAGTTGCCGCCCTGCTCGATCGCCATGTCGACGACGACCGAGCCCGGCTTCATCGCGCGCACGGTGTCCTCCTTCAGGAGGACGGGCGCCGGGCGGCCGGGTATGAGGGCGGTGGTGATGACGATGTCCGCGGCCTTGGCGCGCTCGTGCACGAGCTCCGCCTGGCGGCGCATCCAGTCGACCGGCATGGACCGCGCGTAGCCGCCTGCTCCTTTCGCGATGTCGCGCTCCTCGTCGCTGAGGTAGGGAACGTCGAGGAATTTCGCGCCGAGCGACTCGATCTGCTCCTTCACCGCCGGGCGCACGTCGGAGGCCTCGATCACCGCCCCCAGGCGCTTCGCCGTGGCGATCGCCTGCAGCCCCGCGACACCCGCTCCGAGGACGAGCACGCGCGCAGCCTTCACAGTGCCGGCAGCCGTCATCAGCATGGGCATAAAGCGGCCGTACTCGTTCGCGGCGAGAATCACCGCCTTGTATCCGCCTATGTTCGCCTGCGAGGAGAGCGCGTCCATGGACTGCGCGCGCGTGGTGCGCGGCAGCCATTCCATGGCGAAGCAGGTGAGCCCCGCGCCGGCGTAGGACTCCATCGTTGCGCGGTCGTAGGGATTGAGGAGCCCGACGAGAATCGCGCCGCGCTTGAACAGGCCCACCTCCCCTTCCTGGGGACCTCTCACCTTGAGCACGATGTCTGCGATGGAAAGGTCTTTCGCCTCCGCAACGATTTTCGCCCCGGCCGCCTCGAAATCCTTGTCGGGAACGCTCGCGGCAATACCCGCGCCGGACTGCACCAGGATCGCGTGGCGCCCGCCCGCGGCGAGCTTCTTGACGGTCTCGGGAGTCGCTGCGACGCGCGTCTCGCCCGCGCGGGTTTCCGCGGGTATACCGATGTTCATGGATTTTTTTCCCTGGCGGCCGAAACGAAGTCCGATGATACACGGCCTCGTATAATCGGCTCAACAACAAGGAGGAGTCATGACCATCAAGGTGCGGCGCGTGGTGACCGGGCACGACGGCAAGGGGCGCGCCGTCGTGAAGATCGACGAAGCGTCGCAGAACATCGTCTCGAACCGGCCCGGCGCCTCGGCCTGCGTCGTGTGGACGACCGACACGATCCCGGCCGACAACTCGGGCGATTCCGACGCTTCCGAGAAGAAAGTCGGCACCACGCTTCCCGGCGGCACGGTTTTCCGCGTCATCGAGTTCTCGCCCGGCGTGGCGCCACGCGTGCACCGCACCGACTCGATCGACTACGCGGTAGTGATCTCGGGCGAGATCGACATGGAGCTCGAGAAAGGCACCGAGGTCCATCTCAGGGCGGGCGACGTGCTCGTGCAGCGCGGCACCGTGCACTGCTGGATCAACCGAAGCAAGGCCCCCTGCGTGATGGCCTTCGCGCTGGTCGACGCGAAACCCGCGGTGGCGGGGGGCAAGGTGCTCAGCGCGTTCGGGTGAGTTTGGGGCAGTTACAGCACCCGCCAGAACGGCAGGGAGGTCTAAGGTGTGACGTCATTGCCGCTACACTGCATTGAGCGCGACCTTTACAGCGTCGCTGAACACCTTGATGGCAGCATTTGCCGCTTTCTGCGCCGCCATCTTGCCTTTCACCTCGCACGCGAGCAATGCGGCTCTTAGCGCCTCTTTCTCATCCGCGATCTGAGACTTCATGTCCGCGTCATCGATTTCGTCATCGAGCCTTGCCTTCGCAATCGCCTCCAGCGCGTCCTTTTCTTCCTCGATTGCGGCCTTGATGCAACTGTTGACCTTTGGCCCTTCCCCGGAAAGCACATCGCCCGCAGCCGACGCCATGTCCCTGAGCACTGCCCCAATGTCGAATGCCATGGTTGATTCTCCCCGGTGACTTGTCACTTGCTGTCTTTGCTGTCGTCCTTGTCATCGACGGAGAGCTTCTTGGCTTCCTCCGCGCTGGCGGCCGAGGCGAAGAGGCGTGCAAAACGATTGCGGTCAAGCTTCGCGTTGCCATCGGAATATGTGTTGCGAGCCTTGTGCTGTTCTTTGTGCTTGATGAACAGGTTGAGAATGATGCGCGAGATCTCGGTCGATTCGGAGTTCAATGCTCGAGCTTGATTGCGGGTGAGCATTCCGCGGATGTCAGTCTCCAACCCCACGTACTGCTCAGCGAACGCCGAGTACTGCCGGCTATCGGCTTTCGTTTCCAGAAGCGTTCCGTAGAACCTGTCGACCTTCTTTCCGACCGCCAGAATCTCCTCGAAGGCGGCGGA
>Ga0209377_1003217_pt1 | contig 10569 bp, 10 predicted proteins | sample GraSoiAngelo_141_FD_185898 | JGI IMG/M metagenome (GOLD analysis project Ga0209377, IMG submission 185898) | Grasslands soil microbial communities from the Angelo Coastal Reserve, California, USA - 14_0929_12_40cm (SPAdes) (version 2) | ecosystem: Environmental > Terrestrial > Soil > Grasslands ...
GAAATTTCACCACGAACGGGCACAAATGGACACGAATCATTAGAATGTTGAAATACGAATGACGAAGAGAGAGAGGCCCGCGAACTAGGCGAATGTGCGGAAAATTCTCGAAACGAAAACAAATCATTGGCGTTAATTCGCGTGATTCGTGGGCAAATCTGCTTTCTTTCTCATTTGTGTTCATTCGTGGTTAGAGGAATCCGAATGAGCGGTACCGACAAACCAAAGGGCGAGCTGGTGATTCAAACGATTGCCATGCCCAAGGATACAAATCCGAACGGCGACATCTTCGGCGGATGGTTAACCTCGCAAATGGACCTCGGCAGCGGAATTCTCGCGGCAAAAACCGCGCAAGCGCGAGTCGTCACTGTAGCCATGGAAGGGATGTCGTTTCTCGAACCCGTGCGGGTAGGAGACACTGTCAGGTGTTATGCGCGAGTGGAGAAAATCGGGCGGACTTCGATGACCATTCCGGTGGAGGTGTGGGTAACGCGCTATATGACCGGCGAGGAGCGCCGCGTCACACACGGTGTCTTTACTCTGGTTGCGGTCGATGAATCCGGGAAACCGATTCCGGTAAAACGCGGGAGTGCCTAGAAAAATGACAAAGCTCGAATGTCGAAGCTCGAAGCAAAAATCGAAGGCCGAATGACGAAAGATTCATCGACTCCGCGCTTAGGATTTCTGGCTTCGCCATTCATTCGTGCTTCGGCATTTTACAGAGATCCGTTAGTTCACCCCGATGGCTAACTTCGCCTATCTCTTCGAGCGGTTCCCGTCATTCGGACAGACGTTTTGTTACCGGGAAGTTGCAGAGCTTGACCGGCAGGGCATCACGCCGCCGATTTTCTCAATTCGAAATCCAAAAGACGAACGGCTGCAGGATTGGGACGCGCGCATTGTGGAGCGGGTGCATTATGTTCCGCGCGAAGAACAATTGCTAGGTGAAGTTCACCGCGCTTCTAAAAAAAGAAAACTGACGGCCGAAACTATCAATGCTCTCGATGAGTGGGGCCGGCGCACCGATTTCCTTCGGCTCTATCAAGCTGTTTACGTCGGGCTGCGCCTGCAACAAATGGGGATTCGCCATGTTCACGCGCACTTCGCGGGAATGGCGGCGCGCACGGCTTTCTGGATCGCCAGATTTTTTCCAGTCACATTTAGTTTTACCGCACACGCCAACGACATTTTTGCGCCGAGAAATTTCGAGATTGGGCTCGATAAGCTTGTCGATGCAGCGCGCATAATCGTTACCGTGACCGATTACGCCGCGCGATTCTTGCGAGAGCGATTCCCAAATCGCGCGGATCGCATTTATCGCGTTTACAATGGGTTGAATCTCGCGGAATTCGGACGCACGGATTTTTCGTCTACTCCGCCGTTGATCGTGGCAGTCGGTCGTTTGATCGCGAAAAAAGGTTTTGCTGATCTGATTCGCGCCTGCGGGTTGCTTGCAGAGGGCGGAAAAGCGCTTCAATGCGAGATCATTGGCGAAGGCCCGCTCGAGAACGAATTACGCGCGCAAATCGAGCAGTTGGATTTGCAGAATCGCGCTGCACTGTCCGGTGCTAAACCGCAGCGCGAAGTTCGGCAGCGTTTCGCCGCTGCGAGCGTTTTTGTGCTGCCAAGCGTGGTCGATCCCGAGGGCGGGATAGACAATCTTCCTACAGTCATCATGGAAGCCATGGCGACGGGTTTGCCAGTCATCTCGACCAACATCGGCGGCATTCCCGAGATGGTCGTCGAAAACGAAACTGGATTTCTGGTGCAACCCGGCGACGCAGCGGCGCTCGCTGGCGCGATCGAAAAGCTGATTAACGATCGTCCATTGGCGCAGAGACTTGGCCAGGCTGGTTATTCGCGGGCGCAACGGCTGTTTTCGATTGAGAAGAATGTGCGCGAGTTGTGCGCGCTGATTAATACTGCTAGGCGCGATTGACCTCAATCGCCTCCCGCTTGTCGGGTCGTAAGGTCAACCGCCTCTATCAAAGCGCGGCTTACAACAGCTCGCCGACGCGATTGACTGCGTGCAGGTAAACATGGTGCGGTCCGCCGCGAATCAGTTCTTCGCTCATCAGACTCACCGGATCATTTTTGGCGGCGGGCATTAGCTGTGGCATGCTTTTTTCGCCGGGCTTTGTGCGTGAAACTTCAAGCAGATCGCCGCATTTCGCATGAGTCACCAGAAATTCTACCTCGGGTGTTTCCATAGCGACTTCGCCAATTGGTTCTCCAGGCCGCTCGCCTAGTTCGACGTAGATCTTTCGGCCGGAGGGACCAACGAATCGGAGCTTGTTCGCCACATCTGCTTTCTCACTTCGCCAGTTCAATTGCGCCGCAAGCCAGCCGGCAAAAAGGACAGCCGTTGATCGAAATCCAGAGGCGAAGTCGATTCGGACCCTCCTGATTTTGGCAAAATGATGATGCGACGCAGGATGATCAAAGAATTGCGCGAGCGCGAAACGCACATTGTCCAGGCGCGTCCAATTCAGGTCGCAAAGCACGATCCGCTGTTTCGCTTCTTCTTGCGCGGACTCCACCAAGCGCATCTGCGCGCGAAAATCGTTCCAGACCTGGCTGTCATAGATGACTCGATCGACCCATGCCCAAAGTTGTGGATCCATCGGCTCACGGAATTCCTCCTGCCACCACAGGTAGAACGGTAGGTCTGAATCCAGGTGCGAGAAAACTATGCTCGGTAGCAGGGTCGTACACCCGCCTTTGAGCAGGAATGAAATCTGTTCGGAGCAGATTTGCTTGCTCCCGGCCCGGCTAACGTGACAATGCGCGCTGATCCAGGCGTCCACACGATCCTCTGTCGCCTTGCAATCGGCTTCGATGACGATGGCACGACAGGCGTGGTTCTCAGTAATTTTCGCGACCAGTTGGGTATTTCTTTCCAAAGAGCCCGGCTCTTCGCTGTAAACGGCAAGATTTACTAGCGAGGCGCGTGTTACTGCGCCTTCGTTTTGCTGCCAGAGTTTTTTCAGCTCCTGGTCGATCCTGCTGATTGCAACTGGAACTCCAAGCGAATATTTTTCAGTTACAGCAGGCATACTTCACAGTCTTCTCCACGCGCGGCCGTCGCGGGCGAGCAAATTATCCGCTGCCTCCGGTCCCCAGGATCCTGCAGGATAAAAGAACAATTCGGGTGCGACCTTTTTCGCGTGCCAGGCTTCCTCAATCGGATCGATAAAAGCCCAAGCTTGCTCGACCTCGTCGCGGCGGGCAAAGAGCGTGGGGTCGCCGCTCATTGCATCGAGCAGCAAACGTTCGTACGCCTCGGGGCTGGCTTTGCCGAAAGACGTTCCGTAATGAAAGTCCATCTTTACCGGCTCGATGCGAAAGCTCGTGCCGGGAACCTTGGCGTGAATCCGCAACGAAATCCCTTCGTCCGGTTGAATTCGAATGACGAGAACGTTCAAGTCGCTCAAATCTTTGTTGAACAGAACCGGCGGCGCTTTTTTGAAGTGAATGGAAATTTCGGTTGCCGATTTCGGAAGCCGTTTTCCGACGCGCATGTAGACCGGCACGTCGGCCCAGCGCCAGTCGTCGATGAACAAACGCGAAGCGACAAAGGTCTCCGTTTTCGAATCTGGGTTCACGTTTTGTTCCTGGCGATAACCGCTGACAGGATCGCCATGAATGGCGCCTTCGGTGTATTGCGCGCGCACCACGTTGGCTGCGATTTCATTGCGCGACCAGCGGCGCAGCGATCGCACCACCTTGACCTTTTCGTCGCGAATACTGTCAGCGGCCAGATCCGTGGGTGGTTCCATCGCGACAAGACAAAGAAGCTGCAGCAGATGGTTCTGCACCATGTCGCGCAAGGCGCCTGCGCGTTCGTAAAAGCCTGCGCGACTCCCTACGCCCAGCGTTTCCGCCGCTGTGATCTGCACATGATCGACGTAGTGCGTGTTCCAAAGCGGCGCGAAAATGGCATTAGCGAACCGCAATACCAGGATATTTTGGGCAGTTTCTTTACCAAGGAAATGATCGATCCGATAGGTTTGCTCTTCCGTAAAAGAACTGCGCACGATCCGGTTAAGCTCGCGCGCTGAGGCGAGGTCGGTTCCGAACGGTTTTTCGACGATTACACGAGCCCAGCTTCCTTGGCAGGTCTCATTCAAGCCGGCTGCTTTCAAGTGCTTGAGAATCGGTTCGAACTGGTCCGGAGCAGCCGCGAAATAAAAAAGGCGATTGCCGCGTGTGCCATAGTTTTTGTCGATTTCATCGAGGCGTTTGGCCAAGCGCTTGTAACCAGACTCGTCGTCGAACTCGCTCTGGTGATAAAAAATCGATTGAGCAAACGTCTTCCAAATTTCGTCGCGCACGACCTGACGGGAAAACTTATGCGTGGCTTCTTCAAGGTCGCGCCGGAATTCCTCGTCACTTTTCTCTCGGCGAGCGAATCCGACAATTGCCACAGAGGGAGGCAGGTCACCGTCTGCTGCGAGGTTATACAGCGCGGGGATGAGTTTGCGGTGGGTGAGATCGCCGGTCGCGCCGAAGATCGCAATTGTGCATGGCTGCGGCACGGGCCGGGTGGAAAGCCCTTCCCGGAGCGGGTTCGGTTCCGGTTGATCAGCAGCTCGATTCATGAGTATCCACAGATTACACAGATTTCCGCGGATTGGATAACGCGAATCTGCTGTAGCGGCGGTATGTGACCGCCGATCTAAATATTTTCGGCGCTCACAGAGCGCCGCTAAAGGTTCAAGAACGCATTGCTCAAACGCGCGGGCTGCGTGACAGGTGCGGCATAACATGTCATTCCGCGCTGTGATTTTCGATCTCGATGGCGTGCTCGCCGATTCCGAGCCGTGGTGGAATGAGATCGACAAGAAATTGCTCGCCGAATACGGCGTCACCTACCGCGGCGAATACCATCGGAACGTGCTCGGGGTGAGCTACCGACTCGCGGTCGAGTTCTACAAAAAGGCGTTTGGCCTCTCCGTACCTACTGAGGAGTTGATGCGGCGACGCGCAGAGATCGCGATCGACTTCTTCGCCAATCGCGTCGGCCTCTTTCCTTCGGCAAAAGAGGTTCTCCAAAAGCTGCGCCAAATGTACTTGCGCCTCGCCGTTGCTACGAGCTCCGTGAGCGCGTCTGCCCGACCGTTTTTAGATCGACATCAGCTGACGGCGTTCTTCGATGTAATCGTCACCGGTGACGAGATCGAACGCGGTAAACCGCACCCCGATATTTACCTCCGCGCCGCGGAGAAACTCGGTCTCGTCGCCGACGAATGCCTCGTCATCGAGGACGCGTTTTCCGGTATCGCCGCCGCCAAAGCCGCGAAAATGCGCGTCGCTGCCATTCCCGACACCCGCTTTGTCGATCCGCGCGCGTTCGAGAAAGAAGCGGCTTACGTACTCGGCAGCCTTTCAGAAATCCCAGCACTCGTCCGCCGCATTGGCGCTGCGGAGTAAAACTACTACTACGACGGCAACGGAAATCTGCGGGTAAGCTCGCGAACTTTTTCGCGCACGCGATTGAGTGCGGCCTCGTCGGTGCGGTTTTGCAGCGCTTCGGCGATGAGATCGGCAATCTCCAGCATTTCCTCTTCTTTCATTCCCCGCGTCGTCACTGCTGGGGTGCCGACGCGGATGCCGCCGGGTTTGAAGATTGGGTAAGTATCGAACGGAATGCCATTTTTGTTCACGGTGATGCCGGCACGATCGAGAACTTCCTGAGCTTCTTTCCCGTTTATTTCCTTTGGGCGAAGATCGACAAGCATCAAATGGTTGTCAGTGCCGCCGGAGACGATGCGATAACCGTGCTTGGCCAAACCGGCGGCGAGCGCTTTCGCGTTAAGGACTACCTGTCGCTGATATTCATGGAATTGCGGCTGGAGCGCTTCGTGAAAACAAACCGCTTTGGCTGCGATGACGTGCATGAGCGGTCCGCCTTGGACTCCAGGAAAAACAGTGGCGTCGATTTGCTTCGCGAATTGTTGCTGGCACATGACAATACCGCCGCGCGGGCCGCGCAGACTTTTGTGTGTCGTCGTCGTGATAAACTGCGCGTGCGGAATCGGACTGGGATGCTGACCACCGGCAACAAGCCCGGCGATGTGCGCCATGTCGATGAACAAAATCGCGCCGACCGAATCAGCGATTTGGCGCAGGCGCGGGAAATCGATGATGCGCGGATAAGCCGACGCGCCCGCAGTGATCATCGTTGGCTTCACTTCCTCGGCTTGTTTCTGCAACGCGTCGTAATCGATTTGCTCGGTCTTCTCGCTCACGCCGTACTGCGATACCGCGTAGAATTTGCCGGAGAAATTCGCCGGATGTCCGTGCGTGAGATGGCCGCCGTGCGCGAGATTCATTGCGAGAATCTTGTCGCCCGGTTTCAGCATCGAGAAATAAACGGCCATGTTCGCCTGCGCGCCGCTGTGGGGCTGGACGTTGACGTGTTCGCAATTGAACAATCGCTTCGCGCGATCGATTGCCAGTTGCTCGGCAGTATCGACATTCTCGCAGCCGCCGTACCAGCGCTTTCGTGGATAACCTTCGGCGTATTTGTTGGTGAGAACGCTGCCTTGAGCTTCCATCACCGCACGGCTGGTAAAATTTTCGGAGGCAATCAATTCGATGTTTTCCCGCTGACGTTTTTCCTCCGCCATGACCGCGTCGAAAATTTCTGGATCTGTGCGCCGCAATGCTTCGCCGTAAATGCGAGACGACGATGTCAATCTTTCCGGTTCCATGGGATGAGAAATATCACCGCCAACATAAACATCGCCAGTGCGAGCTGCACCTGGCGGGACGAGGGCGCTTTGTTCGACAAATGCGAGCACGCTGGACAGCGCGTTCTTTATGATCCGTGCGCAATCCTCATACACTTCGCGGCCGAGCCCGATCGGGTCGGGCACGTCGCGCCACACCGTTGTGCCTGGCTCTTCGAATTCCCGGAGCAAAAACGATTTTTCAGCGCCATGAGGAAAGAGCGTTTGAATCGTCTCGAGGTGCGCGCCCGTCATTGCAAAAATATGCGTGGCGCGATCGACCAGCGCCGCCGTGAGCGGCTGACTGCGCAGGTCGCCGATGTCTACGCCTTCTTCCGCGCAAACTTGCACCGCGTATAGACTTGGCGGCTGGCCGCGCACTGCATGGACACCGGCCGAAACAACTTCGATGTCCTTACGATTGCCAATCAGACGACGAAAAAACCCTTCCGCGATCGGGCTTCGACAAATATTACCTGTGCAGACAAAGAGGACGCTTTTCACGGTTCGCACGGCGCGAGCGAGCGCCAGTCCAACCTAGAAGCGAACGGGTCTAAGTCAATTCAGGCCGCCCTGGCGGTTCTTGCTCATGCTTGGGCTGTAGCGTGCGCTGTCCTCAGCGCAACGTTTTTGGAGTTCTAATGGAAATTCGCTGAGGATAGCGGACACTACAACGCTCTGGCCGCGCGGATTCCGCCGTGCGCACGCGTTATCCCGTTGCTTTCGCAGCAGTGTGAGTTGCCCGAGGATTCTTCGGTCGAGCTTTACCCGCGAGGTATTTGCAGTCTGAACTTGTGCCAAAGATAAAGGACTAAAATCGCTCCGAGAATGGAAACGATTAAGCCGCCTGGATGAAATCGGCCTCCAGCGCTTGGCGGGTAAAACAGATGCGTTACCGCTCCGCCGATAATCGAGCCGACAATGCCAAGCACCACTGTCCACGTGATTGACAGATGTGTATGCATCAGCGCTTTCGCGACACAGCCCGCAAGGAAACCGACAATGATATACCAGATAAGGTGAAGCATAATTCCTCCTGATGAAACGCGAGATTCGAGATTGAAGGGGCAGCAATAGCAGACTAGAGCGCTCGACGCCATGTGAAATTTGTTTTCTCCGTCCGTCGCGCGCCGTGAGGCCGCATTCTGTCGGGGAATCTACAAGCTTCTGAGACAGCGGACACTACAGCGCGCACACAATTCGAACTTCTCGGCAATGTGAATTGCCGCTATTCTGGTGAGCGTTCCGTTGCTTTCCCGCAAATGACTATCGACACACTGCGTCAGGTGCCCTTGTTTGAATCCCTCGACGACGAGGCGGCCGACGAATTGTGCCACCTGCTGGAGAGCCTCGATTGCAAAGCCGGCGCATTCTTGTTTCGCGCGGGTGACGAGGGCAACGCTATGTACATAATTGAACGGGGAAAGGTTCGAATTTGCGTTCACACCGTGGATGGACGCGAGGTGACTCTGACTGAATTGGACCGCGGCGATTTCTTCGGTGAAATGGCTTTGCTCGTCGACGGGCAACGCCGCTCGGCGGACGCCAGGGTGGCCGAGGACGCGCGGCTCGCTGTGCTCTCGCGCGACCATTTCCTTTCCTTTATGCGGAGCAATCCAAATGTCGCACTGGAAATGCTGACCGCGCTGGCCAACCGGTTGCGGCGCACCGATGAACTTTTGCGCCATACTGCCACCCGCAATGTTAATGTCGAAGAAGAGGCGCAGCTTACACTCGCGGATCGCGTCGCGGACGTGACTGCAGAATTTGGTGGCAGTTGGAAATTCATTTTTAGCGCGATCGGGTTTCTTATCTTGTGGGTCGCGACCAACACACTGCTGCTCTGGCAAAGACCGTTCGACAAGTACCCTTTCATTCTGCTCAACCTTGTGCTCAACATGATCTTCGCATTGCAGGCGCCCATCATCATGATGTCGCAAAACCGGCAGAGCCATAAAGATCGGCTGCGTGCGGATCTCGATTACCAGCTGAATTTGAAAAACGAGCTGGCGTTGCAGGAGATTGTTGAGCGCCTGAAAACGCTCGAGCGTGAATCCGTGCAGCTGGCATCGGATAAACGCTCAGAATGAGTGAGGAGCTTGAGTTTTAAGGTTAAACGAGGTGCACCGGCGCTTTTAGGACTTAATACTTAACAGGTAAAGCATTTCTTATTTCCTGAAAGGTTGCCGCACTCATCAGCTTGATTATCCTTGTTCTCCTATGAAAAAGCTGGCAACCACCGTGCTTCTCATTCCAGCGCTTATCGTTGTACTCTCTGGCTGTGCTTCTGGTCCGAGTCCGGAGCAGCAGACGCGCGAGGCGCAGCAGCAGGGAGAAGCCGAACGCCAGCAGGCGGAGTTTCGTAAGGGCCTGCCCCCGGTAAGCAATCCTGGCCAGGGCTGGTAAGGGGACAAATGACGAAATCCGAATGACGAAGGACAAAGGAATGACGGAATGACAAAGGTCAAAGGCGTGCGAGAGCATTAAGGGCCTGGCTATTTAAGATTCGAGCTTTTTTCGTCATTCGACATTCGTGCTTCGTCATTCAAAATGAGCCATGCGTTCGCAATGGAAGCGAATCCGGTATCGCCTGGAGTGGGTAGGGCTTCTCCTTGCCACAAAGCTGATCCCATTGTGTTCGCGAAGGGCTTGCCATCACCTTGCTCGGACAGCGGGAGCGTTACTTAGCTTTCTTGATCGGCATCGGTATCGCGTCGCGCTAAGCAATCTGGAGGTCGCGTTTGGCGATCGATTCACTCCTCACGAGCGGCGCAAGATCGCGCGGGAATCATTTCAACATTTCGCGCGGACTATGGTCGATCTGCTGTGGAGCCCGCGCGTGACACGGAAAAATTTCGCGCGGTACATCGAGTGGGAGAATTTCGAGGAAACCGCGCGCGATACAGGGCCAGAGCGCAGTCTGATCATCGCCTGCTATCACTACAGTAACTTTGAATGGCTCAGTCTCGCCTGTGGTTTCCTGGATCTGAAAGGCACGATCATCTCGCAGGAATTCAAAAACTCATTGCTCGATCCGATTTTCAAAAAGTTGCGCGAGCAATCGGGTCACGAGCTGGTTCCGCGCGAGCGTGGCATCATCCGGCTTTACAAGATACTCCGACGAAAGGGGCGCACCGCGCTGCTGGTCGACCTTACAGTGCCGCCGACCCAGGGCGCGGTCGCGATTGATTGTTTTGGATTAAAAACAAGCGTGACTTTCGCGCATGCGTGGCTGAATGAACAGACTGGTGTCCCGATCATTCCGGCGCACTGCGAGCCGCTACTCGATGGACGTTACCGACTCATCTTCCATCCAAAAATAGAGCGCACCGCTGAGATAACTCATCAGCAAATCGCACAGGCATGCTGGAATTCGTTTGAACCTTATGTGCGTAAGAATCCGGCGCCCTGGCTTTGGATGTATAAGCACTGGCGCTACCTTCCCGCAAACCCCGACCGGCCTTATCCCTTCTACGCAAATTTTTACCGACCCTTCGAAGACCTGCTGCAACAGGACGAATCGCTCGAACCAAAAATAAAAAGCCGCCACGCTGATAGAGCGTGACGGCTCTTTATGTTGTAGCCGAGATCGCCGATCTCGGTCCGCGGTCAACGACCGCGGCTACAGAATCACGGTTTGTTCACGACTACTTGCGGCGCCGGCTCATTCACTGCGAGCTGGGCGCTCACTTTTTGGATTTGAGCGGCCTGCTGTTTGAGCTGCGCGCTTAGCACTTCCATTCCTTTCTGCTGCTGGGCAATGATCGCTTCCTGTCTTGCAATCGCCGTCTTTAGTTGGCTGACGGTGCCTTTCTGCTCTTGGATTTCGCGAGCT
>Ga0209377_1003221_pt1 | contig 10566 bp, 12 predicted proteins | sample GraSoiAngelo_141_FD_185898 | JGI IMG/M metagenome (GOLD analysis project Ga0209377, IMG submission 185898) | Grasslands soil microbial communities from the Angelo Coastal Reserve, California, USA - 14_0929_12_40cm (SPAdes) (version 2) | ecosystem: Environmental > Terrestrial > Soil > Grasslands ...
GAGCGGATCCACATCCTCCAGACACTGGAACGTTTCGGCGGCAACCACTCCAGCGCCGCCGAGGCGCTGGGGATCGGCCGCACGACGCTGTGGCGCAAGCTAAAGGAGTACGGGATCGAGCGCTGACGGAAACCTCACAACTAATGAATATCTGCGTAAGCAATGTCCTACCTTAGACATGAAAAGGTAGGGCCGAGTGGCGGAAGAAGCTCCGCAGCAACAGCGGACGCCGGGCCAGGCGTCGCCGCTCGCGACCCACGTGGTGGTGGATGTCCTCGACGGAACGAGACATCACGGCTCAGGGCTTTTCTCTCCTCCAAATCCTCGTCGAGGTCACCGTCATCGTTCCCCATCGCCCACCCACGATCAGCTTGCCTCATTGGGTGATATCGAACGCATCCACCACGACGTATGCCCCGCTCGAGGCGGGGTTCTGCTGGCCGGTCACTTCGATCGTCAGAGTGTGGCCCGTGGCCGCCAGGCTCGTTGCTCTGAAGACGACCGTCGACGCCCTCGGAGCGTCGCGCCCGCGCCGGCCGCCCTCCAGTCGACGATGCCGACGGTGTCGCCCTTCCGGAATCGTTGCCCTCAGGGGCAGGCTGACCCACGGGCCGCGAGGCCGGCGGGCCGACGTGCACCACTGAAGTTCACGGCGTTTGCCGGGGTCGAATCACTCAAGATCACACATGCGCGCAGTGCGCCGGGAGCAGGATCGACAGCGATGCAACGAAACGCATTGCGGGCCTCCTCGTCGCGCTCAGGTGGATGAAGTCCGCCGCATCCTCAAGCCGAAGGATCTCCGCGTTTTTGGGCGCTTCCTTCCTTCATCGGCTGGTTCGGCGCCACAGCCCCCTTTCGCAACCCTCGGCCCAGTCGTGGATGATCCCCCAGGCGCCGTCGAGGACCGCTGCCTCTCGAGGGCCGATGCGGATGTGATCATGGACGTACGCGTTCCGGAGGGCTCGAACCGTGTGCATCATGTTCGCCTGGTGCATGGGAATCGCGCCGCGATCGGACAATTCCGCAATGAGCGCCGCCAGGCCGTCAGGCTTCTGTCCAGAGCCGCGCTTCTCCCAGAGTCCCGTGCAGAACCTGTCGAGCTGATTGCGCATCTCTTCGGGCGACGGTGAGTGCGAGACGTCGGCCGCAGAAGGTCTCGGCTTCCGCCGCTGGTGCGATGTGTTGGCAAGGACGCTGACCGTTTTGGCGGCACCGCAGACACCGCACGTCGTCTCTCCACGCGTGATCGTCCCTGCGTCCTCGAGCCGGCGGCAGATCTGGTTCACCTGTTGGCGCGCCGCCACCCTACTACGTCGCGAGAGACATGTGTCGCAGCACCCGCCGCCAACTTTCTCGAGAGCCTTGAGAATTCTCTCGGCGTTCGTCATCTGCTCGGCCACGCCTCGTGCGCCCAACGGCCACGCTCGGCGGCTCGCCGGAGGCGGGTCCGCTCCAGTGCGGTTCGGCGTCACTGGCCGCCGCGCCTCGAGGCAACGACCACCACACCGAGGGCAAGACCGGCAGGTAGTGCTTGCGTGAGCAGGATCGACGCCTTTGCCGTCAGGCCACCGAATACGCCGGCGACTCCGACGCAGCCGAGAAAGAAGATCTTCAGCTCCCGCCGATCTGCCCACAGAAGCCCAGCTGCCAGGAAGCCGTTGTAGAGGCCCTGATTCGCCGCAAGTGCAGCCGAGCTGGCGGATACCTCGGGCGTCATTCCAAAGATCCTGCGACCGACCGGGTGGTCCCAGAAGAACATCTCGAGGACCAGGAATCCGATATGGCTCAGAGCTACGAGCCCCGTCAGAACATTCGCGAGGGCTTTCACGTTGGCTTCCTCTGTGATGCCGAACGGGCCATCAGCCGCGCGCGGTGCATGGGGCATTATCCCAGACGCGACGATGCTTGCTGCTGTGGTAAGAAAGGGCCCGTGAGACGCACATTCCTCGGCGCGGTCGTCGGCGGCGCCGCGGCGTTGGCCGTCCCCCGCCTGAGCCGCGCCGCCCAGACTCGGGACTTCGCGCTGGATCGCCCAGGCGTCGTCCTCGGTGATGGACACCTTGCTGCCAGTGCCGAGGCGCACTCCTCCGGAGGTGACCGTGCCGGCGAGGACGATAATCAGGTTTGAGCCCAGGCTCTGGATCTCCTCGGCGACTCGCGCCTGGGCCCCGGCTCCCACACCCACCATGGTGATGACGCCGCCGCTCGAGGTCCTGCTTCTCTTCCTCGAGGCGCTGGACCTCGGCGCGCAGCCGTCGGAGTTCGACGCGGAGCGCGTCGTCGCCCGCCAGCCGTTCTTGTCACCGGTCAGAGACAGGCCGGTAAGCGCGAGCCCCTCCCTGGTGATGGAGCGGATGAGGTGATGGATGCGGAGCCAGGGGGTGCCAGAAGCGGTCGGAGCGTCAGAAGACGTAATCGAGGCCGATGAGGAGCGGAACGAACTCAGAGTCGAAGTGGGGCCCGAACAAGGCGCGACCTGGATTCGAGCCGCGGCTGCCAGAGACCTCAGTGCTAATCCCCCGTCCTGCCTTCGGGTCCATGTCGTGAGTGAGCAGATAGCGGACCTCGGCTCGGACGCGGACGTGCGACGTCACTGGGAAGGCCACCCCGACGAGCGCGCCGACCCCGGCCACGACAGCGGTCTGGCCCGGATTCACGCCGATCACGACCGGGCCGCCCCCCACCCCGCCGTAGGCGAACGTCCGACCGGACTCATCCAAGAAGACCCGCCCCATGAGGCTCGTCAGCATCGCGCCGCGGTCTTGGCTCACCTGCAGCGTCTTCAAAGATCCTGGGAGCCTTGCCGGCGCCGAGGTTCTCCAGTAGAGCCCATCGAGTTGAAGCCCGAAGTGGCCCAACCAGAGGGTGCCTGTCATACCGCCGACGGGCCCGACCGCCGCGCTCACGTCCCTCGACTCCACGCCCTCTCCGCGATTGACGAGCGTGACATCCTGATCGCCGCTGAGTGTCAGGCCTCCGGTGAGCCCGACGCTCGGCTCAGCGCAAACTGGTATCGTCCAGCCGACCGCAAGTGCCACTGGAAGTGCCAAGGAAATCACACGCGCGAAGGCACGCCTTCCGTTCTTGCTCTTCAGTTGTTCGCCGCGTTCATTGCGGCGCTGCTCGGCGTCGGGGCCAGCGGCATGACCGTCGAGAATCCGGGGAAGCTCACGAGGACCAAGAGATCCAGGGTAGCCTATCGGCCCCCGGATCGAATTACTTTGCCTGACAGACTGGTGAGCAGTACGGCGACGATCGCGCCCAGCCTTCACGACGCCTCCCCAATCCTGCACCGCAACGCCCCACCCGTACGTGAGGAAGTCACCGAGGGCGAGGAGCCGAGTCACGCCCGCCACCCTTGGGCGAAGCTCCCGGTCGCGAAGGCCGAGGCTGTTCCGCACCCTGCCGTCCCACCGAACGGGCAGGCAAGCCCGATGCCCGACTCTCGGTTTTACGTCAGCGGCGGTCTACCTTCTCGAAGCCCTTTGAGGTCTCACAGAGACCGAGGTTGGCGCGCCAGACGCCGCGGTTGCGCTCGCACTGCGCCTTGCCGGCGAACGTCGGGGATCCTCACACGCTCGCGGCTCTCGCGCACCGCCAAGTCGGGCAACCCGACCGTCGTCACGGCTGAATCAGTATCCCGCCAGGAGCTACCTGATCACCGTCCCGGTTGGCGGGACGGCGTGAGTCCGTGGCAGACCGTCGATGCCGAGGCCCGGGCGTCGGCACCGCCGTTGTAGGCGAGGTGTAAAATCGCCTCAGGCTGTAGAGCGATGGGCCTTTGCGCAGCGTGCGGTGTCCGAATCCCTGGGGACGGCACGTTGTGCGCCCATCACGTGCCGGGCAGCGGCAACCACTGGGCTGAGAACAACAGGCTCATGTGCGATCTGCTGCACCGCGGCCGTGTTCCGTCCCGACTGCCGCCCGCTGAGCGCGAGGAAAAGTTCTTCGACGCTGAGGTTGTTGTTGAGGTTGCTTGACCGTTCCTTCATCGTTGGTGGCTGAAGATGACCTGCGAAGACTACGACGAGAGAAACGGACCCGGCATCGTCGAAAAGGCAGCGCTCCTGATCGCTCCACTTCTCGCTTCACGTCCGATCCGCGCGCTGGCGCGGTTACTGCCCCGAGACGTGAGGAAGGCGATCGTCACCGTACTGCTGACGGTGGCCAACGTCCTCCGCAGGTAGATCAGGAGACGACTGGCAGCACTTCAATCAGCTGAACCGGCCGCTGCCGGGTGCGCGCAGGATGCAACCGCGTCGCGTCCTTGAACGAAGGAGCCTGGGCGTCCGGCGTGTGCAGTGCCCGCCACGCGCCTTCCTGCACGGCCGGGCGCAGGCCGGCGTTACGCGACGCGTGCCGTTGTCGGAACGACGGAAAGACGCTCTTCGATCTGGACGTCCGAGCGAACACGCGCAGCCTCGTCACGCACAATGCGGAGAACCGCGTCCTTCGCCTCGGGAGTCGGCACTCGTCCCATCATCTCGATGGTCGCCGGCGTGCCCTTCCACATTGGGACGTGGACCGTCGGCGTCAACGGCAGGCCGGCGAGTGATGGCTCACGCAAGAGCGCGTCGGAGAGCTGGGCCTGGAGCTGCACCGCTTCCGACTCCCGCTTCTGCTTGAGATCGAACACCTTCACCACGACACCGATGATCACGAGCAGGCCCACGACCAGCCCGATCGCGGCGATCGCGGCGCCTCCGCCTTCGGCTGCCGGCTGCGGCGTCGCCGGCGGCATCACCGGGTTCGGCGTGGTCTGGGCCCATGCGTGACTGTTCACCACCCACCATGCGATGGCGACCAGCAGCGCCGACCTGAACGTCCCCGTTCGCGCTGAGTTCATTGGCGCACCTCCCATCGGCCCATGCCAGGCTCGTCCAGGACTCTGACAATCGGTCGCCTCCGCCGCGGTCATGCCGCTCTTCCGGCGAACCCGTTTGGCGGCCGGCCCGACGCCCTTCCTCGACGAACGCAGGCAGTCCGCGATCTACAGGGCGCGGACGACGTTTTGCTCGACGAGTAGGATGTCACCCCGCGCGTGGATCGCGCCGACGACCTCCGGAACATCTGATCGACGACCGAGCGACTGCTCGTCGAGGAGGAGCCGACGCGGCCGCGCCATCAAGGCTTACATCATGGCACGCCGAAGAGCTTGGCCGACTCGTTGAGCCGGCGCTAAACTTCGTCGGGGTGCAGAGACGCGCCCATGACAAGGAGCCGCGCATGACGCGAGGGGAAACAGCCTCCCGGTGGATGCTGGTTGCTGGATTGACTGTCGCGCTCACTGCCTCTAGCGGCAGAGGATATGCCGAGGCGGCTGAGCCGACTCCGGGCGCGTGGACGGGCGGTGCGGCGCTCGGGTTCCTGGGCAACACCGACGACCGAACCGCGTTCGCCATGAACTTGAACGTCGAGAGGTTCCTCAACCGTAGCTTCTCGGTCGGGCCCTTGCTGCAGTTCGGCGTCACCGGCAATCTGACCCAGATCGGGGTGTCCGGTCAGGTGAAGTACTGGCTGAATCTTTCCAAGGCCCTCAAGCTGACGGCTCAAGGCGGTCTCGGATTCATGCACACCGACGTTCCTGGAAGCGGCACGTCATTACTGGTCCCCCTCGGTGTGGGCTTCGACTACGCGCTGAACCGGAACGTCAGCGCGACGGCGACCTTCGACGGGCATCCCCGGCGCGACCGGCATGCTGCTCCGGGAGGTCAGCCAGCTACGCAGGCGCTGGCTTCGGTGTCGGCGCCGGGGAGCCGCAGTAGGCAGGGAAGATGTGGCGCATCGGTTACCCACGCCGGCAGAGATCGCAAGGATGACGCTGATCGAAGCGTTGCGCAAGTTCGGCTGCGTCGAGGGCGGGACGGTCAGGCTCGAAGTTCGCTCGGCCCAGAATGATCTCGACAGCCTCCAGCAGCCTGCCGGGTCACCGGGGCAGGTTCGCGGGGCATGTGATGAGCGCGACCAGACGCCTCACCGTTGATCTGGGCACCATCATGGCCGTGATGCCGGGATTGCAGTGCCCAGGAAGCCCCAAGAGCAAGCGACGGCCGTTGTCGTCAAGGCGTTGGAGTTCGACGAACTCCTGCATGGAGACGTCGAGCGTCAGAAGACCGTCTGAGTAACGAGCGCTCTTGAGCCGCTCCGCCAGCCCTGGCTGGCCACTGCTGGCGGTGATCTCAAAGGGCGAGTCATCGGCACCAGTCGCTTCGCCATTCTTGCCGGACTGCTCTTCAAGGACTAGCTCGAGGGCCTGATCTATCTGGCGCTGATGCCCTGACTCACCGAAGGCGAACGCGACCCCGGCGGCGACGATCACGAGGAGGCCGAAGAGCGCGCCCAGATGAACCGGAGAGGGACGGCGTCGCGGGACGCACTTTTTCCGGTGGCAGCGATCGCAGTGCCCATTCCCCTTGTCGAGGCGCCACATGGTGGTGCCACGGCAGCGCCGGCACGCCGCGACCGTGTGAATGACGAGCATCGTTCATTTCCCTTCCGCGGCACGTCGGTTCGCAGCGCTGGACCGTCGTCGGGGGCGCGGCGCGCGGCCTGCGTCGTTCAGGGTGCGATGGAGCAGCTCGCACCAGAGGCGATTGGTCTCGGCCTCGGCCTCGGGCAGAGCACTCAGACCGTCTCGGCCGAGCGTCGTTCGTCGATCGTCCATGCCGTCGGACCGCGGTCGATGCTCGTTGCACCAATGGACGGTCAGGATTTCTCTCAGCGGGTCGCGCTCCAGGTCGCAGCCGGGACAGTACAAGGACGTCAGAAAAGCCGTGTGGGCGATTTCGTCCGCCGCATCAGGCGGCTGTGGGCTTGGTCTACGAGACAACGCGCAGCGCCATCGCGAACACCAGCGCTAGGAACACGGCGAGCCCTGCTGGAATGAGGTTCTCCTCTTTCATCGCTCCGTACCGTCCCTCCCAGAGCGAGCCGCCAGCCGATACCCGACCATCGACGATACGACCAGCACTGCCAACGCGATTCCGAGGTACCGTTTCATAGCGACAACCATCCTTTCCTCGGTCGAATGCCCGCGCGTGAGCACGTCAAGACTTCGTGGCCGGTGATTCCTCACTCACCTCCCCTCTGCACGTAGTTCTTCACAAACTCCTCAGCGTTCTCTTCCAGGATGTCGTCGATCTCGTCGAGGAGCTTGTCGATGTCTTCCTTGATCTTCGTGCCCTTCTTGGCGAGCTCCGCACTGCCGCTACCGCCTTCGCCCCCCTCGGCGGGTTTGCTGGGCCGCGTTTCCTTGTTCTTCTGTTGCTCAGGCATATGACTCTCCGTGCCGAGCGCATTCAGTTGGACCCGCGAAAGACAGCGTCACCGCCTCCGGCGAACGATTCCATCGCATCTCCGCTTCGCCTTACCGAGCCCGTATGTCGTCACCGGCACCGCGACGACAAATCGACCTCCACCTTCCTCCACGCGGACCACCTTGCCCACACCGGCAATCCGCCACGATGTAACCAGCAAAGTCGCGGAACAGCCGGCGTACCCGAACCAAGGGCTAATCATCATGCTCATGCTGGGGAATGCCGGCAGCGAACCAAGCCCGACCGTTCGCGTTACGGATGAGGAGAACCGGACTGGCGCATCCATTTGGCGCCGGTGACAGGTGGTCGTCGATCCTGAAATCGCCATTTGCCGCCAGCGGGACGGCGGTGTCCGTGTTCCGCTCTACAAAGGGAGACGCGGCTTCACAAATCAGCGTGGCGAAGACCCTCGCCCCAGCGTTCGTGCTGATGCCGTTGCCCCCGGCCAAAAGCAGGCCCTTGCCTTCGACCTTAATGTGCCCGTCCGTCTTAACGTCGGCCCTCAGATCGGCGATCACCCAGAGCTGGCCCGCAGGGTTGACGCCGCGGACCACGTTCCTGGTGACGTTGGGAAAGCTTCCATCGGCGTTCGCGGCTCCCGAAACGTTCGAGACCGGGTGGACACCGATCCCGCCCTCGAATCTGACCAGAGAGTTCCCGGAGTCCTTAGAATCCTTCGCTACTAGGGCGACGGGAAGGAGAACAACTACCAGAGTGGCAAGCACGATGGCTTTCTTCATGTCTGGGCCTCCGACATCGGGTTGAACAAATTGACGGCGACCCGAGCGTAGGTGGCCTGAGCGAAAACCTACGCCTCAGGGTGTCTTGTGGACCATCGGAGTCAGACCGATAACGGCGTAGGAGCTCGGCGGATGATCGCATCGGAATTCGTCCGGCAGGCGACCGCGACATGTCACGGGCCCGCAGCGCGGGTCGATACCACTCCCGCTCGGCGGCCTCGACGGCGCCCGTCCGGAAATTGTTTTGTAATTTTCGTTCGTCGGGTGAGGCTCCTCCTGGCTCACGCTTGACGTGGTCGTGCTCGGGATGTTTTAAGGAACTTTCAGCTGCATGTTTTAGTCGCGCCGAGGTTGCAGGGGGCTGCTGATCTGTAACTGCATAAGAGACTTGGCGAAAACGTGATCGCGACTCAAACACGGGTTCGAAATACCGCCGGCTGACTTTTTTAATAGTCGAGCAGGAACTCGAACGCCAGCGGTCGCTTCCACAATTCAAAGCGGGCCCCCGCAACCAGTTGCGGGTTCCGACTCATCCTGATCGCTCGTTCCGGCCGATCGTGATCGCTCCTTCCGCTCGATCCTGATCACCGATTCCGGCGCATCGTGATCACCCATTCCGGGGATCGTGATCGCCGATTCCGACCCTGATCGCTCGTCGGTAGCCAGACGTGCCCGGTAGGGTGCCCTCGCGGAGGAGGGACCCCACCGACATGACCGAGAGGCTACTGATGAGACAGGTGCGAGAGATTCTGCGGCTGAAGTACGAGCAGGGCCTGCCCCACCGGGCGATCGCCCGCGCGTGCGGCGTGGGCCTGGGGACGGTGTCGGAGTACTGCCGCCGGGCTCAGCGCGCGGCGCTGACATGGCCGCTACCCGCCGACCTCGACGACGCGCAGCTGGAGGCTCGGCTGTTCCGGCGGATCGGAGACGTCGTCGGCGTGCCGCGGCCGTTGCCGGACATGGCGTGGATCCACCAGGAGCTCAAACGGCCCGGCGTGACCCTGCAGCGGCTGCACCTCGAGTACCTGGCGCGGGAGCCCGACGGGTATCGCTACAGCCAGTTCTGCCGGCACTATCACGACTGGGCGCGGACCCTGGCGCCCACGATGCGCCAGATCCACCGCGCCGGCGAGAAGGCCTTCGTGGACTTCTCGGGCAAGCGGCCGGTGATCTACGACGTCACGACGGGCGAGGTCCGGCCCGTGGAATTGTTCGTCGGCGCGCTCGGCGCGAGCAGCTACGTGTATGCCGAAGCCTGTCCGTCCCAGGATCTCGCCGCGTGGATCACTGCCCACGTGCGGATGGTCGAGTTCTTCGGTGGCGCGCCGGCGATCTTCGTGCCCGATAACCTCCGCAGCGGCGTCACCCAGGCATGCCGCTACGAACCCAGCCTCAATCGCACCTATCTCGAGTTCGCCCAGCATTACGGCGCGGCCGTGGTGCCCGCGCGCGCCGGCCACCCGCGCGACAAAGCCGTCGTCGAGGCGAACGTGCTCGTCGCGCAACGCTGGATCCTGGCCGTGCTGCGCCACCGCCGCTTCTTCAGCCTCGCGGAGCTGAACGCCGCGGTTCGCGAGTTGCTCACGCCGCTCAACGCGCGCCCGATGCGGAAGCTCGGCGTCTCCCGCCGCGCGTTGTTCGAGCAACTCGATCGTCCGCTGCTCCGCCCACTCCCGGCCAGTCGGTATGAATTCGCCGAGTGGCGCGACGCCGGCGTGAACATCGACTACCACGTCCTCGTCGAGCACAACTACTACAGCGTCCCCTACCAGCTCGTGCATCAACGGGTCGAGGTCCGCCTCGCCGCCACCACGGTCGAACTGTTTCTCAAAGGCCGGCGCATCGCCTCGCATCGCCGACGCGGGGGCCGCGGCCAGTACGCCACCGAGCCCGCCCACATGCCGCACGCGCATCGGGCGCACGCCGAGTGGACGCCCTCGCGCCTCATCAGCTGGGCGGAGACGACGGGCCCCGCCACCGCCGCGCTCGTCGCCGCGCTGCTGGCGAGCAAGCCGCATCCCGAGCAGGGCTATCGCGCGTGTCTGGGCCTCATGCGCTTGAGCAAGACCCACGGCCCCGCGCGCATGGACGCCGCCTGTGCGCGGGCCCTGCACCTCGGCGCGCCCAGCTACCGCACCGTGCAGAACATCTTGGCGAGCGGCGCCGACCGGATCGCCCTGCCCGACGCCTCCGCGCCCCCGCCGCGCTCGCCCAGCCACCCCAACATTCGCGGCCGTGCCTATTACACCGGAGAGGAGACGACGCCATGCTTGCTCACGCCACCGTCGACAAACTAACCGCCCTGCGGCTCCCGGCCCTGGCCGAGGCCCTCCACCGTCAACTCGGCAATCCCGAGTTTGCCGAGCTCAGTTTCGAGGATCGTCTCGGCCTGCTCGTCGATGCCGAGTGGACGCATCGCGAGCAACGCAAACTCCGACGGCGACTGCGGGCCGCCAACCTGCGCCGCCAAGCGTCGCTCGAAGACATCGACTGGCACAGCCCGCGGCGGG
>Ga0209377_1003223_pt1 | contig 10565 bp, 10 predicted proteins | sample GraSoiAngelo_141_FD_185898 | JGI IMG/M metagenome (GOLD analysis project Ga0209377, IMG submission 185898) | Grasslands soil microbial communities from the Angelo Coastal Reserve, California, USA - 14_0929_12_40cm (SPAdes) (version 2) | ecosystem: Environmental > Terrestrial > Soil > Grasslands ...
GTTGAGCTTCCAAATCGCCAGCATTCGGACGTTGAATAACAAGCTGCACGGCCTTCGCCTTTTTGCGGGTGTGGAATGCGACATTCTGCGCGACGGTTCGCTTGATTTTCCAAACGAAGTCCTCGCAGAGCTCGATTACGTCGTTGCGTCCGTTCATTCCGTGTTCAATTTAAGTGAAATTGAGATGACCCGCCGCGTGATCCGGGCCATGGAGAATCCGTTCGTTACGATGCTGGCGCATCCAACTGGCCGATTGCTCCTGCGGCGAGATCCCTATCCAATTGATATTCCAAAAATCGTCGATGCGGCGGCGCGCACGGGGACATGGATTGAGCTCAACGCTGCGCCGAAGCGCCTCGATCTCGACTGGAGGTGGTGGCCACTTGCGAAACAAAAAGGTGTTAAATGTGTGATTAACCCGGACGCGCATCGCACTGAGCGATTGCAAGATTTGTGGTTCGGAATCGGGATCGCGCGCAAAGGCTGGCTGACCAAAGCGGACGTGATGAATTGCTTACCGCTTGTTAAGATCGAGGGCGCGCTCCGCGCAAAGCGGGAGTCGGTAGGGGGCGATCGCTGAGCGCACCGGAACTTTACGGATGCCGCGGCGGTTCGTCCCGACCACTTAGCACTTTTCTCGTTGCGGCATAAACATGGTGAGGCATTTGCAGGCCCCGCCGGCTTTGATGAATTCGCTCATCGGCAGTTCGTAGCAGCAGTAGCCGCGGTCTTGCAGCGTCGCGACGAGCCGCGGCGCGCCTTCGGGTAGGACGATATCTCGCTCGATGACGACCGCATTGCATGAAAAGTGCATTGCTTCCTCTGGCAAAACGTCGATCAAGCCAGTGACCTGTTCGCGAATTGCGCGCTGGCCGTATTCATCGAACGCGGACGGAAACCAAAACGCGGAGCCGTCCGGCAAGGGGCAAAAGCAGGTGTCGAGATGATAAAAGCGCGGATCGACCAATTCGACTGAGATTACGAGACAGCCAAGGATATCCGCCAGGGCGCGGTGAGATTGAATGTCGGAACGAAATTTGTAACCGCAGAAGAGCGCATCGCCGCCAAAAAGCGCGTCGCCTTCGCCCTCGAAATAAAGATTTTCCGGCAACCAATTCACGTCATAACCGCGTTGTTCCATCCATTTCGCGAAGAAGGGCTGCTCACCCGCGCGCTCTTTATGGCGAAAATTACTGGGGATGAATTTGCGACCAATCGTCAATCCGGCGTTTGCCGTGAAAACCATATCGGGAAGTCCGGGCTGGGGCGAAATCAAATGAACGTCGCAATCGAGATTTGAAAGTCGCGCATGCAATTCTTTCCACTGCTTTTGCACCAGGGCTGCGTCGGCGCCGTGGGCGCGGCTCATCCAGGGATTGATCTCGTACTCGATCCCGTAGTAATCGGGCGGACAGAGGAGCAGTTCGCGCATAAGGACTGTCAATTTACTCGCGAACGCGAGACTCACTAAGACAGTCGGCGAGCTCTCGCAGAAACGGTTCCACGTCTGTGACCAGACCGATTGATTGCAAGGGCTGGTGCTCGACCACGCGCTCCACGGCAGCCGGATCAATGTCGACGCATACGGTTTTTGCCGCAGGCGCGAGCATGCTAGCTACGGCAAGCGAATGTTGGACTGTCGCCAGCATCATCACATGAGTTACATCGGCGAGCTTTTGTCGCATGACTTTTTGAGCTTCGATAATGTCTGTCGTCACGCCAGGAATTGGTCCCTCGTCGCGAATCGCGCCTGTCAGCACGATGTCAACATCGTGGAGGACGCAGGCGTACATGACCCCGCGGGTGAGGATTTTTTTTCGCACGGCAGCAAAAATTCCGCCAGCCTCGCGAATTGTATTGATGGCGCGCAGATGGTTCTCGTGCCCCCCTCGCGTGAAGGCAAGATCGGGATTCATTCCCAATGAGGTTCCGAACAGAGTGTGTTCCACATCGTACGCGACAAATGAATTTCCGGCGAAAAGGCGATCGACATAACCCGCTTCAATGAGGCGCACCAAATGATCGGCGGCGCCGGTTCGTACGATTGCCGGGCCAGCGACGATCGCGATTTTCCTTTTCGCTGTTTGTGCACGCCGCAACTCCTCACCCAGTTCACGAATGATGGCCGATTTCGGTTCGTCGGCATCAACAACCGTATTGATGAATTGAAAGATTTCGGTGTGGGTGGTCGAACGCTGCACCGGTACGACGCGGACCCCTTGATGACCGACCACAATTTCGTTTCCCTTGTTAACATCGAAAAACTTGACCGCACGGGCGGATTCTTTTTTTCGATCAAGCGCAATCGCGCTGTTGATCATTGCAGGCCGCACCTCGATTTCCTTACCGTCGAAGCGGATAAACGTCTGTTGATTGGTTGTCACGTAGAAATCGCTGGGAAAGACTCCGTCCGCAGGCGCGCTAGCGAGTTGCACATTTGCACGCTCAATCACTTCGGCTCCGTGCTGGCGAAGACGCAGCACCAGTTCGTCAAGCGCTTCGCTTGTCTCAGCGGACACTTCAATCCGTGCGAAGCTCTGGTCCGCACGTCTTTCGCCAATCTTGATCTCCCCGATCTTGAAATTCGCGCCGTGAGTCAGAATCTGATCCAGAACCTTAGGCAAAATGAGAGAATCAATGATGTGCCCGCGTAACTCGATCGTTTCTGAAACCATTTGTAAAACTTAGCCGATCAGAGTGACGGCGCCAGTTGCGTAAGAAAGCGTATTCGCAATTTCCGATCTCATGGTTCAATTTCTCTTCCGATATGGAAAAACCCAGCGCGCGCGGTCCATCCCCCAGTCGTAAGGCGCATCGTGCGCTGGCCCAGGTTCTGAATCGGAAACCGAAACGACCGCCACCGCTGCCTGCGAAAAAAATTGCCAGAGTCGTAGACCGCGCTGCGCGCGGTTAAAACGGAATGGCCATGCAGCAGTATCTGCCAGCTCTAGCCACGAAGATCGCAAAGATGCTGTCGATCAAGCCCGAGTACCTGGTAACACAGCCTGCGGAGCTTCGAATTCTCCGAGAAATGTCCGAGGCGGAGGTCAGAGAGTTTGCAAGAAATCACGGCTGGCGTGTGATATCCCGCCTCGGGGGGCGGCAGATCGAATTTTACAACGATGCAAGCCTGCGCCCGCTGTAGCCGGGGTCGAATGAGCTAATCGCGATTAGACTGAAATCGATCGATTCCGTTACAACCGCCACTGGACAGCGCAAAGCTGTTAGCTTACCAATGCGCCAGCAGTAATTAAATGGAAGCAGCGAAAATTTATTTTATTGTTTTCGGCGTTCTAACGATTGCCGGCGGCGTTGTCGGTTACGTCAAGGCAGACAGTGTGGCATCGATCATTGCCGGGTCAATCACTGGGATACTGCTACTTGTAGCCGCGTTTCTTCTTCCCGAACGTCGCGCAATCGGTTTAGCAACTGCATTCATTATCTCGCTTTTGCTCGCTGCGCAGTTCGCTCCCAAATTCCTACGCACCGGAAGAGTGATGCCTGCAGGGATGATGTCGATCCTAAGTGTGATTGGGGTCATCGCGGCGATTGTCGCCTGGGTGAAAAAGTAATCGCGTGGGAAGAATTCGTCTGCGGACCTGGCGAAGCCTGGTGCTGGTGATATTCAGCGCGCTTTTCGCCGCGATCGTTTATCGCTGGATCTCACTGGAACGCCTGCAGCATGCTGCGCCACTGGAAGTCATCGCGACGCCGACGCCCAGCCCGACGCGGCCACCTCTCATCAGTGGGAAACTGGACACCGCAAAATTATTCAACGGGATCACACTTCATTCAACGGTGGAGACGATACCCGGCGCGGATGCAACCACCGAGCGCGCCGAGCCAGACAGCTATGTGCTCGACCTTAAATTGCAGGCACGGGTGCCTTCGCCAAATAAGACCATTGAAGATCTGGCCAAGGTCAGCCCCCAATTACCCACGCTGTTGCCCGGATTGACGACGATGCTACAGCCAAATCCGGTTTCGCCGCTCTACGCTCAGCTCTACGATGCGAAAGTCAGAATGCTACGCGAAAACCTCGCTCGCCTTGATGTACTTCTCTCGCGGCATAATTTTTTCGATTGCCAAACCGTCTTGCAGTTTCAGCATCCGCAAACGCACCGAAAAGCGCTCCTGCTCCAGGGAGATATGGATGTAGATGCTGACGGCTCCGATGCAGATCGGATGCCCATTAGCACGGGCACACCCACAAATTTCAAGCCGTCCACCAGTTATCGCTGGCCCAAGAAGACGCCCGAGCCTAATCCATACCTCGCAGCTACTGAAGACGGATTGAAGCGTGCGGAAGCTGAGTTTGCCCTTTCCACTACGAGTCCCGCCCGCAAACGTGATCTGCGCAACGTGATCGCGCAATTGCGCGCGGAAATCAGCACGTTAAAAAAATACAGTTTCCTGATCGGGGCGACCGACCCCTTTATTGTGGTGCCCGGTGCATTCATGCATGGCAGTGATCCGGTTAAACCCGGGGACTACGCGCTTGTCATTTTCGGCAACTCGATTTACCCGGCCCTCGTCGGTGATATAGGGCCTAACGACAAAGTCGGGGAGGCATCATTGCGTATTGCGAAAGAGATCAACACGCTTTCGACGCCGTACAATCGTCCGGTTAGCGATCTCAAGGTGACTTACATGATCTTTCCCGAAACCGCTGACAAACCATTTGGTCCTCCGGATTTGGAGAAGCTTCAAGCGCGCTGCGAGACGCTCGTCAAAGAAATCGGCGGCGCGAGCGTACCGCTGCATCACTGGGAAAATATCATTCCGCCTTCGCCCAGTCCAGTACAGAGTCCGCTGCCGTCGGCGAGTACAACAGCGTCTCCTCCAGCAGGTGTATCGGCGACAACTTCTGCGTCGCCATCGCCGACATTTGCGTTTCCCGTTCCGAGCCCAGCGGGGACTACCCCGACCGATTCGACGCATACGCCAACGAGGTCCCCCGCCGTAACGCGGAGCCCGATCAAGAAACGTAAGCCGTGAACGTCAAATACGGGGGTGCGCTGTCTAGCTTGCTCGCGGTGTCAACGGTACCTTGTACGAAATGATCATCCGTGATGCTGTTGAGGCTGATCTGCCGACCATAGTTGAGATTTACAACGCCACTGTGCCGACACGCATGGTGACAGCCGAACTCGAGCCAACGACCGTCGAAGCTCGGCTGCCGTGGTTCCGCGAGCATTCGTCAGAGCATTATCCTTTCTGGGTTGCGGAGTCGGAAGGTCGCGTGATTGCCTGGCTCGATTTCAAAAGGTTCCTACCGCGCTCTGCGTATCGTGGCACAGTCGAGATCAGTGTTTACGTCGATGAAGAATTTCGGCGTCGCGGTGTGGGACAGCGATTATTGGAACAGGCGATCGCACGCGCACCATCGCTGGGCATCACTGCCCTGGTCGGTCTCATTTTCGGGCATAACGAGCCGAGCTTGAAATTATTTCAATCTCTCGGCTTCGAACGCTGGGGATTTTTTCCTGGAGTCGCGCAACTCGATGGCGTCGAGCGCGATCTCGTGGTGATGGGCCAACATTGTCCACCGCGAGCCACCGCGATCGCGAGATCACTGGTTCAATCACGAATCAATAATCAGTTCAACGACAGTCAGAGCCTAATGTATTTGCTGATGCAATACCGGCACGAGCCGATTCATTCGAAGCTGCTGAAAATCCGCGACAAATATTCCATGTTGCATTTGGACGTGCTGATTCTCATTTATCATTTCGCAAAAATTTGCTCTGACAATATTCTCGAAATCGGCGCCTTTGTCGGTGGGGCCACGATTGCCGCGGCGTTCGGCGTGCGCGATTCAGGAACGCCGAAAAAGCTGATTGCTATCGAACCGGGCGGCAGCGTCAAACACAAGCGGCTTGGTACGCGCAATATTTTCCGCGACTTGGAACGAAATCTTGCCAGGCAGCGTGTATCGGAGTTGGTGACTACTATCAAGGGCCGTTCCTTTGACCCGGCAACAATCTCCGCAGTCAATGAGACGCTGGGTGCAGACAAAGTTGGTCTCCTGATTCTTGACGCCGATGCAGCAAAGCGGCGCGACATCGAGTGCTACTGCGACAGATTTGCAGACGGGTGCTGGATGGTCATTGACGATTATTACGGCATTGGTACCAACGCAAAGATCACCCCAAGCCGAGCCGATGTAGAGGCTCTAACCGCCGCCGGTTATTTGCAACCACTAGGTTTCTACGGCTGGAGCACGTGGGTCGGACGCTGGGGAGGCCTTCAACGCTGAAGTAATTTGGTTGGAAACGTTAGACGTTGGAGACCGCGTCCGTTGTCGGGTGGGAAGGCCTTGACCTTCACATTCGGCTAGGCCTCTGGACCAATGACCAGATGAATCACGCTGTTCGGCGCGGAGATAAAGAAGCCGTTGAAGTCCTCGCTCAATGGCTCAACCTCATCGCGCCGCGTCACACCATGCACTTTCAGAAAGGATGCCGCGGCTTCCGTGTCGTTTGTTTCCAGCTCCAGCCAGATATCCGGATGACTCAGGTTCGGGACCTTGTCGATCCAGAGGCGGTTCGGACCGAACTGGAAAATGCAGCCATCCTTTTCCTCTTCAATTAAAGGCAGTCCAAGCGTGTCACGATAAAACGACACTGTCTGGTCATATGTGTGACTGGGGCATTTGATGGCGATGTTTGCTCCGCCAGAGAATTGCGGGCCTTCGAGCTTTGCAACCATCGCGTCGGGAGAGTAAGCCTAACCTTCCTTGCCGCCCGGCTCGGTCATTTTGACCGGATCGAGTGCGCGCTCCAGTTCTTTTTCGGGCAATACTTTTTTCTCGCGCGCGATTTCGCGCACGGTGCGGCCGGTTTTGGCACTCTCCTTCGCGATTTCAGCCGCACGATCGTAGCCGATCTTGGGCGCGAGGCTTGTCACCATTGCCATGGATAGCTCGATCAATTCGCGGCACCGCTCTTCGTTCGCGACGATGCCACGAACACACTTGTCACAGAAAACATCGACCACATTTGCCAGCAGCCGGATCGATTCGAGAAGATTGTGCGCCATCACCGGCATCATCACATTGAGCTCGAAGTTTCCATTCGCGCCGGCCCAGGTAATGGTCGTGTCGTTACCGATCACTTGTGCGCAGACCATCATCATCGCTTCGCACATTACCGGGTTCACCTTGCCCGGCATGATCGAACTGCCAGGTTGCGTCGCCGGCAGTTGGATTTCCCCGATTCCGCATCGCGGACCGCTCCCGAGCCAGCGGATGTCGTTTGCAATCTTAAACAAACTCACCGCAATCGTCTTCAGGTGACCGCTGACTTCAACGACTGCGTCCTTTCCACCCTGCGCCTCAAAGTGGTTTTTTGCCTCGCAAAAAGCGATGCCGGTGCGTTGCTCCAAATGCCGCAGCATTTTTTCCGGAAGATTAGCATGACGGTTGAGACCGGTGCCTACCGCAGTTCCGCCAAGTGCCAGCTCACGCAAAGCTTCGATCGATTTCTGCGCGCGTTCTTTGGCATAAGCAACCTGTTGCGCGTAACCGGAGAATTCCTGCCCGAGGCGAACTGGCGTCGCATCCATTAAATGCGTTCGGCCGATTTTCATGACGTTCCAGAATTCTTTCGCTTTGGCTTCCAGTGCGGCGTGTAATTTTTCAAGAGCCGGAATGAGGCAATTCTTTAATTGTTCCGCTGCGCTGATATGAATGGCGGACGGTATCACGTCGTTGCTGGACTGGCCCATGTTGACGTGATCGTTGGGATGCACCAATTCACGCGACCCGATTGCCTTGCCTGCTAGTTGAGCGCAGCGATTCGCGATGACTTCATTGGCATTGGTGTTTGTGCTGGTACCCGAACCGGTCTGGAAAATATCGAGCGGAAAATGGTCGTCGAGTTTTCCTTCAACAACTTCTTCAGCGGCTTGCACGATCAGCGCGGAACGCTCCGCATCGAGCAAGCCAAGGTCGTGATTTGCTTGTGCGGCAGCCCATTTGATCAAGCCAAGAGCGCGAACGAATGGCCGTGAAAACCGATAGCCGCTCACCGGAAAATTTAGCACTGCGCGGTGAGTCGATGCGCCGTGGAGAGCAGACGCTGGAAGCGTCATCTCGCCCATCGAATCTTTTTCCCTTCGGGTCGGCTTCTCCGTCATGCCGAACGATGTGCGCTAACGCTAAGGCTCGCCGTCTGCAGAGTCCTGCGTTTGTGACCATCAAGCAGATGCGTCTTCTGAAAAACAGTGATGAACATCGGAGGTATGTTTTGCAGGAAGTACTCTGACTGGGCGTGTTCGAACAGGGTCGCGTGTTGCTTCAGTTCGTTCGTGACTTGATAGATGATGAAACTGCCACCAAGCGCCAGCGCATCATATGTTTTTTCCAAGAGTGCGCGTTTCTTCTCAATCTTAAGGATGCTGAACGGAATACCCGAAAGAATATAATCGCAGCGATCGATGCGGTGACGTTTCAATTCGTGTGGCAACGAAGCTGCGTCGCCATGAATGACACGTACACGCCGGTCGCCGGCAAACTGTCGTTCCAAATCGCGCGCGAATGCTCGGTCCAACTCGAACAAGAGCAGATGTGAATCCGGACACATCCGCCGTGCAATCTCGCGCGAATGTACTCCTTCTCCCGGCCCGTACTCGGCGATCACACGTGGCTGACTAAAATCCATCTTGCTGGCGACACGTTCCACCAGAGCTTTGGAACTGGGAATGATTGATGCAATCTGAAACGGACGTTTCAAAAATTGTTTGAAAAACAGGGCACTCACGAGACGCGAACAGTCGTCCTGCACATCGAAGTTGTCCAGTCACGAAGTGGTCGCATAAACGGTAGGATTTCTACTGCGGCTGAAACTTTCTTGCAGCATGGCAAATTGCCCACCCTGCTGCCGATATCTCGCTTGACTCGTCTCTAGTCCCCGATCAGTTATCACTGCTGATTTGAGCGCGGTTAGCTCAGTGGTAGAGCACTACCTTGACACGGTAGGGGTCACAGGTTCGAACCCTGTATCGCGCACCATCCAAAAAAGGACTCGCCGAGTTGTGCAGAAATGTGTGTGTGTGCGCGGCAGGAAATTACGTTACGAATCAACCGCGTATCCAATAATCTCCCTGGTGATCTGAACGGCGAGCTTCTGGCTTCCCGGCTGAAACGATTACGGTTGACAGATTCCTAACCAAACGATCCAGGCCGACGTTAGGCCCGCTCCTTTATCGAGAATGTGTCACAATATGCTATAGCTGTGGGGCTTTTCAGCGAATTTCGATTGGCGGATTACCTTTCGCCTGAAGCGATGACCCATGAATTCGACGGAAAACTTTACGATTTTTCGAAACTTGGAATCGCCAATTCCGTAGTTCGGAGTGTGACCCAGTCATCCGCCTCTCTCGCGCTGGTTCCTGAACCAGTATGGTTTTGTCTAAAGACGCAGCCAAAGCGCGAGCATTTGGCCGCGACCGCGCTCCGGCGTCAGTTTGCCGTCGAGTGTTTCTCGCCTCGATTGCGTTTCCGAAGGATGACCCAAAGGGGCCCGGTCTGGTTTGTAGAGGCCATGTTTCCTGGCTATCTGTTCGCAAAATTTGTCTACTCGACCCAGCACCGCGCCGTTGAAAATTCTCACGGCATCCGAGGGATTGTCCATTTTGGCGATCGGCTGGCAACCTTGCCTGAAAACGTTGTAACTGCACTCCAATCGAGAGTGGGTTCGGAAGAAGTCGTGACTCTTGATTGCTCCATCAAAGTCGGCCAATCGGTTCAAATCATCGATGGACCGTTTCAAGGACTTGATGTCGTGGTTACTCATTTACTTCCCGCGAAAGAACGGGTCCGCGTCCTTTTCGATTTCCTTGGGCGGTCCGTGGAAATGGAAGTTTCAACGGCAAAAGTGCTCGCAGCGTAAGCCTGATCCGCACCTTATCTGGGCCTACAATCTCAAATCAAAGTAGGTTACGACCCAGATAGGGAAATCGGTGCGCAAATTCCTGGGCCTCGGTTTCGGCAGTAAATTTTCCGACGAGAACAGAGGCATTCCGATGTTTGCTAGCTTTCCATAAATGCTGCCGAAGCGGGGAGGTACGAATTCGTACAGTCAAACATGGAAGCCGGCTTGAGTCCGATTGTCTGCAGGCCTATGTCGGCGTCTCAAAAGTACAAGCAAAGTGGCCGTCCAGAGGAACGGCCACTTTCGATACAAGCTTTTTTAGCGAGGTCGGTCGCTTGCCTTGTTAACTCATTATGTAACGTCTGGCCACGCCCAGCACACTAAGGGCAGCGCCGAGTAACATCGCGGTGGTTCCACCATCGGGAACTCCAGGAACACCTGGGCCGAAGAGCGTCCAGCCGGAAAGACCATATCCACCAGCTGTCGCCGGAATCGTGATGATGCCGCTGAGATCTCCAACGTACCAAACCTCAGATCCGTAGTTTGGGCCGTCATACTTCGCAAAAAGGTAAGTATATAAACCAGTGCCAAGGTTTATGGTTGTACTCGTTCCGTTTACATGGCCAGCCAACACAGCTTGAGGCAATTGGCCGAAGCTGTGGTTTGAGCGAAAGTAGGTCTGTCCATCGG
>Ga0209377_1003228_pt1 | contig 10557 bp, 12 predicted proteins | sample GraSoiAngelo_141_FD_185898 | JGI IMG/M metagenome (GOLD analysis project Ga0209377, IMG submission 185898) | Grasslands soil microbial communities from the Angelo Coastal Reserve, California, USA - 14_0929_12_40cm (SPAdes) (version 2) | ecosystem: Environmental > Terrestrial > Soil > Grasslands ...
CACAGGTTGACCAGTATCGCTTTGCCCTAATCTTTCCTCGTCCTGTCAGCGCCTTGTTAGTTGCGGAAGAGTTCAGGAAGCTTTCACCTGACGACATGGAGAAGATTGTCCGAGACACCATCGCTGCTTCAGATCTTTTCGCCTGGAGGCACTGGCACGTTCTACGCCGGCTCGGTGCGGTAAGCCGAGAAGCAGAGTACAAAGCTCGCCAGGCGAGACTTTTGGTTGATATCTTCAAGACATCAATAGCCAATGATGAAGCGCGGAGAGAACTCTTCACAGAGAAGTTGGATGTAAAAGGCGCCAGAGGGGTTCTTGAAAGGACTGGATCGGGCGAGATCACGATCGAAACTATACAGGATGTTGGTCAGTGCACTCCGTTTGCTCTTCCCATTCTCGACAGGATCGTCCCGCATGGTCTACTCAGACCGGCTGTCGAGGAAGCTTCTATCATCGAAATTGTGAAGAGCAGATTGTTGTCCACCAACCTCCGACTTCTCTGTATGAACTGCGGAGACTGGGACAGTATCCGGGGAGTTGATACGCTCAGGGAAGTAGTAAGGTGTCCAAAGTGCAGGTCGTCGTTGATCGCCGCGACGTACCGGAGCAATGATGCACTAGGCCCGATTATCAACAAGAAAAAGAGAGGAAGCAAGTTAAGTCCTGAAGAAGAAAAGGAGTGGATGACAGCTTGGCGGTCCGCGGGGCTGATTCAGAATTATGGAAAGAGGGCGGGCATAGTTTTGGCAGCTAGAGGCGTCGGACCCACTACTGCGACTCGAATTCTGAGAAACCGGTGGGCAAGAGAAGATGACTTATACCTGAGCGTTCTAAGGGCAGAGCGAGAGTTCGAGCGTACCCGAATGTTCTGGGACTAGAAACCTGCATGACAGAGTCTTCGGACAATCTCCTGAATCACATACTATCAAAAAACCCCGGTATGCCCAGAGAAGAACTCCTCTCGCTTATCGAGCGCAAGAAACAGGAATCGCATGGCCTCTTGTCCAACGAGGGGGCAGTACGGCTCCTCGCACAGCAACTTGCGGGTCTATCGGGAGAGGCAGTCAACATTTCAGATCAACGGATTTCAAGCGTCCAAGCAGGACTATCAGACACGACCATCTCAGGAGAGATTCTCTCGATAAGCCAGCTGCGCGAGTTTCAGCGGTCCGACGGGTCTGTCGGCAAACTAGTAAGGGTTAAACTGAAAGATGGTTCCGGACAAATCACCTGCGTCCTCTGGGACTCCACAGCGGAAATCGTAGAGAAAGAACAACTCGGAGATGGGTCCAGGCTCCGTCTTGCGCATGGCTACACTAGGTTGGGACTCGCAGGGGAGGTCGAGTTTCACCTCGGATCTCGAAGCAACATCGAAGTCCTGAGCAGAACCTCTACTACAGGACCCGCGCTTAGCTCCGCCGGGTCCCAAGAGAGGATGCCAGCAAGTGTCTCTCCCGAAACCGTGCGAGTTCGCATCAGAAGGCTGCAGAAGAGCAGAGGAGAGAATGGGCCGGCGTGGGCCTTGTGCGAGAACGAAGAAGGTCTCACAATGGCGAAGTTCTGGGATGATAATATGGAGACCGTTCTTTCCATGGGCGAGGGAAGCGTAATCACGATCAAGAATCCGTGGATCACTGAGAGGAACGGGATGGTCTACCTGAACGCAGGATCCAGGTCCTCTATAACAAAAGAGACACTTGTCGACATCGAGTCTCCTCCTCCCGTCACGATTGCATCGATCAAACCAGGTCCCAAACTATACACTACCCGCGGAGTGGTCGTCGAGCGAACTGATCCCCGGGAGATCGAAACAAGGGAAGGCAGGAGAACAAGGGTCTCAAATATCAGGGTGGAAGACGGTACAGGTAAGATTAGGGTCGCCCTCTGGGATAATCATGCCCAAATTGTGGAAAGCCTAAGAATGGGAGACGCGATAAAACTGACAGGAATCAAGGCCCGAGAATCATCGAACGGAGAACTGGAAGCGTCGACCGTATTTCTAACCCAGATAGAGAAATCATAGAGATTTCTGCTGAGAGCCCATGATGGCGCTAAGAGTAGGAAAGGACCCTTTCGACTACATCAACGAGGTCAAAGTCGAGAAATCTCGCCAGTCTATGAAACGCAGACTCCAAGAGTACCATCCCAATGCTAGCTCGATTGACACTCTTGAAAGGGTCGATGAGAAACATCACTTGATAGTTTTCTCAGCAGACTGGTGCTCCGACTGCGTTGCGTATATTCCCGGCCTCGCAAAATCGTTGATAATGGCAAAGAACAACATGCTGCAGGCACGCGTAGTGGACTATGACGCCTACCGGGACATGGCTGAAGAGTTCAATATCCGAGCAATCCCCACAATAATCGTCTACGACAAGAACTGGAAGGAAATTGGAAGATTCATTGAGACCCCGAAAAAATTCGGCACCGTTGAAGAAGAGCTCTGCGCAATCATAGGATCGAAGGGCACGGCTAAGATCTAGTCATTTCCGGTGCCGTGATCTAGATTGGGTATGACTGTGGCCGAGAAGATATTAGTAGTCTCTTCTAGGCTGGAAAAGGAGGGACCCGGAGAATTCGTAGAAGCCAAAATCGACCTAGCCAGACTGAGACTCCTCTTGAAGCGGAGCCGCGAAAGGTAATGTTATATTGCCAAGTCCTGATTTTTCGAGATGCACTTTCACTGGACTAACGTGAGGGTTCGACGGCGCTATCTAGCAATTCCTTTGTTCCTACTAGCGCTGACTCCGGTTCTCGCAGTTCGTTTCAATGTTGCAACCCAGCCCTCTTCCCAGAAGGCGGCAACAGCCCCTTCTCCCTACTGCGAGAGCGGAGATCTCCTCGGCGATGCCCATAGTCCCCTTCGGTTTCGGATAATCTCAAACTGCGAGAGAGCAAGTGGTGTTGTGAAATCCACAGCTCTCCAGGAGGACCGCGACCAATTCATAGATGTCGCCCTAGACTCTCAATACACGAAGTTGCTCGGCTCCGGAAACATAAGCCACGAGAACGGCTTACTGGTCTTGGACCTGACTCCCCAATCCATGGCCATAGTTTCGGTACCGCTAGTCGGACAACACATCACTTTCGTCGGGCCGTGGGTCTACGACACCCAGAGGGAATGGAACGCGATCTATCCGGTCTGGTCTATCCAAGTTGACTAAGTGGTTTTTGTATCCTCTTCTGCACCCTTCCCTCCTGTTCATCATATCTAATGTTCGCCAGTCCCGCTAAGTCCTTAGCGGCTGGAAGACGATTCTGGGGGCTGAAGAATTAGAGAAGATTATCTCCTTCGAGACGCCGGGGCAAAAATTCGCTAGCTCTCTCAGAACATACGAACAATCGTGGTCCCAAGACTTCATTCTAGACGAGTCGTGATATAAGTAGCAGCAATCCGATCGAGTATGCTGCTGTCCTGTGAATCTTCAATAGCAACCGGGCATTCTTTGTCAATTCTGTGCCATATTCTTTCTCGTTGGTCAGCACGGCCATGTGGTGCATTTCGACCACTGTTATTCCGAGGAAGACCGCCAAGCCCACGCCCAACAGGTCTATTCGCGTTCCTTGAATGTAGTAGCTGGCCAGGACAGGCATGAAACCCCAGGCTATACCAAAACCAGGATAGGTGTGAAGCCACTTGGGCTTCTCGATGGGATAGAAGAGGGCGAAGAATCCTCCCAGGATCACAAACACTAGGAACCATAGGGAGTAGAGGAGTGACATGTAGACTCCCACGGCCATACCAGCTAGGACCGCGAGAACGCCGACAGTCCTAATCGCTCTCCGGTTCATCTTTGGGAAGTAGGGAAGGTACTTGTCTTTGCTCGCAGTTATGTCAATATAGTGTGCTCCGATGACGAGGCCGAAGAATCCTGCCAGCATCGTCAATAGATAACGGTCAAGGTGAAACTCGGGAGCCAGCGTCGACGCGACCGTGACCCAAGAGAAGAGGACCATGCTGAATGGCCAGCGTAGACCGAACCACCAGACATTCTTCCTCCAAACTCCGACAAGATCAGGTTCCACAAGGGGAAGAGCCGTTTCGCTCATAGCCATGCTTTTTCTCTCGGCATATTTAGGAGGTTATCGTTCATGTCTGTGTCTCGTTCGCCCACTCCAAACGGAGAAACGGTACGTTCGGGTAGACCCGAACACAACGATGGAATGTACTGGATCAAGATTCCTATATGCACGCCGAGAAAAGCCAGTCCCTGCAGTATACAGCGTACGCTAGTTCACGGACTCTGATCGCCAAAATCGCCCATTTTCAGCCCTGATCTTGAAATTGGGAGGGGTGTCTTAGATTTCCCTCTAATCGTTCGGGATGCACCCGATGAAATCCCATTATCCGCCCTAGCACCCAAGCCCAGTCTAAGCCCTGAATCACGAGACTCACCCAGAATCCATGCCAGACAGCAAGTGACCTCTCCAGACTGGGGGGTCTAAGCGAACCACGCCTCGCGACGCAAGAGAGTCGGGGTCCAAGCGGCTGTATCGGGAGAATACAGACAAGTCGGATCACGGACCAAGCTGCATCGAGATAATCGGACAATCCTCCCCGGGGGAATCAGCTCTACAGGACGCGCACTCTGTTGGTCGCAACGAGGGCGAAAGCATTTCTTTAACGTGTATGCGGACGAGCCGAATGATTCCCGCTTGAGTAGGCCCCAAACTAGGCTAGTTGACGAGCTATTTGCCCTCGACTCCCGCATCCGGTACGTCGCTCTCTTGGACCGGAACAGCAAACTCCTAGAATCTAGGATGCGGTCAAACGTGATGAGTCTGACACCTGAAACCTACGATCGGAAGTTCATGGCAAGCGTCCCGCCGATGATCCTTGACACGCTGTCCCAGCTAGAAAACCAGTGCGGACCTCTCGCCCACATCTCGATCCAATACCAGAAAGTCGACCTAGTCATCTTCCCGCACAACAATCAGATTGTCGCAATCAGCCTAGAACCCGGCCCCCTTGAGCCGATACTGCGCAAACTCAGGGACAGCCTCAACCTACACATCCACCTCTAAGAGGCACCTTAGACCCTGAGCCTCCTCGCAAGATTTGCGAAATACGTTCTGAGGCTCTCAATGGTAGAGCCTGTTCAGAAAACAGACAAAAGTCTGAAGACACAGTTTCCACCACGCCAAGAACCTGGCCCAAGACGACCTGACTAAATCCGAACAATTATCTGGCCATTCAGAGATAGAGTCAGAAGAGCCCGTGAAACGTTAAACAAGAACACAAGACCCCACATCCGCCATGGCAATGCAACCGAGAGAATCCTACCAGCGAGTCTTCGAGCTCCTACAAGCACACCACGAATGGTTTTCCGGAGCCCTCCCACTAATAGCCAGCGAGAACATCCCCAGCCCCGCGGTCAAAGAAGCCATCCTCTCCGACTTTGGAAACCGGTACGCAGAAGGCTGGACAGGCGAGAGAGTATACGCCGGCTGCCGATACATAGACCAAGTAGAACAAATCTGCATAGACCTCGCCAAGCAATTATTCCAGGTCGACTTCGCAGACGTCCGGCCAATCTCCGGAGTCTGTGCCAACCTAGTTGCTTACACCACATTCACGACTCCAGGAGACACTATGATGGCGCTAGCAATCCCAGCCGGCGGCCACATCAGCATGGGAAAGAAAGAGTTCGGAGGAACCGCAGGCTCAGTACGCGGCCTAAACGTCGAATACTTCCCCTTCGATACAGAAGAGATGAACATCGACATCGACGCCACAGAGAAGAAGATCAAGAAACTAGCAGCCGAAGGAAAAAAACCCACACTCGCCATGTTCGGCGGCTCCGTTCTACCCTTCCCTCATCCCATCAAGGAACTCGTTCCCATACTCCAAGAACATGGAGCGAAAAGCTGCTACGACGCAGCCCACGTAGCAGGCCTAGTCGCAGGACACCAGTTCCAGGACCCAATGCACGAAGGCGCCGACGCCATGACCTGCAGCACCCACAAGACACTTCCCGGACCCCAAGGCGGACTGATACTCTCGCGTCCAGAAAACGCCGAGAAGATCAAGAAGGCAACTTTCCCGGGCAACGTCAGCAACCACCACCTCCACCACCTCGCCGGCAAAGCGATAATGTTCGCAGAGATGCTCGCCTACGGAAGAGAATACGCAGCCCAGATCGTCAAAAACAGCAAAGCCCTCGCTCAAGCCCTCCACGAGCTCGGATTCAAAGTCCTCGGCGAGAAGAAAGGCTTCACAAAATCCCACCTCTTAGTCGCTGACATAACTAAGTACGGCGATGGAAAGACTATCGAGAAAAAACTGGAAGACGCCAACATCATCCTCAACCGCAACCTCCTACCCTACGACATCAAAGAAGGAAGACACTTTGAAGCTCCAGGAGGAATAAGATGTGGTGTATCCGAGGTCACGAGGCTCGGAATGAAAGAATCAGAGATGAAGGAGATAGCCCAGCTAATGTATCGAGTGGTCGTCAAAGGTGATGATCCAACAAAGGTCGGCAAGAACGTAAATGAATTCCGAAAAGAGTTCACGAGAGTACAATACGCTTTCGAGTCAACTAGAGACGCTTACGAATACATCCAGCTACGATAGCCACGCCACCCTTAATACAGACCATTAGTCCCGAGCACAGGAAGCAGGAAACTTCAGTTGAGCAAGCGGGAAAAGAGACGCCGAGACGAGGCACCCATGCCAGCGGCGAGCGCCGGACTCTTGCGCTTTTTCGAAGAAGACACACCAGGAATAAAACTGAGTCCCCAACTCGTCGTCATATCCGGCGTAGGACTAGTAGCCCTCGCCCTCATCGCGTACTTCCTCCTACCTGTAACATGACCTGCCCAGCCATTCTTCCTAGGACGCTAGTAGTCCTCAAACAATTTTCTCTGATTGATCATAGGAACGGCCCTTGCGTCAAGCCCAAGCTCAGACTTGACCGTTCGCCTCAATTCCTCAGCAAACCCGGTAAAAATGTACACCTCCTCAGGTTGACACGCTTTGATAAACGATACCAGCTGCTCGAAATCGGCATGACTGCTCAACGGAAAGGCCGCGTTGCGCCCTGTCATCGAGAGAGCCCAGCCCGTGGCAAAGGCCCTCGCCGCTTTCCTACCGATACTCCTCCGATCCCCTGGAGTTGTAATGTAGACGCACGGATCTCTCTCCAAGATCTTACTGCCATCTTCAGAGTTTGAGGCCAACCAATTCAGCGAGTGCCCACCTTTCCGATAAGCTTCGTTCACGCCATCAAGACGCGGATTGACGACGACAGGTAGGTGCGTGTAGACGTTGAAGAGGCGAATCATCTCTTGCGCCTTGCCGGCAGCATAGACGTGGAGGCATGGAACGCAACCTTGCTTGATCATCTCCACGGCCCACTCAACGACCCCTGCATAGATCGTCTCTCGAGAGGGAAAACGGTAGATCGGCGATCCATACGTCGCCTCTATTACGAGAACGTCGCATCGGTGAGGCTCGGCCGCTTTTGTTGTCAACGTATCAACGCAGTTAATGTCACCCGTGTACAAGATGGAACTCATCGGTGTATGAACAAGAAACTGGGCAGACCCCAACATGTGTCCCGCGTTTAGTGCTCTAATTTCGACACCATCAACTGAGACCTTGCGATTCAAATCGATCGCGGTAAAATTGGAAATCGCGTGTCTGTTCAGAGCACTGTGAATATTTTTCGTCTCAACGGTTGACTGTTTCAGTCCCTTATGTCCAAACCCGCGAGTGTGATCGCTGTGGGCATGAGAAACGAGAACCCTAGCATTATCCGGGACCTTCCGAAGCTTGACCGGATCCATCACGATAGTAACGCCGGAGGTAGCGACCAATAGCCCGTCGAGCCAAGCTACCCTATCGCCGCGCGCCTGGCTTTCCCTCCGAAATCGACTCCAGCCTTTGAATCGCGTCAAGGTGCAAGAAAGTATCGCCCTTGGGTTCCCGGTTCACGATTTGAGGAATTGGACTAACAACTGTAGATCGGAGAATCACTGCTTCAGACTCAGTCAACCAGACTCCGGGTGGCTCGTGCGAGACGACTGCAAGCAGTCCCTCATAGCCAAAATCGCGGTTAATCACTGCTAGCACTCTCTTTCCCACCAGCCTCTCCAACATGTGAAAAATTGTCGGATTTATTGAGGACATGTGAAGCGGATCGCGACTCCGGAGAGACGCTGACTCCCACATTCAGTGCCTTAAAAGCAGGGCGGACAACTGATGGAAACTAGAACGAACGCGCCACGAGGGAGTCCTTTCGTCAATGCCTCTCGGTTTGGCAAGGTTAATCTTGCAGGAACGAGCCCGTTACAAACAATTGACACTGAGGTCACCATGTCAAAGACACTTCCCGAGACTGAAGTTGACGATGGTTTCGAAGATGAAGAGCCAGCTCCGAATATTGTGCGGATTGGCAAGAAACCGACGATGAATTACGTGGTTGCCTGTGTGACCTTGTTCAATACGGGTGTTCCCGAAGTCATGGTGAGGGCTCGTGGTCAGTCTATTAACAAGGCTGTTGAGACGGTTGAGATGCTCAGGAGAGCTTTTTTCAAAAACGTCCAGATCCACTTGGTGGATATTGGGACCGAGGAGGTTGAGCGAGAGGACGGTTCGATTGCGAGTCTCTCCACGATCGAGATTACTCTAGGAAACTGACGCGCGCGTCACGCCGGATTTTTCTGCGCAATCTTATTAGTGGAAGAGACGTGAGCACGTCGCCATCAATGCCAGCTGCGAAATATCCGAAGATTGTGGTAACTCCTCCGGGTCCGAAAGCCCGTGCCTTGATCAAAGAGGACGAGTCTCTGATCTCGCCTTCTCTCGTGAGATTCTACCCGCTCGCGGCCGAATCGGGCCAGGGTTGTATTGTGAAGGATGTTGATGGAAACGAGTTTATTGATTTCAACTCTGGCTTGGTCTGTCTCGCAGTAGGGCATTCCCACCCGAAAGTCGTTGATGCGATCAAGTCTCAAGCGGAGAAACTGATTCACTATTCGTGGACAGATTTCTATTATGAGAAGGTCGTTCAAGTTTCGGAAGAATTGGTCAAGATAACGCCGGGGAACTTCCGGAAGAAAGTGTTCCTGAGCAATAGCGGCACAGAGGCAATTGAAGCTGCGATGAAACTTGCCAAGTGGCATTCGCGAAAGCACGCTTTTCTCAGCTTCACAGGCGCGTTCCACGGGAGGACGTTGGGAGCGCTGAGTCTTACCGCGAGCAAGCCTGTGCAGCGGAGACACTTCTTCCCGATGGTTCCCGGCGACACTCACGTTCCATTCGCGTACTGCTATAGGTGCCCGTTCAAGATGACTTACCCAGAGTGCGACATGTACTGCGTCGACTTCATCCAGGAACAGGTCCTGGACAAGTATCTCCCGCCGGAAGATGTTGCCGCGTTCTTTATCGAACCCGTCCAGGGAGAGGGCGGATATGTTGTTCCTCCTCCTGAATACTTCAAGCGGTTGCGGAAGCTGTTGGACAAGAATGGAATTCTCATGGTTGACGATGAGGTGCAGGCTGGGATGGGTAGGACTGGACGCTGGTTCGGGATCGAGCACTGGGGTGTCGAGCCTGATGTTCTCTGTACGTCGAAGGCGTTGGCGTCGGGTATGCCGATTGGTGCGACTGTTGCAAACTCTGATCTGATGGATTGGGAGGGTGGATCGCATGCGAACACGTTCGGTGGGAACCCGGTGTCTTGTGCCGCGGCCATAGAGGTCATCCATGCGATTAGAGACGAGCACCTCTTGGAGAACGCGACGAGACAGGGGGACTATATGGTTAAGCGGTTGAAGGAGATGCAGGAGAAGTACGATATCATCGGCGATGTTCGAGGGAAAGGGCTGATGATCGGCGCTGAGATCGTGAAGGATCCTAAGACGAAGGAGTCTGGGGACAGCGAGGCTCACGAGATTATGATGAAATCTTTCCGGCGGGGTCTTGCTATGATCACGGCTGGTCACTCGACTCTCCGCATCGCTCCTCCCCTGATAATAACTAGGGAGCTTGTGGATTCTGGACTTGAGATTTTAGAGGGCGCGGTAAAGGAAGTAGCGAAATCAGGCAAGTAAGAGCGTTTTTTCGGTCCTGCAGATATTCTGTTTCAGCTCTTCTCGGCGACCGGGTATCGGCTCCGAGCGTGTGAAGGAAGTGCTAGGGACCTATTGAGGGTCTCTTTCTAGGAAAGTCACTCTTGCGTCGCGAGGGTCGGTCGCTAAGACCTCCTATTTTCTAGAATCATCCGCTGTCTGGCCCCGATAATGGGCGAGTCCAGCTGATCAAAGCTTGATTCGGGTTTGGATCGGCTTGGGATTATCCGAGTTTCCAGCGTGGATCTTACCACAATCATAATCTGCTGGTTCAGATCCTGAATCAGGGTTGACAACAAGCGATTTCGCGAATCAGACTGTTCCCTCGACCACTCTTGCGTCGCGAGTCGCGTTCGCTAAGACCCCCCTCCTGGAGAGGTCACTTGCTGTCTGGCACGTATTATGGGCGAGTCTCGTGATTCAGGGCGCGTTCCGGGCTTGGGTCGGATAATGGATGATGGGATTTCGTCGGGGGGATCC
>Ga0209377_1003229_pt1 | contig 10553 bp, 5 predicted proteins | sample GraSoiAngelo_141_FD_185898 | JGI IMG/M metagenome (GOLD analysis project Ga0209377, IMG submission 185898) | Grasslands soil microbial communities from the Angelo Coastal Reserve, California, USA - 14_0929_12_40cm (SPAdes) (version 2) | ecosystem: Environmental > Terrestrial > Soil > Grasslands ...
TCGCTGTTCCGGCGCCTCGAGCCGCTGGGTGAGCGCTGCGTCACACTGTTCGATCAGCCCGATGCCGGTCTGTGGGAGCTGCGCGGCCGCACGCACGTCCACACCTTCTCGGCGGTGATGTGCTGGGTCGGATGCGAGCGGCTGAGCCGCATCGCCAAACAACTCGGCCTCGCCGACCGGGCGGCGTACTGGTGCAATCACGCGCGACAGATGCACGACGTGATCTCCACCCGCGCCTGGAACGCGCGCCTGGGGACCTTCGTCGCGACGTTCGACGGCGACACGTTGGACGCGAGCCTGCTCAGGCTGAACGAGCTGTTCTTCGTGACGGACGACGATCCGCGCTTCGCCGCAACGGTGCGAGCCATCGGGAAACACCTGAAGCGGGGCGATTTCGTGTTTCGCTACACGACGCCCGACGATTTCGGCACGCCCTCGAACGCGTTTCTGCGGGGCGATTTCGTGTTTCGCTACACGACGCCCGACGATTTCGGCACGCCCTCGAACGCGTTTCTGGTGTGCACCTTTTGGTACATCAACGCACTCGCGGCGATCGGCGAGCGCGATGAGGCGCGCCGCATGTTCGAGGACGTACTCCAATGTCGTAACCGGCATGGGCTCCTCGCCGAGCACATCGACCCGCAGACACGAGAGCAGTGGGGCAATTTCGTGCAGACGTACAGCATGGTCGGACTGATCAGCTCGGCGATTCGATTGTCACAGCGATGGGATCAAGCGTTCTAGACTACCACCGATCTGGTTTGCCGGCATCAGGCGCAAATAACTGTTTCCCAAATCGCGCGGTCCCAAACTTCCCGATCAATTCCTGAGCTTCTGGCGCAACAAAGAAGTCCGCGAGCGCGCGCGCGCCGGCTCCGGCATGCGGGACTTCCATGACGTGATAGACGTTGTAGAGCAGCGTGTCCCCTTCGACCAGCGGCACGAGCTGCAGCTTGGACTGCCACACGAGAAACGTCGGGCGGTCGGTAATCGTGTATGCGCGCTTCTCATCGGCCATCTGCAGCGTCGCCGCCATGCCCTGCCCCGCTTCGATGTACCAGCCGCCGGGCAGCGGCGGGGCCTGCCCGAGGAGCCGCCACAGCTTCAGCTCGAGCAGGTGGGTACCCGAGCGATCACCCCGGGACACGAAGGGTGCGCGCGCGGCGGCGGTGGCGGCGAGCGCGGCGACGGCATCACGCCCACCGCGAATTCGGGCAGGATCGCTCTCCGGTCCCACAAAGAGAAAGTCGTCGTGCATCACGAGCCTGCGGCGCACGAAGAAGCCGGAGTCGACGAGCGCGCGCTCGAGCTCGGGCGCGTGCACCAGCACGATCTCCGCATCGCCGCGCCGGGCCATCGCAATGGCCTGGCCCGTGCCCACGGCGACAACCTTGACCTTGTAAGCGCTTTTCGCTTCGAAGACGGGCAGGAGGGAGTCCAATAGCCCGGCGTCCCGCGTGGATGTGGTCGTGGCAAGGACGACATCGCGTTGTTGCTGGGGAAGGCAAAACGCGGAGAGGAAGAGACTGAGAGCGAGAGCTAGTTGTTGCACGCCTGCGTTTGTGCCGCGATCGCGCATAACGCTAATGCTACCCCGTTCGTCCAACCGAAGCCGTCTTGGGTGGGATACTCTCCTCCGCCGGCTTTCTTGCGGAGGTTGACTACGTCGTATTTCTCCATCATACGTCCGGTCGTCTTGTACGTGTGCTGGAGGAGGGTCAGCCAGCGGCCGGCGGCCGTATCGGCGAGATCCGCCCGGCCATAGCGGCGCACCCCTTCTATAGTAAGCCACTCGAGCGGCGGCCATCCATTGGGCCCATCCCACTGCTGGCCGGACGCGAAATTCGTCGTGACAAACCCGCCCGGCTTGAGAAACTCGCGCTCCAGGCGAGCGGCCACGTTTTTGCCCTGATCAGCCGTCGCGATACCGAAATAGAGCGGTGCCGCGGCCGCGAGCGACGGTCGATCGGTCACCAGCTCACCGGTGCGCCAGCGCCGGTCGAAAAAGTACCTCTGTTTTGGATCGTACATCGCCAGGATCGCGTCGCGGCGCGCATCGGCCTGCTGGTTGAAACGCTGCGCGACCGCGGAATCGCCCGCCCCATGCCGGAACAATCGCAGCGCCGCAATCGTGCGCTCGGCGTTGTACAACAGACTGTTGAGGTCCACCGGAATCAGGTCGATCGTCTCGAGCGAACGCAGGTCCTTGGGATCGCGCATCCAGCGACTCGAGAAATCCCACCCGCTTTCCGCCGTCGCGCGCGCGTTACGGTAAAAGGTGGCGCGCAGCGATTCGGGTACCGTCTGCCCGATCTCGACATCCGGACGGTACGACTCCGGCCTCGGCTCCGCCGCGTCATCCCAGTAGCGATTGAGCACGACGCCATTTGCGAGCTTCACCACGCGGCGGTGGGCCTGGCCCGGCGTCAGCTGCTCCGCGCCCTCCATCCAGAACGCGTGCTCCTTCTCCAGCGCTTCGAGATACGGCAATGCCTTCGCCGTGTCCGTCGCGCGCGCATAGAGTCCTACCATCGCAGCGAAATAGGGTGGCTGGCTACGACTCCGATAGTACGTGCGGTTGCCGTTGGGAATGTGTCCCAACGTGTTGATCAGCTCCGCAAAGTTGTCGAGCATGTTCTTCACGAGATCGGTACGGTCGCTCCGCACCAGACCGAGCATCGTGAAATAGGAGTCCCAGTAGTAGACCTCGCGGAATCGCCCGCCGGGCACGACGTACGGCTGGGACAGCGGAATCAGCGAGGAGCGAGGGTCGGTGCTGTCTGGCGATCTCGTCAGCACCGGCCAGAGCGCCTTGACGTGCGCTACCATGCCCTGCGCCGCGACGCTGTGATAGCCATCCCCCGCCGGCGCCGGCAACACGAAGTTCTGATCCACGAACGCGCGCAAGACGAATCCGTTCGCGCGCCGCGCGGAGTCGTATCGCGCCGCGATCGCGGCTGGAGCAGCCTTCGGACGTGCATCGACGAATTCTTTCGAATCGGGGAAGATCCCTGACAGCTGCACGTCCGCGAACAGCGTACCGATGTCGTGCGCGGGATCGTACGCCGACGGGCGCCCGGGGGGGGGCTGACGGGCAGACGGGCGGCACGCAAACGCGAGAACCAGCAGTCCCGCGCACCACGCACCGCTCACCCCGCACCGGTTTCTCAACGGAACACGATCCACAGCACGCCAATGATGACGACGAGGAGTACCGACAGCCCGATCTCGAACTTGCGATCCTTCGCGGTCTCGCCTTCCAGCAAAGCGGGGGCGGCCCCTGGTGCGGCACGGACGTACGTGAGTCCGTCAGTTTTGTCGGCGCCGGGTGGTGGTGTCATCATGCTCACGACGAAGAGCACCGCGGTGCAAATCACGAACAGCAGCACGGCGTAGTGGAGGAAGTTGATCGTCGCGATCCAGTGCCACAGCGTCCCCGGCGCGAGACCGCCGCCGGTGGCCTTGTTGGTCAGCTCGAGGATCAGCCGCAGTACGCCGAGGACGAGCCCGGTGATGAGCGATGCCATCGCGCCGGTGCCGTTCAGGCGGCGGAAGAACAGGCCGAGGAGGAAGCAGGCGGCGATGGGCGGCGCGATGTACGCCTGCACGCTCTGCAAGTAGATGTAGATCTGCGAGGAGACGAACTTCATCAGCGGAATCCAGGCCAGTCCAAGAAACACCATGACCCCGGCGGAAATGCGGCCCACGCGCACGAGCTGCTGCTCGCTCGCGGTCGGACGCATCTTCTTGTAGACATCCCAGGTCAGGAGCGTCGAACACGCGTTGAACGCGGAGGCCAGAGAGCTCATCAGTGCCGCGAGCATTCCCGCGAGTACCAGCCCCTTGATCCCGTCCGGCAGCAGCCGCGTTACCAGCGTGGGATACGCGGAGTCAGGGTTGTTGCTGACGTCCGAGAACAACGCCACGGCGACAATGCCCGGCAGCACGAAGATGAAGACGGGGAGAATCTTCAGGTAACCGGCGAAAATCGTCCCGGTGCGCGCTTCCTTGATGTTCTTCGCGGCGAGCACGCGCTGCACGATGTGCTGATCGGTACACCAATACCAAATCCCGAGAATCGGTGCGCCGAAAATGATGCCGGTCCATGGAAAGTCCGGATGACTCGAGGGTTTCCACATGGAGAAAAAGCCCGCAGGCACCTTGGCCTCGAGCCCGGAGATTCCGCCGACCCGCGAGAGCCCGATCGCCATCAGCGTGATGGAGCCGAGAATCAGCACGATGGCCTGCAGCACCTCGGTGTAGACCACGGCGCGCAGGCCGCCGAAGATCGTATACAGCCCGGTGATGACGATGAGGACGATGGCCGCGGTGTAGAAGTCCCACCCCGTGACCGCGCGAATCACGACGCCACCCGCATACAGCGTCACGCTGATCTTCGTCAGGACGTAGCCGATCACCGACACCCAGGTGAAATACGACCGCGCTGCCGAGTTGTACCGCTTTTCCAGGAACTCCGGCATCGTGTAGACGCCGCTCTTGAGATAGAAGGGCACGAAGAGCCAACCGAGCAGCAGCAGGATGAGGCAGGCGAGCCACTCGAAGTGGCCGACGGCGAGACCGCTGCCGGCGCCAGTGCCCGCCAGCCCCACGAGGTGCTCGCTCCCGATGTTGGAGGCGAACAAGCTCGCGCCGACCGCGAACCACGCGACGTCGCGGCTCGCGAGGAAGTAGTCGGAGCTGACGGCCTTCTCTCTGCGCGCTGCCCACCACGCGATGCCGAACAGAATGAGGAAGTAGAGCGCGATGAAGAAGATGTCGAAGCCGTGCAGATTGCTCATTGCGGGACCCTTGGCGAGTGGAGGAGATATTGAACAGCGAGATCCGTGAGCGTCCACAGCTGCACGTCTGAGCTCGAACCGTACCGCACGGGGCGCAGCGCCCCACCCTCGAACTTGTAACTCCACAATTCGGCGTACTGCAGACCGGACCGCGCGACCGCGGTGCGCACCGAGTCGATCGCGCCCGGTCGAGACCGTGTCGCGAGCGAGGCAAGCAAGACATTCACTTCACGACCCCACACGACGCGCGGCGAGTGGTAGAGATCGTTCGCGAACATCGTCCACACCGCGGGCGGGGCATACGCGTCATTCGCGACCGCCAAGCCCACACCATCGATGAAGAGGCCGACAGGATACGGAAGCAGGAAGGGACGCAGCAGCTCTGCTTCGCGGGCACTGTCCTGACGCTGGAGCAGCAGCCACATCGCGGGGTCGGTGGTCATGACCGGAATCGGATTGCCGGCGCTGTCGAGCGAGACTGCGGGGAAACGCAACGTATCGCTGGGAACTCCGCTGCGCGCGACGATCGCGCTCCAGTAATTGGCCTCGTCGGGAGCGAGCGAGCCGATCTTCGCGCCTACGCGTGCGGCAACCTCGTCCGGCGCGAGCGCGACCATGAAGTGTCGCGACGCCTCCCGCCACGTCTTCACGCCCGCCGGAACCATCTCCGCATGGTCGATTCCCGGCTCACCCAGCGCGCGGAACGCGCTGTCGATCGCGACGATGGCATTCAGCGCGGCGGGAACCCACACGACGTTCACGTCGAACGCGTAGCAGCCGCCCGCATAGCCGACGCGGCTGTCGCGCCAGCTCCCGGGATGACAGTACCCGTCCGGGTCGCGCTTGAAGCTCACGAGATTCGTGGCGACAGGATCATGGAAATAGGGCGCCGCCTGGTGCATCACGTACGCGAGGTTCGTGCGCAGGGCATTCCCCCACCGGCCCACGAACGCCCGCTTGCGCGCAGCCGGAACGGAGGCGTCGGCGAAATAGCGGCCAGCCACGACGGGTAGCTGAAAATCGTCGTCCACCATCCAGTAGTTCTCGCGCGTCTGCTGGAGATTGCGCAGTAGTGTGCGGTCGCCCGTCTTGAGAAACTCCGCCGCATTCTCACGAATCGCCTGGCCGCCGAGCGCTTCCTCGTGACTGACGTCGCCCGCCGCGCCCAGCTTGGCGAGCGCCGCGCCCATGACGAACTCCGCCATCGTGTCGGACCAGACGGGCTGCATCAGCAGCGCCGTCATCAGCATGTCTCTGCCGAAGTAGGTCGCGTACGTCGGGAGCCCGGCCATCAACTTCTGCCGGGAGCTGAGCAGCTCGAAGCCGCGGATCTCACGCTCGAGGCGTTGGGATTTGGCGGAGTCGGCGAAGCGACGGAACTGGCTGTTGAAGATTTGATCCCGCGTCAGCGGGTCGAGCGCAGCGCCGTCGGTCTCGATCTGCACGCCAAGGGTCACGGGTGCGCCGCCGTGCGGCCGGATGGTGAGCACGCGATTGTGAAGCGACGCCCGGGACAATCGCGCGTCGCCGCTGAGGGTGACGACCAGATGATTCTTGCCGTCGAGGCTTGGCTGGCTCACCCGCACGCGCCACGTCGCCGGTGTCAGCGAGAAAGACGGCGTGAGACGTTTCGTGTAGACGCTGTCCAGCCGGTCGGCGAGCTGCGTGAACTCCTGGGGCACGAACGTCGGCGCGTCGATCGAATCGTTGACTCGGCTGCCGTAGCCGAAATCGCGCTCCACGCGCATCGAGCCGAGCAGGAATTGACCGATCTGGGTGGAACGCCCACCGGGCACGGTGAGCGAGTAGAGCAACCAGCGTCGCCCGCCGGTGATTCCTACCGAGGCTTTCTCCTCCCCGAACGCACCTGCCGCCTTCCCGCCTGAATCGCGGACGGTGAAACCAATGCTCTCATTCAGCGCATCGGCCCACAGGTGCACGACGCGGCCGGTCTTGCCGTCGATGTAGATCTCCACGGCATTGCCGCGCCGGTCGCGGTACACGCGCGCGGTATAGCCCTCGTAGGCGGCCGAATCGTCCAGGCCGGCGGTGGGAAACTCAAGCACGGGCTGGGCTTCCCGCACGGATGCAGCCTGGATCGCCAACAGCACAGCCAGAAACATGGGCGTACATTCTCGCCCCCCCAGGTCGCCCTTGACAAGGGGCGAACCGAGCGGCATTTGGGATGGCACAACCGTCATTCCGAGGTCACAACGATGCGCTTCGTTCGACCATTCATCCCGACGCTCGTCCTCATGTCCGCCATGGCCATCCCTCTGGCCGCGCAGAACGGCACGATCAGAGGCTCAGTGACGGACACCACCACGAAGCAAGCCCTCCCCGGAGTCACCGTTCGAATAGACGCAATCCAACGCGAAGCCCAAAGTGGACCAGACGGCGCCTACTCACTCGATGTCCCCGCGGGCACGTACGTCGTGCGCGCGACGCGCATCGGGTACGCACCTGTCCAGCAGTCGGTGACCGTCGCGGCCGGCGCGACCGCGGACGCGTCGTTCGGGCTCGTCCCGCAGGCGTCGCTACTCGAGGCCGTCGTCGTGACCGGTTACGGCACGACGCGCCGCGAAGCCGTGACCGGCGCAGTGTCGACCGTTGACGCGGCGCAAGCGAACGTCGGCGTCAAGACCAACGTCGATCAAATGATCCAGGGTCGCGCAGCCGGCGTCGAAATCATTCAGAACAACGGTGAGCCGGGTGCCGGCTCGCAGATCCTGATTCGCGGCGGCAGCTCCATCAGCAACACCAACGACCCGCTGTACGTGATCGACGGCGTGCCGGTCATCAACGTGCCGACCGAGCCGCCGAGCTACGGCATCGGGGGATCACCGCCGCTGCCGCGGAATCCGCTGAACCTGCTCAACCCGCAGGATATCGCCTCGATCACGGTTCTGAAGGATGCGTCCAGCACGGCGATTTACGGCAGTCGCGCGGCGAACGGCGTGATCTTGATCGAGACGAAGAAGGGCGGCAGGTCCGGCGGACCGACCGTCGAGTTCGACGCCTATCTCGCCGCTGCCTCCCCTGCGAACCATCTCAACGTCCTCAGCGGGTCGGAATACAAGTCCTTCGTCGAGGGTCAACACGCCACCTTCGCCGCTGACTCAGCTGTTTGCCCCCAGGCTCCCGTCGACACGTTGTCGGCGTGCCTGGGCAGGGCTGGTGGACTCGATTCCAAGCACCTCTCCAACCTCGGCACCGCGAATACCAACTGGGAGCGCGAGGTCAGCCGCACAGCGATGACACAGAACTACGACGTGTCGTTCACGGGCGGTGGCGAGGACACGCGCTACCGCGCGTCGGTCAACTACATGAATCAGCCGGGCGTGGCGATCTCGAATGGGCTCGAGCGCCTGCAGGGAGCGCTGACCGCATCGCACGACGCCTTCGACAACAAGCTGCGCCTCGGCGTGAACGTGACCGCGTCACGCGTGAAGAACACGTACATCACATTCGAAAACACCGGCGGGTTTGAAGGCGGCGTATTCCAGAATGTGGCCATTTTTAATCCGACCCAGCCGGTTACGGTCACCGATTCAACGGGAACGCACTACTACGAGGTGACGGGTTCGACGTCGGTGCGCAATCCCGTCGCGCTGGCCAATCAAATCACCGATAAGGGGACCACGACCCGGGTCATCGGAAATACGACGGTGGATTACGACGTCGCCAAAGGACTGACGGCGCACATGACGCTCGGTGGCGATCATTCCGGTGGCGGCCGCCAGCTCTACTATCCCAATGACAACCCCGTGGGCAGGGCGCTGGGCGGCGGGCTGGCGCGGCAGTATGACCTGGACAACACAACCGGAACGATCCAGACCACGCTCACCTACAACAAGCCGTTTGGCGAAAACAATACGCTCGACCTGCTGGGCGGATACGAGTACTCCAAATTCAACCAGAACCTGTTCATGGCCGAAGGTATCGGTTACGTCACCGACGCCTTCAGCTTCAACAACCTCGGCGCCGCAAAGACGCGGAACGACTCGTCGTGGTCGCAGAGCTGGATACTCTCGTCCTTCCTCTCCCGGGCGAACCTCGGATTCAAGGACAAGTATTTCCTGACGGCCATCCTGCGCTACGATGGATCGTCCAAGTTCGCCACAGGCAACAAATGGGCCGCCTTCCCCGGTTTGTCCGCGTCATGGAAGCTCTCCAGCGAGGACTTCATGAGCGGCGGGCCGTTCTCCGATTTGCGCCTGCGCGTGGGTTGGGGACGGCAGGGCAACCCCGGTATCGCTCCGTATCAGTCTCTTGTGACCTATGTCGGCGGCTCGGGCGCGAACTACCCGTGGGGTGACGTGCCGCACACCGGCGTCATTCCCAACAGCAACGGCAATCCGAATCTCAAGTGGGAGCAGACGGACCAGTACAACGTCGGGGTCGACTTCGGTCTCAACGGAAATCGGCTCGCGGGCAGCGTGGATTACTACGTAAAGAACACGTCCGACCTGCTGCTCAACATTCAGGTTCCTCCCCCGGCGTTCTCGTCCACGAGCCTGCAGAACGTCGGCAAGCTGAAAAACACCGGCTTAGAGATGTCGCTCGACTGGCTCGCGATGTCGAAGCCGGGTATGACCTGGCGCGCGGGACTCGTGTTCGCCACCCAGAAGAACAAGATCGTCGACCTCGGCCCCTACCAATTCCTGACATCGGGCGATGTCAGCGGACAGGGGCAGTCCGGTCAGGAGTCGCAGCGGATCATGCCGGGACAGCCGCTCGGCACGTTCTTCGGGCCGGTGTTCGTCGGCGTGGATGCCCAGGGACATCAGCTGTTCCGGTGCGCGGGTAGCACGGGTGGCTGCGTCAACGGACAGACCACGACGCCCCAGGCCAGCGACTACACCATCATCGGCAATGCCAATCCCGATTTCACGGTGGGGCTGACGAACCAGATCAGCAGGGGCAAGTGGAATTTCAGCTTCCTCATTCGGGCAGCGGTCGGGCTGGACGTCTTCAACAACACCGCACTCGTCTACTCGACCAAGGGCAATGCGCTTCAGGACAAGAACTTCCTGAAGGAGGCGTTGAGCGATCCGACCGGCCTGCATGAGCCGGCGATCTTCTCGTCGCGCTGGGTCGAAAACGCCGACTTCGTGCGGTTGCAGAACGTGACACTGGAGTACAACCTCGACTTGCCGATGTTGACCCGGAACGCGCGCAGCGCTCGCGTCTACGTTTCTGCCGATAACCTGGTGACTCTGACGGGCTATTCGGGCCTCGATCCGGAAGTCTATGCGAGTGCCGGCCTCGCGTCCCGTGGCGTTGATTATCTTAGCTATCCTCGGCCCCGCCTGGTGACCGGCGGGATCCGTTTCGTCTTTTGAGGAGGACAGGTCCTATGAAGCGAACGTTCGTAGTTTCGTCGATCGGAGCAGCCGGGCTGTGCGCGCTTCTCCTCGTCCCGATGCAGGGGTGCACGAACCTCGACGAGACGCCGCCCAGCGCCATCTCGCCGGGCAACTTCTTCCATACTGAAGGAGAAGTCCTCGCCGCGCTGGCGGGGGTGTACGCGCAGCTGCGCGGCACGGTCGATGATTACTACAACGTCAGCGAGATCAGCACGGACGAAATGGTCGTGCCGACCCGCGGGCAAGACTGGTACGACAACGGGCGCTGGCTCGAGAATCACCGCCAGGCATGGACCGCCAACAGCCCGTTCGCACTCGCGGACCTGAACGGGGCGTGGAATACGCTGTACGCCGGTGTGGAACGGGCGAACGGCGTGCTCGACGG
>Ga0209377_1003235_pt1 | contig 10541 bp, 8 predicted proteins | sample GraSoiAngelo_141_FD_185898 | JGI IMG/M metagenome (GOLD analysis project Ga0209377, IMG submission 185898) | Grasslands soil microbial communities from the Angelo Coastal Reserve, California, USA - 14_0929_12_40cm (SPAdes) (version 2) | ecosystem: Environmental > Terrestrial > Soil > Grasslands ...
TAATAAATCATTCGTGATGTAAGCCGGTGCGACCGAACGTTCCTGCGTCACAATTGACCGGACCATCTCGAAAAATGCCTCGCTGATCGTTTGAGTAAGCCGCTCGTTTCCCGCGAACGCTCCCGGATCGCGCTCCCATTGTTTGAGGAGCTCAACAAATCGGTCAATCTTCTCACGCGATCGCTCGACCAGATCGGGATGAGCGCGCTTCAGGTAATCAAAATACCACGAGCGACGCAGCAGATTAAGATCAATCACCTTCGCATCCCTCCGCCGGTGTTCAATTTCCTGCACGTAGAACATCGGGGAGATGACTTGCCAGTCTTGCGTTACTAAAAGTCCATCCGGCCCGACCGTGCTCAGGAGATTCTCAGCGTAATCGTGCGCAATCAAGTAATGCCTGCGATTGTTGAACGGCAAGTTCGCGGCAAATGCCGTCGCAGACACGAGCAACAGAGCAATTGCCGCGACCCAGTACGGTTTGTTTGCCGCCGTCGATTTGGAGAAATTCATCTGGATTAACCAACGGATGCCGAGGCCGGCAGCGATCGCGATCGAGATGAATACCGGCAAATAGTACGCATCCTTGTCTTCAGCAATTTGGTAGCTGAGGTCGTAAGCCAGATTCGAAATCACAACAATCGAGAGAAACCAAAAGCTCGTGCGGTCGGTTTTGTAGGCGTTGGTGAAACCCGCAAAAGCCAGGACCACTGCCACGGGCAGCCACGCAGGCCCGAATTCGCGCAACGCCATTCTGCAGAATTCCACAAACTGCGTTCCCACTACGTTTGGCGTAAACGAGAGGAACACCCGATACTGCCGGCCGGTAATATGCCACCAGATTTCTTGCAGCGAGCGTGGATTACCCCAGTTGATAACAGGCGAATGCGACGCCGCAATTGGCAAATAAGCATAAACAGCTACGAGCGCGCCGATGGAAATTAGCGCAGCGTACAAGAGTCGACGACTTGTAAAAAATCGCAGCCCCTGTGTCCTCCAAACAATGACGGCCACAGCTGGAAGCGTCAGGCCCACCGTCACATGGTGATCGCCCAGTGCCAACCCAAAGACCGTCGCCGCAGCGTAAAGCCAGCGGTCGTGCTTCATGGTCGCCGTTTTGGTATCACTTCGCTGTGCGACGATGCATCGCCGCCACCGAAGCATCAGAAAAAAAACAGTCAGGATCAGCAGCGTGTTTAAAGTGTAAACCTCGGTGATCGTTGCGTACGACCAAAGGGTCCGAGAAAAGGTCATGAGCAAGCCCGCACCCAGTGCCGGCGCCAAGGTCAAAAGATGGCTGATGCCTGAATCGCCACTGCTTTTTCTCTGTTGCGCACCTCTTTTTTTCGAGGTCGCCACATATGAAGCGGTGATCCCTAACTCTGCCACAACGAGAGTGAGCACCGCGGAAGCAAGCGCCGCGAAAAGAGCGGACGAAAAATTGATCCGCACCGCGACGTTTCCGAAGGGCACGAGCGATGCGAGATGCGCGAGCATGACCCAGAGAGGAAAGCCAGGCGGATGCGCAACACCAAGCCCTTGAGCGACGACAATCAGTTCGCCGCTGTCCACCAGGGTAACCGTCGGCGCAAGGGTCCAGATATAAACAACGAGTGCAGCAAGAAATACTGCGGCAGCGCAGAGCAACTCTGCTGGAGACCAAGAAATTGTCCTTGCATTCGCCTCGCGCACGGGCTTTGACGCGGTCCTTGGCGTCATCTCCTTTTGAGATTGTGTGTTGCTCGAGGCTCGTCGCGCCATTTGCGTATCGTCTCGCAAACTGGCTTTGCTGCAAACCATGAAAGCGATGCGAGGACGCATCGCACTCCGAAAGCACTTCGTGCGAAATTCACCAAAAGCCCCCGTTTCATTTTGCGACAGTTTTGGGAGTGCGCGCGCTCCTCGCGCCGCTTTTTAGCGGGTGAAAGAACCCTTGTCTCCGTCGGGGCGCTTCGCTTCAATTGCCGCGACATGAAACAGTCGACCCTGGTTGTAGCGCTGTACACGGCCATCGTCACAAACATCATTGCGCAATCTCCTACGCCAGCGCCATCCCCCGCAAAACCGCCTACGGATTATGATCTACAATGGGGCGTTAAGATCCCGATGCGCGACAAGATCGAACTGAACGCGACATTGTATTTGCCGAAAACCCCTGATGGCTCTTCTTCGAAGACGCCGGTGATCTTTACGCTGACGCCTTACATTTCAGACACCTACCACGTCCGGGGCGCCTACTTCGCATCGCATGGTTACGTTTTCGCGCTCGTCGATGTACGCGGCCGTGGAAATTCCAGCGGCGAGTTCGAACCATTTGCCAATGAGCCGCGCGACGGACACGACGTTGTCGAATGGCTGGCGAAGCAACCGTTTTGCGACGGCAAGGTCGCGATGTGGGGCGGCTCGTACGCGGGGTTCGATCAATGGGCCACCGCGAAGGAATTCCCGCCGCATCTGGCGACGATTGTTCCGGCGGCGGCCGCCCATCCGGGCCTCGATTATCCCTCCTATAACAACATTGGACTGACTTATGACATGCAATGGTTCACGCTCACCAGCGGTCACACGGCACAGGACCATCTTTTTGGCGATCAAAAATTCTGGCGCACAAAATTTCTGGACGCTTACAAGAAGCACATCCCTTTTAAATCGCTCGATTCATTTGTGGGAAATCCATCGGTTAATTTTCAGCGTATTCTCAAGCACCCAATGGCCGACGTGTACTACGACGCGATGCTGCCGACGAGTGATCAGTTTAAAAAGATCACGCTGCCAATTTTGACAATCACGGGCCAATACGATGGCGATGAACTGGGCGCGCTTTCCTATTATCGGGACCATCTCGCAAATGCCTCTCCGGAAACTCGGACGAAACATTTTTTGATCATCGGCCCATGGGACCATGCCGGCACGCGCACGCCTACGGATGAAGTCGGCGGGGTAAAGTTTGGTCCCGGAGGAATGGTCGATTTAAACGATCTGCACCGCCAGTGGTACGACTGGACCTTGAAAGCGGGACCGAAGCCGGCATTCCTCAAAAATCAGGTCGCGTATTATTTACTCGCAACAGGCAATTCCGGCGCGAACGGCGAATGGAAATACGCCGATAACTTTGAGACGCTGGTTGCAAATCCAAAAACGTTTTATCTCGAAACAGGACCGGTGCTGGGAAACGGCGCCTTTCGTTCCGGATCTTTGCATCCAACTCGGCCAAAAGAGGGCGTCGGCATGATTCCGCCCGGCAAATTCACATACGATCCACTCGATACAATCCGCGGCGAGAACGTCGAGGGCACCGATCCGAAAGAAAAAACCGCCGCACTCGATCAGACTTTCGCGTTGAGCATCGGCAAGGACGGATTGGTCTATCACACTGAGCCGCTACCGAGTGAAACGCCATTGGTCGGTTGTCCGGCGCTAACGCTATGGTTGTCCATCGACACGCCAGATGTCGATCTCGAGTGCGATCTGTACGAAATTCAACCGGACGGTACAAGCATCGCGCTTTGGAGCGACCAGCGCCGGCTGCGCTATCGCGAGTCATTGCGCGAACCAAAGCTCGTTAAACCGGGCGAGATCGTAAAATGCGATTTTAATCCGGGATTGTTCGTCGCGCGACGTTTGATGAAAGGCAGCCGACTGCGCCTGATTGTCACCGCCGTGAATTCAATTTTTTGGCAAAAGAATTATTGTTCCGGCGGAGTCGTTGCAGAAGAAACGGCGAAAGACGCGCGCACCTGTCACGTTCAGATCTATCACGACGCAGAGCACGCCAGCGTGATCCAATTGCCAGTCCGCGAGCCGGCGACTTTGCAACAATAAAAAACTAATGGCGAGAAAGATTCGTGTCGGAATACTGTTCGGCGGCCGCTCAGCCGAGCATGAAGTCTCCCTCCAGTCGGCGAAGAATATCATCGACGCGATCGATTCGAAGAAATACGAGGTCGTATTGATCGGGATCGACAAAAAGGGGCGATGGCATCTCAGTGAAGGCTCTCGATTGCTGCTGCCGGCAGTTGAATCCGGGTTGCCCGAGCTGCCGGACAAAGGCGAAAATCTCGCGCTCGTTCCCGGGAAACAAGAAGACCAATTGGTGGCATTTTCTGGACAGCAGAAGCTCGGCCGCCTGGACGTGATGTTCCCTGTGTTGCACGGCCCCTTCGGCGAGGACGGCACCGTCCAGGGACTGTTGAAGCTCGCTAATATCGCGTTCGTCGGGGCCGGCGTGCTCGGCTCAGCCGTTGGCATGGACAAGGAGGTCATGAAGCGATTGCTAAGGGATGCCGGCATTCCCATTGGCCGATTCATCACAGTCAATAGATATTCCTCCAAGGAAATCAGTTTCGAAGACGCGCGCGGGGAACTCGGTTTGCCGCTTTTCGTGAAACCGGCAAACTTGGGCTCGTCGGTCGGCATTCATAAAGTCACAGAACGCGCAGCCTTCGAGCGCGCAGTCCGTGATGCGTTCAATTACGACAACAAGATCTTGATCGAAGAATTCATCATGGGGCGCGAGATAGAATGTTCTGTCCTCGGCAACGAGAATCCCATTGCTTCGGTGCCCGGCGAGATCTTGCCGCGCCACGAATTTTACTCGTACGAAGCGAAATACCTCGATGAAAATGGCGCCGTGCTGGAGATACCGGCCAAGCTGCCGCAGGCGACTTCGGAGCGTATCCGCCAGCTGGCGATCAAGACGTTTTCCACACTTTGCTGTGAGGGAATGGCGCGTGTCGATTTCTTCTTAAGGAACGGCGAAGAGATTATCGTCAATGAGATCAACACTATTCCCGGGTTCACTCGAATCAGCATGTACCCCAAGCTCTGGGAAGCGACCGGCATCTCTTACAGCGAGTTAATCGATAGGCTGATCCAACTCGCGATTGAAAGGTTTGAACGGGAGAAACGATTGAAAACCGACCGGGCATGATTTTCGACAAACTGGCGGTAACTCGACGAGTTGCGAAAGCGTTGTTATTCAGCGCGTTTGCGATTTTAGGCGTCCAGGCAAAGGCGGCCTCCGAGATTGTGATCGCTATCCGTTATTTGCGGGCGGAAGGAACCAGTCACGCTCATCTGTATTTGTATCGCGAAGATGGAAAACTTTTGCGTCAGCTGACGAACGATGACAATTCCGGACAAGATTCCGGCCCGGTTTTTGCGCCAGACGGCACGACAATCGTTTTCACGCGAGAAAGAGCTAATAGCATTCGCGAATTTTGGAGCGTCGATCCTCTAGGGAAAGCATTGAAGAAATTGGATACGGCACCGGACTGGTATGCCAGCGCGAAAAGCTCGCCGTATTTCACAAACGTCGAGCCCGAAAAAGAAGCTTCGGCAGCCGCGACGACCTCGGCTATGGAATCTACTTCACCGAGCCCGACGCCAGCGCCCAGTTACAAATCGCCTGATGGTTCTGTCGAATTGATCCTCCGGGAAGATCCAAAGGACGAAGATGATCAGATGAATGGCCCTGGTCATGGAAAGCATTACGTGCTGCGCGATTTGAAAACGGGAACCGAAACGGAGTTCGACAAAATCCCTGGGTTTTATGGCACGTTTGAGATTCTTCACGATAGCCAGGACAAGAATCAGCATTTTCTCTTTGAAGGTCAGTTGCGGCTCGCGTTTTTTGGTTTGCACCTGAACAGCACTGATGGCGGTACGGTTTTCGCGCTCGACCTGAATGCGCCGCGATTTGTCAGGCTTTCACCGAACTGGGCTACGCCAATCCCGCTTCCGGGTGAAGCCGCGTTTCTCACGCTTACGGAGAATCGGTACGTGCCAATCCCGGGCAGCAAGAAAACGGCGAATTGTTCTTACATGGAACACTGGGATGACAAGCTGAACCACGTTCGTTATGCGCGCGAAAAATCCGCTGCCTTGTGTTACGGCGCCTCAATGTACCGGCCCGACAAAGATCCTCACGTCGTCACGTTGCGCCGCGGGGCGGATTAATTCGTTCATGAAAAAAAAGTGGGCTGCAGTTTCTGTTGTCGCGGTTGTATTAGTTGGCATTCCGCCGACCGCGCGTGCAAACAGCGCTGACGCGACTTCAGCAATTCGCGAGAAGTACAAAGAGTGGCTCGCGGCGTACGACGCTAAAAATCTTGCCGGCACGATAAACATCTTTGCAGAAGACGCGATCTCGACGTTCGCCGGTGCAAAAGATGCCGGGATCGAGGAAATTCGCGCGTCATACAAAAAATCACTAGCCGCAAACGGGCCGAAACGGACGTGGAAGCCGGTAGAGATGGAAATCGACGGCGACGGCGATCTTGCGTACGCGCTGGCAGATTGGCAGCTCATCGAAACGCAACCGGACGGCTCAGGTTCGGTCCGCTTGACGAATCGAAGCGTCGATGTTCTCCGGCGAGAAGGTGAGACCTGGAAAATCGTTCGCTCTTTTACCATCCCTGCCGACAAGCGACCGGTGAAATTGTCGTGCGAGATCCGCCTGCCGAGCATCTCCCCCGATAAATTTAGTGGCGCAGCCGCCGACGTGTGGCAGACGCTAATGCGTTGGCGAGAATCGTACAACCGCCGCGATCTCGCCGGCACGCTCGCGCCGTACGATCCCTTGATCACGGGTTTGTACGAGGGCAACACGCCGGACGATCTGGCAAAGCTACGCGAAACCTACACGCGTTCGTTCGCGCAGACTGATCGGCAACGCTCGATCGATTTCGAGCCGGAGGAAATCCTTGCCTCGGGCAGATTTGCATTTGTGCGTGACCACTGGACCAGCACGATCCGAACACCGCAGGGACAGACGCAAAGAATTTCGCGCGGAATCGAGCTTTGGCAGAAGAACCCAGCCGGCGAATGGAAGCTGCTGCATTATCTCAGCTATCTCGTTTGCGAAACCGGCATCAATGCTGGCGCGAGTTCCAGCGCGCTCGACAAGCTCGCTGAGGATTTCTGGTTGTGGCGCGCGAAATACGCGCCCTTTACCGGTGATGACGTAAATCGAATCGAGCGGCCAGGAGGGACGCGCAATTGGTCGCGAGCGAGCATCGACAAACAACGAAAAGATCTCGCTGCGTTTGAAGCGCGCTGGAAAAAACTGGATGCGACTGCTTGGCCGATTCCGCAGCAAGTCGATCATAAATTGATCGGCTCGGCGTTATCGCGCGTGCAGTGGGAGCTCGAGATAAATCCGCGCTGGAAACGCGACCCGAATTTTTACATCGAGCAGACGCTCACCGCGCTCGTCGAAGCGCTCACGGTGCCGCCACCGTATGATGAAGCGCGCAGCCGCGAGATTCTCGCGCGCATTGAAAATATTCCGTCGATCTTGCAGCAGGGGACAGAGAACCTTGAGAGGTCGCCTGCGTCGTTCGCCACCGTGGCGATCAACAATCTCGATGGCATTCGCGAGGGGCTCCGCAAAATGGCGAGCTCGCTCGTAGCATCGACAACTCTAAATCCAGACAAATTGAATAGCGCCTGCGAGCGCGCGGCGGATGCGCTCGAGAAGTTTCAGCAGCAGCTCAAACAGAAGCTGCCGAGTCTGCCTCAACAAACGGGGCTTGGTCGCGACGCGTACATCTGGTTTTTGCGCAACGTCGCGCTGATGCCGTTCACGCCGGAGGAACTTTTGGCAATGGCACAACAGGAATGGAATCGCGCGGTCACGTTCGAAAGTTACGAGAAGAACCGGAACAAAGACGTGCCGCCGCTGAAAATCGCCGACAATATCGACAATTGGATCAAAGACGCAGCGGAAAAGGAATTATCGATCCGCAAATTTCTGGTTGGGCGCGGCATCCTCAGCGTTCCCGACTGGGTACAACATTACACACTTCGTCCCACGCCGGAATATCTGCGCGTGCTCGGATTCACCGAGACTGACGATTTCACGGGGCCGTCGCGCTTGAAGGAAAACTGCATCCGCTACGTGCCGGAGCCCTCGGAAAAGCTCGGCTACTTCTGGCGCGCGACGGCGGTGGATCCGCGGCCGATCACTGTTCATGAGGGAATCCCGGGTCATTATTTTCAGCTTTGTCTCTCGTGGAAACATGAGGACCCGATCCGGCGGCATTATTACGACTCAGGCGCGAATGAAGGGATCGGCTTTTACGCCGAGGAAATGATGTTGCAGGCCGGTTTGTTCGATGACAGCCCGCATACGCGCGAGATCATTTACAATTTCATGCGCCTGCGTGCGCTCCGCGTAGAAGTGGACGTGAAACTTGCGCTCGGCCAATTCACTCTCGAACAAGCGGCGAAATATCTACAAGAGAAAGTCCCGATGGACGAACAGACCGCGCGTCAGGAGGCAATCGCGTTTTCCACTGGTCCTGGTCAGGCCATTACTTACCAAATCGGGAAATTGCAGATCATGAAATTTCTCGCCGACGCGCGCATGCAACAGGGCGACAAATTCAGCATCCGCGCCTTCCATGATTTCGTTTGGAAAAACGGCAATGTCCCGATCGCGTTGCAGGAGTGGGAGTATTTGGGCGGAATTAAGTCGGAAAAATAAAGCCGCAACAATCGCAAGATCCTCACCCGGAACTACAGTCGGTGTCTCCTTTCTCTGTCCGCAATCTCCGGTGAGTACGATTGTAGCTCTTCGATGAATTTCTGTTTGAATTTAGGAATATCGCCCGAGTCGAAAAGTGCTGCGATGCCAGCCCTTTTTGTAATCGCATCCATGTCGATGACCTTTAGCCAAGGCGTCCAATATTCCACCGGCGAGTTCAAGCAATCCCACATTCGTCTCTTCCGACCACGAATTGTCCTTACGACAGCGCGACTAGCTTGGGCGTCGGAAAGTTCGTCACTAAAGGGGTACGGGTACATTCGCCAACTCACGCGCATCGAATGGTCGTAACTCGGCTGATTCGTCACCGATATCCTCAGTCAAAAGTTTGTACTGTATCCAACGCTTTCGATTGTCTTCGTCAGAAAGGATTCGCGTAATCAAAGACGTGGCACTTCCTCGATTGAGACGTAATTGAGGGCTCATTCCGAAGAATCGCAGGAGCTTTAACTGGCGATTTGTGGCGGGCAAGAGTTTCCAAGCATGCGGAGCTTCTTCATATTCCCGGCGCTTCTCTGGCGTGTCGTACCTCGCAATCAAATGTTGAAGTTGACCGACGTCGGCTTCTTCGGGCACGGTGACTCCAAGAAATTTCAAATAGTTCCGCTGCTCACGCTCCTCGGATGTGAAATTGAGCGGAGAAGTTGAACCCGGAGACCATGGATTGTCCGGATCGATAAATGGCTTTCGTCTATCTGGAAATGCCTCTTCGAGTCGCTTACGAAGGAAGTCGACTTGGTAGTAATTCAGCGATTCAACAGGAAATGGCCAGCCAAGTTCGCGCAGATACTCAACTTGAGCACGTGACACAAGTGCCTTTTGGCTCAATAGCACCTTGCTGTTAAAGAAAGCAGCATCTTCAGGTAGCCGTTTCGGGAACGCATTTAATTTGGAGCACGTCTCGATTGCTACTGGAGTAGAATCATTTCCATATATCACGAGCGTCCCTTTCGGGATTAAGCCATATCCCCAGAAAGTTCGGACCGGTCCTTCATTTATTGGGCCGAAGATGCGATCGTCTGTTTGGATCCGAACTTTCATTGCAATTATGCTTCTCGTGGAGGCAAATTCACGCCAGAGAGTCGACGCTTGACAATCAATGAATCACTGAGGCGGACCCGTGTGAATCAATCACTTAAAAAACAAGTTGATGGCATTCTCGCTGATATCTTTTGCGCGGATCAAGCGTATGCCCTTCTTCGGGAGATCGGTCTGCATGCTCAAGAGATCAATCAACGACATTTCGGACATTTCTTTGCGCCGATCCAAGACAGACTGGGGAAAGATTATCTGCTCTCAGTCGCGAAACTCTATGATCCGCCACATCGAAAATACTCGACGCGAAGTATTCGAACACTGGTCTCCGCACTGACAGCATCCGCAAAGAACGTAAACATTACTAAATCGCCAGCCCTGCGACATCGGTTCGTCCGAGCTGGAATCAACAGTGATAATTTCTACGATCTGGCCGACTCTGCAATTACTGAGCGTTTAGTCGAATGGTGTCAGAGTCGCTTGGCGGATGGCGATACAATAGAGAGCGTCAACATTTGGCGAGCGTCGGAAGCTCTAAGATTTCGACGCGACAAAGTAATTGCTCACAATGAGCTCCTATCTTCAGAGCCAGCGCCTGATCTAACGTGGGCACAAGTTAACTCTTTGCTCGAATTGGCCAGAACCATGCTCGACCTTGTTAGCAGCGGCTATCTCAATTACTTCCTCACTGCCGATGACGGGTCATTCTTTCTCACTAGTGAGGTGGAGCAATCGGCCGTCTGCCTAAGACGCCTTCTCCGAAGCTTGAAGTGACAACAGATTGACGGAGGCGTAGTCCGAAAATCAATCACCGATTTCGAGGCCCATTTGGCGGGCGGTGCCGGCGATGATACGGAAGGCGGCTTCGTCGTTGCCCGCGTTCAAGTCTTTGCGCTTGGTGTTCACGATGTCCATGACCTGTTTGCGCGTGACCTTGCCGACCTTGGTTTTGTTTGGT
>Ga0209377_1003236_pt1 | contig 10541 bp, 14 predicted proteins | sample GraSoiAngelo_141_FD_185898 | JGI IMG/M metagenome (GOLD analysis project Ga0209377, IMG submission 185898) | Grasslands soil microbial communities from the Angelo Coastal Reserve, California, USA - 14_0929_12_40cm (SPAdes) (version 2) | ecosystem: Environmental > Terrestrial > Soil > Grasslands ...
GGCTATTTCTATCAGCCGACGCTCGTCCTCACCCCCGGGGAACGAAGCCTGAGCGAGTTGCCGGTATGGCGCGAGGAGGTGTTCGGGCCGGTAGCGGTGCTGGTGCGCGCCAAGGACACGGACGCGGCGATCGCGCTCGCGAACGACACGATCTACGGGCTCGGCGCCAATCTGTGGACGCGCGACTTCGCGCGCGCGCAAGTGCTCGCCTCACGAATCGAAGCCGGCTCCGTGTTCATCAATGGCATGGTCGCTTCGGACCCGCGCCTGCCGTTCGGCGGCGTGAAACAGAGCGGCTATGGGCGCGAACTGTCCGACTTCGGGATCCATGAGTTCGTGAACATTCAGACGGTGTGGGTGGGCGATGGCGACGCGCATGTGTCGACGCCAAGCGCGGGCGGGGAGTAACGGATGAGGACTGGATTCGGAGCCTCGGGGAGGTGTGTCACGCGGCCCTCCGGTCCAGTTCGAGACCGTCGACGCCGAGCGTCACGTCGACGTTGCCGCGCGTGGCGTTCGAGTATGGGCAGCGCTCGTGGGCTCGACGCATCAGATCTTCGGCCTCGCCCCGCGACAGGTGCGGCGCGTGCAAGTCGAGGGCGACCGTCAAGCCATAGCCGCCGTGACCGGTGGGACCGATCCCCACGCGCGCGGTGATGGTCGAGTCGGAGGCGTCGAGTTTACGACCGCGCGCCAGGGACAAGAGGGTGGACTGAAAGCAGGCGGCGTACCCGACGGCGAACAGCTGCTCTGGATTGGTACCCGGCCCGCCCTCGCCGCCCATTTCTTTGGGAACGGAGAGCTCAACGGCCAGCCGCCCGTCGGACGTCCGGCCATGTCCTGCTCGCCCTCCCTCGACCACCGCCTCGGCGGTATACAGGATGTTCACGTCTCCTCCTCGTGTTTGACAGTGATGAGCTCGGTCGCATCATGCTCCACCAGCGCCGTCCCCGCCCCGGCCGGCACGACCAGCAGCGACGTAGGTAGGTGGTTGATGAGCCCCTCGGTGACGCTCCCCACCAGCATTCGCTCGACCGGTCCTTTTCCGTGCGTGGCGACGACGACGAGATCAGCGCTCCAGGCGGCCGCCTCAGTCAGGATCGTCTGGAGAGCCGTGCCGTGTCGGATGAGTGTGTCCACGCCCGGTGCGCGGATCAGTGGCCAGACGTCGCGCGCCAGGGTTTCCTCCCACCGCCGGTAGTAGTCGGTCGTGTCTTGCTGCGGGACTTCGGGAAGGACAGTTGGCGGCTCAACCACGCTGAGAGCCCGCAGCCTGGCACCGAACAGCGCGGCGTAGCGCTCGGCGCCGGCGACTGCCGGGTGCGCCGCGGCCGACGGATCCACGGCGAGCAACACCCGCCGGATGGCGGGAGCTCCCACGGTGACCAGGACCGGCACCGAAGCCGTCCGCGCCACGGCGACGCTGGTGCTCCCGCCGAGCCAGCGCCCGATAGTCGTGTGGTGTTTGCCGCCGAGCACCACGAGCTCCGCGCCGTGCGCGGCCACGGCCTCGTTCAGGACGGCAGCAGGCTTTCCCCGATGGACCGTGAGCCCCTCGAGCACCTGCTTGGGCACGCGTTTCCCGAGGGCTGCGCCCAGCTGCGCGCTGGCCTCGTCGTACAGTCGCGTATACGGGTAGCTGTCGCGCCGCGAGGCGTGCCCCGAAGTGGCGTGCACGAGATGGTAAGAGGTTTCGGCGCGCTCCGCCGCCGCCACGGCGAACAGGGCAGCATCTGCGGCCTCAGGCGATACGTCGACGCCCACGACGATCGGCTTCCAGGACATGCCAGGCGAACGACGCTCGCGTTCTGAAGGTTCCATGGCCTAATCATTCGTTTATCTAAGTATCATTGCGGAACAGCGGAGCGGCGCTATCATACGGCGATGGCCAGACAGTCGGGTCGCCGAGTGGCTGCGGCGGTACTGGAGATCACCCTGCTCGTGACCCGCCTGGTCACACCCGAAGTGCGGCGGCGGGGCCCGAAGCAGCTGTCGCTGTCCCACATGCGGGCGCTCGGGTTTCTCGACGCCAATCCAGACGCGGACCTGTCCGCAGTCGCCGATTACGTCGGGCTTACCCTGCCCAGCATGTCCACGCTCGTGGACGGGTTGGTGCGTCGAGCCCTCGTGACGCGGCTTGCCGCCCCACACGACCGCCGGCGCCTGCGGCTCCGGCTCACCGCGACCGGCAACAAGGCGCTCCGAGCCGGGCTGGCCGCGGCGGAGGCTGTGCTCGAGACGCGGTTCAGCGACCTCCCGCCGGCCGAGCGTGCCCTCGTCATCCGCGCGATGGCACGCCTCCGACCGTTCCTGTGACTTCGGTTCACATCTTGTATCTCAGCCAGACCAGATCGCCCTTGATCCTTGAGATCGAGATCAACCGGAGTTTCCGCGCCAACCCCTTCCCCACCATCGCGTCGAACAATGTCGGCGTACCGATGCTGCCATCCGCGACGGGGGCGATCAGGATGCTCAGCTCGTCGATCAAGCCGGCGGCGAGGAATGACCCATTGATCTTGCCGCCGCCTTCGAGCAGCAGCCGGCGGATCCCAAACGCCGTCCGGAGTTTCGCCAGGACTCTCCTGAGATCGATGCTGGCTCTGCCCCCGAATATGTACGACACGCCCCTGGATTCGAGAAACGCCAGGTAGTCGTCGGACACGCGTTCGCCGAGAACCGCGATCACGTGTGCATCATCAATGGCATTCGATCGCCACGTGAGTTTCCCCGACGGATCGATGGCGATGGCGTACGACCGCTTCTTTGCCTCGGCGATGAAATCCCTTCGCGGCATCCGCTGCTTCCCGGTGAGTCGCTGCACGCGCGACTTGCCCGCGTACGGTGCCATCGAGACGCGTCCGACGATCCACGCGTCGGCGGCGAGCGTTGTCGCGGTACGCTCGTAGGCGGCGGATGCGATCTGCAGGGCGGGCCATTTCTTCGAAACGATCTTGCCGTCGATCGACGGGGTCATGTGGCAGATGACGTAGGGTCGCTTCTTCATTCCTTACTTAACCCCTTCCACCATTCCTTAAGAGGCTGAGAAGGGCCGGCGTCTCGCTTCAGGGCTCAGTGGCGCTGCCCCAATGCCTCCGATGATTACCGGACCGCTCCCCCCCCGATGACCGAGGCCTCCGCTAATCGACGACCTTCGAAGAGACGGGCGGCGACCGCGCCGAAGATGAATCCCCCAACGTGGGCCGCGTAGGCGACGCCGCCCGAGGCCTGTTGCGGCGCCACCGCGCCCAGACTCACGAGCTGCGTCAGGAACCAGACCCCGATCAGCAGTGCCGCCGGGATGTATGCCATTTGCACAAAAATGACAATCACGAGCAGTGAGCGAATTCTGTCGCGCGGGTAGGTGACGAGAAACGCGCCCATGACGGCAGCGATCGCTCCACTGGCACCGAGGTTCGGGACCGTCGAGCTCGGGTCGGCCGCGACCTGCGCCGCTGTCGCCGCCAGCCCGCCCAGGAGGTAGAACACGAGATACTTACGCCGACCCATGAGGTCTTCGATTTCCGGTCCGAAGGCCCACAGGAAGACCATGTTGCCGAGAATGTGCGACCAGCTGCCGTGCATGAACATCGACGTCAGAATGGTGATAAGGTGACGGCCCGCGACGATGTCGGCCGGGTGGAGCGACCACGTGGTCACGAACGTGTCGCCGCCCACTAGCTCGATCACGAACATCAGCGCGTTCACGGCGATGATGGACGCGGTCATCACCGGGATGCGGCTCGGGCGCCGCGTGGCGTCGCTGAGTGGAATCACCCCCATATCAACCTCCCGGTAATGCAACGTGAAGTTGCGCCATTCAAGCCTTCAAGCTTGCCATTGGGGAAGTGTGGGCGCCAGAACCTGAACGAATGCCAGTCTCGCTGGCTTATTCGCCGACGCGCCCATGTTACCTCACTCTCTGACGCTCGAGATCGACGCGCATCTGGTCGCCCAACTTGCCGACGAGCTTGCCGCGCATGTTGATGGGTGCGGTCGGCAGGTTGTCGAAGCGGCAGCGCCGGAGCAGAACCAAATAGCTCCCGGGCTTTGCCCCGGTGCTCGCCCGATCGATGATGGCCATCAGGTCGAAGGCACCTTCGAAGAAGTGATTCGCGAAGATCTGCTTCGACGCCACAACGGTCACACCTGACAACTCAGGCGGCGTGTACACCACCATGTGGGTCACGCTGAGAATCGGCCTCACGCCGGACATGGAGTCGTCGGCCCAGAACAGCAGCTCGCGCGCACCATCCAACGGGGCGTGCGGGTATTCCGCCAGGTACTGCCGCAGTGAAGGGATGTCCTGGTACACGTACGGCGACTGCGTCAGGAGGGCGGCGAAGGCATCGCTGGCGTGGACTCCGCCGCGGTCGTCGTACACCAGCATCGCCGAGTCGCCGCGAGTCCGGTAGTCCGTGACGTACTCTACGAGCCGCCGCCGCACGTACGCGTCGAGCTGATTCCCGGCGTCCGCGGCCGACCAGTCGATTTCGGCGTGCAGCCGCTGCATGTCCGTGGCCGGCATCTTGATCTTGCAGTCGCCGGGGCGGCAGTGCTTCACGTCCGCAACGTCTTGCGCGGCAACCGTTGCGCTCTCGACGTCCGCCGCAGTCGCAGGAACGTGAAAGATCCCGAACCGGGCGCGGGTGGGAGTGCGGAGTGAGCTCGGGAGATCTTGCAACCGGGCGACGTAGGACTCGCGCGGTACGTCCACCGCGATGATCCCGAACACTGCGACGTCGCGCTTGTTCTCGGTGTCCAGGATTTTCACAATGGCGTCGCCCCGCTCGATCGAGGCGAGCTGCGCCCGGTCGAGGCCGATCCGCTGCTGCAGAAAGGTCGTCAGCTCGGCCGGTGGCTGCTGGGCATGGACCGCGCTGCTCAGGGCCGCGCCGCAACCAAGCAGCGCCGCGCACGTGAAGACCCTCACGTCACGTACTCCTCTCGGTACATCGCGATCAGCTCAAACGCGTACGACACCGCCAGCGGTCCAATGAGGAGACCGAGTATCCCCAGGTACGGGACGCCGACCAGCGCCCCCACAAGGGTGACCAACGGGTGGATCTGTCCCCACCGCCGGGACACCATCGGCCGGATCACGTAGTCGATGTTTCCCACGATCAGTATCCCCCACAGGGCGAGGAACACGGCCGCTCCGGGTCGATGATTGACCAGCAGCACGATCGCCCCCGGCCCCCAGACGAGCCCGCTGCCCAGGACGGGCAGGATCGAGAACACGATGGTCACGGCCCCCCAGAGCGTCGCGTTCGGGAGCCCCGCGATTCGAAAGCCGAGGCTCGTGAGCACGCCATGCAGCAACGCCGAGAGCCCCGTGCCGATGACAGTGGACGTGGCGATGTCGCGGAATCGCTGCGACAGCTTCTCGATGTTGCGCTCGGAAAACGGGATATATCGGCGCACCGCGCTCCAGGTCTCCCCAGGCCGGAGCAGCAAATAGTAGAGGCCGAAGGAGGCAATCGTCAGGTTCAGTGCCGCCCGGGACGCCGTCCCGACGAACCCGAATGCGGACGAGCCGATCCATCCTACGATGTTCGAACCGAGGTCGGCGAGCCGGGCGCCCACGTCGAACCTGCCGATTTTGAGCTCGGAGAGTCGCGCGACGATGGGGCTCTGCATGACCGTCACTCCGAGCCGCTCCGCCTCGCTGACGATCAAGCCGACGGAGAAGCCGCCGAGCACAACAAGCACGAGAAGCAACACCGCCACGACGAGGCCGGCGGCCGCCCGTGGCGGCGCCCGGCGCTTGAGCCAGTCGTGAACCGGCTCCAGCACCACGTAGAGGACGGGGATGCCCAGGAGTCCCGTCGCGTAGGGCGCGAGCGCGATGACCAGTGCGACGCAGAGCGCCACCATGAGTGTGGCGGCAACGCGTTGCCTCGAGTCGAGAAGCGTAGTCACCGCGATCGCGCCCGCATGTGGCTCACGACTCCTCGACCCCGGGGGGGGGGGGGGGGGGGCTGCTGGCCCCAATCGCGGTTGTCAACTCGATCCGGAAACATCCGCCACCTCCCCGGGGCCGGCCGCATTACGCGGTCATGCCTGCATGTGCTCGTGAAGTGGCCGACTGCACGACGGAACGGACTTTGAACGCGCCCATGATCAAGGCGACACCGGACACGATCGCGAAACCGGCGATCAGTCCCATGATGGCGGCGAGCGTGATGGGCGGGACCGCGATCGCGAACACACCGGCGGCCGCGCTCAGCACGCCGAATGCCGCGGTCCAGCCCCAGTTGAGGCCGAGCCTGTTCTCCTGCACCGCGGCGTAGATGCCGATGGCGCCTGTGACCGTGAGCCACCACGCGACCATGACGACCGCGAAGGTCAGGGACAGCCCGGGATAGTAGTAGAATGCCGCGACGCCGAACGCCACACTCACCAGCCCTGAGAGGAGGAGGACCCACCAGTGCGGCGCGACCGACCTCAGCTCGAACGCGTGCACGGTGGTGGTGAGGCCGGTGAAGATCGCCCAGAACGCGATCACCAGCGCGAAGGCTGCGACGGAGTCGAGCGGGCGGGCAAAAATCAAGACGCCCACGGTAAGGCTGAGCAGTCCGCGTAGGAAGAGCGCCCACCAGCCGAGGCGATAGCCTCGCTTCAGGTCATCAAGCATCGGTGTTGCCATGTTGCCTCCCAGTGAAGTGTGCGATTCGTGATAGCCTGCGGGACATTTCACACGCCAACTTCGGAGGTCAGCTTCGGGATTTCCGCGAAATACCAGCCGATGACCTCGCGCGCCTTGGCGGCCTGCGGTGACGTCCAGTCTCGGAACGACTCACACAGGACCGCGAGCGCCGTATTCGGGACGGCGCCGGCGTGTGACATCCGTTCGATCGCCGTGCGGTGCGCCGTTTGGGATCTCCCACCGACGGCATCGGTGACAAACATCGCCTCGTAACCGTTTTTCAGCGCCTCAATCGTCGCGAACGTGAGGCAAATCTCGGTGTGGAGTCCACCGAAGATCAGCCGCTTGCGCCCGGTCTTCTTCACGGCTTCACTGAAGGCGCGATCCTCGAACGCATTCATCGTCGTGCGGTCGATCACCTGAAGGCCAGGAAGCTCGGCGAGGATCGCCGGCTGCGTCGGCCCGTTGATGCCGGCCCCGACGCCAACACTGGACAGCACGATCGGCATGTTGAACGCCTTGGCCGTCCTGGCCAGGAGGCGGACATTGAGCTCTACCAGATCGGCGCTCGTTTCCGAGCGAATGGTTGCGAATATCTCCCCCTGATAATCGATCAGCACCAGGGCGCAGTCTTGATAGGTCCAGACACCGAGATCTCTGTTCATGGTTCCTCTGCTTGGGTTCCTTGGCTCCGCTCCCGAGCGATCCACTCGCGGATGTATCGCGGGCAACGCAGCAGCTCGACGCCGTGCCCTTCATGCGCGGCGAGGAAGCGCACCACCGCGAGATCCACGAGTGTGGTCTCCGCCAGGTCGAACGCGAGCCGTGGGCGGTACCGCTGCACCTCCGCCTGCAGCTCGACCAGCTGATCCTCGTCGATGCGCCCGCTGAGGCGGAACGTCGCCGTTTCTCCGTCGGAGGCGATTTCGATCTTGAGAGTCATCGCTGCAGGAGAAGGCAAGCGCCGCGCCACGGCTAAGCGCTTACGGAATCGCGAGTTGGTCTTGCGGAGCGTGCCAGCCTGTTGGCAATTGCCAATTGGCGAGCGCTTTGTGTTTCGGAAGGCGATCTTCGGGCACGGCGGGAACCAAATCATGGCGCTTCCCGTTGGATAGGCGCACTCCAACAGAAAGCAAGAGGTCCGGTATGGCTCTCGGTGTTCTCATCCTGCGACTCGTTGTCGGCCTCACCATGGCGGCGCACGGCGCGCAGAAGCTGTTCGGCTGGTTTGGCGGGTACGGGCTGGCTGGCACTGGTGGCTTCCTGGAACAACTCGGCTTCGTGCCGGGGCGGCGTCACGCGCTGTTCGCCGGTTTGGCAGAGGTCGGCGGTGGCCTGCTGCTGGCGCTGGGCCTCGCGACGCCCCTGGCGGCGATGTTGATCACCAGCGTGATGTTCGTCGCGATCGCCACCGTGCACATCAAGCACGGCTTCTTCAATCACAACCAGGGATATGAGTACAACCTGACCGTGGCCGCTGTGGCGGTCAGCGTTGCAATGATCGGTGCCGGCCCGTTCTCGGTCGATGGCGCACTGCGTCTGCAGGATGCGGGCCCGGTGTGGGGGCTCGCCGCGCTGCTCGCCGCAGTCGTCGGGGGGGCGGTCCAGCTCGCCGGCCGAAAGGCTCCCGCCACTCAGAAAGCGAACTAGTTTCAATGCCGGAGAGACTCTGACCAGGGAGATGCAATATGTTGACCGAGATCTCGCACGGCGTCGACGAGGGGCGGTGGTTCGTGAAGGGGTACCAGCAACCATGAGTGAGCGCCGCCACGTAGCAGCGGAAGTCGCCGACCGGCTGCGCCACCGGGGTATCGCGCTCACCGGTTCGGAAAAGCCCGACGAGCTCGCCGACCTCCTGTCGGCGGTCGAGCGCTTCGAGTCGGCGGTCGAAGCGCATGGCGGCGACCTGATGGTTGACGATCTCAAGAGCTCGCGGCCTGACGATCGCCATTTCGTGTTGCCGCGGCGTGCCCAGGCCGAATCCGCGCGCGCCTACATGGTGCGCATCGATGAAGCCGCTTTGGCACTGCGGCGCCATCCGCGCCATCCAGGCTAGATGTCGGAGGTCCGGGCCGAGCGCGGCACTCTCGCACCCCCAGTAGGCGAACGAGACCACGTCACCGGCCCGGCAACGGCGCCGGTGACGCTCGTCGAATACGGCGACTTTGAGTGTGCATCGTGCCGTAAAGCCTGGCCGATGGTCAAAGAGCTGCAGCGGCGGCTCGGCAAGAGTCTGCGGTTTGTGTTCCGTAACTTCCCGCTCACCAAGCTGCATCCCAACGCGCAGCATGCGGCAGAAGCGGCGGAGGCCGCCGCGGCGCAGGGTGCCTTCTGGCAGATGCACGACCGGCTGTTCGAGCGGCAGTTCGCGCTCGAGGATGACAATCTCATCGAGTACGCGACCGAGCTCGGCCTCGATGCCGATCGTGTCACTGATGCGCTGCAAGCCGGGACCTACCGGGCGCGAGTCAACGACGACGTGATCAGCGGCTTGAAAAGCGGCGTGACCGGCACGCCCACCTTCTTTATCAACGGCGGACGGTACGATGGCCCCCACGGCACCGAGCCGCTGTTCGAGGCACTCCAGGTCGCGTCGCAATCGTGAATGCGGTCCTCGACGTGCGCGGCCTGCGCTACGAGCTGCACGGCCGGGCGCTCGTCGATGATGTGTCGTTTGCGGTGGGCGCGGGCGAGACGCTCGTCTTGCTCGGTCGCAGCGGCGCTGGAAAAACAACCACGCTCCGGCTCATCAATCGACTCATCACACCGAGCGCCGGGGACGTCCGGATCGCGGGCGACGACTTGGCGACGCAGGATGACTCGCGACTCCGCCGGCGCATCGGCTACGTGATCCAGGAGATCGGTCTGTTCCCGCATTTCACGGTGGCGGAGAACGTCGGCCTGGTGCCCCGTCTGGAGCGCTGGTCGAGCACCCGCGCCGAGCTACGCGTTCGTGAGCTGCTCGCGCTCGTCGGACTCGATCCGGTGACGTTCGGTCCGCGATACCCTCATCAGCTCTCCGGTGGTCAGCGACAGCGCGTCGGTGTGGCGCGCGCCCTCGCCAACGATCCACCGCTCCTCCTGCTCGATGAGCCCTTTGGCGCGCTCGATCCGGTGACGCGTCTCGAGCTGCAGCGGGAGTTTCGCGCCCTCGTGGCCAGGCTCGGCAAAACCCTGGTCTTTGTGACGCACGACGCCCGCGAAGCGCTGTTGCTCGGCACCCACATCGGCCTGCTCGAGAGCGGCCGGCTCGCGTTCTTCGGTACTACCAACGAATTCCGGGCAAGCCCCTTGCCGCAGGTGCGGCAGTTCATGGACAGCGCGGCGTGACGCTGCTCGAGTTTTACCGGCGTCATTTCGACGAGTTGCTGCTTCTCCTGCGCCAGCATATCGGGCTGGTCGCGATCTCGACGGCTGTGGCTGTGCTCCTGGGGCTCCCTCTGGGCATGCTCGTCGCCCGGCGACCCGCGTGGCGCAAGCCGATCCTGGGCGTCACCAACGTCGTGCAGACGCTACCGAGCCTCGCGTTGTTCGGTCTGCTGATTCCGGTGTTCGGCATCGGTGCCTGGACCGCGATTAGCGCGCTGGTGCTGTATGCGTTGCTTCCCATCGTGCGCAACACCTACACCGGCATTACGGGGGTCGATCCCGCGGTCCGCGAGGCAGGACGGGGCATGGGAATGACTGACGGCGAGTTGCTCCGGCTCGTCGAGCTGCCGCTGGCGGCCGGCGTCATTCTGGCCGGCGTGCGTGTGGCCGTCGTCGTGAACGTCGGTGTGGCGACGATCGCCGCGGCAATCGGTGCCGGTGGACTCGGCGTCTACATCTTTCGCGGCGTCGCGACGGTCGATGACACGCTGATCCTGGCGGGCGCGCTGCCCGCCGCGCTGCTCGC
>Ga0209377_1003242_pt1 | contig 10524 bp, 8 predicted proteins | sample GraSoiAngelo_141_FD_185898 | JGI IMG/M metagenome (GOLD analysis project Ga0209377, IMG submission 185898) | Grasslands soil microbial communities from the Angelo Coastal Reserve, California, USA - 14_0929_12_40cm (SPAdes) (version 2) | ecosystem: Environmental > Terrestrial > Soil > Grasslands ...
TGGGAGGGGCCGTGCGCGTCGCCCCGGGCGAGAGGTTCACCGCGCCGATGACGCCCGTGCCCACGGTCTGCCCACCCTTGGCCGCGCCGAGCCAACAGCGCCGCCTGGTGACCGAAGTTCCGAGACAAGCTCACGTATCGGACCCGCGCGTCCCGCGACCGCATCTCTTTCATGACCGCTAGCGTTCCGTCGGTGCTCCCGTCGTCGACCAGGATTAATTCGAACCTCCACCCGGCCCCCTCGAACACAGAACAGAGGCGTTCAAAGAGGTGGGGCAGGTTCCGTTCCTCGTTCAGCGCCGGAACGACCACCGAGACAAGAGCGCTGCGATTCCTCCTCGCATTCGGTTCCAGATAGCGAGTCATCGGCTCTTTGTCGTGATCGCGAATCGACAGGGTCAGCTGCACTTCACGTTCACACTTGTCGCAGAAGTGTTCGTACACCGGCATGACCAACTCTCCTCGTGTTTGGGAGGGATTGACGCGCCGACACCCAGTTCTCGGCCAGGAATAATACCGCAACGCGAGTCTCACTTGGCCTTGAGCTTGACATGCTCGTACGGGGCCGAGAATGGGTAGCCGGCGATGTGTCCGCGCCCGGAGTCCTCCACTCGCAGGCCGACGCCGCTGAGGCCGCCGATCTTCCCAGATCGGCGCGAACATCGCCTTCTCGTGAATGAGCTGCTGGAGGTGCCGCAGGGTCGCGCCCCGCCTCTTGGTGTCCATCTCCGCCGCCTGTTCTCGGAAGAGTCCGTCGAGGTCGTCATAGCTGCCGTAGACATAGGCCCCGCCCGAGGCCACGAAGGCCTCAATGCGCGCGGACGCATTGCCGAAGGCGCCGCTGGCGCCCTGGATGAGGTTCTTGAGCTTCTTCTCGGAGTACCCTTGAAGAAGGCCGCCCGCTCTAGGGGCCGAAGCTTCGCCTGGATGCCGGCCGCCTTGAGATAGGTGATCACGCTCTCGGCGAGGCTGGAGAACGCCGCATCACAGAAGTACTCACCCGCGTCGAACCCGTTGGGATACCCGGCCTCGGCCAGAAGCTTCTTCGCCCGGGCTGGATCGTAGGGGGAGACAGGCGGCCCCCAGTAGAAATCGAAGGTGGCCGGGATGATACTGCCGGTGATCCGGGAATACCCTCGGCTCTCTGCCTTGTTGATGGCGTGACGATCGCTGGCGTGGTTGGCGGCGAGGCGCACGCGCCGGTCGTGCCAGGGCGATTTCGGATCCCACTGATCAGCGAAGTACACCCAACGTCGCCGGAACCACGGTGGGACTGATGTATCTGCGGGCGGCGCTTCGGCTGGCCCACCGACAAGGCGCATTCCGCATCTGCCGTACGTGCCGACAGCCGGGCAGGGCGGGGTGCGGAAGGGGTTCGTGGACGTGGAGCAGTTCGACCAAATCCACGCGGCAATGCTTCAGCCCTACGCGGACTTGGCGGAGTTCGCCTATCTCACCTGGATGGCGCTACGAAGAGGTTTGTGGGCTCGAGCTCGCTTGGGTATTCCAGGCGGACGCGGAGATCCGTCTGCCAGACAGCAAGAACGGCCAGGGGCGTGTGATCGTCCTACAAGGCCGGCTCTGGGAGCTGGTGGAGAAGTGGTGGGCCGGACGGCGGCTAGACTGCGCGCACCTCTTCCAGAAGAACGGGCGACGCGTGAAGGACGCGTTACGCGAACACTGGCGGACCGCGTGCGCGACGGCCGGCATCCCCGAGGTGAAGCGCCGGGGCCCGACCGGCTGGCGCTCCTTCGCCGGCGTCTCCATCCACGATCTCCGCCGATCGGCGATTCGCAACATGCGCCGGGCGGGCGTCGCCGAGAGCGTCGCGATGACGATCAGCGGCCACTAGTCGCCGCTCGTCTTCAAACGCTACGACATCACGAGCCACGAGGATCAGCGTCAGGCGCTCGAGGCAGGCGGGCCTATCGCGCCCAGCGGCGGGCCGCTCAGGTGACACCCCTGAACACGGACGAAAGGCGGACAGCGAAAAGGGGTGACCCGTGGATAACGAGCTGATTTTGAAAGGCCAGGGCGCGGCGGATCGCCACAGTGTTGAGTATAATCCATGCCCATGGGGTTGCGCCCGTCCACGCCGTGAGCCGGGCGAGCGTCGTCGTCTCCTGCCCCTGCGGCGAGGTCTACGAGCTGCGGCCGGAATACGCGGGCCGCCTCCTCGAGTGTCCAGCGTGCGGCCGGCACCTGCGCGCGGGTCCTTCTGCAAGCGCGCCCCGCCCGCCGACACCGGGGGTCGACCACGCCTTCGACCGCGACGTCTTCCTGCTGCGCGAGCGCGTCTTCACGATCACGTCGAAGTACGAGGTCTGGGCGGAGGACGGCACGCCGATTCTCTACGTGGAGCGTCCCACGTACCCGATCCGCACGCTCGTGGCCTACCTGCTCGCGGCCATCGTGACCCTGACCATCATGGGCTGGGCGGCCGGCGCCCTCGCTCGGGATGGGAGCGGGCTCACGATCCTGCTCTCGGTACCGCTGGCGGCCTTCATCTTCCTGGTGATCTCGATGTCGTTGCGGCCGCGCCGCCATGTGACGATCTACCGCGACGACTCGCGGCGCGAGACGCTCTTGCGGGTGTTCCAGAATCAGCGCGTCGCGTTCCTGACCCGGACGTACACGATCGTGACGGCGTCGGGCGAGCCCCTCGCGATCTTGAAGAAAACGTATCTTCACAACATCGTCCGCAAGCGCTGGTACGTCACGACTCCCGAGGGCGTGCTGCTGGCCCTGGCGATCGAGGACTCGATCGTGCTCTCGCTGCTCCGGCGGGTCATGGGCACCTTCTTCGGATTCCTTCGCACGAACTTCGTCTTCGTCCGTGGCGCGGACGCGGAGATCTTCGGTGAGTTCAATCGGAAGTTCACGTTGCTGGACCGCTATGTGCTCGATCTCTCCACAGACTCGGCGCGCACGTTCGATCGGCGGATCGCCGTGGCGCTCGGCGTCATGCTCGATACAGGGGAGCGCCGCTGACGTGAGCGCGGTCCCCGAGGCGCCGCTGCGCATCACGCCCGACATGCTCCTCTCGCGCAAGGTCGATTTCGAGCGGCGCATGGGGCGTCTGCCGCCCGTGACGCTCGCGACGCTGGTCCTGCTCGCGGCGATCTTCGTGGTGGAGATTCGCCTGGGCGCGCTCGCCTCCAAGGAGGCGATCATCGCGATGGGCGCGCTCGCCCGCGAGCGCGTCGCCGCCGGCGAGTACTGGCGGCTCCTGACCGCGCCCTGGCTCCACGGCGGCACCGAGCACCTGATCGGCAACGGGATCGCGCTCTACATCTTGGGGATGGTGTGCGAGGCCGCGTTCGGCCGCGCCCAGCTCTTCGTGCTCTACGTGCTGAGCGGCCTGGCGGGCTCTCTCGTGAGCATGCTGGTGAGCGTGGGGCCGTCCGTCGGCGCCTCCGGCGCGATCTTCGGCCTGCAGGGCGCGGCGATCGTGCTCCTGCGCCGCGAGCGCGATCGCCTGCTGGTGCGCGACCGGCGCGTGGGCTTCGTGCTGCTGATCTGGGCGATCTACACGATCGCCGGCGGTCTCACCGATCCGTTCATCGACAACGGCGCCCACATCGGCGGCGCGCTCGGCGGCGCCCTCATCGCGAGCCGGCTGCATCCGGTCGTGCTCTCGCCGATGCCGGCCGAGCGCGTGGCGGCCGTGCGCCGCTGGCTCTGGCTCGTCGTGGCACTGCTGGCCTACGCGGTCGTGGGCTGGCTCCGCCGTTAGTGACGCGCGAAGCGTGGCTGAGCCGGGTCGGCGAATCAGCCTCTCAGTCCGATGAGCGTCGAAATTCGCCCGGCCTCGAGCCCATCATCTTTTTAACGACTGGCGAAAGACGACAGTCGTGGCGCGCCGTGGCGAACGGAGTGCGCGCTGAAGTCGCTCTCGCCGATCGTCTGCTGGCTCCGCGCAGCTAACCGGCCGTGGCGGCCTCCAGCGCCGGTCTGACGTCGACGTACAGGGCTTCGAGCGCCGCGACCCTCGCCGGAGCGTCGGCCACGTTGCCGAGACGGCTCAGACGCTCGAGCTCTTCACACGCACGGGATAGGGCTCTGGCTCCGAGCATCGCGCTCGACGACTTGAGCGCATGGGCGGCCCGCCGCACCTCGGTGGCGTCGCCCTTGCCGGCGGCCTCGCGCAACGCCGCCAGGAGCCCGGGAGTCGAGTGCAGAAACGTCGTGACGACCTTGTGCACGGATTCGGCATCGCCGAGCTGTTCCCTGAGCTCGTGGAGGACGCTTCGGTCCAGTGACTCGGAATTCGCCGACGGAACCGAGGCGGCCTCGGCCACAGGGCGCCGCGTCGCGAGCGGCCGGCACGCGTCGAGAGCACGTCGGAGCACCGCGAGATCCACGGGCTTGGCGATGTAGTCGTCCATCCCCGCCGCAATGCACGTCTCGCGGTCGCCCTCCATAGCCTCGGCGGTCATCGCGATGATCCGGGGACGGCGCGACTCCGGCCAGCGACGGCAGATGGCGCGACTCGCCTCGAGCCCGTCCATCTCCGGCATCTGCACGTCCATGAGGACGACGTCGTAGGCGGAGCGTTCGAGGCGCTCGAGGACCTCGCGCCCGTTGACCGCAACGTCCGCCGTGTAGCCGAGACGTTCGAGCATCCGGAGCGCCACCGACCGGTTGACCTCGTTGTCCTCGGCCAGGAGGACCTTCAACACGGCATCCGTCGGCCGGACCGCCTGCGGCGGACTCGGGCCCGGCTCGGCTTCGCCGCTCGCGCGCCCCCTACCCATCGCATCGAGTATGCTCGCGTAGAGGAGCGAGAGCTTGACAGGCTTGCCAAGCACGGCCGTGAAGGCCGAGGGACGCGGCTCGGGGGCGAGCGGCTGGGGCACGGAGGAAAGGAGGATCAGCGGCAGCGAGGGGTCTCGGGGTACCGCGTGGATCTCGCGCGCCAAGGCGACCCCATCCATGCCCGGCATCTGGTAGTCGAGCAGCGCGAGGTCGTAGGGATCTCCCTGCCGGATCCACTCCAGAGCCTGCGCCGGCGACTCGGTATCACGGCTGAAGATTCCCCACGTCTCCAGCTGAAGCCGGAGCATGCGCCGATTCGTCGCGTTGTCGTCGACGATCAAGACCCGCTTACCGGCGAGCTCGCCCGCGCAGGCCAGGGGCTGCGACGCCGAGGGCGCGTCGGTGGCCACGGCGGCGACGGTGAAGTGAAACGTCGAGCCCTTGCCGGGCTCGCTCTCGACCCAGATGCGCCCGCCCATCAGCTCACTCAGACGCTTGCAGATGGCCAGGCCGAGGCCGGTCCCGCCGTAGCGGCGCGTCGTCGACACGTCGACCTGGCTGAACGACTTGAAGAGGCGGTCGAGCCGGTCGGCCGGGATCCCGACCCCGGTGTCGCGCACCGCGAAGTGGATCTCCCACCGGCCGCCCCCGAGCGGCGCCGCAGCGCCGGTGACGCCGACCTCCCCGGCGTCGGTGAACTTCACCGCGTTGCCGAGGAGGTTCACGAGGATCTGGCGCAAGCGGCCGGCGTCCGTCAGGAACACGCCCGGGGTCGTCGGCTCGATGAAGCCCGTGAGCTCGACGCCCTTTTCCTGGGCCGTCCTGGCGACGAGCTGCAGGGACTCCTCGAGACAGCCGGCGAGCACGCAAGGCTCTTGCTCGAGATCGAGCTTGCCCGATTCGATCTTGGAGAAATCCAGGATGTCGTCGATGACCGTCATCAGATGGTCGCCGCTCTTCCGGATCGTTTCGGCGAATTCCCGCTGGCGCGCGTCGAGGTTCGTGTCGATCAGGAGATTCGACATGCCGATGACCGCGTTCATCGGCGTCCGGATCTCGTGGCTCATGTTTGCCAGGAACTGCGACTTCGCCTGGGTCGCCGCTTCGGCGGCGAGCTTCGCACGCTCGAGCTCGGTCTCGGCGATCTTTCGCTCGACGAACTGCCCGATCTGACGGCCGGTGGCATCGAACATTTCGAGAATGTCGGGCGCGGGCTCCCGGATCTCCGGGCTGAAGAACTCCATCACGCCGATGAACCCGCTCGGGCCGATGATGGGAAAGCCGCACGCGCCATGGAGCCCGTCCCGCGCCGCGTACGGCGCCCGGGGAAAATTGGTGTCCCTGACGACGTCGGTGATCCACTGGGCCCGGCCCTCACGCCAGATCCGCCCGGGGAGCCCTACGCCGGATTCGAACGTCATCTGTCGGCTCCGGTCGGCCAGCTCCTGGCCCCTTCCGGTCTGGGCCATCCAGACCTCGGCGCAGCGGAGCGCGTTGGCCTCGGGGTCGAGGCTCCAGCGAAGCGCCAGCCCCCAGTCGAGGCTCTTGCCGATCGCCTCGAGGATCTGTGGCATCGCCTCGGAGAGCGAGCCTGCCTGAGCCAGGATGTAGGTCGTCGCGTACTGAGTGGCCAGCCGACGCTCGCCAGCCGACCGTTCCCGGTCCGATCGATTCATCGAAACCGCGGTCACCCATACCAGGCTGGCGAAGAGGAGGATGTTCACGACCACGGCGGTGGCCTGCCCGAGCTCGTCCGATAGCACGTCGGATCGATGGCGGACCAGCCAGCCAAGAACGATGGGCACGATCACAGCCGCGGGCAGGAGTCGTCGCGCCAGCACTCCGCCCGCCCTCTTGCTCATGACGACGCGGATGAGCCCGCGGCCGGAACGCGCGCAGAAAATACCGACGGCGAGCGCCAGAAGCACGGCGGCGACAGACGGAGGCTTCAGCGGGGCGGCCGCGGAGGAGCCGCCGGCGTAGAGGTGCGCGACCAACGAGATCAGGGCGACGGTCGTGGGCCACAGGGCGAGCAGCTGGGCCAACCGGAACGACCAGGGGCGCCCCCAGCTGAGGAGAAGCGCCGCGACGGCCAGAGCCGCCACCAGGAGGAGCGGCAGGGTCATGTGCCGCGACCCGAATCGGTCCGGACGCGCTCGAGCCAGGCGCGCACCCGCGCCCGGACGAACGGCGCCTTGAACGGCTTGGTCAGATAGTCGGTGACGCCGGCGGCGAAGCCCTCCTGCGTCTTCTCGGCCCCGGCCTCGGCGGTGAGCAGGACGATCGGCACCTCACGGAAGTAGGGATCGCCGTCGGCGCGCAGCGCTCGAGTGACTTCGGTGCCGTCGAGCCCGGGCATGAGCCAGTCGAGCAAGATCAGCGACGGGCGGACAGCACGGGCGATTCGGAGCGCGGTTTCGCCGTCTCCGGCCGTGTACAGCCGGAACGCGTCGGACCGTAAGGTCGCCTTCAAGAGCTCCAGGATGACGGGGTCGTCATCGGCGATCAGCACGACATGGACGGGCGCTGACGGCGACGTGGTGGCCGCGGCCGCCCGCCGCCGCGGCTGCGGCGCGCGGGCCTCGCGAGGCGTCAGCGCGAGGGTCAGGCCCTCGGCAGCTGCGAAGACGTCGAGCCTCGCCCCGGCCCTTCGGACCCGCTCGCGGCAGACCTCGACCAGTTGGTCGACCGCGTCATCGTCGCGCAGCGGGTCGTGATGGGTGAGGGCCAGGCGTCGGGCGTGCGCCGCGATGGCGTAATCGACGGCCGTCTCGGCGGGCGAGTGGCCCCAGCTGATTTTCTCGGGATACTCCTCCGCCGTGTACTGCGCGTCATGGATCACGAGGTCGGCGCCGTCGATGAACGCGACGTGCCGGGCATCCTCGGCGTGAAGCGCGGCTACGCCCCGTGAGCCCATGCGGCGGGTGTCGGGCCGGTCGCGCATGTGCGGCTCGTGGTCGACCGCATAGACGACCGACACGCCGTCAGCTTCGAGCCGATAGCCGAGCGTGAGAGCCGGATGATTCAGGTACTGGGCGGCGACGCGCACGCCGCCGATTGTCAGTGCTCCCTCGCCGAGATCGTTATAACGGATCGTCGCGGCCAGCTGCGCGAGGGTGACCGGAAAATATGGATGCTGCATCTGCGCGGACAGAATTGCTTCGAGGCGCTCGCCCAGGCCGCCAGGCGCGTAGAGATCCCACTGGCTGCCTTCGGCGAACACCGGCGCGAAGAAGGGAAAGCCCTGGATATGGTCCCAGTGCGTATGAGTGATCAGCAGGTGGCCATGCACGGGATGCTTGGCCTCTGCCATCAGCGCCAGCCCGAGACGATGGGCTCCCGTGCCGCAGTCCAGCACGATCAAGGTTCCGTCGTCCGACCGTGCCTCGACGCAGGACGTATTGCCTCCGTAGCGCAAGGTGGTCGGCCCGGGCGTCGCCAGTGACCCCCGCGTGCCCCAGAAGCGGATGCGCATCATCGCCTCCTCGTGCGGCCCAGGGTCGCCCGCATTATGCCCAGGCCGCCAGAAGCTCGGCAATCCGCCGGCTACGTGCGAGCCGAACGCCACCCTCGAGGCGCGGGTCGTCGAAGACTGTCGGACGCGAACGGAGCGGCGTCGCTCTCGATAGGCGTCAAATGTCGCGCGCGGCCGGCAGGCCCGGCAGCGACGTCGCCGCCCGGATGCCGCGCACGATCGCGTCGGCCACCGCGTCCGCCGCCGCGAGGCCCAGCCGCGTGATGTCGGCCGGCAGATCCCCGACCGAGAGCGCGAAGAGTGTGTCGCCGTCGAACGCGGTGTGAGGCGGCGAGAGCGCGCGCGCGTAGCCGAGCATCGCGAGCGACGCGAGCTTGGCCGCTTCGGACTTGCTCAGGCGCGCGTTGGTGGCGACCGCGCCTATCGTCGTGTTCTCGGGCGCGGCGAACCGCTCGAGGGCTCGGCCGCCCGCCAGCTCGCGCGCCGAGTCGACGAGCCGGAGGCTGTCGGGCGCCTCGCGGGCGCCCGCGATCAGCGCGCCGGTGTCAGGATCGCGCACGTCGCCGACCGCGTTCACCACCACGAGCGCCCCCACCACGACGTCGCCCAGCCGGCGCGAGGCGCTGCCGATGCCGCCGCGCATCGCCCGGGCGATCCGATGCACCTTGCCCACGCTCGCGCCCGTGCCCGCCCCGACGTTGCCCTCGGCGACCGCCCCGGCCGCAGCGCCAGCGGCAGCTTCGCCGCCCATCTCGCGGGTGGGACGCGCGCGCCCGTCGCCGACGTTGAGATCGAAGATGAACGCGCCCGGGACGTGCGGGACGACGGTCGGCCCCGCGGCGAAGCCGCGGCCGCGCGACTCGAGCCAGCGCATGACGCCCCAGATCGCCTCGCCGCCGAACCGGCTGCCGCCGCCCAGGACGACGCCGTCGACGGTCGGCACCAGGTGGCGAGGATCGAGGTAGTCGAGCCCGACGACGTCGTTCGCGCCGCCGCGCAGCTCGGCGCCACAGACCGCGGGGCGATCACACAGCACGACGGTGACGCCGGTGAGTCCCGTGAGATCGGTCGCATGACCGACGCGGATCCCCGGGACGTCGGTGATCAGGGCTTGCGACTCACGTCGGCGGCCCGCAGCCGGCCCGCGGCGACCTCGGCCGCCAGCTCGAGCGCGCGCTGGGCGAGGGCTCGCGCCAGCGGATGGTGCGAGAGCCTGCTCTGGCTGTCGGCGAATCCCGTCGACGCCGCCGCGGCGATCGCCGCCTGCTCGCTACGGTCGGTCGCGGCGAAGATCCACGCCATCTCCGCGAAGCGGCGGCTCCAGCGCCGGCGCGCCTCGGGTGTGAACTCGCGCTCGATCACCCGCCCCAGGATCGCCTCCTGCCGCTCGGCCTTGATCTGGTCGGAAACGACCAGTCTGCTCTCGCGCGCTTCCTGCACCTCGAGCGCATCGCTCTGAACCGTCTCGGGGTCGAGGAACCAGCCGGCCATCTCGGGGAGCCCGAGCAGCTCCACGGAGCGGTCAGCGAGCGCCGGATCAGCAGCGGGTACGGGCGGCGGCCCGGCAGGCGCCACCGCCGCGAAGAACGGCTGCCAGCGCCCGAAGGTCGCCGGCGGCGACGTGCCGCGCTGGCGATGGAGCTCGAGCGCCTCGGCCACCAGGCCGAGGGCGCGTACGGGCTCTGTCTCGACCCACGGAAGCTTCTGCGCCGCGCGCAGCGAGGCCAGCTCGGCCTCGAGGCGGCGCTTGGTGATGTCCCCACCGGCGACCTCGGTGATCCCGACCACGTCGTTGAGGATCAGCGAGCAGAGCGCGCCGCCGCCGTAGGCGCCTTCGAACAGGATCCAGGCGGCCCGCGATCCGCTGCCGTCGATGCCCGAAAGCCAGGCGCGGACGGCGTGCGGCGTGCCCCGCCGGACCACCGGCGCCGCCGGCGGCGCGGGGGTCGGCGCGACGCCCCGTTGCGAGAGCCGATAGAGTGCCCGCTTCGCCGCCCGGCGCACGGAGCGGTCCACGGCGCTCTCGGCGAGCCCGCTCAGCGCGGATAGGGCACCGGCGCCGTGCTCGTTCGCGAACGCGCGAAGCTTCTCGTCGAGGGCGTCTTCGGACAGGCCCCGGAGCGACCCCGGGTCGAGGCCCGCGGCAGGATCGGTCATCCGAAGCGGAGCTGGAAGAACGGATGCGCCGGATGGTCGCTGAAGTACACGCGGCGAGCGTAGTCGAGGGCACCCGCGTAGCCTTCGAACCGGTCGGCGAGCCGACGGAATAGCGGCGCCGCGGCCGCCGCATCG
>Ga0209377_1003243_pt1 | contig 10524 bp, 8 predicted proteins | sample GraSoiAngelo_141_FD_185898 | JGI IMG/M metagenome (GOLD analysis project Ga0209377, IMG submission 185898) | Grasslands soil microbial communities from the Angelo Coastal Reserve, California, USA - 14_0929_12_40cm (SPAdes) (version 2) | ecosystem: Environmental > Terrestrial > Soil > Grasslands ...
TTGCGCTGCGGGAATTCTTCGGGCGCAGCGCACGCAGCGAGCTTCTCTACGCGTCATTCCTTGCGGCCGCCATTCTCGGTGTCATCTGGATGCTGGTCCAGGCCGGCTCGGCTCAGACTGTGGCTCGCGACAGCGCGGGGCTGTCGACGCAGGACCTGAACGTCCTCGGCGCTTCGTCGAGCATCTGGTCGGGCGTGATCAACTGGCTGCAGCGCGGCTTTCTTTTGTTCGCGGGCCTCGGAACTTACTGGACCGGCCGGATTGCCTTGCGGCAGCGCTCGATGCCTCGCGGGCTCAGGTGGGTCAGTCTGCTGATGGCGGTTGTTTTCGCGCTGGGCCTCGCGAGCCTCGTGCCGCGCGATCTCGGCGTTCCGCTGCCGGACTCCGTGGGCTCCCTAGTCATCGCGCTGGGCGGACTACTGGCTCTCATCTGGGCCGCCTGGCTGGGGTGGGAGCTGGGCCGAGTGAGCTGACGGACCGGGTCGGCGGGATGGGCCTGGCGTTACCTCATATGGAGGTGCAGCCCAGATGACCAATGTCGTGATCGACGTCGTGATCTTGCTCGTGCTCGTCGCCATCGCCGTCTCGACGGCACGCGCATGGCGTGTACGGCCGGTTCGTCCCAATCCGCTACCGGCGGAAACTCGGAGCCGATACGTGGCGGCTTGGGAGCGAATCGAGAAGCGATTCATGGATGCGCCGGAAGACGCGGTACAAGAAGCCGACTCCCTGGTGACCGTGATGCTTGGCGAACAGGGCCATGCGGTGGCCGGCGATCGCTTGCCGCCCAGGCTTCGCGAGGCTCGACGCGAGTTCGCGCGAGGGCAGAAGCGTCACCGGACCGAGGACCTGCGACGGGCGTTGCTCGATTACCGCGCTGCGTTCGTGCACATGATCGGCCCTGAACGTGCGGAGCCATTCGCCGAGGGACGACGAGAGACCGCGTAAACCCTCTTTCAGCCTTCGATGAAGGTGTTGGCCGTCTCCTGGATCCGGCCGGGTGCACGCGCGGACAGGTAAATGAAAAGGATGACCCCTATCGCCAGCCAGGCGATCACCACCCAGGGTGCCGCGTTGGCCGGCGCGGTCAGGCCCGCGATCCCAAGGCCGCCGAAGTCGATGCCGAAGGCGGCTAAGAGAACTGGGACGAAGATCAAGATGCCGAGGATCGGGACGATCACGTTGAAGAACGGGTTGAGCTCGTCACGATGCTCGCGCACATAGAAGACGAGGTTGCTCAGATTGGTCAGGATGTAGATGAGGACGATGACGATCGTCGCGACCGTGCCGAGAAGGGCGAAGGCGTTGAGCGGCCCGCTCAGCGCGAATCCCAGAATCAAAGCGACCGCTATGCCGAGTGCGCCCTGCACGTGCACGGCGACGTATGGAGTCTTGTAGCGCGGATGCACCTGGGCTAAAGCCCGCGGTAGGATGCCCACGCGGCCGAGCGCGTAGCCGACCCTGGTCGCGGCGTTGGCGCCGGCGTTGGAGTTGGCGAAAGCGCTGTTGATGATGGCAAGCAGCACCAGTATCGACAGCGGACCCCATACCTTCGAGGCGAGCCCGTCCCACGGGTCTCCGCCGTTGAAGGCGAAGAAGCCGTTGGTCGGATCGGCTGCGACATTGGGGCCGAAGTAGACCATCGCCCCGTAGTAGCAGACGAGGTAGAAGAGGCCGATGAGCACGCAAGACAGGATCACGGCGCGGGGCAGAGTACGGCGCGGGTCTTTTGTCTCCTCGGCCAGCGGCACTGAGGCCTCGAAGCCGATGAAGGCCAGCACCGTGTACACCATGCCGGCGAAAACCGAGCCCAGTCCATGTGCGTTGCCCGTATTGGGACTGAACACGCTCAGCGTGTTGTGGGATCCGGCGGCGACGATCAGCGTGATGGCGAGGGCGAGGAAGACGACGATCTCGAAGGCGCCCATCGCGACTCCCGCCTCGGTGGAGATGCGCACGCCCCGGTAGACGAGGAACCAAACCCCAATGCCGGCGGCCGCCGCAAACGGCGCCCAGAGCCACGTTGGAGTGTTGAAGTGGTTTGTGAGGAACACGCCGATAACGTTTCCGAAGATCAGGTAGAGAAGCGGCGCCACAAGCGGCTCGGCGAGCATGAAACCCCAGGCCACGAAGAAGCCGGCTGTCGGGTGGAGGCCACGCGCGCTGTATGTGTAGAGCCCGCCTGCCGAGGGCAGGTGGCGAGCCAGCTGGCCAATGCTGATCGCGACCAGGAGGCAGGCGACCAGGGCCAGGAGGACTGCCAGTGGTGTGGCCCCGCCGGCGTAGGTGACCGCGAAGATGATCGAGAACGCCACGGCGGCAGCCGGGGCCATGTGGGTGATGGACTGGAAGAGGACCGGGGCGAGGCCAATCGCGTCCTTCTGAAGAGTGCCCGCCTGCTGAGAACCACTAGCCATGTGACCCCCTCCTGTGGCGGCTGCCGAAGTTCAGCGAATCGTAAGGTGAGTTTGCCTTGAGTGGCGCGTCAAATAATCCGTCTCAAATGGTGACGGTGGCGGACGTGCGGCGGTTTGCGATGACGCTGCCGCGTACCACCGAGGCGCTCGTGGGCGGTCGCGTCAAGTTTCGCGTGGGGCGCATCGTCTATGTGTCGTTCTCTCGAGACCAGACCGTGATGGGATTCGGATTTCCGAAGGAGCAGCGGAACTGGCTCATTGGCGGGTCGCCCGACAAGTTCATGCTGCCGGAGAAGGGTGACCTCCGGTACCACTGGGTGCTCGTCCGGATGGATGCGATCGACGAAACGGAGATGCGTGAGCTCGTGCTCGATGCGTGGCGGATGTGCGTGCCCAAGCGGGTCGCGGCCGTGTATGACGAAGTGGCCGACCTGAGTTCCCACAATTAGTGCCTGGGGAGGAGAATCGCGAAATGAAACCAACACTCGACTATCTCCTGGTGGAAGACGCGCTACCGGCCGCGATCATCACTCTCAACCGGCCGCAGCAGCTGAACCCTCTTTCCACCGCACTGATGAAAGAGCTGACCTCGGAGCTCGAGCGGCAGAGCCAGCGGCCCGAGGTGCGCGCCATCGTGTTGAAAGGAGCCGGTCGGGCGTTTTCGGCGGGGCACGACCTCAAGGAGATGATGGATCGGAGCCTGGATGAGGAGCGCGACATCTTCGCTGTCTGCAACAGGCTGATGGCCACGGTGCAGGCGGTCCCGGTTCCGGTGATCGCTGCGCCACATGGGATCGCCACCGCTGCGGGATGCCAGCTCGTCGCCACCTGCGACCTCGCGATCGCAAGCGATGACTGTCGCTTTGCGACTTCGGGGGTTCGATATGGATTGTTCTGCTCGACACCTGGCGTGGCGGTGGCCCGCAACGTGGGCCGCAAGAACGCTCTCGAGATGCTCCTGACAGGGCGATTTGTAGACGCTTCGACTGCTGAAAGATGGGGTCTGATCAACCGCGCGGTGCCGCTCGAGCGGCTCGATGTGGAGGTCATGGCTCTGGTTGAAGAGCTCGCTCAGCTCAGCCGTTATGCCTTGGCCATCGGCAAGGAGGGCTTCTACCGGCAGGTGGAAGAGAAACAGAGCGAGGCTTACCGATTGATGGCGGAGGCGATCGCGTGCAACGCGATCGCGCCTGACGGTCGGGAAGGGATGGCCGCCTTCGCTGAGAAGCGAGCGCCGGTCTGGGAGAAGATCTAGGTCACGCGCTATCAGACGTGCGAGCCCTTAAGTGACACAATGGCCCTCGGAGACCCCCCACGAAGCCGCTTGCGGACGAGGCCCGTTCGGCGAGCGTTGGCGCGCGTCCCGCCCGGCCTCTGACCCGGCGCGAGCAGGAAGTCGCCACTCTCGTCGCGGACGGCTTGACTAATCGGGAGATTGCGCAAAAGCTCTTCATCAGCGCGCGCACGTCCGAGTACCACGTCGAACAGATCCGCAACAAGCTCGGCTTTCATACTCGGAGTCAGATCGCTGCCTGGGCCGCGGCCGCGAATGGGAACGCGGCGCCTGCGACCCGCCCGATGGCGGCCGGGGCGGCATCACGTCTCGAACCAAGGGCGAGGGCGAACCGGATGGTCGCGCTTGGCTTGCTGGGGGCGCTGGTGGCGACCGTGGGTGGTGCAATGTATCTCATCACCCGTCCGGCGTCCCAAGGCCCGAATGCTCTCGAGACTGTGGTCCAACTGGACGCGAACAATGGACGGGTCCTTGCCACCGTGCCGAACGACACCCATGGCAGCGCACTCGCCACCGGCGACGGGTCGGTTTGGGAAATCAGCTACGGCGACGGCACGCTCCTGAAGATCGACAACACAACACGGGCTGTCGTCGGGCACTTTCGAGTCCCTGGCAATGCTCCGCCGGTCGGAGTCGCCGTGGGCCCGGAGGCGGTATGGGTCACCACGGCGTTTGGGGAGGAGTCGTTGGAGCGGTTCGATCCGAAGACCGGCCGTTGGCAACCGCCAACTCGCCTCGCCAGCGGCCTGGAAGGCGTTGCGTATGGGATGGGCGCTGTCTGGGTCGCAGACAAAGACGACGACCTTGTCTTTCGGGTCGACCCAGCGACAGACATCGTGACCGCACGTATTCCCGTCGGCGAAGGGCCCGAGGGGATTGCGGTGGGCGCTGGAGCAGTTTGGGTCGCCAATGCGGTCGGCAAAAGCGTTTCCCGAATCGATACTGGGTCGGCGACGGTTACGGCAACCATCGGACTGACGAGCGTGCCGAGCGCCATTGCGGGCGGTGAGAATGCCGTCTGGGTCGTTAGCGAAGCGGGCAATCGATTGATCCGAATCGACCCAGCCACGGACGCGGAGGACGGGGTCGATTTCGGAATCGGTCCGTCAGCGGTCGCCGCGCGTGGTCAATCGGTCTGGGTGGCCGAGGGCGCCTCGGGACATGTTTCACGTATCGACGCTGAGAGCCTCAAGGCCCTGGCCACTATGTCTGTCGCCGGAACCGTGGATGGCATTGCCACAGATGGCCATTCGGTCTGGCTGACCAGCCATGTGTTGAGCGATCCTCCGGCGGCAGAATCAGCATTGCCACGGGGCGGCACCCTGCGCGTGGCAGTGCCGATCTGGGAACCCTCTGAGCTGGCCAGCTCAACGGCGAAAGACGATGCGCTGGATCCACAGGTTAGTGGTGGCACGCTCGATTCCAGCGAGATCCTGCGGTGCTGTCTGGTCCGAACCCTGACCTCCCACGTCGGCATGAACTATCGCGAGGGCGGCGCCGTGCTTCGACCGGACCTTGCGTTGGGGTTGCCGAATCAGTCCGCGGACGGCCTCACGTGGACATTTCGGATCCGGCCCGGGCTCAACTACGCCCCACCGCTGCAGCGAACCGAGATCACCGCCGCGGATTTCATCCGCTCACTTCAGCGTGATGCTCGGCTCGCGCAATCGACAACCTACTCGGTGATCACAGGTTATGACGCGTACGCGCATGGCGGCGGCAATCCGACCTCGATATCCGGACTCGAGGCACCGGACCGCTACACGCTGGTTGTCCATCTCGACCACGTGGCTACGGACCTGCCCGCGCGATTTGCGCTGCCGGAGAGTGGTCCGATCCCACCGAGTCCGGTCGATTTGAACGCGCCGTTCGGCGTCGCGACCGGCCACGACAGCGGATACGGGCGTTTCCTCGTGTCGTCTGGGCCCTACATGATCGAAGGGAGCGCCGAGGTCGATTTCTCACAGCCTGCAACTCAACTACAGCCGACGAGCGGGTTCGATCCGGGCCGCACGCTGGTGTTGGTTCGCAATCCATCATGGAGACCCGCCCTTGACCATCTGCGGCCGGCGTATCTGGGTCGGCTTCAATTCGCGATGGGGATGTCCGACGATAAGGCGGCCGAGCTGCTGGATGGCGGCCTGGCGGATCTAATCCTGCACGGTGCACCTCCGCCGCAGGTGATGCCATGGCTGATCCAGAAGTTCGATGCCAACCCACGTCTTGGCCAGGTCCAGGTCAACGAGCGGGATTTCCAGCGGGCGATCGAGATGAACCTGGCAATTCCGCCGTTCGATGATGTCCACGTGCGTAGGGCGGTGAACTATATCCTCGACAAGCGCGCCCTTATCGATGCACATGGCGGCGGTCGGACCGGCGCCATCATGTCGCACTACAACATCGACAGCCTCGAAGACGGCGCTCTGAGCGGCTACCGGCCGTACGGGACGCCTGATGACATGGGCAGCATCGAGCTCGCCATGAACGAGATGAAGCAGTCCCGATATGACCCGGCCCGCAGTGGAATGTGCAGCGCCTCAGTATGCAAGCACGTGCTGGCGGCAACGATTCCCATGGGGACCACGCTGTTTCCGCGACTCTACGGGGGCTTTCCGCATCTGGGCGCCCTCATCACGGGCGATCTGAGCAAGATCGGCATCACACTCGATGTAGAGAGCACTCGTGCCATCTCGGACCAGACAGGCAATCCCGCGGCCCGCATCCCGCTCGATCTGACTTTGGGTATCGGCGTGAACTGGATGAGTGCCTCGTCTGCCTTCTCTACGGATTTCAGCAGCCAGGCTGTTTCCGGATCGCTGGTCGGGGCGACATCCGATCAACTCCGCGCCTGGGGCTACAGCGTTGCCAGCGTTCCCAACATCGACAGCAGGATCGACGAGTGCATGCTCAGCAGCGAACGGCAGAACCAGTGCTGGATCGCGCTGGACGTCTACGTGATGGAAAAGCTTGTTCCGATGGCGCCGTACTTGACGGAGAACGTGATCGATGTTGTTCCCAAGCGCGTGGTCCATTACTCATTCGACCAATCGTCAGATGAGGCTGCGCTGGATCAGATCGCGGTCGCCGGATAAGTGACAGGCGCACGCGCGAGCGCCTCTCGCCATACGCGCTTCAACCGCGAGGGGGGTACCCGCTGGGGCGTGCCTCCTATTGCCGATCCCGGGAAGAGGTCCAGAGTTGGCGCTTGCCCTGCTGGCCGGAGGCAGTCCGCTGGGAGAAAAAGTACAGCGTGGTCCCGTCCCATGAGAGCGCCGGGCCGCCGTCACCGAATCCACTGTTCAGTCCCTCAACCAACTCAGGGACGGACCAATCCTCCGTCGACGTATCCGCGCGTGTCGACACCCACAGGTTTTCCATAGGAAGACCGGAGTAGGTCAGACCCCCATGGCGATTGGAGGTGATGTACATCTCAAGGCCGTCCCGCCGGATCGCGGTCCGGGTGTCGCGTGACCACGTGTGCGGTGGATCCCCAGCCTGCGGAATCGCATTCAGCGCAGGCACGATCTGGCCGGGGCCGAAGCTGCCGTCCGCATTCTGGAAGCTGACATGGATGTCGAAGTCCTGGTCAGGCTGTCCAAAGACGCCTTTTCCCGCGAAACGCGTGAAGTAGAGGCGAGGGTGGCCCGCTTCATCCTCGAAGTAGGTTGGCCCGGCCTCGGCAGCAACCGCTGTGTTCAGCTGCCCCGGGACCAGGGCTGGAGCCTGCCAGCCAAAATCATCACCCTTGTCTTTCCGGAACGCGAAGTACAGGTCACCCGGACGACCGTTCCCTAGGCGGTCGCTATTGAAATAGATGAAATGACGACTCGGCGCCAGATTCGGCACGCCCGTCGTCGCACCCGCGGAGTTGAGCGAATCGACCGAGTCTGGACTGCCCCATTGGGAATCCAGAGACGCCCGCCGCGAGACCCAGATCTCGGTCAGGGGTGGCGCGCTGCGGTCTGTGGTGAAGAACAGGCTGAGGCCGTCCTTGGAGATGCCCGGGTGGAAATCGCCGTGGGTTGAGGCCAACTCCTCGATAGGAGCGGGCGGGCTCCATGGCCCAAAGGGTCCCATCGGCTCATCGAACGGCCCTTCATCCGCGGCGACCACGATCGGTCCGAGCCATGGAATGGCGATGGCAAGGCCACCGAGGGCGCCGGCTGCCTTCAGAACGTCCCGGCGGCTAAGCCTGATGTCTTGCATGACGACCTCCCTTATCCTCCGGCACTGTTGATGCTGAAGGTGGCGCCAGCGTATGGACCGTTCTCGTTTTACGCCCTCGGAAAACTACCGGTCTTTGGTGGCTTGCAGATATTCGCGATGCTCAGCGCGAGCCTGGCGTCGAACCGGAGCTCAAGAAGAAGATGAGCGGGCGACTGCAGATTGGGGCTGGTGGATCCGAGGGGATTCGAACCCCTTACCTCTTGAGTGCGATTCAAGCGCTCTCCCAATTGAGCTACGGACCCACGTGCTCTAGTAGGTGAGGGAGAGGCCAGTATAGCCGGGGAACAATCGCGCCCTGCCGGCCGATTCCTATACTCGCGAAATGTCGTTCCTCTTCAAGAGCAGGCGCGTGCCGGAAGGCGTCGACGTGGCCCGCATCCCGCCCGGCCAGACCCTCACCGCCCCCGACAAATGGCCGCTGCTCAGCTTCGGGCCCACTCCCAAGACGGATATCGCCACCTGGGATTTCAAGGTGTTCGGCGCCGTCGAGAACGAGCTGAAAATCGACTACCGCGAGCTCCGAGCCTTGCCCTCGAAAGACGTAACAGCCGACATCCACTGCGTGACGGGTTGGAGCCGCCTGGGCGACACCTGGACCGGCGTCCCGATTCGCGAGATCCTCGACCGCGTCAAGCCCAAGCCCGAGGCGAAGTACGTCATGGCGCACTGCGAGTACGGCTATACGACCTCGGTGCCGCTGAGCGTCCTGGACGGCGACGAGAACCTGTTGTGTTACGCCTGGAACGGCAAGGATCTGACGCCCGACCACGGTTGGCCGCTGCGCCTATTCGTGCCGTCGAAATATTTCTGGAAGTCGGCGAAGTGGCTGCGCGGGCTAGAGTTCATGGAACGCAACCGGCTCGGTTTCTGGGAGCAGCGCGGATACCACGATGAAGCAGATCCCTGGAAGGAGACCCGCTACTGGTAGCCGCCCACCAAGCGGCGCATCGGGTCCGCCTCCGCTAGTCACCTTCACGTCCGACTTCGGCTCTGGGTCACCACTGGTCGCTGCCATGAAAGCAATCGTCCTGGCTGGGTGCCCATACGCGACGCTCGTCGACGTCAGCCACGAGGTCCCACGATTCGACGCCTTCGCCGGGGCGTTCATGCTCTTTGCCGGCACGCGTCACTTCGGACCGCATTCCGTGCACCTCGCCGTCGTCGATCCCGGCGTCGGCAGCTCGCGCAGGAGGCTGGCGATTCGCGCCGGCGGGCGCTTCTACGTCGGTCCCGACAACGGCCTGTTCGCGATCGTCATCGAAGAGGTCGGGATGCAGCAGGCGGTCGAGCTGGCGCCGAGGCCGGACGGCGCGCCGACGTTCGAAGGGCGTGACGTCTTCGCGCCCGCGGCGGCGGCGCTGGCATCGGGCGTGCCGCTCGAGTCGCTCGGCCACCCGACCACGCCGCCGACGATGCTCGACGACTCCGGTCCTCGGGTGCTCTGGACCGACGGGTTCGGTAACCTCGTGACGAACCTCAAGCCCCCGGTCCGGCCGATGCGCATCCACAACCACTACATCACCGCCTCGGCGACGACCTATGCCGAAGCGCGGCCGAACGAGCCTTTCGTCTACGTGGGCAGCATGGGCTACCTGGAGGTCGGCCTCCGCGAAGGGCGCGCCGACCGGGTGCTCGGTGCGCGACCCGGCATGCGCGTGGACCTGCTCTGAGCTGACCATCGAGCCTTAACAGGCTGGGTTGGAGTCTCGATCGAGCGCCAGTAGCTTTTCGCCTCGCCCATGGCGCAATTCGCGATGTTCCTGCTGGCGGCTTGCCTGACGGCTTGCTCGGTCGTTCCATCGGCGGCCACGACCGCGAACGCGGCGCCCGTCGCGGCCGGGCCCGCTGAGGCGGTTTCGCTCTGGCAGGACGCCAGCATTTTCCGGCTCGTGGCACAGCTGATCGGGTCCTCGCGCACCCGCGTGATGGTCGAGATGTACGAGCTGGGCCGGCGGGATGTCGTGGCCGCGCTCGGCGCGGCCCGCGCACGTGGCGTCGCGGTGCGTGTGATCACGGACCCGACCGTGCGGGCCAGCAGCCGTTCGGCAGCCACGCTCGACTCCTTGCGGGTCGCCGAGCGCGTCTATCCGGTCGACGACGTCCGCCATCAGATCGACCACGTGAAGCTGCTGATCGCCGACGGCGAGGCGGTCGTCGGCGGCATGAACTGGGGCGCGCACAGCGACCGCAACCACGACTACGTCCTCGAGACGCGTGACCCGGCCGAGATAGCGCGACTGGTGACGATCTTCGACCAGGACTGGGGCCTTGCCGGCGGCCATCCGGCGCCCCTAGCGCCGATCGAGTCGACGATCGCACAGACCGCGCCCGGCGGCGAGATCAGGGAGATGCTCGAGGGTTCGCTAAACCGCGCGCGCCAGCGCGTGCTCGCCGAGGTCTACACGCTCACCGACGCCGAGGTCATCGCGGGTGTCGTGGCGGCGCACCGGCGCGGGGCTCTGGTGCGCGTCCTGCTCGACCCCAACCAGCCGTACAACCGGCATGCATATGCGCTGCTCTCGGCCGGCGGCGTCGAAGTGCGCTGGTATCCCGTCCCACGCGGTGCGCTGCTGCACGCGAAGATCG
>Ga0209377_1003245_pt1 | contig 10514 bp, 10 predicted proteins | sample GraSoiAngelo_141_FD_185898 | JGI IMG/M metagenome (GOLD analysis project Ga0209377, IMG submission 185898) | Grasslands soil microbial communities from the Angelo Coastal Reserve, California, USA - 14_0929_12_40cm (SPAdes) (version 2) | ecosystem: Environmental > Terrestrial > Soil > Grasslands ...
CAAGCGTCGGATAGAGTCAAGGAAAAGGAACTCGCGCGCTTGAAGTCAAAGATGGCCTCCTCGCAGGGCGAAGACTTGGCGGCGCAGGCCGTGGAAGTGAAAGGCGTCAAGGTCCTGGCCGAGGCGCTCGACGGAGCGGACGCGAGGACGCTGCGCGAGACGCTCGACAAGCTGAAGGACAAGCTGAAGTCAGCGGCGATCGTGCTCGGTTCGAGCGAAGGCGGGAAGGTAAGCCTTATCGCCGGGGTTACTCCGGACCTTACAGCGAAGCTGAAGGCCGGCGAACTGGTCAACTTCGTCGCCCAACAGGTGGGCGGAAAGGGCGGGGGCCGGCCGGATATGGCCCAGGCCGGAGGCAACGACGCATCGAAACTGGCCGGGGCTCTGCAGTCGGTCAAGGGATGGGTCGAGCAGCGCCTGTGAAGCGTCCTCGAGGAGAGTAAGCCATGAGAATTTTCGCGGTCCTGTTCGCGATTGTCTTGGTCATCGCCGGATATTTCCTGTTCGTGTTCAACTGGAGCTACTCGGAAGGCGAGCGCGCCGGCTGGATTCAGAAATTCTCCAGCAAAGGATGGCTGTGCAAGACCTGGGAGGGGGAATTGGCGATGGTGTCGATGCCCGGCTCGATGTCCGAGAAGTTCTTCTTTACGGTTTGGGACGATGCAACCGCCGAACAGATCAACAAGGTGATGGGCAAGCGCGTTTCGCTTCACTACGAGGAAAAAGTCGGGATTCCTACGAGTTGCTTCGGCGAGACCCGGTACTACGTGACCAAGGTCAGCGCGGTTGAGGAGATTCCGCTCGCGCCCGGAGTGGTCGTTCCGACGCCGCAGGCGCCCGCAGCGCCGACCCCGCAGTAGCTAAAAGCCTATCCGCTGCTTTTTCGGCGAGCGAACGTCGTCGATGTCGGAGACGTCGATTTCGTCCCGGCATGCGAGCTTCGCGTTGCCGAACGCGTTCATGATGCCGCGGCGCATTTCCCGGGGCGAGAGCTCGGCGAATCGCTCTTGCACGTCCGGCGCGAGCCCTTCGGGAAAGTCCTTGCCCCAGTCGTGGCTGCCGCGGATCTCCGCATAGATCGCCTGCGCGATGCGGGCGGAGCCGTCCCGGTCGGGCGAGGCGACCTCGTAGACATTCATGCGGTTGAGGATGGGATCCGGGATCTTGCCTTCGTGGTTCGCGGTTGCGATCCAGACAACGCCCGAGGCATCGATCGGGATCTCGACGAACTCGTCCACGAACTCGGCCGCCGTGTCGCGCTCGAGCAGCGTGTACAGCGCGCCCAGCGGATCGTACTGATTGCCTTCGCCCGCTTTGTCGAGCTCGTCGACCATGATCACCGGGTTGGCGTAGGTGCCGTTCAGAATCGTCTCGAATACTTTTCCGGGCTTGGCGTTCTTCCATTGCGACGAAGCTCCGGAAATGACCCAGCCTGCGGTCATCGAGCTCATCGAGCAAAGGCCGAAGCCCGTGGAAAGGAGCTGCGACAGGCGCCGGCCAAAATAGGTCTTGCCGATTCCCGGTTCCCCGAGCAGGAGCATCGGCGGCAACTCCAGGCAGTCGTTGGACGAAGCGCATAGCGCGATATGCTTCTTGACGTCGTCGAGGACTTCCGCGAAGTTGGGAAGCTCGTCGTAGAGACTTTCCATCGCGGGAATTCCCGAGGGCTTCACCGTGAGGCGCGTGCCGCCCGCCTTGATCATTTTTTCGTAGGTGGACTTCAGCGCATCGTTCGCCGAAGCGGAAAGCTCCTGCAACGCGCGGTCGACTTCCGCGACGTCATAGACATCCTTGAATCCTCCGATCGGGATGTTGACCGCTGCTGTCGTCATCGGGTTGTCTCCCATGCGAAAACAACTTAGCACGCAGGAACGACGCCCACAATCCAATCTGACACGTTCAACGGCCTGCGGTTTCGCTGCGTTGACCGGGAATTTTCTGGCACTCTCGCGCGGCGTCTGCCAATGGCGTGAGCTCTTGGCGCTTGGAGGAGCCGAGGTCGCCGCTGCGAGGGCTGCACGCAATGCCCGCCGCTGGGGCCGCTCCAAGCGATTTATTCGGGTAAAATTCAAACTTTTCAGCTTCTTAGAGAAGGTCCGCCGCCACCGGCGACAACCATGCACTTCAAGGTCGACGACGTCAGAATCCGGGAGATCAAGGAGCTCGCGCCGCCCGCCCTCCTGCTGCGCGAATTTCCCTGCTCGGAAAAAAGCGAGGAGCTGACCTATAACACTCGGCAGGCGATTCACCGCCTCCTTCACGGTTCGGACGACCGGATTCTCGTCATCATCGGCCCGTGCTCGATGCATGATCCCAAGGCGGGCCTGGAATACGCGAGACGCTTGGTCGAAATAAAAAGGGAACTCGAGCAGGACTTGGTCATCGTCATGCGCGTGTATTTCGAAAAACCGCGCACCACCGTGGGCTGGAAGGGGCTGATCAACGATCCCGATCTCGACGGCAGTTTCAATATCAACAAGGGACTGCGTCTGGCGCGTCAGTTCCTCCTGGAGGTCAACGAGCTGGGGGTTCCCGCAGGCAATGAATTTCTCGACATGATCTCGCCGCAGTACTACGCGGATCTGGTGAGCTGGGGCGCGATCGGCGCACGCACCACCGAATCGCAGGTGCATCGCGAGCTCGCCTCCGGGCTGTCGTGCGCGGTCGGCTTCAAGAACGGCACCGACGGGAATGTGCGCATCGCGGTCGACGCGCTGAAGGCCGCGCGCACTCCCCACCATTTCCTTTCGGTGACCAAGGAGGGACACTCGGCCATAGTTTCCACCAACGGCAACGAGGACTGCCACATCATCCTGCGCGGCGGAAAACACCCGAATTACGACGCCGGGAGCGTCGACGCCGCGGCCAGGGAGCTGGCCGGCGCAGGGCTCGAGCAGCGCCTGATGGTCGATTGCAGCCATTCGAACAGCCAGAAGATGTACCAGCGCCAGATCGACGTTGCGCGCGAGGTCGCGCGCCAGGTCGCCGCCGGCGAGGAACGCGTCATCGGCCTCATGGTCGAATCGCACCTGAAGGCGGGCCGCCAGGATCTCGTCCCGGGAAGACCCCTCGTCTACGGCCAGAGCATCACCGACGCTTGCATCGGCTGGGAGGACAGCGTGCCGCTGCTCAGAAATCTCGCCGAAGCGGTGCGCAGGCGCCGGCTGGTGAAAGCCGAAGAATCCTAGGGGCAAACCGGGGACAGACCACGTTTATCGCTCCCTCCATGGTCACCGGCTTCCTCGACTCGATGGAAAAACGTGGTCTGTCCCCGGTTCTCTGGGGCACCGCCGCGCTGATCCTCGCGTTCAAGCTGTGGCTGTCCGCGGTCTTTCCCTTCACCGGCGACGAAGCCTACTTCGTCGACTGGGGTGAGTTTCCCGACTACGGCTATTACGATCATCCGCCGATGATAGGGTGGCTGCTCGCCCTTCTGCTGAAGCTGTCGCGCGCAGAATGGCTGCTGCGCCTGCCGGTGACCCTGCTGCCCTTCGCGCTTGCAGCGGGAATCTATGTCGTGCTGCGCCGCGCGGACGAAACGAAGGCTGCGCTCACCGCGCTCGCCTTTGTGCTGCTCCCTGCGAATGTATGGGGAGTCCTCATCACGACCGACACGCCGCTCGTTTTCTTTTGCTTCGCTTCGGCTTTCGCCTTCTGGCTGGGGATCGTCCGGCGCGCACCCGGCTGGCAGGCGCTCGCCGGCGTCTTTCTCGGGCTGGCGTTTCTTTCGAAGTATTTCGCTGTCCTGTTGGGATTGGCCTACGTCGCCTATGTTGCCTTCTCCCCCCGCGGGCAGCGCGACTGGCGCGCGCTTGCGCTCGTCGTGCTGTGTTCGATCCCGTTCGCCGCCGTCAACCTGTGGTGGAACTACGAGCATTGCTGGGCGAACCTGATGTTCAATCTGTACAACCGGCACGGCGCCGCGGGCTGGTCCTGGAAGACGCCGCTGATCTACGCCGCCTCGGTGCTCTACGTGCTCAGCCCGGTCGCCCTGTGGCAGATCGCAAGAGAGCGCCGGCGGATGGCGGCCGCGCTCGGCGAGCCGACGACGCGGTTTTTCGCCGTCGCCGTCGCGCTCCCCTTCGGATTTTTCGCCGTGCTCTCCGCGGTCAAGCTGATCGGCCTGCACTGGATGCTCGCCTTCGTGCCTTTCTTTTTCGTCGCGGCAGGCGGCCTGCTGTCGCGCGAGCAGCTGCTGCGCTCGGTGCTCTATCTCGGGGCCTTAAGCGCCCTGCACGTCGCGGCGATCCTCGCCGCGGCGATGCTGCCGCTCGATACGTGGAAGAGCGTGCGTTTCTACGACGGCATCGTGTATCACGCCCGCATGCCCGAAATCCTCCGTGAGCTGAAGCCTTACGGGGAGGAATTCGAGTTCGCCACCGACGGATACTCGATGTCGGCGGTCGCGTCCTTCCATGCACGCCGGCACGTTGCCGTATTCGGCGCCGGCTCCGCGTACGCGCGCCACGACGACATCCTCACCGATTTCAGGCGGCTCGACGGCAAGAACATCCTGGTGCTGCGCAAGGACGCGCCCGGTGACGCCGACTACCGGCCCTACTTCCGCTCCGCGGAATACCGCACGATCTCGCCAGCCGGCGCGACCTTTCACGTGGTCCTCGGTCGCGGGTTCGATTTCGCCGCGTACCGGGAGAAGATCCTGAAGCCGCTGCAACGGCGGTACTACGCAATTCCCTGGTACCTGCCGCAGGGACGCTGCTATTTCTGCGAGCGCTATCTGGACACGCCGATCTGCCCTGCAAAGGACTGACCCGATGACCGGCGCCCTCGTCCGCCTGATGCGCCCACACCAGTGGATCAAGAACGGGTTCCTTTTCATCGGCGTGGTTTTCGGCCACGGATGGAGCGACTCAAGACTCGTCGGGGAAGCGCTCGCCTTGTTCGTCGCCTTCTGCCTGGTTTCGAGCGCGGTGTATATCCTCAACGACATCGCCGACCGGGATGCCGACCGCCTGCATCCACACAAGCGCGAACGCCCGCTGGCGCGGGGCGAGATCGGCGTGGGCGCACCGATCGCGCTGTGCATCGCCCTCGCGCTGGTCGGGCTCGCACTCGCTGCCGCCGTCTCCCTCCCGGCGCTGCTGATCGCCGCCGCCTATGTCGTACTCAACATCGGATACAGCGCCGGGCTCAAGCACGTGGCGATTCTCGACGTGTTCATGATCGCCGGCGGATTCATGTTGCGCATCCTCGCAGGCACCGCGGGAATCGGCATTCCTCCGTCGAACTGGCTGCTGCTGTGCGGGCTGATGCTCACGCTGTTTCTCGGCTTTTGCAAGCGGCGTGCCGAGCTGCTCGCAGTGACCGGCCCCGCGAATTCAGGGGGCGGACATCGCGCCGCCCTCGACGGCTACAGCATGGCGCTGCTGGATTGCCTGATCGCGGTCAGCGTCGCCGGCGCCGCGCTCGGCTACGCGCTCTACACCGTGGACCCGGACACCATAGCGGTGCACGGCACCGACCGGCTCTTTCTGACGTTTCCGTTCGTGTTGTATGGCCTGTTTCGGTATCTGCAAGTCGTGTACGCGAAGGGGGGCGGCGGTGATCCCGTCTGGGAAATGCTGCGCAATCCGCACCTGATCGCGGCAACCGCGGGGTGGCTGGGCGCGATCGGATGGCTCCTTGCCGGATGAGACGCGACCCCGGTATTTGTGATCGGTACGGCCTTTGGGCATAATCTCGCCCGTCACCGGCGCGAGGGGCGGGACGCCGGGCCCGCGCGCGGCGGCTCACCGAGGCGAGTCCGAAGATGGTTGAAACTGCGGAAAGGGCCCGGCTGGCACAGCTGGAGTCGCTGGGCGATCCGACGCAATTCGCCAGCAGGATTCACGGCCTCATCACGTTCTCGCCGCTTTTCGAGAACTTCAACCTGACGGAGATCCGCCTGCTGAGCGAGTTCATGCAGGTCTACCGCGCCGGCCCGGGCGTGGAAATCATCCGCGAAGGCGACGCGGGCGATCTCATGGTATTTCTCATCGAAGGCCGGATCGAAGTGTTCAAGCAGGACCGGTGGAACGCTCCGCGGCTGATTGCACTGATCGAGCCGGGGCAGTCGTTCGGCGAAATGTCCATGATCGACGGTGAGCCGCGCTTTGCGAGCTGCATTGCGGCGGAGTCCTGCATGATCGCGGTGCTGTCGCGCGACAGCCTGGCCCGCATCATCCTGGAGCAGACAACGCTCGGGGCGAAACTCCTAATGGAACTGGTGCTTATGCTCTCGCAGCGGCTGCGTCAGACCAGTTCCAAGCTGCTCGATTACATGGATCGCGAGAAGACTTGATCAGGGGGTAATACCGGCCAGAACCTGTGGCACAATACGCGGCCGGAGTGGTGGAGGGTGAAATGAAAATAACGAACGGCAAGGATTTCTGGGCCGGGGTGATGTTCATTGCGTTCGGGCTGGGCTTCTTGCTCCTGGCCATCGGTCCGCCCGCGTTCCTCGTCGAACTCGCCAAGCAGTTTGACTACAAGCTCGAGTACGGGTACTCAATGGGGAACGCGGTGCGCATGGGTCCGGCGTATTTTCCGACGGTGCTCGGGGGCATTCTCGCGGTGCTCGGCGCAGCCGTATTGTTCCGGGGCTTCGTGTCGAAGATATCCAATCCGCTGGCTGTCTTCCCGTTTCGGGGATGGCTGATCGTCGGCGGGCTGGTTTTGGGCATGATCGCCTTTTACACCCAGCCAACGCGCGACGCGGCGATGTTCGCGCAGATTGCCCACGCGTTGCTTGCGGGCGTCGCCATCCTGTTGCTCTTTGCCGCCTTCGGTGAGCGTTCCCTGTGGGTGGTCCTGTTCGCGGTCGTTCTTTTTGGCTACGTGTTGAAGCCGCTCGGACTCGTACTGGCGGTCTTCGTGCTGACGATCGTTTCGGCCGTACCAGGGTTCATATGGACGCGCAAGGATTTCCAGATGTTGCCGGCCTACGCAGCCGTCGGAGTCCTCTTCACCTACCTTACGCTGGTCGTGTCATCGTGGATACAGCATCCGGTGCTCGCCGTGTTTGGCGCGGTGGGTCTAAATTTACCCCCAGTGCTGGTGCTCCTATTGTTGGAGATCGGTTTGGGCGGAGTGCTCGCGTTTTTCGCGGGCCGGTACAAGTGGCCGCAGATCACGGCGGGGCACGTCGCCGTGCTCAGCTTTGCTCTTGCGGTATTCTCGGTAGCATCGTTCGTCCACGGCTTGGGGCTGCCGATGAACGTCTGGCCGAGCCTCTGGGAGTAAGCGATGGAACTCTTTCACAATCTCGCCATCGGCTTCCAGGTTGCGCTCTCCTTCCAGAATATTTTCTATTGTTTGATGGGCTGTCTGCTCGGCACGCTGATCGGCGTGCTGCCCGGCATCGGGCCGGTGGCCACCATTGCCATGCTGCTGCCGGTTACTTTCACGCTCAACCCGACTTCAGCGCTGATCATGCTTGCCGGGATCTATTACGGTGCGCAGTACGGCGGCTCGACCACCGCGATACTGGTCAACATTCCGGGCGAGTCGTCCTCGGTCGTGACCTGCCTCGACGGCTACCAGATGGCCCGACAGGGCCGCGCGGGGCCCGCGCTCGGCATCGCGGCGATCGGCTCGTTCTTCGCCGGATGCGTCGCCACGGTGATCATCGCGCTGTTTGCGCCTCCGCTCGCCGAGGTCGCGCTGAAGTTCGGCCCGGCGGAGTACTTTTCGCTGATGGTGCTCGGCCTGATCGCTGCGACGGTGCTCGCCCACGGCTCGCTCATCAAAGCGATCGCGATGGTGATCCTCGGCCTCTTGCTCGGCCTGGTGGGCACGGACGTGAATTCCGGCGTCGCGCGCTACAGCTTCGGAGTCTCGGAGCTCTCCGACGGCATCGGCTTCGTCTCGGTGGCGATGGGCGTGTTCGGCTTCGCCGAGATCATCGCCAACCTCGAACAGAAGGAGCAGCGCGAAATCTTCACCAAGAAGGTGAGCAACCTGCTGCCTTCCCTGCAGGATTTCAAGGATTCGTGGGCGTCGATCCTGCGCGGCACCGCTCTCGGCTCGTTCCTCGGCATTCTGCCCGGCGGAGGCGCGCTGCTCGCCTCGTTCGCCGCCTATACGCTGGAGAAGAAGGTCTCGAGGAACTCCGCCAACTTCGGCAAGGGCGCGATCCAGGGCGTGGCGGCGCCCGAGTCGGCGAACAACGCCGGCGCCCAGACCTCCTTCATACCTTTGCTCACTCTCGGCATTCCCTCCAACCCTGTCATGGCGCTGATGATCGGGGCGATGATGATCCAGGGCATCGCACCCGGGCCGCAGGTGATGACCGAGCGGCCGCAGCTCTTCTGGGGGATGATCGCCTCGATGTGGGTGGGCAATCTGATGTTGGTGGTGCTCAACCTGCCCTTGATCGGAATGTGGATCAAGTTGCTGATGGTGCCCTACCGGATACTCTACCCCGCGATACTGGTCTTCTGCTGCATCGGCGTCTACAGCATCTCGAACAGCCCGTTCGATGTCATGCAGACGGCGGCGTTCGGCGTGGTCGGCTACATCTTCGTGAAGCTCGAATGCGAGCCGGCTCCGCTGATACTCGGCTTCATCCTCGGGCCGCTCATGGAGGAAAACCTGCGCCGAGCGATGCTCTTGTCGCGAGGGGACCCGCTGGTGTTCTTCCAGCGACCGATCAGCCTCACCATGCTTCTCATAGCGGGTCTCCTGCTGGCTGTGGTTGTGGCGCCGACGGTGCGCAAGAAGCGCGAGGAAGCTTTCGTCGAGGCGTGAGCTAGCGGTTCTTTCCCTGCTGCCAGAGCACGTCGCCGCGGCCGCCCTCGCGGTTGAGGACGCGGCCGAGAACGAAAAGCAGGTCCGATAGCCGATTCAGGTAGACCCGCGCCGGGTCGGCGACTTTTTCCGAGGACGACAGCGCGACTATCGAGCGCTCGGCGCGCCGGCACACCGTGCGCGCGAGATGCGCGAGGCCTGCCGCGCGCGTCCCGCCCGGGAGGATGAATTCCTTCAGCGGCGGCAACGCGGAGTTGAACTCGTCGAGCAGAGTCTCGAGCCGCCGCACCTGGCCTTCGGTCATGGTCGCGCGGCCCGGAATCGAGACGTCCCCGCCCAGATCGAACAGATCGTGCTGGATGTTCTCGAGAGCCGCGCGTATTTCCCCGGGGATCTGCTCGGCGAGCAGCACGCCGATCGTCGAATTGAGCTCGTCGATGTCGCCGAGCGCGACGACGCGCGGACTGTCCTTGCGCGTTCGCGAACCGTCGCCGAGGCCCGTTTCCCCGGAATCGCCGGTGCGGGTATAGATCTTGGAGAGGCGGTGTCCCATGAGCGGGGTCGGAAAGCCCAAATGTAGCATGCGATCCCTTTGGTGCGCTGCCTTGCGCGTGTCAACGCTCGGCCGGCATCCTGAAGCGCATCCGCACCACGTGGTCGAGCGACAGCTTTCCCGGCCCGCGACAGAGCAGGACGAGGAGCATTGCCGCCCACTGGATGTGAGTCGGCCACGCCTGCGGATAGACGAGCACCTCGATCACTGCGGTCATGCCGAGCAGGACGAGCGACGCAGCCCGCGTGGCGAGCCCCAGCACGAGGAGCACGGGCGTCGCGAGCTCGATCGAGACCGCCGTATAGGCGGCGAGCTCGGGCGGCAGGAGCGGCACCTTGTATTCTTCGACAAAGAGCTCGACTGCCGTATTCCAGTTCGCGAGCTTGGTCATGGCCGAGTTCCAGAACACCGTCGCGATCGCGAACCGCAGAGGCACCGCAAGGAGCCAGTACGGGACGGACTCAAGCCAGCGAAGGGTGCGTCCCATCGTTGTCATGGAAAATTCAAGGCTCTCTTGTTCAAGCTGAAGTCGATGAATCGGCCTGCCGCAAGGTGATCCGCGAGCAGGACCGACGCGTCGAAATGCCGCGCTTCGTCGAGGGCGGCTGCAAGCGGCCTGCCTGCGCACAGCGCAGAGGTGAATCGCCATGCGGATTGGGTCATGCGACGGACCTCGACGCCCGTCGCTAGGCGCTCGATGAGCAGCCACACTGGGCCCGCGCAAGGATCGATCGCCGAAAGAGCCGAGTCGTCCTCCTCCAACACCGCACGCCAGATGAGATCCGCGGGATGATCCACACGGAGTAAGTTCATTGAAGGGTGCGGTGCAAAGCTCACGCGCCCCCGCTCGGCCTCCGCGAGAGCGACCAGGCGCTGCGCATCGAGCGGCTCCGCGTCGGAGGCATGGAGGGCCCGGTTCACCGCCCATTCGAGGCGAGCGACATCCGCCAGGTAGGCAAGCGACGATACGGGCTCGAAACCGGCGAGAAAACCGGGGAACTCATCGCCGTAGTCGTCGAGACAGGCGCTCCTCGGCAGGGAGGTTTCGATGAAAACACGGGCGGCTCCCTCGAAGAACTCTGCGCCCACGAGGCGGTGCGCGGCGGGATACGACAGGCGCAGCGCAGTCGTCAGCGCGCTCGCAAAGGTGTTGCGGTATACGTCGAGCCGCTCGGCCGCGCTCATGCCCGCTTCGACGACGTGCGGGGAGATC
>Ga0209377_1003252_pt1 | contig 10507 bp, 8 predicted proteins | sample GraSoiAngelo_141_FD_185898 | JGI IMG/M metagenome (GOLD analysis project Ga0209377, IMG submission 185898) | Grasslands soil microbial communities from the Angelo Coastal Reserve, California, USA - 14_0929_12_40cm (SPAdes) (version 2) | ecosystem: Environmental > Terrestrial > Soil > Grasslands ...
CGCGCCGCCAGAGGAAGCCGCGCGTCTCTACGAGGAGTTTGTGACTTGCCTGGGGGCGCTGGGCGTGCGAGTCGAAACAGGCGTCTTCCAGGCGCGCATGACCGTCGAACTCACTAACGACGGCCCGGTCACCATCCTTCTTGACTCGGAAAAACTCTTCTGAAACCCGGCCCAGTGTACACTCGTGCCGGTTCTGAGCATCACTTCCACATTATGGCGAAGAGTAGAACCACCTCGGCGGCGGTCCTGCTGAAGCTGAAAGCCCAGGCTGATCCAAAGGTGCGCGCGGCGATGGCGCGCTTCGGCGTGCATGTGAAGAAGGCGCACGGCATTTCGACGCCGGTGCTGCACAAGCTGGCCAGGGAGATCGGCACCGATCACCGGCTCGCGCAGCAACTGTGGGCCTCGGGCATTCACGAGGCGCGCATCCTCGCGGGCATGGTGGACGATCCAACCGAGGTCACCCCGCAACAGATGGAGCGCTGGGCGCGCGACTTCAACGCCTGGGACGCGGTGGACGGCAGCTGCTGTCATTTGTTCGTCTTTGCAGCGCCCGCATGGCGCAAAGCGCTCGAGTGGAGCCGCCGCGAGCCGGAATACGTGAAGCGCGCCGGGTTCGCACTAATGGCTTATCTCGCGGTGCACGACAAGCAGGCGCCCGACGCGAAATTCGAGCGGCTACTGCTGATCATCCAGCGGCAGGCCACTGACGAGCGTAATTTTGTAAAGAAAGCAGTGAACTGGGCGCTGCGCCAAATCGGGAAACGCAACTGGCGCTTGAACCGGCTTGCCATCCGCGCGGCGAAGCAGATTCGCGGTATGGATTCGAGCGCTGCCCGCTGGGTTGCCGCCGATGCGCTGCGCGAATTGACCAGCCCGGCGGTCCAACGAAGATTGTCAACCCGCGCGCGGAGCAGGGCCTGATCGGCGTCTAACCTGCGGACTGTCATCCCGAGCCCGCCGCGGCGGGCGAGAGACCCCTCCTTAGAATTTAGAGAATGCCGCTGCGACAGCCGCGCTTGCCTGTCTGGTGGCCGCTGCTATAGGCTATCCTTAGACTTCTCAACCATGACGCCTCCTTCGGATTCGGCGCGCCCCGTCGCCACGGTAACTGTGCGCGCGGCAACTCTCGCCGATGCGGCAGACATCGCCCGTCTCTCCGGCCAACTCGGTTACCCGGCGACGCCAGAAGAAGTGGCGCACCGGCTGCGGCAGATCGAGGGCGATGCGACGCACGCGGTCTATGTTGCCAGGTTTGCCGGCGAAGAATTGCCCGACTTGGGAATCGGCGCTGCCAGAACATCCTCAACCAGCGCGGCAACCAGCCCCGTAATTGGATGGATCCACGTTCATGTGTGTCATGGGCTTGTGTCCGACTCGTGTGTAGAGATCGCCGGTCTGGTCATCGACGAACACCATCGCAGCCATGGCGTCGGACGCGTCTTGATGACGCAGGCTGAGCAGTGGGCGCGGGAAAATGCATGCCGTGAGATCCGGCTGCGTTCCAATATCATCCGCGCCGGCGCGCACGCCTTCTACGATAAGCTGGGGTACGAGATGTTTAAAACACAGAAGGCGTTTCGCAAGTTCCTGGGAACGTGAAATGAGAATCCACCTCGAACCTGTGTTCACGACTGTCGGCTCCGCCAACCGCGCGCCCAGCGAAGAAAAGCTGCTGCGCGGGGCCTTTGGCGCCGAATTCGATGCCCGCGCTCGCCGAGTCTCCGTTACTTCCTCGCATTTTGTAACCCAGTGCACCGGCGGGCGACTCTAAGGTTGCACTTATATCGCTGCACGATAGAATAGATGCGGTATGGACCGTGCCGTCAGCGTGGCTGAATATCGCGCGCTCGCGGAGTTTCGCTATCAGATCCGGCGCTTCCTGAATATCAGCGAGCAAGCCGCCCGCGCCGCCGGCCTCGAACCGCAACAGTACCTATTGCTTCTGGCTCTCCGCGGTCTCCCGGAAGGAAAGCAGGCCACCATTTTAACTTTAGCGGAGCGTCTGCAACTCCGCCATCATAGCGTGGTGGGACTGATCGACCGACTGGAGAAGCGCGGGCTGGTCCGGCGCGTCCGGGGAAAGGAAGACCGACGGAAGGTGCTCATTAGCCTCACCGCGCGAGGAGAACAAATTCTGGGCAACCTCGCCCGGAAGCGTCTCGCAGAGCTCCGCGCAACCGGTCCTGAACTGGTTCGGGCGCTCGGTGCTGTGATCGGGGGGGCCACAAGAAAATCCGCTGGCGTGCGCGGCGCCAGTCGCAGCAGGGCAGCGGATTAGGGCAGCCAGGTGAATTAGCCATCCCGGGACACATGTTCGCGCGGCAGGAGCGCCGAAGCCGCTATGTATCGCGCCACTCGGCCCGCCTTAATGCGCGCGAGAGAAATGCTCGTGCACCACGCGCCAGTTTTTGCCGTCCCGGGCGAAGACGTGTGTGCCGCGACCGCGCACCCTGCGGCCGTTGCCGAGCCCGACGGTCCAGTAGAACGTGGCCACGGCGGTCGCGCCGCTGGCGTGTACCTGCGGCTGCTCGATGCGGTAGGTCATGTCCGGCGCGCGCTTCAGGTAATAGAGAAATGTTTTTTTTAGCGCGCTGAGGCCGCGGATGCGTTCATGCCGGGTCGAGGAAAACCCAATAAAGTCCTTGTGAAACATTTTCAGCGCGCCGGCGACGTCGCCCTGGTTGATGGCGCGGACTTGCCCGCGCTCGAGCTGCAGGATCTGATTTCGGATGGCTTTGTTCATGGCTCACCTCGCCAGCGGGGCGCTCGCGTTGCAATGATTTTAGCAGCTCTCCGAGCGCAGCGGGTGAGGACAGCGGGTGTGATTCCAAGCCCCTCGGCGCCGCTCGGGCTAAACTGCGCGAGGAATCTCGTTCGCACGCGAAGCAGCCACTTGAGAGATTTCTCGTCGCCTTCAGCTCCTCGGAATGACAACCTGACGGAGTTCTTCAGCACCCCGTCAAAAGTCACCGCCGCCACCGCCGCCAAACCCGCCGCCGGAGCCTCCGCCGCCGCCGAAGCCCGATCCGCCGGAGCTACGCGGCGCGGAAGACAGGACCGACCCGGCGCGCGTGGTCATTTGGTCCATGTCGTGGACGAAGCCCATGGTGTAAAAGTTCGGACCGTAGGAGCCGCGGTACCACTCGGGCGGCTCCCGATAGATGTCCTGGAACGCGCCCGCCCATTTTTTCTCCACTCCCAGGGCCATAGCAAACGGCAGGAATTTCTCGAACATCTGCGGCGTCTTGATGGTGCGCGCAAAGCGGTCCGCTTCCACATGCCCGAGGAAATCCTCGAAGCCGAGGACGCCTTCGAGCGCGCGGGTGCCTTCCAGGGTCCGCGCGGGCATAAACCAGCCGAAGCCGCAGATGATAGCGCCGGATGCGATACCCGTGAGGATGAAGGTGAGCGGCGCGATGCCCAACAGGCGGCCGAGAAAGCTCCCGCCCCAGACCATTAGCAACCCGATGACGAATCCGGCGCCGAGGTATCCCTGCCGAACTGTGTCAGGCCGGTGCAGAAAATAACGGTGCGCCATCAGTCCATTGAAGATGCGGTCGCGAATCGCGGGCAAATTCTTATAAAACTTGTTTTGCAACTCGGAGAGCTCGACCGATTCGGTCGCCCCGCCGGCGAAGAGCGCCTCGAGCAACTCGCGCTCGTGCGCTTTCAGTTCCTTCCAGTCGGCGGGTTTCTTGCGCAGATGGAAGGCATACTCCTTGTTGGACCACAAACCCATCAGGTGAGGCTTTTCTTTTTCCTCGATCAGGATGTAGCCGCGGACGGCAAGGTCCACAATCGTTGCAGTGATGTCGCGCATGTCGGCCGAATTGTCCACCAGCGTGCCCGCCTCCCCCGGCGTCAAGCCATCGGGGGGCGCGTACTGTGGGACGATGGGCCGCAGCCGTGGGTCGCGTCCCCGGGTGTACCACAGCCAGAACATCACCACGAATACTCCCGCGGAAATGGAGAATGGCCAATTGCTGCGCAAGAACAGCGCCACTTTCGCCGCCGCGCCAGGCTCGCTGACAAAGCCCTTGTCCCAGCCCACCACCACAGTCAGGCCCTCGCGGAAGGAAAGCGCGCGGCGCATGCGGAACTCCACGGCGTTGCCGGCGACTTGAACATCGGCGTCCTGCTGGCGCGAGCCATAGGCACCGGTGAAGCTCGTCGCGCGCAGGCCGGTGACGCCGGCGGGGAGCACGACCCGCGCGCCAGCCGACTCGATGGGGAGTTCCCATTCGTCGCCGGTAACGTTCCAGTAGAGCTCGTCGTGGTCCTCGAAGAACTTGAGGCCGTCGAGCACCTTGTAGTGCAAGTTCACGGTGCGGGTGGCGTGAGCCGCGCCGGGCACATAGATCTTGAATTTGCGGTAGTGGCGCTCGCGGCTCGACTCGTACTTCAGCGCGTGGTTGTTTTCGTCCGTGATGCTGATGACGTCGAGCAGCAGCGTATAGTTGAAGCCCTGCGGCGTCTGGTACTCGACCGGGATGGTGCGATAGATGCCGTTGCGCGGTGCCGCAAAGCGCGGTCTGATCACTTCGGTAACGTCGAGAGTGCCGTCCGGCAGGACCGCCGCTTCGACGTCGAAGCTTTCGATGACCGTCTGCGACGCGGCCGGAACCGGCGCGGCCACAAGGACCGCAAGCAGAGGCGCAAACCCAAGCACCCTTCGCAGAGCGCGACGCAGCCGCATTCCTGGCCTCATCGGGCTGGCCTCACCCGCGCTACTGAGCGGCGGCGCCGAAGCTGACCTTGGGCACTTCACGCTCGGCGGGCACGGTCACTTCAAAGAACTCGCGCGCCTTGAAGTTGAACATCCCGGCGAGGATGTTCGAGGGGAACTGCGCGATTTTGGTGTTGAGGTCGCGCACGACGGCATTGTAATAGCGCCGCGCGTTCTGGAGTGTGTCTTCGAGCTGGGAGAGCGTGCCCTGGAGCTGCGTGAAGCTTTCCACGGCGCGAAGCTGCGGGTAAGCCTCGGCCAGGGCAAACAGGTTCTTGAGCGCGCCGGCGAGCATGCCTTCGGCCTCGCCCTTGGCAGCTGGGCCCTGCGCGGTCATGGCGCGGTTGCGCGCGTTGATGACAGCCTCGAGAGTGCCCTTCTCGTGTCCGGCGTAGCCCTTGACCGTTTCCACCACGTTGGGGATCAGGTCGTGGCGGCGCTTGAGCTGCACATCAATGTCGGCCCAGGCGTTATCGCACTGCACCTTGAGACGCACCAGGCTGTTGTACATGCCGATGGCAAGCAGCAGCACAACCGCGACGATAACCAGAAGAATCAGCATCGGACCTCTCTTGGTCGGTTGAAGTGGCTGCGATCTTTCCGCCGTTCACTATATGCCCTGGCGTTGCACCCTGTAAAGCGAGACGCCGCACGGCGGGCCTGGGTGTGTTGGTTCACAACGAGAAAACGGCCGCTGCAGGTTTGGTGAGCCCGCAGCGGCCGGAGTTGGGGGACTTACGGCGCTAATCCTCAACCTTAACCGTCTGGAAGAAGACATCCTGCTGCGGATGCCTCTGCCCCGAGATAGGATCGAGCGGGTTGACAGGTTGGGTGACCAAGTTGCGTGAGTCGCCCCAGACCGCGTGGAGCTTTCCGCCAGCCCACGTCAGACCGTTGTACTCGCCCAGGCTATAGCAGGGGACGATAATACGATCGTAATTCGTGGTCCTAAACGGCTGTGCCGACGTGGGGATCGGGATATTCGTGGGTGCGAGGTTGAAGGGGATGCTGTTTACCCGCACCACGCGCTCGTCCGGGAAGGTATCGCCACGCTCATCCGAGTTAGCTAGATCGAGATCCACGCTGGCATTAGCGTGCTGCGTGTAGTAGGAGATGTGAACCAGCCTCTTGTCCTCGCCTTCCTCGAGGGCGACCGCCGGGTGCACGTGTTGGATGTCTGCCGCCCGGCTGGGATTGACCTGAACGGCTCGCGTCCAGCTGCGCCCGCCGTCATTCGAGCGCAGGAAAAGAATGTTCGAGCCAGCAGTGGGGTCGCCGAAGAACGGACTGTCCGAATTGGACCAAGCCAGGAAAACCCGACCGTCACTGGCGGCAAGGGCCGGCTGCGTGACGAGCCGGGTAGCCCGGACAAATCGCCGCAGGCCGAAACGCCCGCCACCGATGTTAGACCCCTGGTGAATCGCCAACCGCAATCCCCCGCCCGGGCTGCCGCAATCAATCAGCTCACCCGCCTGCACAACGGGCAGCACGCTCGGGGAAAATGCGCCAGGGACATTGAACGTGGCAAAACGGAACGTCTCTCCGGCGTTGTCGGAGACTAGGATCCGAAGGAAATCCTGGTCCGCGTTACTGAAATGCATGAAGCCAATGTAGAGCCGTCCCGTCTCCCGGTCCACCACTGGCACGGAGAACTGGATGAACTGCTGCGGATTGACCGGGTTCGGATCAGGGCCAGGGGCGAAGACAGTTTTGGACGTCCAGGTGCGGCCCCCGTCCGTCGAACGTGCAAACCGCAACTCGGACCTGAAAAACACCGGAGGAGGAGCTTGCTGGAAGCTGGTCCAGGTGACGTAGAGGTTGGTCCGGTCGTCATCGCCCGGAGCGGGGCCGGCGGCAATCCACTCTTTGTCGCTGCCGTCATCCACCGCGGCCACGACTGCGTCGCTCCAGGTCCGCCCCCCGTTGGTCGATCTGTTCACTTGAACCGTGCCGTTGCCCTGGGCATCGATTCCCAACGTGGAATAGTAGAAGTGGCCCTCTTCGTCCGCCGTCACCACGCCGTCGCCAAAGGTAGCGCTGGTGCCCCGCACCGGCGGCACAAAGCCGCTGGTAAAGGTCCGGCCGCGGTCATTCGATGTCGAAAACCCAGAAAGGAGAATTTCTTGGAACACTACTTGGCCGGTTGGCAAGCGGACCAGCTTCACGCCAGCCGAGCTGTTATAGCTGACCACTATTTTGTCGTTGTGCGCCGCGACGGTGGTCTCGCTCTGGGTGAATTTCACAAACGGCCGCAACCCAGCGAACGTTTGGATGTTGTCGAGCGCTGGGTCGTTTACTTGCACATTGTCGCCGCGGAACTCGACCTCCTCATCTCTGTCTTCCTTCGAGACAGGGCTGGGGGTTGCATCTGCCTCGAGCATAATTCTGCCCGACAGAACTTCGTCCGCCATCATCTTGCCTTCGCTGCGCAGCTCCAAATCGACGCCGTTCTTCTTGACCGTGGTGAGAAACTGCGTGTCGAATGGAAAGCCGGAAACCGTCAGAATTCCAGCGCCCGCCATGAGCAACACACCTGTAAGATAAAGCCAAAGCCTCTTGGTGTTGGGCATACGTCTCCTCCAGAAATGGATGTTGCAATCATTCCGGCGCATTGCCAGGGCTGCCCCCGGCAAGCCGGCCTATGCTCTTGGTCCGCGGGACTTCTACCGAGCGGCAAGAAAATAGAGTTGGACGTTGCCGCAGACCGCTACTGAGTGCCTCGCGCTCGCTTTACGGGGTGGGAAGCGAGCGAATCATGTCCTCCCCGGTTCAGTTTTTAGCCTGCGATGGCGCAAAGCTATATCGCAATACCCATTTGCAAGTCAAGCTCAAAGCGTTGGATTTCAGTTCAACCTGCCCAGCCCGGCCACTTTCGTCTCTGTCTCGAAAGCGGCGTGGCAGCGTGTATGGCGCAGAGGTGGCTCAGAGGGGGAATAGCGAGTCCGCCCGCGGGGGAAACCCGGTCAAGTGGCTTGATCGGGTCCCCACGCTGGCGGGAGGCGCGAAGGGTAGGCTTACTCCTCCGGCGGGCGCGGCGGGCGGAGGCGGTGGCCGTCAGCGGTTACGCTCAGCTCGAACTTATCCTTGCTGGTTGGAACGCTGAAGCCGTTGACGATTGCCAACCAGAGTCCCGCAGGCGGATTAAGGACCCGAACTCGCTCGGGGGAGTTCAGGGTAGCCCCACTAAAATCCAAGCGACGGTCTGGGCGAAGCAGGATCAAGTCCAGGTCGTTGGTCGGATAGTGCCCCCAGTTTCCCTTCCAGCCTAATTCAAAGTCGGCCTCATTCGTCCCTGCGGGGATGAAGAAAGGAAAGACCAGGAACTGCCCATCGGCAATCTTTCCGTCCACACTCTCCGGAGGCTCGCGCCGCTTGGTGGACGAAAGAGTGAGGCGTGCTGAGATCCGCCCTGCATTGGTGTCGTCGCCCGCAAAGGTCACGCGCACCAGCCCGGGCTCGGGATTAGCCAGAACGAGGGTGTGGTTCCCAGTCAGGAAGCTGTTCTCGGCATAGTCTCCAAAAGAAGTCTTGGCGCGCGCTACGGCAAAGAACAGGTCATCGCCAAATAGCACATTCTGCTGCGAAGGGGGGAGTTCGGGTGTGACGTCAGCCACCGAGACGGTCAGGCTTCCGATGTCTTCGTCCACTTCCACGAAGAACTCGGCTCGTTGTCCGGGCTTGAGCGGACCGACCTGGAAAGTGGGGTCGCTGTCGGCCTCGACAGCTCTCAGGCCGACACGCTCGATGTTTTCTGCGACCTCATCCTCAAATTCCGTGACCACCACCGTTTCCGGCACGCCTCCAGCGGCCAGCAACGCGCTGGCCTGCACCACATTGAGGAAGCCCGCGCCGCGGTCCTGAGCGGTAGAACCGTCGCCGATGACGCCCGGATTACCCCCCAGCAGAAGCGCGTTGCGAATCTGCCGGGCGGTAGCGGTGGGAAACGCTTGCCTCAGAAGTGCTGCGCCACCGGCAATGGTTGGGCTGGCAAATGAAGTCCCGCTAGCAAAGTTCAGGATGTTCGGCGCGGCGAAGCCTTGTCCGAAGGATGCGACGGCATTGGCAACCAGCCCGGGGGCAGAGCGACCGTCGGCCGTCGGTCCTCGTGAGCTGAACAAGGCAGTCTGGATATTCTCATCGGGTCGAAACAGCAAGCCGAATCCCGGGGCGCCGGTGATCAAGTCAAGGAGAATCCGCAAATGTACCGGCGTTTCGGCTCCGCCGGCGGTGATCGTGCCAAGCGCCGTGCCAGGGGACGTTCCGCTGATTCCCGCCGGTCCGGCGTTGCCCGCGGCGGCGACGGGGACAATACCCGCAGCCAGCATCCGATCAGTCATGCTGTCCAGCAGGTCGCGCCCGGCAAACAGAGTAGGGCCACCGAAGCTCATGTTGACCACGGAAATGTTCAGCGAATCGAAACTGCCATCAGGCTTGCGCACGGGGGGAACCCCGCTGTTGAAGTTCCGACGCAACTGGATGGCGCGCTCCATCGCGCGCAGAATATCGGAGGTGAAGGCACCGTCACCCGCGCAGAAAGGCCGCCGGCACGGAAATACCTTCAGGGCATAAATACTAGACGCCGGCGCTGTACCCACCATCGGAATGTCCACGAACTGCGCCGCGCCGGAAGGAGACTGAATCACATTCGCACTTGCCGGCGAATAGCGCCGCACGGCCTGGGCGAAACCACTCGTAGGGGAGAAACGGAAGGTGACGTTGGCCGCAATCATCCCAGAAACAAAGGTTCCATGGCCGTCGTTGCGGCTGTCTATGGCGGGCACCGAACGGCAAGTCGGCGGGGCCGGCCGGCGACATTCGTTGGCCTCGGGCACCAGATTTTCCCCGCCGATGACGGCGCGGCGCAGATCGAGATGGGGAAATCCAGGACGAATCCCGGTGTCCATCACTGCCACCACGACGCCCTGTCCCTGGATGCGCCGCAAATGGAGAGCTTGCGCACCAGTGAGGATATTGGTAAAGCGGTAGGCATCAGGATGAGAAGCAGCGAAGTCAGCGATCTGCTGTTCAGTCATCGGCTCGCCGATAGTTTCTGCGTCCGCCGTCAACAGCCCTGGTAATTCATGAGCCGGGTGCTTGACGCCAGTCGGTTGCGGCAGCGGGACTATCGCATCTTTGTAAGCGGCCTGAACGCCAGGAATTTGCCGCACCTGCAGCAGCATCGCCGAGGGAATCTCCACGACAATCGCGTCCACCTCTTCAAACTCGTGCAGCACCTGGCCACCAAGCCCCTCGATGGTCGCCTTGAGCGCAGTGGAGGGTTTGGTGCACTTCAGGATGATGCGCTCGCGCCCGTCCCTGTCGTCGGCCCGAACTGTGCCCACGAGAAATAGAAGACATACACCCAGAGACAGAAATCGAAATTTTGCTTTCATGAGTTTTTCCCTCCCTCGGGAACTCTGCGGAGCGGGGGCACCTTATACCACCGGCACTGTTAAGATCAACTGATTTTTTCCTCCAGTGTGGTTCGCTCCCGTGAATCCGCAGACCGGCTTCCCGGCAAGACCGCCTGCGATCAGGGGCTCGCAGCGCGCCCCGTGAAGCCGAGTCCTTGCTTTGGCCCTATTCCTCTAGCGAGAAAATTAAGTTTGAGTTAATCTTGCCGCCGCGAAGAGAGTCGCTTTCCTCGTTCGATGCTTTTCAAGAGCCTGAGCGCCGCAGTGTTCGGCATTGACGCCTACCTCGTCGAAGTTGAGGTGGACGTTGGCTCGGGCAACCTGCACGATTTCAACGTGGTTGGCCTGCCCGATGTGGCCGTCA
>Ga0209377_1003253_pt1 | contig 10507 bp, 7 predicted proteins | sample GraSoiAngelo_141_FD_185898 | JGI IMG/M metagenome (GOLD analysis project Ga0209377, IMG submission 185898) | Grasslands soil microbial communities from the Angelo Coastal Reserve, California, USA - 14_0929_12_40cm (SPAdes) (version 2) | ecosystem: Environmental > Terrestrial > Soil > Grasslands ...
GTGATGGGGACGGACGTCGGCGGATTTCCGTGGACGGAGATCAACCAGGCGAAGGAGTTCGAGTACTACGTGCTGTACGGCATGACGCCGATGCAGGCGATTCAGTCAGGAACCTCGGTGGCCGCGGCGCTCCTCGGACAAGAACAGAACATTGGGGCGCTGGCGCCGGGTCTGTATGCGGACATCATCGGTGTTGCGGGCGATCCCACACGCGATATCACGGAACTCCAACGAGTCAAGTTCGTTATGAAGGGCGGCGTGGCTTACCTTTCTCAATAGTGAGACCGCTCGGCCTGGCGCTCTTCCTTAGTATCAGCGCCGCGGGTGCCGGCTTCGCGCAGCTTGCGCCGGCCGGGACCGGCGGCGTTGCGGCATTGGCCGGCACGCTCCGCCAGCTCGGCAGCAACAAGCGTGTCCTGATGATCGGCGCGCATCCTGATGACGAAGACACCCAGCTGCTGGTGCTGCTGTCGCGCGGCATGGGCGCGCAGGTTGCCTACCTGTCCCTCAGCCGCGGTGAAGGAGGGCAGAATCTGATCGGTCCCGAGCTCGGCACCGAGCTCGGCATCATCCGCACCGAGGAGCTGCTCGCGGCGCGCGAGCTCGACGGCGCCCGGCAATTCTTCACGCGCGCGTACGACTTCGGCTTCTCCAAGACCGCCGACGAAACGTTCCGGTTCTGGCCGCGCGATTCGATTCTCAAGGACGTCGTCGCGATCATCCGGCGCTTCCAGCCGCAGATCATCATCGCGGTGTTCTCCGGGACCCCAGCCGATGGCCACGGGCAACATCAGGTCGCGGGCATCATTGCGCGGCAGGCATTTGACCTGATGCGGGATTCCGCCGGCGGTCCCACCAAGTTCTATCGCTCGACCCGGGGCGATACCACCGCGACAACGCTGGCTTTCTCAGTGGGCACACTCGATCCGCTGGTAGGGCAGTCCTACTTCCAGATCGCCATGGCGAGCCGCAGCCGGCACCGCTCTCAGGACATGGGACAGCTGCAGCGCATGGGCCCGGCGACGGCGCGGGTGGCCCTGGTGGCGTCGAAACCGGCGGGCGGGACAGGTACGACGGCCGGCACGGGCGAGTCGTCGCTGTTCGCGGGCGTAGACACAACGTTTCACATCGCGGGCTACAGTACCCTGATCGATTCCGCACGGAGGGCGCTCACGCCGTGGCGGCCCGGTGCAATCGTCCCCTATCTGATTCGCGCGATGCGACTGCTCGGCCCGGCCGATCAGGAGCAACGCGCGCTGCTCGCGCGCGCCATCGGTGCCGCAGCCGGCGTGACGATCGACGGGACTGCGGACGACGGCATTGTCACCCAAGGCCAGCGCCTCCAGGTGGAGGTCAACGTCTGGAACGCCGGCGATAGCGCGGTCCGGCTCGATAGCGTCGCGATCGACGCGCCGAGCGGCTGGTCGCTCGAGCGGTTGGAGCTCGGCGCGCCCACGGTGGCGCCCAACGCCGTAGTCACGCGGCGTTTCGTGCTCACTGTCGCGCGCGACGCCGAGCGCACCCAACCGTACTTTTTGCGACGGCCGCTGATCAATCGTGGCGGGCTGTACGACTGGTCCGCCGTGCCGGCTGACGTGCGAGGACTCCCGTTCGATCCGCCGCCAGTGAGCGCGCGCGTCCGGGTGAGCATCGCCGGCGAGCCAGTGACGCTCACGCGTGAAGTCGTGTATCGCTATCGCGACCAGGCGATCGGCGAGATCCGCCGCCCGCTGTTCGTGACTCGGGATTTCGATGTCGCCATCGCCCCAGAGGAGCTGTTGTGGCCGATCGATGGCGGCTCGCGCGAGCCGCGACACTTCACGATCACGGTCACCAATCGCTCACGCACGCCGGGGCCCGCGCGCGCGATCGTCACGGTCCCCTCGGGTTGGCCACAGATCTCCGCCGAGAGTCTCACGTTCACTCGCGAGGACGAGTCGAAGAGCATCACTGTGACGCTCGCGCCTCCGGCGGCCGACAGCCTGAAGGCCGGGACTCTCACTCTCCGGGTCGCCGCGAGCGGCGGGGACGGCCGTCGCCACGACGGTGCCCTGGAAATCATCGACTACCCGCACATCCGGCCCCGCGCGCTCGCACATCCGTCGGTTGCGCAGATCCGCGTCGCGCGCCTGTCGCTGCCCGCGCTTTCGCGCGTCGGCTACGTGCGGGGTGCGTCGGACCGCGTCCCCGAAGCGTTGACGGCCGTGGGCGTGCCGCTCGAAGTCATCAGCGCCGATTCGCTGGCACGCGGCGACCTCTCCCGTTACGACGCGATCGTGATCGGCAGCCGCGCGTACGAAACGGAGCCGGCACTCGTCGCCAATAACGGTCGAGTACTGGATTACGTGAAGAACGGCGGGCTGTTGGTCGTGCAGTACCAGCAATACCCGTTTGTCGACGGAGGCTTCGCGCCCTATCCGCTGCACATCGCGCGCCCGCACGATCGCGTCACCGACGAGAATGCCCCGGTGGCGCTGATCGAGCCGGGTCATCCGGCCTTCCACTATCCCAACGAAATCGCAGCTGACGACTGGCGCGGCTGGGTGCAGGAGCGCGGGCTGTACTTCGCTCACGATTGGGACACGACGTACGTCCCGCTGCTCGAGACGCACGACCCACCGCCCAACCCGCCGCAGGAGTTGAAGGGCGGCCTGCTGGTCGCGCCGGTTGGTCGCGGGACCTATGTGTACACGGGGCTGAGTTTCTTCCGGCAGCTGCCCGCGGGAGTACCTGGTGCCTACCGTCTCTTCGTAAATCTGTTGGGATTGAAGCGCCGGAATGTTCCGTAAGAGGGTGCGTGGTGCGAGGTGCGTGGTGCGTGGCAGTGCGCGCGATGCATCCAGGACACACCACGCACCACGCACCACGTACCACGCACCTCAATTAGCTGCGTTGCTGTTGTTATTGGCCGCGTGCTCCCCGGATCACCGTACGCCCTTGGTGATCTACAGTCCCCACGGCCGAGATCTGCTGACGTTATTCGAGAGGCGTTTCGAAGCTCTGCATCCCGACATCGACGTGCGCTGGCTCGATATGGGCTCGCAGGACGTGTACGATCGCGTACGCTCCGAGCGCGCCAATCCGCAGGCCGACGTCTGGTTCGGTGGGCCCTCGCTGATTCTCGCGCCAGCCGCTCGTGACTCGCTGCTCGATTGCTACCGCCCGAGCTGGGCGGACGCGATTGCCGCGCGCGGCCGCGGCGCGGGCGACTGCTTCTTTGCGGCGTATGAAACGCCCGTCGTCTTTCTGTATGCGGAGAAGGTCGTGCCGGCGGCCGAGGCCCCGCAGGATTGGGACGATCTGCTCGATCCCAAGTGGACCGGGAAGATCATCATCCGCGACCCCCTCGCGAGCGGGACGATGCGCGCGGTCTTCGGGCTCATCATCGAGCGCGGGCTCCAGGCGACCGGTGATACGGCGGCCGGTGTTGCGTGGCTACGCCGGCTCGACGCGCAGACCAAGGTCTACGAGCAGAATCCGGCGCTCGTGAGCGAGAAGATCGCGCGCCAGGAAGGGCTGGTCACCGTCTGGGATTTGCCCGACGTGCTGATCAGCCGGCGGCGTGGCATGCCCATCGGGTACGTCTTTCCCAGGAGCGGCACCGTGGCGATTGAGGACGGGATCGCCGTGGTGCGCGGCGCCAAGCACCGGGCGGCCGCACGCGCCTTTGTCGACTTCGTGGGCAGCGTCGAGATGCAGCTCGCCGCCGCGCGTGAGGTCTACCGGCTCCCCGCGCGACTTGATCTTCCTGCCGACTCGCTGCCCGACTGGGTGCGCGACGTGCGGCGCCGCATGGTCGTGGCGGACGTGGATTGGAACCTGATCACCGAGCACGGACCCGAGTGGATGCGCTGGTGGGACCAGCACGTGCGGGGAACAGGACGAGCGCGTTGAGCGGCTTCCTCGAAATCCGCGGCATTGAAAAACGCTGGAGTCCCGATGTCGCCGTCGGCCCCATCACGCTCGACATCGCACGTGGCGAGATCCTCGCACTGCTCGGCCCGTCCGGCAGCGGCAAGACCACGATGTTGCGGCTGCTGGCGGGCTTTGAAGCGGCGGACGAGGGACGGATCGGCGTGGGAGGGGAAGACGTCACCGCCGTGCCGCCCGCGCGACGCCGCTTCGGAATGGTGTTCCAACACTACGCGCTCTTCCCGCACCTCGATGTGGGAGAGAACGTCGCCTTCGGTTTGCACGGAGGGGGGGGAGCAGGAGTCGAGCAAAAGGTCTCGCAGGCCCTCGCGCTGGTCGATCTCACCGGGTTCGAGCGGCGCAAGGTGCACGAGCTCTCGGGCGGGCAGCAGCAGCGCGTGGCGTTGGCTCGCGCGCTCGCCCCGGAGCCGCGCGTCTTGTTGCTCGACGAACCGCTGTCAAACCTCGATCCGACGCTGCGCGAGCGAACCCGCCGCGAGCTGCGCCACGTCATCAAGCGCATCGGCATCACCACCGTGTTCGTCACCCACGAGCAGGACGAGGCGTTCGACCTCGGCGACCGCATCGCGGTGCTCAATGGCGGCCGGCTGGAGCAGGTGGGCGTCGCCGACGAGCTGTACGAGCGACCGGTCAATCTCTTCGTCGCCACGTTCGTCGGGCGCGCGAACGTGTTTCGCGGGCGCGCGGCGCGCGATCTGGGAGGTGAACCGACGCCTGACGGTCAGGTGCTGGTCGTTCGACCGGAGCGATTACAGTTCGGCGCCTCCGGGTTGCCCGGTGTGGTGCGCGAGCTGCGCTACACCGGCCCCGCGACGTTCTTTCTGGTCGAGGGTGAGGATGGCGAGCGGTTCGAGGTGCTCGCCCAGCCCGACGCCGCGCGCATCGACGAGCGCGTCCATGTGGCTGCGACGCGGGTGATCGTGCTGCCAGAGCCGGGACCCAGGCGATGAGCCGCGCCCGGTGGACGCTCGCCGTCGCCATCGCCCTTACGTTGCTCCTGGCGTGGTTCGTGCTGTACCCGATCGCCGTCGTGGGAGCGGAGGCGGCAAACGGTACCGCATGGCACGACTTCCTGACGCGTCCGGGCGAATGGGCGGCGCTGTGGGCGAGCCTCTGGATATCGCTCGCGAGCGTCGTGCTGGCCGCCGCCATCGGTATTCCGCTCGCCTTTCTGTTCGAGTGGTTCGATTTCCCCGGCCGCAAGACGCTGGGGGCCCTCATCGCGCTTCCCGTGGTGCTGCCACCGCTCGTCGGCGTGATCGCGTTTCTCTTCCTGTATGGCGAATCGGGGTTCGTGGCGCGCGCGATCCAGGCGCTCTTCAAGCTCGAGCAAGCGCCGTGGCGACTGCAGGGCCCGCTCGCGATTCTGCTGGTCCACGCGTACTCGATGTACGTGTACTTCTACCTGTTCACGCGTGCCGGGCTCGCGCGGCTCGACGTCTCCATGCTGGAAGCCGCGCAGGCACTCGGCGCCGATCGCCGGGGCACGCTGTGGCGCGTCGTGGTCCCGTTGCTCCGGCCCTCGCTGGCGGGCGCGGCCATCCTCACGTTCATGACCTCCCTGGGCTCGTTCAGCGCGCCGTACATCTTTGGCGGCGGCTTCCGCGTGATGACCACGCAGATCGTGGCGACGAAATTGAACGGCGACCTGCCGCTGGCCATGGTCGAGACCGTAGTGCTCGCCAGTGTCGCGGTCGTCGCGCTGCTGATTCTGCGGCGCACGGAAGGCAACGACATTCTCGTCGCGCTGGGCAAGGGGATCGCGCCGCGCCCGCGCCCCATCCGCCGCGCCGGGGTGCGGCGGCTCACGACGATCGCGGGCTGGGGTCTCGCGGTGCTGCTGCTGTTGCCGCACCTCACGCTGGGGCTCGTCTCGCTCGTGCCGTACGGCGCCTGGACCACGGAAATCCTGCCACCGGTGATCAACTTCGACAATTATCGCCGTCTCTTTTCGGAAGCGGAGCGACTTCGGCCGCTGCTCAATTCGCTGTGGATGGCGAGCGCCAGCACCGCCGCCGCGGTGCTGCTCGCGCTCGTCGCGGGGTGGCTCGTCGTGCGCCAGCGCGTGGCCCTGCGCCGCGTGATCGAAGGACTGCTCGTGCTGCCCTGGGCGCTTCCCGGAACGGTGTTCGCGATTGCGCTGGCGATCGCGTTCAGCACCAACGCACCGTTGCAGCTGCGGTTCGTGCTCGTCGGCACCGCCGTCATTCTGCCGCTCGCGTATCTGGTGCGCGCGTTGCCGCTCACCGGCCGCGGTCTGCTCGCGGCCTATCGCCAGCTCGATCCGTCGCTGGAAGAGGCGGCCGCGAGCCTGGGGGCCGGCCGCTGGCGCACACTCGCGCGCGTGACGTTGCCGCAATTGCGCCCGGGCCTCGCGGCGGGAGCCAGCCTTGCATTCGTTGCGGCCCTCGGCGATATCGTGGCCTCGATCGTGCTGTATACGTATGAAACCCGCCCCATCTCGATCGAAATCCTGTCGAGCCTGCGGCTCGCCGAGACCGGCGTGGCTGCGGCGTTCGGCGTGGTGCTGATGATCGTGAGTGCGGTCGTCCTCGGTGTGGGGGCAAGACGATGAAGCGGCTGTCGGTTCTGATGCTCGTGGCCTTCGTCGACATGATGGGCCTGATGATCATCTGGCCCCTGCTGCCGCTCTATGCGGTGAATCTCAAAGCGACCGCGACTACCGTGGGTCTACTGGCGGCGTCATTTCCCATCGCGCAGCTGGTCTCCTCGCCCGTCTGGGGGTTCGTCTCCGATCGCTATGGCCGGCGGCCGGCGCTGCTCGTGGGTCTCGGAGCGTCCGCGTTCGCGTACGTCGTCTTCGGATTCGCGCATACAGTCTGGCTGCTGTTCGTGTCCCGATTTGTGCAGGGACTCGGTGGCGGAACGACGGGCGTGGTCCAGGCCTACGTGGTCGACACGATGTTGCCGCGGGAGCGCGCAAAGGCGCTGGGATGGCTCTCGGCGGCCACCAGCGCGGGCGTCATCATCGGTCCGGCACTGGGATCGTTCATGCACCGCTTCGGCGATGCCGCTCCGGGCCTGTTCGCGAGCGCACTGGTGCTCATCAACGTCGCCTTCGCGTGGAAGTGGTTGCCTGAGTCGCGCTGGGCGCAGGCCGGCGTGACCAGGACCGCAACCGATGCACCGCGTGGCTCGATTACCCTCGGCGAAGCCGTGCGCAACGTCGTCCAACCGGCGGTCCGTGTAGTCGCCGATCCGACCCGACCGGTTTCGCTGCTGATCTGGATCTATGCGCTCGCGATGCTCGCGTTCAACGCTCTGCCGCCGATATTCTCGCTCTACCTGCACGACAGATTCGGGATTACGGCCGATCAGATCGGGTTCTTCTTCATGATCTTCGGCGCAGTCGGCGTATTGATGCGGATCGGGCCCGTCGGTTGGTTCAACGCCCGCCTCGGCGAAGTGCGCACGATGCAGGTGGGAATTCTCCTGCTCTTCGCGGGATTCATCCTCGTGCCGCTCGCGACCTCGCTCCCGCTCTTTATCGGCGCCCAAGTCCTGCTGCCGCTTGGCACCGCGCTCCTCTTCCCGGCCAACTCTGCGTTGGTGAGTCATAAGGCGCATCACGACGAGATCGGCGTCACGTTGGGCGTACAGCAGACCTATCGGGGCGTTGCCGCGATCCTGGGACCTGTGTATGCGGGTGCGTCCTACCAGTTACTGGGTCAGCATGTCCCGTTCTATATCTCAGCGGCGATCATCGTGTCCGTCATGTATCTCACGTTGCTAATCCGCGAGGACACCCCGACACCTGTGGCGGTGAGCACCTGAAAGCCGCTACTTTGGGGCGATGAACATCGTCGCTGTCGTCACGTTGCTCGCGCATTGTCTCGCACCCGCGGATCCGCCACCTCCCCGGCCGAAGCTCGTCCTCGTCATCACGGTCGATCAGCTGCGGCCCGACTACTTCAGCCGCTGGAAGAGCCAGTTATCGGGCGGATTGGCGCAGCTAGCGAACGAAGGGGCGTTCTTCACCGAGGCCTACCAGGACCACGCGGTCACCGAGACGGCGCCCGGGCATTCGACGATTCTCTCGGGGATGTGGCCTGCGCACACGGGAATCATTCGCAACTTGCTGGGTGTCCAGGATACCCTCGCTCCGCTGCTCGGAATCGCGGGACCGGGCGCGTCGCCGCGGCGCTTTCGCGGCACGACGCTCTTCGACTGGCTGAAAGCCGTCGACCCCACGGCACGCGCGCTCTCGGTGAGCCGCAAAGATCGCGGCGCGATTCTCCCGCTCGGACGGGCGAAGGAGCAGGTGTACTGGTATCAGGCGCCCCTGTTCACGACGAGCAAGTACTACGCCGACACGCTGCCATCCTGGGTGCAGGCATTCAACGCGCGCCGGCTGCCCTTCAAGGCCGCCAGCACGACCTGGACGCTGCTGCTCCCCGATAGCGCCTACAAAGAGCCGGACAGCGAGGTATGGGAGAACGGCGGCAGCGACCTCGTCTTCCCGCATCGGCTGCCGGCGGACAGCGTGAGCGCGGCCGCCGTGATCGCCGGTGAGCCCGCGATGGATTCGCTTACGCTGTTGTTCGCAGTGGAAGGCTTTGAAGCGCTGAAGCTCGGTCGCAAGGGGACGGACATCCTCGCCGTCAGTCTATCGACGACCGACGCGGTCGGTCACGCGTTTGGACCTGACTCGCGCGAAATCCACGATCAGATCCTGCGGCTCGACCACTACCTCGGCTGGTTCCTCAAACGCGTGACGGACCGCGTCGGCAAGGACAATGTCGTCGTCGTCCTGACGGCCGATCACGGTGTCACGTCGTACCCCGAGCGAACGCGCGCGAGGACTGGTGCTCCCGCCTATCGCGTGCTACTCGACACGCTGATCACGGCCGTGAATCACGATCTCGACGCGGTCGCGGGAACGTCGCGCCAGTGGCTCGACTTCGACACGGGGATGTTGTTCCTGCAGGACAACGGGCGCTTCGCCGCGATGGGCATGAGGACCGACAGCATCCTGGACGCGGTCAGCGCGCGGATCCAGCGTGTGCCGGGCGTGGCGCGCGTGATCAAGACGGCGGACCTGGTGCGCGCCGACACGGCGTCCGACCCGACCGCGCGCCGCTGGCTGCATCAGTTGACGCCCGACGCGGGGGTCGCCGTGCTCGTGAGTCTACAACCGGGCTCTGTCTGGGACATTCCCAACGTCCCGATCGCGATGCACGGCCAGCCATCCGACGATGATGCGCACGTGCCGATCATCTTCTGGGGCCGTGGCGTGAAGCGCGGAATGTACGCCGGCCGCATCAACACCGTAGATATCGGGCCGACGCTGGCCGTGCTGCTCGGCGTGTCGCCGCTGTCGCTGGTGGACGGGCACGCCCGGACCGACGCGCTGCTGCCCAGGAATTGACCGGTGGCTCAAAAGCAGTCCGCGACCCAGATCCGGCGCATCGAGGAGCTGCAGCATTACGTGCGCACTGTGGATAAGGTGAGGAAGCTGATCGCCGAGTTGGAATCCAACCGGGCCGCGAAACTCAGCATCATCAACGGGATCTGCAGCAACATCGCGCGTGAGCTCTCGCACATGCGCCAGCGCGGGTTGACGGCAAATCTCGGCACGCTGCCCGATGTCGCCGGCTCACTCGCCATGATTGCCGGTCGCGCAGGCACCGGCCTCATGATGAAGGTGCGCGCGCTGCATGAAGGCATGAACAGCATGGCCATGCAGCTCGAACAGGCGCTGAAGATGGCGCACGAAGCTCCTCCAGAAAAAGACAAAGAGACCCACAAATCGTAGCCATCAGCTGCCGCGCCCTCACTAAGCGCTTCGGAGACGTGGTCGCGGTCAAGGGATTGGATCTCACCGTCGGTGCCGGCGAGTGCTTCGGTCTGCTCGGTCCCAACGGCGCCGGCAAGACCACAACCATCGAAATCCTCGAGGGCCTCACCATTCCCGACAGCGGGGACGTCGAGATCCTCGGGACGCCATGGCGGGAAGGTGCAGCCGGGCGCGCACTGCGCGAGCGCCTCGGCATTCAGCTGCAGGAGACGCAGCTCGCCGACAAGCTCACTGTCACCGAGACGCTGGCGTTGTTTCGCTCCTTCTATAAACAGTCGCACACGGTGGACGAGGTCCTCGCGCTCGTCGAGCTGGAGGAAAAAAGGAAGGCGCGGGTTGTGACGCTGTCGGGCGGGCAGAAGCAGCGGCTCGCCGTCGCCTGCGCCCTCGTCAGCAAGCCCGAGCTGCTGTTTCTGGACGAGCCGACGACGGGGCTCGATCCGCAATCGCGGCGCCAGCTGTGGGAGATCATCCGGCGCTTCCGTGCGGCCGGCGGGACGGTGCTGCTGACGACGCATTACATGGAAGAAGCCGAGCGTTTGTGCGACCGCGTGGCGATCATGGATCACGGCACCGTGATCGCGCTCGGCACGCCGCGGGAGTTGATCGCCACGCTCGGCGCCGAGCACGTGGTGGAGTTCTCGCTCAGCGACGCGGTGCCGGACGGTCTGATGGACATGTTGCGCGGTATGACTGGTGTCACCGCAGTCCGGGCGGGGGTGGGCCTGTCGTTGACCGTGACCGAGCTGCACCGCA
>Ga0209377_1003262_pt1 | contig 10479 bp, 12 predicted proteins | sample GraSoiAngelo_141_FD_185898 | JGI IMG/M metagenome (GOLD analysis project Ga0209377, IMG submission 185898) | Grasslands soil microbial communities from the Angelo Coastal Reserve, California, USA - 14_0929_12_40cm (SPAdes) (version 2) | ecosystem: Environmental > Terrestrial > Soil > Grasslands ...
CGCGTGACTTTGCTGATCAATAATGCTGGAGTTTCCTTGCACGGAGATTTTGAAGAGATTTCTTTGGATGATTTTCGCTGGCTGATGAACATCAATTTCTGGGGAACGGTGTATGGAGTGAAGTATTTCCTGCCCCTACTGAAGGGCGAGAAGTGCGCGCAAATTGTGAATATTTCGAGCGTATTCGGACTGATCGCTCCAGCAGGACAGATACCCTATGCGGCGAGCAAGTTTGCGGTGCGGGGATTCACGGAAGCGCTGCGGCACGAACTGGAAGGAAGTAATGTTTTTGTTTCCTGCGTTCATCCAGGAGGCATTCGCACACCGATCGCGCGGCATTCGCGGCTGGGGGCAGGGACGCCGGCGCCGAAGCGCGAAGCAAATATCGCGCGATTCGAACGGCTGGCGCGCACGCCTCCGGAAACGGCTGCGGCCAAAGATTTTGCGCGGCGTGGAACGCCAGGCGCCGCGCATTCTAATCGGAATGGATGCCTACCAGATCGACTTTCTCCAACGTTTGCGGCCTGCAACGTACTGGAAATCGCTCGCGCGGAAGCTCGAAGATCAGAAGCTGGCAGGGAGAGAATCCCGGCTGAGAGAATCGCGCCATTGAGCGCTGCTCTTAGGGTCAGAGGGCGCGATGTATTTTGACGGAGTTTCGCGCAGGATATATACTGCGCGGAGGTAGAGAACCTTGAGGCTGGGGTAACTTCACATGGGCGTGCTGGATCAGCGCTTCGAAAAGAATTTCATGATTACGTCGGTGGACTACGTGTTCAATTGGGCGCGGAAGAGCGCTCTCTGGCCGCTGACGTTCGGACTGGCATGCTGCGCGATTGAGATGATCGCATCCACCACTTCACGGTTTGACATGGCGCGGTTTGGCGCCGAAGTGTTCCGGCCATCGCCGCGGCAGGCGGACTTGATGATCGTATCTGGGACCGTAACGCTGAAGATGGCGCCGGTAATCCAGCGCGTGTGGGCCCAAATGCCAGACCCAAAGTGGTGCATGTCGATGGGGGCGTGCTCGAGCGTGGGCGGGCCGTTTAATGTTTACTCCGTCTTGCAAGGGGTGGACCGCATCGTTCCCGTGGATGTGTACATTGTGGGCTGCCCGCCGCGGCCAGAGGGGCTCTTCTTCGGATTGCTCAAATTGCAGGACAAGATTGACCAAATGACGCTGGCAAAACGGCCCACCGAAGTGCGCTTGCGGTCAGGTATGGTGGAAGGTTTCAAGAAGGGTGTGATGGTGGCGCAGACGCCAGAGCCAAGGTGAAGGAAAGGGAGTCAGAAAATAAAAAAGGGGGAGCGAAGAAGAGATGGCGTTTGCGAGAACTGCAAAGATCAATGAGATCACGCCGGGAACGATCCGGGAGTTTCATGTGGAAGGCAAGGCCGTCGCGTTGGCCAATCTCGGGGGCAAGTTCTATGCCATCAACAATACCTGCCTGCACCGGGGTGGGCCGCTCGGGCAAGGGGTTTTGGAGGGGGATATCGTTACCTGTCCTTGGCACGGCTGGCAATATGACGCGACTACAGGGAAAGTGAAGCAGAACCCGGCGGTGGGGGTGGATTGCTATGCAGTCGAGGTCCGGGGCGAAGACATCTTCGTAGACGCTGGGTAGTTGACTCTGTATCTCATAGAAAATACAGCAGATAATTAGATCGTGACCAAATATGGCCACCTCTCTACCAACTTCCGGATGAGAATGTAGCGCACCTAACCCTCATATTTTGTTTCGCTTTTTGGTTACCACCGTGTATAGTTCTGCCGACTCCAAGCCTCGATGGCTACACCGACTGTCCAACGACACTACTGGATTTTCAGCGCGGACCCTCACCACTATCACTGGGACACCCTCTTCGTAAAAGGCAAGGAGATGTGGGATGGAGCAGCAGCAAAACCGGATGCGATCCGCGCGTTGAAGCAGGCGCGCAGAGGTGACCGAGTACTGTGTTATCACTCAGCGCCAGAGCGCGCACTCTATTCCATCGCGGAGATCACCCGCGATCCCTACCCCGACCCGCACAACCACAAAGGGAAAAACCTGGTCGCAGATCTGCGCGCATTCGAGAAACTTCCCCGGCATGTGACACTGGCGGAATTGCGCGCGAATCCGGCGCTGAGAAAAATGAAGCTGCTGAAGAACGTGAGAGTGCTCATTTCTTCAATCAGCGATGTGGAGTACCAGGAAATCCTACGCATGGCCGGGATCGTCGCCACGCCCGGAATACCACTGCCCTGACGCACGACGCTTCTCCCTTCGACGTGGATTCGAAAGTGACGGTGAGGGTGGGAAAGAATCATCTTCCGCAGCAGAATTCGGGGTGACAAATGGCTACGATGGGCCGTTCCGGTTTTTTCGCAACGTGTGCAGTTGCCATGCTGGCTTTTTTCCCGCAAAATGCGCGGCGGGATTCCATGCTTGACGATATTCCATCCGGGAGAACACAGGTACTCGATTTGGGCTACGCGATTAACGACAAGTTGGTACCTTGGCCGGGCGACGAAAAGTGGTTCGAAGCGAAAGTCAACGCTACGATCGACAAGAATGGGTATTTCACGCGGAGCTTCTGGATGCTGGAACACTACGGGACGCATCTGGATGCCCCGGCGCACTTCCCGCCGGGAAAAACAACCGTCGATCAGATTCCCGTGGAGCAGCTCTTTGGACCCGCAGTGGTGATCGATGCGCGAGCCGAGGGCGCGAAAGATGCGGACTACCAGCTTCCCGCAGCGCGCGTTGAGGAATGGGAGAAGCGGCACGGGCGGATACCGGAAGGAGCGATCGTGCTGTTGCGGACTGGCTGGGCTTCGCGGTGGCCGGATGCGCAGAAGTACCGAAATCAGGACGCGCAGGGGAAGATGCACTTTCCTGGATTTTCTCTGGAGGCTGCAAAACTGCTGATCGAACGGAAGGTCAGCGGCCTGGGTTGCGATACGATGAGTATCGATTGCGGCGCATCGGGAGATTTTGCGGTGCATCACCTGGCGCTGGGCGCGGGACTGTATCACCTTGAAAACCTCGCGGACCTAAGTGCATTGCCGCAAACGGGAGCATTCATGGTGGTGGCGCCAATCAAGCTCGAAGGTGGCTCGGGCGGGCCGGTGCGGGTCTTTGCCCTGTTGCCTTAGGCCACGAGAATTCCTTCAAACATTTTGGGCCGTTCTTTCATCTGAAGTATGCTGCGGGATGCGCTGGGTTCTGTGAAACCAAACGCATCTTGAAGTAAACACCTCGGTACCGTAGGAAAAGGTCCGGGGACAATGACGAGGGTGCGATCTAGAGGAGCATGTCCCCCTTCTTTAGTAGGAATTTTCCAAGCAGCCAACTGAATACGTCAGGCTCCGCATACGCATTGTTCCAGGAATTGTGGCCGACTCCGGGATATTCTGTGTAGATAACTTCGGCGAGGTCTGCGATTGTTGCCTGGGGGTGCGCGTGCACGGCATCCTGGCCGATCACGGTCTTCATGGCTTCGGCCATGCGGCGAGATTCTGAGGCCGGGACGACTGGGTCGTCGCCACCGTGAAAAATCCAAACAGGTGTCTTGCCGATTCTCTTAGCGGCCTCGAGGTAAGGCGATTGGTCGTCGGGAGATTGTGCGCGGGCCTTGTCGGGCATCAGGATCCCCCCGCAGATGGGAGCGATAGCCGCGAATTTTCCCGGATATTTTCCGGCAAGATACCAGGTCCCGTAACCGCCCATGGAAAGCCCAGTCAAATAAATTCGATGGGAATCGCCGTGAAACTCCTTCTGCACCTGCTCCAGAGCGGCCATGGCGACGTCTCCCATGGCGGAATCCGTCCACCAGACGTCTTTGCGGCACTGCGGCATAACGACGATGGCCGGAACCCGGCTCCGGTCTCTGCGGATCGCTGTGCTGATGCCAACCTCGGTTTGGATCAGGCCGTCGTCTCCGCGTTCCCCGGCGCCATGAAGAAAGAGGATCACGGGCCATTTTTTCTTGAGTGTCCAATTGTCCGGAACAAAAACCTGATATTTGTATTGCACGCTCGCCACGGTCACGGTGCGGTCGAGAAATCCGGTTTCGATTCTCTTAGCTCGCACGGGTGCTACGGTCAGCAATGCGGCAGCGACGGCAAACGCAATCGCCAGTATCAAACTCCTGCGGCGAATGAACACAAGACACCTCCGAATGCGAAACTGTAACACGAGTTAGGAAGAAGAGGTGCGGACAATCGCGAGCCGGGAGGCCGCCGATCCTCACGCGGAGCGGTGCTCTGTGCTATTTTTGAGGGTCGCCACTCTTATGCCGGAACTTCCCGAAGTCGAAACGGTAGCGCGCGGATTGCGGCAGGCGATCCTCGGACGGCGCATCCTCTCAGTCTCGCTTGGCAAAACGGATTTCATCGACGATCCCGTGGCGCTCGAGCAGCATTTGCCGGGCCGCCGGATCGAGGCTGTCGAGCGCTATGGAAAATTCATGCTGTTGCGGCTCTCCGCGGATGCACGAGGCAACGGTGTGCGCGGGGGCGAGGGCGCGAGCACGGCATCCCTGCTCGTGCATCTGGGGATGACCGGGCAGATAGCGCCGAGCCCCGCGGAAAAACCATGCGCAAAGCACACCCATGTTTGCCTGTTGCTGGATGACGGCCGCGAACTGCGCTACATCGACGCGCGGCGCTTCGGACGCATCGCCTATCTGACGGAAGAGCCGCTGGCCCAGGAATTGATAGGATTTGGCGCCGACCCGCTCGAGGTAAGCAAGGAAGAGTTTGTCCACAGTATCCGCGGGCGGCGCGCCCGCATTAAGGCGCTGCTCCTGGACCAGAGCGTGCTGCGCGGTGTCGGCAACATTTACGCGGATGAAAGCCTGTGGAGAGCGAAAATTCATCCGGCGCGGATGGGAGCGAAATTGACGCGGGACCAAACCGCCGCGCTGTGGAATATGTTGCAGCAAATTTTGCGCCAAGCGATTGCGATGCGCGGTTCTTCGATTTCCGATTTTCTTGACGCCGAAGGCGAGCCGGGAGAATATCAGCGGCGCCATCGCGCCTACGGCCGCGAAGGAAAACGCTGCTACCGGTGCAAAACCGTCATCCGGCGCGGGATTGTGGCCGGGCGAAGCAGTTATTTTTGTCCGAAGTGCCAGGCCGCGCCGCGCGGATTCCTTGCCCTGCCGTTCCCGCGGAAGGCGAAGCAGGGCGGCAACTGATCCACGGGCATGCGCGCCGTCGTCCAGAGAGTCAGCCGCGCGAAAGTGACCGTGGATGGCTGCGTGACCGGCGAGATCGGTCCCGGGTTAATGATTCTTCTCGGTGTCGGCCGCAGCGATACCTCGGCGGTCGCTGCGCGGATGGCGGAGAGATGCGCGAACCTGCGTATTTTTGAGGACGATCAGGGCAAGATGAATCGCTCGCTGCTGGACGTGAATGGCAGCGTGCTTGCCGTCTCACAGTTCACTCTGTACGGCGACGCGCGCGGGCAGCGGCGGCCCAGCTTCATCACCGCGGCCCCGCCGGAACCCGCCAAGACTCTCTATGAGGAATTCTGCGAGGCCCTCCGCAAGCTGGGCGTGACCGTTGCAACGGGAATTTTTCAGGCCATGATGTCGGTGGAGCTGGTCAATGAAGGTCCGGTCACAATTCTTCTCGATTCGGACAACACGTTCTAACCGCCAGTTCGTCCAGGGAAAAAGGACGGGCGGATGGAGTTGCGCCAGGGCTCTGAACGAATTGCGGGCTTTGGGAGAGCAGCGAAACATCGATGGCATGGCCCGATTCGGGATCCGCGCCAAGATTGTGTACGGCGTGGCGAAGCCAAAGATGGATCTCCTGGCGCGTAGGATCGGAAAAGACCACCAACTGGCCTTGGAATTGTGGGCCACCGGCGTGCAGGATGCCCGGATTCTGGCTGGGATGATCGATTTGCCCGAAAGAGTCACCGCGGCTCAGATGGAGACATGGGTTCGTGATTTTGACAATTGGGATGTCTGTGATGGAACTTGTTGCCATCTATTTGTCTTTGCCGTCCCAGCTTGGAAGAAAGCGCTAGAGTGGAGTCAGCGCGAAGAAGAGTTCATAAAGCGCGCCGGATTTGCGCTGAGGGCCTACCTGGCCTATCGCGACAAAAGAGCGACGGATGCGCAATTTCAAAGATTGCTGCCGGTGATCGAGCGGGAGGCGTTCGATGAGAGAAATTTTGTGAAGAAAGCAGTCAACTGGGCCCTGAGAAACATTGGAAAACGAAACATCCATCTGAATCGCGCCGCGATCAGGACAGCCGAGAGAATCCGCAGGCAGGGCTCGCGTTCCACGCGCTGGTTGCCGCAGACGCGCTTCGCGAACTGGAAAGTGCAGCGGTGCAAGCCCGGCTCCGGCGAAAGAGAAGCGGAAGAAAATGACTGTGAACGGAAAACAGAAAGAACTGAAGATTCGCCGCGCGAAGCCCAGTGATGCGCCTCGTATTGCCGAACTCAGCGGACAGCTCGGATATCCTGCGACGGCATCGCAAATTCGCAAGAGACTGCGGGCCATCCGGCCTGCCTCGCAGCACGCGGTCTTGGTAGCGGAACGGAAGGATGTTGGAGTTGTCGGCTGGCTCCACGTCAGCAAGCAGCCGTTGCTGGAAGTCGAGGTCCGCGCGGAAGTGAACGGCCTGGTTGTCTCGGAAGGCCATCGCAGTCTCGGCGCAGGCGCACGGTTGCTCGCGGCCGCCGAGGATTGGGCCTGCAAACACGGCTGCAAGAGCATGTCCGTCCGTTCGAATGTGATCCGCGAGCGCGCCCACCAGTTTTACGAGCGCCAAGGCTACGAGCATTACAAGACGCAAAAGTCCTTTCGCAAGCCGCTGTCAATTTCCAAAAATTGATCGTGATTACTTTCAGGAACCAGCGCCGGAGCTTCAATCTTTCATATATATCGTAATACGATATACTAATAGCATGGCAAAAGAGATCACCGCAGCGGAGTACCAGGCGCTGGCCGAGCTGCGCTACCGCATTCGCAAATTTGTCTGCGAAGGCGATGCCGTGGCGAGTGCCGCGGGCCTCGAGCCGCAGCAATATCTGCTGCTCCTCATGATTCGCGGGATTCCGGAAGGCCAGGAGGCCACGGTCCGCAATCTCGCGGATCGGCTCGCATTGAAGCATCACAGCGTCGTGGAGCTCATCGACCGGTTGGAAGCCCATGGATATGTGCGCCGCAGCCGCAGCCATGAGGATCGCCGGAGCGTTTTGGTGTCAATCCTGCCGCGAGGCGAAAAAATGCTCGAACTAGTGGCGCAACACCGCATCGGCGAACTGCGCGCCACCGGCGCGACGCTGGTGCAGGCGATTGGCGCTCTGCTGCAAAACCGTCACGTTCTTCGCGACGGAAAAAAATCTGCCGGGCCTTCCCGGAAAGGACAGCGAAAGAAAGCGTGAATAGAGATCATCAAACGGTTTCTCAGCGCAACCGTAAAAACACCAAAACCACGAGCCGCGAAGAGGAGTTGGGGGATTTTTCGACCACCTTCCGCGTTCTTCCTATCTGCGGGCTGGCCGTGGCGATCGGCGCGATTTGCGCCTTTGTCGCACTTGCGCTGCTGCGTTTGATTGGGCTCTTCACCAACTTATTTTATTTTGGCCGGTGGAGCACCACGATGGTTTCGCCGGTCGGAAATCATCTGGGTTGGTACAGCCTCTTCGTTCCGATCGGCGGCGCGCTGGTCATCGGAATCATGGCGCGGTACGGTTCCGAACGAATCCGTGGTCACGGGATTCCGGAGGCCATTGAAGCGATACTGATTAACGGCAGCCGCGTGGAACCCAAGGTCGCGCTCCTCAAACCGCTCTCTTCGGCAATTTCCATCGGGTCGGGCGGACCGTTTGGTGCGGAAGGCCCCATCATCATGACCGGCGGCGCGTTCGGATCGATGATTGCGCAACTCTTTCACCTCACCAGCGCGGAGCGCAAAACTTTGCTCGTGGCGGGTGCCGCGGGCGGAATGTCCGCAACGTTTGCCTCGCCGGTTGCTGCGGTGTTGCTCGCGGTGGAACTGCTGCTGTTCGAATGGAAGCCGCGTAGTTTGGTTCCGGTGGCTTTGGCAAGCGCCGTGGCCGCCGTGGTGCGCCGGTACATTCTGGGATTCGGCCCGCTGTTCCCCGTGCCTGTGCATCCTCTGCACATCGGTCCCATCAGTTTGCTGGGCTGCGCACTGGTCGGTTTGCTTGCCGGTGTGCTTTCGGCGCTGCTGACCCTTTCGGTGTACGCGGCCGAAGACGCTTTTCAAAAATTGCCCATTCACTGGATGTGGTGGCCGATGATCGGCGGGCTCGCGATCGGTTTGGGCGGATTGATTTTTCCGCAAGCCCTCGGCGTGGGTTACGACACCATCGGCGCACTGCTCCAGGGCAGTGTTACCACCAAAGTGATTCTCGGCGTGTTGCTGGTCAAATGGTTTATTTGGGCCGTGTCGCTCGGGTCCGGCACGTCGGGCGGCGTGCTCGCGCCGCTCCTGATGATGGGCGGCGCGCTCGGCAGAATCGAAGCGATGTTTCTTCCCAACGAAGGCGCGGGCTTCTGGCCGCTGATCAGCATGGGCGCCATTCTCGGCGGCACGATGGGCTCACCTTTTACCAGCATCGTCTTTGCATTTGAACTCACACATGACGCCAATGTTTTTCTTCCGTTGCTGGTCGGCAGCATGATCGCGCATGCATTCACGGTATTGACCCTGAAGCGTTCCATCTTGACGGAAAAAGTGGCGAGGCGGGGCTATCACCTCAGCCGTGAATATGCGGTGGACCCGCTGGAAATTTTGTTTGTACGCGAGGTCATGCGTGCGAAAGTCGTGGCTCTGCCGGCGAAGAGCACCGTCGCTGAAATCCAGCAATCGCTGCGCACGGATTACCGGCAAACGCAGCGGCTGCTGCCGGTGGTCAATGCGGAAGGGCTTCTTGTCGGAGTATTGACGCGCGGAGATCTTCGCAAACACGTGGAAAAAGAAGGCGAAACCGCATTGCGCCGGTCGCTCGGGGAATTGGTGCGCCATGAGACCATCGAAGCATTCCCCGATGAACCGTTGCGCGTGGTGGTGTACCGCATGGCGGAGAAAGGCATCACGCGGTTGCCGGTCGTCGAACGAAACACGCGGAAATTCCTCGGGCTCGTTTCGCTCGATGATTTGCTGAAAGCCCGCACGCGTCATCTGGAAGAAGAGCGTCGCCGCGAACAGGTTTTGAATTTGCGATTCTTCCTGCCCGGCGGAACGGTGGAGGACCGGACAGAAACTCCGGCAGCTCATTAATCTTCTCGATCCCTGGCACCGAGGCGATTCCCGCACCGATTTGCGCCGCCGGGCCTTCGCGCCCGAGCAGGATGCTGCTCGCCGCTGGAGGCGGCACCGGGAAAACTACTGCGCGATCCCATGAAGGGCTGAGCACGCTCCGGGTGTCAGTTGGAATTAGCATGGGAGCGAGCCCCACTGCTTGTTAACGCGGGAGGCCGGAGGCGTTCACGAGCAGGTACAAGACTTCGCATGCAATCACCAGAGCCGCGGACCTGGCGAGGCCCAAGTTCTTGGAGATTTTCGAAAAGCCGATAGCTAGCACGGCCAACCACCAGACTAGGAAGATGTCCAACTTGGACAGGGCGGAATAGACGTTAGGCGACACTGCGGAACGTGAGATGAGTTGAGCGAGGCTTGTGGGAGACCATGCCTCGGCCGGGCCAGGGAAAAAGTTTGTCGGGCCGCCAGCGAGCAGAGCCACTATCGTGAAAACGCCACCGACGCAGCGGTAAATCACAAGCGCCCAACAGACGACGACAAGGACTTTGGCAAACGTGGCGCCGGCCCTGGCCAGCAGCAAGACGATGTAAAAGAAAATCGAAACGGCGAGCACGCTGACGGGGACCGCGATCAACGGCAGGAGATACCAGTATTCCCGCTCGCGGCGCAATGTACCGATCTGTTGTTCTTCGGTGCCGTGTGATTTTTGCCCAGCCAGGCTGGCGTCCCATTGCACCTTGGTGCGCGCCATTTGTTCGAAGTTGGCATCGGTGACGAGCACTTGGTAGACGACGAAGTCGCCCAACAGGCTGAAGAGAAGCAGCAATGCTATCGGGAAAACCTGTGTCGGCCTTTGATTGATGTCCTCAAAGGTTTTGCTCGGGGAAACAACAATTCCCGCAAGTCTTTGAAGTTCGGTCATTGAACATCTCTGTGAAGCCGTGCTCTCCAGCCCAAACAATGGTCGCGAGATGGACTCTTCAGTGGGCGCGGGAAAAGTGCTCGTGAACAACGCGCCAGTTTTTGCCTTGTTTGGCAAAGACGTGTGTGCCGCGCCCGTGGATTTTATGACCGCGGCCAAGCTGCACGGTCCAGTAAAAAGTCGCGACGGCGGTTCCACCGTTCACGGACACATGTGGCTGTTCGATGCGGTAGGCGAGTTTGGGAGCGCGCTTCAAATAGTAGGTAAAAGTTTTGCGGAGAGCACCGAGGCCGCGAATACGTTTGTGCTGCGTGGCAGAGA